>Ga0308169_10000749_pt1 | contig 42694 bp, 21 predicted proteins | sample PhyBR1_2_FD_202139 | JGI IMG/M metagenome (GOLD analysis project Ga0308169, IMG submission 202139) | Phyllosphere microbial communities from UC Gill Tract Community Farm, Albany, California, United States - DLSLSB.R1 | ecosystem: Host-associated > Plants > Phyllosphere > Unclassified | place...
GAAAATGAACCCCGAGCGTGACGCGCAATACTGGTTCGACCAGCCGGGCGCGCCGAAGCCGAAACTGGCCAACGAGAAGCCCAAGGGTGAAACCGTGAACTACAACGATCTGCTCAAGCAGTGGGAGGCGGCGCGCAAGTAACAGCGCTGAGTGAGTACGACGCAACGGCACGTTTACGTGCCGTTTTTTTTGAAGCTTGAAGTGCGACGCCCTGCATTTCATCCGGTGGTTCGAGACAGCCCGCCAGGTTGCGACTAAACTGCTGAGCATTCATACAGGAGGTTATCTGATGGGTGTTCAACTTTCCCCAATTGTTTCCGAGTTTGAAACCGAAGAGCAGGCGAGTAGTCATGATCTCTGGTTTCGTAAAAAAGTCGAAAAAAGCTTGGCCAATCCCGGCCCCGGTGTACCTCATGACGAGGTCATGGCACGAGTTGAGGCGATTATTCTGCAAGCAGAGCTTGAGCAGCGGGCCAAGGCTTGATGTTGGCCGTTGTTTGGCTTGACGAAGCCATCGGCGACCTGATTGATATCGTGACTTTTATCGCAGCAGAAAACCCCGGCGCTGCATGACGCATCAAGACCCGCCTGGAAGGCGCGCCTCTACCACTGGCTGAGCACCCCTATCTGTATCCGTGCGGCCGGGTGCCAGGTACTCGTGAGGTGGTTGTACATCCCAATTATGTGCTGGTGTATAGAGTGACTGCTGAGCGGATCGAAATAGTCAACGTATTGCACGCCCGGCAAGAATATCCCTGAGCCTCCCGCCTTCGTATTTCATCAGCGAGCGCCTTTACTGCGACCGCTTATCCCCCCCTTCATAACCTCATTTGAATTTTCCGCACGCCCCGACGCTCTGCATTCTAGAAGCGCGTGAAGTTGAGCGCTCTTGCGGGGCCACCTTGTGGGAGGCCCGTTGTAACGGACTTTGCGGAAACTGCCATCATGACACTCCTTACAGCGCTGTCGGGCCAGCCGGCCTCTCTCACCGACTCGGCCCAGGGCCACCATCAACGGGTGTATCGACAGCTGTACGGCGAAACGCCAGACGCCGTCGAGCTGGCGCGTGACTACCTGCAGGATCAATTGGCTCAGGTCGAGGAAACCGACTGCGACCTGCCTGAAGCGCCCGAACACCTGGCGGCCTGGGTCGAACAGCGCTGCGCCGTGGTGGCCCAGGCCTATGCCGACTACCTTGAGCAGCGCCAGCAAGGCCGGCCACGGCGCTATTTTCACAACAAAGCCCACGCGTTGTATGTCCTGCAGCGAGTGGCGCCGACCAAACAGGTGGACGGCGCCTGGCTCTACGGTCTGCTGCGCTATTGGCAAGACCAGCGCTTCGACGGCTTGCTCACTACCTATCTGGAAGAATTGGGCGACGGTGAAGCCGCGCAGAACCACGTGGTGATCTATCGCAAGTTGCTCAACGACCACGATGCCGACAGCGACGCCGGCCTTGAGGATGAGCACTACCTGCAAGGTGCGCTGCAACTGGCCCTGGGCCTGTGCGCCGACCAATTCCTGCCGGAAGTCATCGGCTATAACCTGGGCTACGAACAGTTGCCGCTGCACCTGCTGATCACCGCTTACGAACTCAGCGAACTGGGCATCGACCCCTATTACTTCACCCTCCACGTGACCATCGACAACGCCAGCAGCGGCCACGCCAGCAAGGCCGCGCAATCGGTGTTGGGCCTGCTGCCGCTGGGCGAGGGCAGGGCCGCGTTCTACCGCCGCGTCGCCGCTGGGTATCGCCTCAACGATCTTGGCCCGGGTACCACGGCGGTCATCCAGCAGTTCAACCTGCACGACGAAGTGATTGCGATGCTTGAGCGCAAACGCACTTTCGGCCAGCACATGCACTCGGACTACTGCCGCTTCGAAGGCCGGACCGTCAACCAATGGCTGGCCAAGCCGGGGCAGATCGGCGATTTCCTTACCGCCTTGCAGGACAAGGGCTGGATCAAGCGCAACCAGGACCCCGCCGACAGCCGTTTCTGGCAGTTGATCGAGGGCGCCGGCGCGGCAATGTTCGGGGTATTCAGCGCGGCGGAAAAACAGCTGCTGCATGACTGGATCGCCGGTGACTGGGCCAGCGGCCAGCGCGTGCCGCCGGTACGGCCGGGGCGCGGCAGTCGGCTTGCCCGCGAGCAGCAATGCCCGGCGGACCCCGACACCCAGGCCCTGGCCGATTCACTGTGGAATCTGCCCGATGAGCAACAACTCAATGCGCTGATCCCATGGATGTCGGCGCGGCGCCACAGCAGCCCCGCAGGCTTGTACGCCACCCGCCGCTTTATCCAACTGCGTGCGCGTTTGCGCTAAGGAATGTGCCTATGTCTGCCCAACAACTCGCTGATCGCGCCTTGCTGAACCTGGGCCGGGGGTTGAAGGAAAGTGGTTACCGCTTCATTACGCCGACGCCCTTGACCCATGAGCGCGTCTACCGGCGTTTGGCAACGCCGCTGGCGATGACGCTGCGCGACGTATTCGGCTGGTCGATGCCGTTCGACCACGACCTGCTGCCGGAGGCATTTCGCGAAGAGTTGCAGCAAGCCGATGTGATCGAAAAGCACGATGCCTTATGGCGCAGCACGGTGCGTTGGTCGAGCCTCGACGATCTGCTGTTCGCCCATTCGCCGTATCCCACGGTGCAAGCGGACGCGGTGTTCTTTGGCCCCGACAGCTACCGTTTTGCCCAGGTGATCGAAGCCCATTTGCAACAACGTTTCGAACCGCTCAAGCGTGCGGTGGACATCGGCTGTGGCGCCGGTGTCGGTGCCTTGGTGGTTGCCCGGGCCAGGCAGGGCGCCCAGGTGCTGGCGGTGGACATCAACCCGCGTGCCCTGCGCCTGACCGCCGTGAACGCCGAGCTGGCCGGGTTGAATAATGTCAGCGTGTACCACAGTGACGTGCTGGCCAGCGTCGAAGGGCAATTTGACCTGATCGTCGCCAACCCGCCGTACATGAACGATGATCGCCAGCGTGCCTATCGCCATGGTGGCGGGGCGTTGGGGGAGCAATTGTCGGTGCGCATCGTCAGCGAGTCCCTCGCACGCCTGGCCCTGGGCGGCAGCCTGCTGCTGTATACCGGAGTGGCGATGGTGGCGGGTGGCGATCCTTCCCTTGACGCGGTCAAGCCGTTGCTGGGCAGCGATGCCTACGGCTGGACCTACCGCGAACTGGATCCTGATGTCTTCGGCGAGGAGCTGGAAAAACCTGGCTATGAACGTGTGGAGCGCATCGCGGTGGTTGCGCTCACCGTCACCCGACTGCGTTGACCCTCGATGCTCACTTTCGGCATCGAAGAAGAATACTTCATCACCGATCTGCACACTCGCCGGATGCTCGGCGAGCCTTCGGCAGCGGTGCTGGCGGCGTGTCGCGAGGCGATCGGCGCGGGCTTTGCGTATGAAATGTTCCAGGGCCAGATCGAGGTCGCGTCACCGGTATTCAGTGCCAGCGCTGAAGCCGCGGATTACCTGGCGACAGTGCGCCGCAATCTGGCGCAGCGCTTGGGTGAATTTGGCCTCGGCGTGGTGTGTGCGGGCAGCCATCCGTTGGCCGACTGGCGCGAACAGCGGCCTACTGACCAAGCCCATTTCCAGCAGTTGTTCGACGAGATTCAATACGTAGCGCGGCGCAGCGTGTTGTGCGGGCTGCATGTGCACGTGCAGGTGCCGCACACCCATGACCGCATCGCCGTGATGAACCAGGTGTCACCGTGGCTGCCGCTGCTGTTGCTGCTCAGTTGCTCCTCGCCATTGTGGGATGGCGCGCCCAGCGGCTTTATGAGCTACCGCCAGGCCGCTTGTGATGAATGGCCGCGCATGGGCGTGCCGGAACATTTCGCCGATTGGAACGAATACCTGCGCTACCTCGCGTTGCTGCATCGCATGGGGGCAATCAAGGCCGACGGCAACGGCTGGTGGGGCATCCGCCCGGCGGCGCGTTACCCCACCCTCGAACTGCGCATGACCGACGCCTGCCCGCGGTTGGCGGATGCTTTGGCCCTGGCCACGCTGTTTCGCGTCATGGTCACCCATGCCTGCGGCCTGGAGCGGCCCGGCGCCGGGTTCAGTGCGCAAACGCGCTGGCTGCTCAAGGAAAATCGCTGGCAGGCCAAACGCTACGGCGCGGGCGGCCACTTTGCGTTTGACGACACCGGCGCGATGGGCAGCGCCGAACAATGGTTGCACTGCGCGCGCCAGACGTTCGGTGCCACCGCAGAGGCCATGGGCGAACCACGGCTGTTCGATACGCTGCAAGCGCTGCTGCGGCGCGGCAACAGTGCCACCGAACAGTTGCGTTGGTACGCCCAGGCCCGTGCCGACGGTGCCGATGAGGTGGGCAGCCTGGGCAGTGTGGTCGACCATTTGCTCGCCCAGAGTCGCGGCGACCATTGATGGGCTGCGCACCGGCGCATTTTGATGTGTCAGGCCATGGCTTGCGGCTGAATACGCAACTCGCCGTCCACATCCTGGACCAAGCCACTGGCCACGAACAACGGCGCCAGGCGCTTGTGCAACTGCGGCTCGACAAACTCCTTGACCGTGTCCAGCACTAGCACGCCACTGAGCGGCAACTCGGCCTTGGTGTACGACAGCCATGCCTTTTTCAACGCCATCAACACATCGCTGCCCGCCGTCGAAGCGAAACGGCGATGCACTGGCTTGGCGTCGAAAGTGAAGGCGTGCTGGAACTCATAGCCGCTTTCGTCACCGCCACTGGCAGCGCAACGCACGCACGTGCAGGGGCCATCGCCGAACGCGCTGCGCAGGTAGGCGTTGAAGTCCACCACGGGCTTGAGTGACAGGCGCTTATCGACCTCGAACAGGTCCCCGGTCATTTTTTCGTCAGTGTTCAACGTCCATTTCCTCGCAGTCGGTTGCTGTGTTTCAAAGCGCGGCACAATACCAGCCGAGCGTGGGTTTGGGGATTATTTGCGTCGTGAGGGAGGGTTAGCGGAAGAATTCACCGGGGGTGGAATCGAACTGCTGACGAAACGCATTGATAAAGGCTGAGGTCGATTCATAGCCACACCCCAATGCCACATCCGTCACCCGCTCGCCTTGTTCCAGGGCGGGCAGGGCGCTGCGGTAGATCTGTCGCAGCCGTGGGTCGTGAGGCAGTGGCAACATCAAATCCACCTGGGGCGCGGCGGCGAGCTGATCGAGTAGTACCTGAGCCAGGCGTCCGTCCGGCCCGTCCTCGGTATATTCCACCGGCACCTGGCTGAAATTACGGATCAACTCGCGCAACAAACTGCTCACCTCCAGCACCTGACACCGTTCGGCCGCCCAGGCAGTGACGCTGCAATCGAGGTACAAGCTGCGCATTTCGGTATGGGGCGAACTGAACACCCGATGGGGCATGCCTGCCGGAATCCAGACGGCGCGTTGCGGGGGCGCGACGAAACGGCCGACGCTGGTGTGGATCTCCAGCACCCCGGAAATCGCGTAGGACAACTGCACCCAGGGGTGGCTGTGGCGTCGTGTCAGCGCACGATTGGGCAAGGATTCGGTACGCCCGTACACCGGCCGTGGCAGGCTGGAAAGCCCGGGCACACTGCGGCGCACGGTTTTTTCATGTCCTTTTGGCGGCATTTACTGGCTCATTGGCGTTAGTCGGTAAAGGATCGTTACGTTAGAGTCGCCGGGACGCTCTTGGCAACCCCTGGAAGATTTGCTTATGACCCGCCCGCGCTTTCTGCCCGATAACTTCACCCTGACCCTGATCGCCACGGTGATCCTTGCCTCCCTGCTACCGGCCAGTGGCCAGACCGCCGTGGCCTTCGGCTGGGTGACCAACCTGGCCATCGCGTTGCTGTTTTTCCTGCACGGCGCCAAGCTGTCGCGCCAGGCTATCGTTGCCGGTGCAGGTCACTGGCGCCTGCATTTGTTGGTGTTCAGCCTGACCTTTGTGCTGTTTCCGCTGCTGGGCCTGGCGCTCAAGCCGGTGCTGTCGCCGCTGATCGGCACCGAGCTGTACATGGGCATGCTCTATCTGTGCGCGTTGCCGGCCACTGTGCAATCGGCGATTGCCTTCACGTCCCTGGCCCGCGGCAATATCCCGGCGGCGATTTGCAGTGCGGCGGCTTCCAGCCTGTTCGGTATCTTCCTGACCCCGCTGCTGGTGGCGCTGCTGCTCAACGTACACGGCGATGGCGGCTCCACCGTCGACGCGATCCTTAAGATCAGCGTGCAGTTGCTGCTGCCATTTATCGCCGGGCAAATCGCTCGCCGCTGGATCGGCGACTGGGTCGGGCGGAATAAATCCTGGCTGAAATTTGTCGACCAGGGCTCGATCCTGCTGGTGGTCTACGGCGCATTCAGCGAAGCGGTCAATGAGGGCATCTGGCACCAGATCCCGCTGTGGCAACTGGGTGGTCTGGTAGTTGCCTGCTGCGTATTGCTCGCGCTGGTGCTGGTAGCGTCCACGTTGTTGGGCAAGGCATTCGGTTTCAGCCAGGAAGACCGCATCACCATCCTGTTCTGCGGCTCGAAGAAAAGCCTGGCCACCGGCGTGCCCATGGCCCAGGTGTTGTTTGCCGGGGCGAGCATGGGCGTGCTGATTTTACCGTTGATGCTGTTTCACCAGATCCAGCTGATGGTGTGTGCGGCGCTGGCTCAGCGTTATGCCCAGCGCCCGGAAACCATCCCCGAGTTGATGGGGCAGGTGGATCCGTGATCCACCTCTCATTCCCAGGCAAATAAGCTCAAGTTAACCGCTGCGCCGACGACAAACTTCTTACTAACCCAAGAAGGAGTGTCGACATGAACGTTCGTCGTTTTTCGGTGGTGACAGGCCTCCTCTGCCTTTGGGCAAGCACCTGTGGCGCGGCGCAGACGGTGGGGCAGGGCACCATCCGGTTCAGTGGCGCCATTGTCGAGTCAGGGTGTGCGACAAATGCGCGCAGCGGTTCGGTGATGGAACTGCGCGGCTGTGCCAGAGTGAGTCGCGGCAGCCGCTTCGAGGTGCGCAATGTGGCGCCGGTGGCCACCGTCAACGCGGCCCATGTGCGGCTGGTGGCAGACAGCGGCGAGGGGCGCTATTACGACCAGCGTTATCTGCTGGTAGACGCCGTCGGCAAGCCCATTGAGTCCGGCAACTACATCATTACCATGACGTCGCCATAAGCCATCGGGCGACGATCCGCATCAACAGCCGTGCGAGAAACCTATAGAATGCTCGGCGGCGGCGCTTGTCCTGGGTGGCCGCTTGATCATCGCCAGAGTACCCCGCCCGTCAATGAGCCTTTCAGCCGCAACCCCCCAAGCCAACTGGCAACCGGTCATCGCCCTGGCGCTGGCCGCGTTTGTGTTCAATACCACCGAATTCGTGCCTGTGGGGCTGCTCAGCGCCATTGGTGCCAGCTTCGACATGCCCGTGGCCAGCGTCGGCCTGATGCTCACCATCTACGCGTGGATCGTGTCGCTGACCTCGCTGCCGGTGATGCTGCTGACCCGCAACGTTGAACGGCGCAAGCTGCTGATCGTACTGTTCGGCCTGTTTATCGCCAGCCATATCCTCTCCAGCGTCGCCACCAGCTTCGGCCTGCTGATGGTCAGTCGCGTCGGCATCGCCCTGGCCCACGCCCTGTTCTGGTCGATCACCGCCTCGCTGGCCGTAAGATTGGCGCCCGAAGGCAAGCAGGTGCAGGCCCTTGGCTTGTTGGCCACGGGCACGTCCCTGGCGATGGTGTTGGGCATTCCCTTAGGCCGCCTGCTTGGCGAGGCCATGGGCTGGCGCACTACCTTCCTGGTGATCGCCGCGTTCGCCGCCGCCCTGGTGTTCTGGCTGGCGCGCACCTTGCCGCTGTTGCCGAGCCAGAACTCCGGTTCCCTGCGTAGCCTGCCGCTGCTGTTCAAGCGCCCGGCACTGGTGGCGCTCTATGTGCTGACCGCGATGACCGTCACCGCGCAATTTACCGCTTACAGCTACATCGAACCCTTCGTCGAAGGCGTCGCCGGGCTGGGGGGCAGTGCGGTGACGTTGATCCTCTTGGTCTTCGGGGGGGCCGGCATCATCGGCTCGTTGTTGTTCAGCCTGGTGCACCGCTTCAACCCGCATCTGTTCGTGATCGGCGCAGTGTTTATTCTCGCCGCGTGCCTGGCGCTGATGCTGCCGTTGAGCGGCGCTGAATCCTACCTGGTGGTGCTGAGCATTTTCTGGGGCATGGCGATCATGGGCTTTGGCCTGGCCATGCAGTCCAAAGTGCTGGTGCTTGCACCGGACGCCACCGACGTGGCCATGGCGATGTTCTCCGGTATCTACAACATCGGCATCGGCGGTGGCGCGTTGATGGGCAGTTGGGTCGGCAGCCACTTCGGCTTCGCCTGGATCGGCGCGGCGGGCGGGTTGCTGGCGGCATTGGCGTTGGTGGGATATTGCCTGGCGATTCGGCGGTTTGGGACGGGTGTGCCGAGCTGATCGACCAGTATCCAGCGGGTGACCACAGACTAAATGTGGGAGGGGGCTTGCTCCCGATGAGGGAGTGTCAGTCAACACATCAGTGACTGACTCACCGCCATCGGGAGCAAGCCCCCTCCCACACTTACGCCACCGGAATCAATGGATCCGCCGCCGCCAGCGCCACCGCTCGATCCGCCGCGGGTGGGTAGATCCACACGCTGTTGATCTGTTGCTTGAGCGCCTTGGCTTCCTGGCCCACCAGCTTAAGCTGGCGGTCCCAGCCTTCGGTGTACACCGCGCCCCAGGCGCCGAGATCGAGACAGGTCACGTATTTGGGTTGGCTGTAGGCCATTGGTGCCACACCGATCAAGTCGGCGGCGACGTTGTTACCGGCGTAGCGGCCCAGCGCGATGGCGTGCTGGCAGGACATGGCGGCGAAGTTGCCCTGGTCGTCGGTGGCGGCGTAGGCCACGTCCCCGGCGGCGTAGACGGCAGGCTGGCCCTTGACCCTGAGAGTGGCGTCCACGTGCAGGCGACCCTGAGGATCGCAGATGCCATCGATCTGCTCGGTCAACGGGTTGGCGCGAAAGCCAATGGTCCAGATCACGGTGCTGGACGCAATCCGCTGCCCATCCGCCAGAGTCACGCCGTCGGCGTCCACCGAAGCGACCGAGGTGTTCAGTACCCATTCAAGCCCAAGCGCCTGGCTGGCCTCGATGATCGCCGGGCGGATGCCATCCCCCATGGACGCCGCTATCTGCGGGCCCCGGTCCACCACCACCACGCGAATATCGGCAGCATCCCCCAGCGCCGTGCGCAGTCGAGCAGGCATTTCGGTGGCGGTCTCGATTCCGGTAAAACCACCGCCGGCGATGACCACGGTGTTGCGGGCCGGGCTGTCGGGCTGGTTTTTAAGGGCCTTGATATGCGCTTCAAGTCGCGTGGCGTCTTCGATCTGGTCCACGTCGAATACGTGCTGGATGCCGTCCATGCCCGGGCGATTCAAGCGGCTGCCGGCAGCAAGCACCAAGCGGTCGTAGCTGAGGGTGGCCGGGGTGCCCGCTGCGTTGCGGTAAGTCACTTGCCTGGCGTTGGCGTCGATGCTGTCGGCAGCGCCTTGTACAAAGGTCACGCCCACTGCGCTCAACAGCGGGCCGAGCGGCGCCTGCATGGCGTGCACGTCGGGCTCATAAAAACGTGGGCGAATACGCAGTTGCGCCTGCGGGGCGAGCAAGCTGATGTGCACATCGTTGCGGTCGTGTTTGTCCAGCAGGCGGGCCGCGCTCAGGGCGCTCCACACGCCGCCGAAGCCGGCGCCAATGATGAGAATGTGTTGTTTCATGAGGTTGCTCCAGAGACCAGGTAAGCCGCAAGGCATTGCCGGATCACTGTAAAAGCCGTACTGCTTGTCAGAAAGGACAGATAACCCTGAATCACTGCCACTTTTAACCGGCCTAGCGAGAAAAGCGCTCGCGGTAGTCGCGAGGCGCGATAGCCAGATGCCGATGGAAGGTGCAGCGCATACGCTCTTCGTCGCCAAACCCGCACAGCCGGGCGATCTGGTCGATGCTGCGTTGGGAATCTTCGAGCATCCGCCGCGCCGCCTCCATGCGAAACAATTCAATGGCCTTGGCCGGGGTGCGACCGGTTTTCTGTTTATAGACCCGGGCAAAGTTACGCGGGCTCATATGGCTTTGCGCAGCCAGGCGTTCCACGCTGAGGTCGCTGTCGCGCAGGTTGTCGCTGATCCACACGTGCAGGGCATCGAAGCCGGCGCTGTCGGCGGTTTGCGCTTGCAGCACCTGGCTGAACTGCGCCTGGCCGCCGGGGCGCTTGAGGAACACCACCAATTCGCGCGCCACTTGCAGCGCTACCTCGCGCCCGCAATCGGCTTCCACCAGTGCAAGGGCCAGGTCGATCCCGGCACTCACACCGGCGGAGGTCCATACCGTGCCTTGCTGCACGAATATCGCATCCACATCCACTTCGATGCTCGGGAAGCGTTGTCTGAGCAGCTCGCACATGGCCCAATGCGTCGCCGCGCGGCGCCCCTCAAGCAAGCCGGCCTGGGCCAGCAAAAAGGTGCCGCTGCATACCGAGGCGGTACGCCGAGCCTGGCCGGAGGCATTGCGCAGCCAGTCCACCAGCGCAGTGTTATCCGCCATGGCTTGCTCAATGGCGGGCGCACCGGGCACCACCAGCGTATCGATTGCGCCAGGGGCCAGTTGTGCCAGCGCCACGGTGTCGACGCTCAAGCCTTCGGCGGTCGGCATCAGGCCACCGGTCAGGCTGGCGTTGTGTACCACGTAGCCGTGCAAACCGCGTTCGGCCATGGCCTTGGTCGCGGCCCAGAACACCGTTTGCGCGCCGGTCAGGTCGAGCAGGCCCATCTGTGGGTAAGCCAGGAACACCAGCGTGCGGGGTTGACCCTGCGGGTTGATAGCGGTCATGCGTCGGCCAGCAGCGTTTCCAGTTTTTCCTGAACCCGCGCAAACTGCAGACGGCTGATGGCTTCCAGGTCGCCGGTGTCGCAGACCACGGTGGTGAATTGCTTGAGTTGTTCGAGCTTGGACGTCATGGCCGCGGCCTCCAGGAAAGTGGCAAGGACTGCTTTTGTACCACTTCCGGCACGCCTTGTTTACCTAGGGTTGCCAGGTCTGCACCGCCCTGGCATCCACCGCCTTGGGCAGCAGGCCAGCCTTGAAGAACGCATCGGCAATTTTCTGCTGCTCACCCAACTGTTCCAGCGTCACCGGCTGCACCTGATAGCTGCGGTGCGCGTTGGCGGCTTCCACCGTCGCGGCGTCCAGGTTACCCCATAACGGCCCGAGCACTGTTGCCGCCTTCTGCGGATGCGCTTTCACCCATTGGCCGGTTTTTTCCAGCTCTGCGAACACCACTCTCAGCACTTCAGGATGGGCCTTGGCGTAAGGCGTGCCGGTCAGGTAATAACGCTTGTAGCTGGCAAGCCCGGCACCGTCCGCCAGGATGCGGGTCGGCAGTTGCCGCTGCACGCTGGTGAGGAAGGGCTCCCAGGTGACCCAGGCATCCACCTTGTTGTTTTCGAAGGCGGCGCGACCGTCAGCTGGCGAGAGGTACGCCGGCTGGATATCGGTGAACGCCAGGCCGGCCTTGTTCAGCGCGGCGATGAGTAAGTAGTGGGCGCCGGCGGCCTTGGTCACGGCGATTTTCTTGCCTTTGAGGTCCGCCAATTGCTGGATCGGCGAGTCCTTGCGCACCACGATGGCCTGGGCCGCAGGCGAGGGCGCTTCCTGGGCAAAGTAGGTGAGCTGGGCCTCGGCTGCCTGGGCGAAAATCGGCACCGTGTCGGCGACGTCGGCGCTGATATCCACGTTGCCGACGTTCAGCGCCTCCAGCAATGGCAGGCCGCTGGGAAACTCATGCCAGCTGACGTCGATGTGGTTGGCGTTGAGGGCTTTTTCCAGGGTGCCCCGGGTTTTCAGCAGGGTGATCAGGGTCGAGGATTTCTGATAGCCGATGCGCAGGGTCTCCTGAGCGTCGGCGCTCACGGCGATGGAGAAAACCAGCAATCCTAATACAGCAGCAAGCGGGCGGCGGAGGGTCATGAGCGGCTCGATATTCAACGGAATGAGCCGAAGCATAAAGTTCTGAAAACCGATTGATAAATACTCTTTCGATCTGAGCTTAAGGACACTTGAGGCACTGTCCGTTGACTGAATGTGCATCTGCCAGATCGGGCCCTGAGCAATCATTCGTTGAGGCGACGCAGGCCAAATGTGGGAGGGGGCTTGCTCCCGATGGCGGTGTGTCAGATATGGATTAATTGGCTGACCTGCCGCTATCGGGAGCAAGCCTCCTCCCACAAAAGTTATGGGATGTTGGTGGGTTTGGGTTGCAGGCAATCCAGTGCGCGGTCGGCGAGGGTGCGGGCCATGTCGATCAAGTGGGCGGTGGAGCAGGCCATGTCGCGTTGGGTGCCTTTGAGGCCCTCGGCGGTTTCGGTTGCTGTGGTGGTGGCGCAGCGTAGCAGCGAGGAAATGCTGGCGATCGCGTCTTCGAAGCTCAGCTCTTCGTGGGCGACAAAAACGGGATAGGGTGGATCGGGGACGACTTTGCTCATGGGTGAAGCTCCTGCTTGGATTGGGAGCCATTCTTTTGCCGATCTCACACGTCAAAAGGTGGCAGCTATGTGCGGGGTGAGATACCGGAAGCAGGACCCGGCCAGACTGAAGTCTGCCCGCACATAGCCGCCATAGACGGTTGTAGCGCATGGCGCCTGCTCATACACGGGATCTCACACCCGATCGCTGATGTGCAGCGACGAAGCGAAGGCTAGCCAGTGGGTTGAGCAGGCGCAAGGCCGAAGGATTGTCTAGGAAACGTCCTGCAAATTAAAGGGATATGGATTGCTGGCCTTTAACAATGCATGTCGAACAGGCGACACAGGCCAAATGTGGGAGGGGGCAAGCCCCTCCCACAGATGTGACTTGGGCGATCATCACCGCAGTACTGGCAAAACTCAGCAAAGTTGAAGACCCGCGAGCAAACACGGGAACCCTCCCACCCGACACGTGTCCCCGCTTCCCATGTCACCTCCCACTGTGCAAATCCCTTAATTTTCCAAGCCTGCCGGAAGCCTCTCCAGGCCCCCGGCTGCGCCCGTTGTTTTTCAAGGGCGCCGCGCCTAGCGGCAAAACTGAATACGGACATTCTCTTAAACCGTGACTTATCAGGCAGGTTACCCCATGCAGTTCAGCGACTTACTGGCAGCGATCTCCACCCATGCGATCCGTCTGCAAACTGAAGAAGGCGACCTGATCGTCCTGGGCGATGACGAGGCGTTGGATGACGCGCTCTGGGATCAATTGATCGCGCATAAACCCCAGTTGCTGGCCCTGGTCGCCGAGCATGGCGGTGACTGGCTGAGCCCGGCTTATCGCATCACCCCGGACATGCTGGCGCTGGTCAACCTCGACCAGCCGGCCATCGACCGTATCGTCGCGTCCATCCCCGGCGGCGCGGCGAATGTGCAGGATATCTACCCCCTGGCGCCGCTCCAGGAAGGCATGCTTTACCACCATCTTTCTGCCGCGCAGGGCGACCCCTACGTACTGCACGCGCAGTTTGTGTTCGACAGCCGTGCTCGCCTGCAAGCCTTTGCCGAGGCGCTGCAATGGGTGATTGACCGCCACGATATCCTGCGCACCTCCATGGTGTGGGAGCGCCTCGACGAGCCGCTGCAAGTGGTGTGGCGCAAGGCGCAGTTGGCGTGTGAAGAAGCGCATTTTGATGGCGGCGACCGTCTCGCTCAATTGCTCGCGCGCTATGACGCCCGTGCCTATCGTATGGACCTTGGCCTGGCGCCGCTGCTGCGTCTGGTGTTCGCCGAGGACCCGGCCAACCAGCGCGTGGTGGCGATGCTGTTGTTCCATCACACCATTCTCGATCACACCGCCCTGGATGTGGTGCGCCATGAAATCCAGCTGTACCTGGCCGGTGAGCACGCGCAAGCGGGCCCGCCGGTGGCGTTTCGCAGCTACATCGCCCAGGTGCGCCAGGGTGTGAGCGAACAGGCCCATGAGGCGTTCTTTCGCGACATGCTCGCCGATATCGATGAACCGACGCTGCCGTTCGGCCTGCAAGATGTGCAGGGCGATGGTCAGGGCATTGATGAAGCGCGCATTCCCGTCGATAGCGCCCTTGGTCGTCGCCTGCGCAGTGTGGCGCGGCCGTTGGGGGTGAGTGTGGCGAGCCTGATGCACCTGGCGTTGGCGCGGGTGTTGGGCGTGGTTTCCGGTCGCGAGGCGGTGGTGTTCGGCACCGTGATGCTCGGGCGCATGGGCGCAGGCGAGGGCGGTGAACGGGCCTTGGGCATGTTCATCAACACCTTGCCGCTGCGGGTCGATGTGGGCGCGCAAGGCGTGCGCGCTGCGGTGCAAATCACCCACGAGCGTCTTACGCGCCTGCTTGATCACGAACATGCGTCCCTGGCACTGGCCCAGCGCTGCAGCGGGGTGGCAGCACCAACACCGTTGTTCAGCGCGATCCTCAACTATCGCCATAGTGCAGCCACCGACATGGCCGCCGTGATCGAGGTTGCCGACGGCATCCAGGTCCTGGGCGCCGAGGAGCGCACCAACTACCCGCTGACGGTCAACGTCGATGACCTGGGGCAAGACTTCGCGCTGACGGTGATGGTGGATGCGGCCATCGGTGCACAGCGCGTTGCCGGCTATCTGCACACCGCGCTACAAAGCCTGGCCGACGCCCTTGAGCAGCGACCGGACAAGCCGCTCTGCGGCCTGAACATCCTGCCCGACGCTGAACGCCACGCCCTGCTGCATACCTTGAACCACAGCCCCACGCACTACGCCGATACCGCGTTGATCCACCAGCAAGTCGAAACCCACGCCGCCGCCCAGCCTGAAGCCATTGCCGTGCGCTTTGAGCAGCAGCGCCTCACCTATCGTCAACTCAACGAACGTGCCAACCAGGTCGCCCATGCACTGCTGGCCCAGGGCGTGGAGCCCGACAGCCGCGTGGCGATCTGCGTGGAGCGCGGCCCGCAGATGATCATCGGCCTGCTCGGTATCCTCAAGGCCGGTGCCGGCTACGTGCCGATAGACCCGGCATACCCGCAGGAACGCATTGCCTACACCCTGGCCGACAGCCAACCGGTGGTTGTGCTGGTGCAGGCCGGCACTCGTCACCGGGTAGGCGAACTGGCGCAGCTTGACCTCGACAGCCTGGGCCAGTTGCCCATCACCGATCCACGGCTGCACCTGAGCCCGGCCAATCTCGCCTATGTGATTTACACCTCCGGTTCCACCGGCCAACCCAAGGGGGTAATGATCGAGCACCGCCAGGTGGCGCGCCTGTTCAGTGCCACCCAACACTGGTTCGGGTTCAACCCGCACGATGTGTGGGCACTGTTCCACTCCTTCGCATTCGATTTTTCTGTGTGGGAAATCTGGGGCGCGCTGATGCACGGCGGCCAGTTGCTGATCGTGCCGCAACTGATCAGCCGCTCGCCGGATGAGTGCTACACGCTGCTCTGCGAAGCCGAAGTGAGCATCCTCAACCAGACGCCGAGCGCGTTCCGCCAGTTGATCGCAGCCCAGGGCCACAGCACCCATGCGCATTCGTTGCGACAGGTGATCTTTGGCGGTGAGGCCCTTGAACCGGCCATGCTCAAGCCATGGTACGCGCGAGCGGTGAATGCCGGTACGCAGCTGGTAAACATGTACGGTATTACCGAAACCACCGTGCACGTGACCTATCGTGCGCTGGAGGCGGCGGATGCCCAACTGGTGGGCGTCAGCCCGATTGGCGTACGCATCCCCGACTTGCAGCTGTATGTGCTGGATGAACAACACGAGCCGTTGCCATACGGTGTGGTGGGCGAGCTGTACGTGGGCGGCGCCGGGGTGGCGCGCGGTTACCTGAACCGCGAGGCACTCAACGCCGAACGCTTCCTCGCGGACCCGGCCACCGGCCTGCGCATGTACAAGACCGGTGACCTCGGCCGCCTGCTGGCCGACGGCAGTGTCGAGTACCTGGGGCGTAACGATGACCAGGTCAAGATTCGCGGTTTCCGTATCGAGCTGGGCGAAATCCAGGCGCACCTGGCCGCCGCCCACGGCGTGCGCGATGCGGTGGTGATCGCCCGTGAGGATGAGCCGGGTGACAAGCGTCTGGTGGCCTACGTGATCACCGAGGGTGAGCCCAGCGTCGCCGCCTTGCGCGATCACTTGCTGCAGAGCCTGGCCGAACACATGGTGCCCAGCGCCTTCGTGCGCCTGGAGGCGTTCCCCCTGACCACCAACGGCAAGCTCGATCGCAAAGCCCTGCCCGCACCCGATGCCGACGCTTTGGTCCGGCGCAGTTATGCCGCGCCCCAAGGTGCGGTGGAAAACGCCATTGCGATGATCTGGCAGGACCTGCTCAAGCTCGACCGGGTGGGGCGTGATGACAACTTCTTCGAGTTGGGCGGGCATTCGCTGCTGGCGGTCAAGCTGATCGAACGCATGCGCCAGGTAGAGCTGAGTGCCGATGTACGCGTACTGTTCGGCCAGCCGACCCTGGCGGCCCTCGCGGCGGCGGTGGGCGGGCACCATGAGGTGCAGGTCCCGGCCAATCTGATCCAGGAACACAGTGAGCACATCACGCCGGACATGCTGCCCTTGGTCAACCTGGACCAGGCCGCCATCGATCACATCCTCCAGGCCGTGCCCGGTGGCGTGGCCAACGTGCAGGATATCTACGCTCTAGCGCCGTTGCAGGCCGGTATTCTCTACCACCACCTGGCAACCAGCGAGGGCGACCCTTATGTGTTGCAGGTGCAGTTGCGCTTTAACGACCAGGGCGCGGTGGATGGCTTTATTCAGGCGCTGCACAGCGTCATCGAACGCAACGATATCCTGCGCACTGCGATTCTCTGGGAGGGCCTGGAGGAACCGGTGCAAGTGGTGTTGCGCCAGGCGCCGCTGGCCGTTGAGCGCTTGGACACCCAGGGCGCCGATGCCCTGGCGCAGTTGCAACAGCGTTTCGACCCTCGCCACTATCGCCTGGATCTGTCTCGCGCTTCGCTGATGCGCCTGGCCTACGCTGAAGAGGCGGACGGCTTGGTCGGCATCCTGCTGCTGCACCATATCCTGCTCGATCACACGGCGCTGCAAGTGCTGGTCGAAGAAATGAGCGCCAGCCTGCACGGCAACCGCGCGCAACTGCCTGACGCGGTGCAGTACCGCAACTACGTGGCCCAGGCGCGGCTGGGCCTGAGCCAGGCGCAGCACGAAGCCTTCTTCAGCCAGATGCTCGGCGATATCGACGAGCCCACCCTGGCCTTCGGCTTGCAGGATGTGAACGGCGACGGCAGCGGCATCCATGAGGCCCATCTGCCGGTGGAACCGGCCCTCAGCCTGGCCCTGCGCGAACAGACGCGGCAACTGGGCGTCAGCACGGCGAGCCTGGTGCATCTGGCCTGGGCCCAGGTGCTGGGCCAGGTGTCGGGCCAGCAGGACGTGGTGTTCGGGACGGTCTTGCTGGGGCGTATGCAGGGCGGCGAGGGCGCCGACCGCGCGCTGGGGATGTTCATCAATACCTTGCCGCTGCGGGTCAGCCTCGGCAGCGTCGGCGTGCAAGCCGGCGTGCGCGCCACCCATGCGCGCCTGGCGCAGTTGCTCGCGCATGAACACGCCGCGCTGTCCCTGGCCCAGCGCTGCAGCGGCGTGCCGGGTTCGTTGCCGTTGTTCAGCACCTTGCTCAACTACCGGCACAGCGCACCCGATGAAGCGCCGGGGGACAACCCCTTTGCCGCGTTCGGTATCCGGATTCTCAGCTCTGAAGAGCGCAGCAACTACCCGCTGGTGCTCAACGTCGATGACCTGGGCACGGGGTTTGCCCTGACGGTGCAAGGTGTCGCCCATCTGGATGTGCAGCGTGTGGGTGAGTACATGCTCACCGCGTTGCGCCATGTGGTGAGCGCGCTGCAACACGCGCCGACCACCGCCCTGCACAAGGTGTCGATTGTGCCGCCCGCCGAGCGGCGCTTATTGCTTGAAGACTTCAATGCCAGCGCCCGGGAATACCCGTCGCAGCTCACCGTCGCTCAACTGTTCGAAGCCCAGGCACTGGCCCGGCCTGAAGCGGTCGCGGTGGTGCATGGCCCGCTGTCGCTGAGCTACCGTGACCTCAATCGCCGTGCCAATCGCCTGGCCCATCATTTGATTGGCCGTGGCGTACGGCCAGGTGAGGCGGTGGCCCTGGCGCTGCCGCGCTCCATCGACCTGGTCGTCAGCCAGTTGGCGGTGCTCAAGTGTGCGGCGGTGTACGTACCGCTGGACGTCAACGCGCCGCTCGAACGCCGAACCTTCATGGTGCAGGACAGCGGAGCCCGCCAGGTGCTGGACAACCTTGCCGAACTGGACCTGGCCGACCTGCCGGCGGACAACCCGAGGCTGGCCCGGTCTGCGCAGGACGTGGCGTACATCATGTACACCTCCGGCTCCACGGGCACGCCCAAGGGCGTGCTGGTGCCCCATCGCGGCATCACGCGCCTGGTCATCAATAATGGCTATGCCGACTTCAACGCCAGCGACCGCGTGGCCTTCGCCTCCAACCCGGCGTTCGATGCGAGCACCATGGATGTGTGGGGCGCATTGCTCAATGGTGGGCAAGTGCAGGTGATCGACCATGCCACCTTGCTCGACCCGTTGGCGTTCGGCGCCGAGCTTAAGGGCGCGACGGTGTTGTTCGTGACCACCGCACTGTTCAACCAGTACGTGCAATTGATCCCTGAAGCGTTGGCCGGTTTGCGCATCCTGCTGTGCGGCGGTGAGCGTGCTGACCCGGCGGCATTTCGCAGCCTGTTGGCGCGTGCACCGGCGCTGCGCCTGGTGCATTGCTACGGGCCGACCGAAACCACCACCTACGCCACCACCCATGAAGTGCGCGAGGTCGGTACGGATACCGACAGCGTGCCGGTGGGGCGGCCCATTTCCAATACACAGATCTATGTGCTCGATGCACAGATGCAACCGGTGCCGCTGGGCATCACCGGTGAAATCTGCATCGGCGGCGATGGCGTCGCCCTGGGCTATTTGAATCGCCCCGAGCTGACGGCTGAAAAGTTTGTGCAGGACCCCTTCAACCCGGGCGCCTTGCTGTACCGCACCGGCGACCTCGGGCGCTGGACGCAAGACGGCTTGCTCGAATGCCTGGGGCGCAACGACGACCAGGTGAAAATCCGTGGCTTTCGTATCGAGCTGGGTGAGGTCGAGGCGCGCCTGGCCAGTTGCCCGGGCATCCAGGACGTCGCCGTGTTGGCCAGGGAAGATATGCCGGGTGAAAAACGCCTGGTCGCCTACTTCACCTGGGCCAAGGCAGACCTGGGCATTGAGCTGGTCCACGCCCACCTGCAAGGCCAGTTGCCGGACTATATGCTGCCGTCGGCCTATATGCCGCTGGCCAGTCTGCCCCTGACCAACAACGGCAAGCTCGACCGCAAAGCCTTGCCGGCACCGGACCCGTCGGCCTTGCTCAGTCGTGGCTACGAAGCCCCGCAAGGCGAGGTGGAAACCTTGCTGGCGCAGATCTGGCAGGACGTGCTCAAGCTCGAACGCGTCGGGCGTCACGATCATTTCTTCGAGTTGGGCGGGCATTCGCTGCTGGCGGTGAGCCTGATCGAACGTATGCGCCAAGTGGGCCTGAGCGCCGATGTGCGGGTGCTGTTCAACCAGCCGAGCCTGGCAGCGTTGGCGGCGGCGGTGGGCAGTGGTCGCGAAATCGTGGTGCCGGCCAATGGCATCCCGGCCGGTTGCACACAGATCACACCGTCGATGCTGAGCCTGGTGCAGCTTACTCCGGATGCCATCGAGCGTATCGTCGCCAGCGTGCCGGGTGGCGCGGCGAATGTGCAGGACATCTACCCGCTGGCGCCGTTGCAGGAAGGCATTCTCTACCACCACCTCAGCGCCGAACAGGGCGACCCGTACCTGCTGCAATCGCGCATGGCGTTCGACAATCTCGACCGCTTGCACGGGTTCATGGCGGCGCTGCAACAGGTGGTTGCCCGCCACGATATCCTGCGCACGGGCGTGGTCTGGGAGGGCCTGGACAGCCCGGTGCAAGTGGTGTGGCGCCAGGCGCAACTGGGGGTGCAGGAGGTTCATCTGGACCCGGCCGACGGCGGCATCATCGAGCAACTGCACGCCCGCTTCGATGCCCGGCACTACCGGCTGGACATCACCCAGGCGCCGTTGCTGCGCATGGTCTATGCCCAGGACCCGGCGCACAACCGCGTTGCGGCGATCCTGCTGTTTCACCACCTGGCGCTGGACCATACAGCCATGGAGGTGGTCGGCCAGGAAATGCGCGCCTTTATGTTCAACCAGGCCCAGGACTTGCCCGCCGCCGCGCCATTTCGCAACTATGTGGCCCAGGCGCGCCTGGGTGTCAGTGTGGCTGAGCATGAGCAGTTCTTTCGCGACATGCTCGCCGATGTGGATGAACCAACCTTGCCGTTTGGTTTGCACGATGTGCAGGGCGATGGCCGCGCCATCGAGGAGGCCGGGCTGCCATTGGACGCCGCGCTGGCGCAGCGGGTCCGCCAGCAGGCGCGACAGCTGGGTGTGAGCGCCGCGAGCCTGATGCACCTGGCCTGGGCCCAGGTCGTGGGGCTGGTGTCGGGCCGCGATGACGTGGTGTTCGGCACGGTGCTGATGGGCCGTATGCAAGCCGGTGAAGGTGCAGACCGCGCGCTGGGGATGTTTATCAACACCTTGCCGCTGCGGGTCGATGTTGCCGCCGGGGCGTCAGCGGCGGTCAAGGCCACCCATGCACGCCTGAGCGCCTTGCTCGGGCATGAACATGCCTCGCTGGCCCTGGCTCAACGTTGCAGCGGTGTGCCGACCAGCACGCCATTGTTCAGTGCCTTGCTCAATTACCGTCACAGCAACCCCGCCGAGATGGCCCGCGACGGCCACGGCATCTGGGAGGGCGTGCAGCTGCTGGGCGGTGAGGAACGCAGTAATTACCCGTTGACCCTGAGCGTGGATGACCTGGGTGACGGCTTCGGGCTGAGCGTGCTGGCGGTGCCGCAGATCGGCGCGCAACGCCTGTGCGACTACATGCACAACGCTGTGGCGCAGTTGCTCACAGCCTTGGAGTGCACGCCGGACACTGCACTCAATCGCCTGCCGATCCTGCCCGCGGCGGAGTGTGAAACCCTGCTGCGCGAATTCAATGCCACGGCCCAGGATTTCCCCCGTGGCCACACCGTGCACGGCGCATTTGAGGTACAGGCTGAGCGCCAACCCCACGCTATTGCCGTGCAGCAGGGCGGCGAGGCGCTGACCTATCAGCAGCTCAATCAGCGTGCCAACCAACTGGCCCATCACCTGTTGGCACTCGGCGTGCGGCCGGATGACCGCGTGGCGCTGTGCTGCCGTCGTGGCCCGCAGATGCTGGTGGGGCTATTGGGCATTCTCAAGGCCGGCGCCGGCTATGTGCCGATTGACCCGGCGTATCCCGCCGAACGCATCGCTTATTTGTTGCGCGACAGCGCCCCGGTGGCGGTACTCGCTGAGGCCAGTACCCGTGACCTGCTGGGCACGGTCACGCTGGTCGACTTGCATGACCCCGTCTGGCAGCACCTGCCCGTCAACAATCCACAGTTGCCCGCTCTGACGCCCGCGCACCTGGCCTATGTCATCTACACCTCAGGCTCCACCGGCCAGCCCAAGGGCGTGATGGTGGAACACCACAGCGTGGAGAACCTGGTGCATTGGCACTGTGAAGCCTTTGGCCTGGCTGCTGCGAGTCACACCAGCAGTGTGGCCGGGTTTGGTTTTGACGCGATGGCCTGGGAAGTCTGGCCGGCCTTGTGCGTCGGTGCGACCCTGCACCTGCCGCCCGCCGAAGTGGGCAATGAAAACATCGATGAATTGCTGGCCTGGTGGCGGGCGCAGCCGCTGGACGTGAGCTTTTTGCCCACGCCGGTAGCCGAGTACGCGTTCAGCCAACACCTGCAACATCCCACCTTGCGCATCCTGCTGATTGGCGGCGATCGCCTGCGCCAGTTCACCCACGAACGGCGCTTTGCCGTGATCAACAACTATGGCCCCACCGAGGCCACGGTGGTTGCCACCTCCGGTCGCGTGCGGGCCGGGCAGGTGTTGCATATTGGTCGGCCCATCGCCAATGCCGGCAGCTATGTGCTTGATGCGCAGTTGCGCCCGGTGCCGGTCGGGGTGGCCGGTGAGCTGTATGTAGGCGGCAGCGGTGTCGCACGGGGTTACTTGAATCGCCCGGACTTGACTGCCGAACGCTTCCTGCAAAACCCGTTCAGTCCCGGGCGCATGTACCGCACCGGCGACCTGGTGCGCTGGTTGCCCGACGGCAATCTGGAGTACCTGGGCCGCAACGATGACCAGGTCAAACTGCGTGGCGTGCGGGTTGAGCTGGGCGAAATCGAGAGCCGCCTGGCCGCGCTGGACGGCATTCGCGAAGCGGTGGTGCTGGTGCGCGAAGGCCGGCTGCTGGCCTGGTTCACCGAGCAACGCGCACTCCCCATCGAGACCTTGCGCGCGCAATTGCAGGCCCAGCTTCCCGATGCGCTGGTGCCGGTCGCCTACATGCGCCTCGATGTGTTGCCCCTGACCGCCAACGGCAAGCTGGACCGCAAGGCACTGCCCGACCCCGATCAGGCCGCCGTGCTCAGCCGCGAGTACCAGGCCCCCCAGGGCGAGGTCGAAACCACCCTGGCGCGTATCTGGGCCGAGGTGCTGCAAGTGGAGCAGGTGGGCCGTCATGATCATTTCTTCGAACTGGGCGGCCATTCATTGCTGGCCGTCAGCCTGATCGAGCGTATGCGCCAGGTTGGCCTCAGCGCCGACGTGCGCGTGCTGTTCAGCCAGCCAACCCTGGCCGCGCTGGCCGCTGCTGTTGGCAGTGGTCGCGAGGTGCAAGTGCCGGCCAACCGGATCAGTGCCGAGTGCCAGCGCATTACCCCGGACATGCTGGCGCTGGTGACCCTTGACCAGTGCGCGATTGATCAGGTGGTCGCCCAGGTGCCAGGCGGCGCTGCCAACGTGCAGGACATCTACCCGCTGGCGCCGCTGCAGGAAGGCATTTTCTACCACTACCTCACGGCCGCGCAGGGCGACCCGTACCTGCTGCAATCGCACCTGGCGTTTGACAGTGTCGAGCGTCTGCAAGCCTTCGCGCAGGCGCTGCAACAGGTGATCGACCGCCATGACATTCTGCGCACCGGGGTGGTGTGGGAGGGGCTGGCGCAACCGTTGCAAGTGGTGTGGCGCAAGGCGGCGTTGAGCGTTCAGGAACTGCATTTGCACGGCGACGTACTCGCCGGCCTGCATGAGCGTTTCGATGCGCGGCATCATCGCCTGGACATCAGCCAGGCGCCGTTGATCCGCCTGATGTATGCCCAGGACCCGGCCAACCAACGCGTGGTGGCGGTGTTGCTCTACCACCATATCGCCCTGGACCATACCGCGTTCGATGTGGTGCTGCGGGAAATGCAGGGTTACCTGCTCGGCCACGCCGCGCCAACCACCGCGCCGATGCCGTATCGCAACTATGTGGCCCAGGCGCGCCTGGGTGTCAGCGAGCAGGAGCACGAAGCCTTCTTCCGCCAAATGCTCGGCGATGTGGATGAACCGACGCTGCCATTCGGTTGGCAGGATGTACGCGGCGACGGCAGTGCGATTGAAGAACATACCCTGCAACTGGACAACCACCTGAACCGGCGCCTGCGCAGCCAGGCGCGGTTGTTGGGCGTCAGCGGCGCCAGCCTGTTTCATCTGGCCTGGGCACAGGTGTTGGCCGCGGTATCGGCGCGCCACACGGTGGTATTCGGTACCGTGCTGGTGGGCCGCCTGCAAGGTGGCGAGGGTGCTGACCGGGCCCTGGGCGTGTTTATCAATACCTTGCCGCTGCGCCTGGACATCAATGACCAGGGCGCCCGCGCCGCCGTGCGGGCCACCCATGCGCGTCTCACGCAATTGCTTGGCCATGAGCACGCCTCGCTGGCCCTGGCTCAACGTTGCAGCGGCGTGGCGGCACCGGCGCCGTTGTTCAGTTCGATGCTCAACTATCGCCATCGCGGCGCCGCCACCCGTTCGGCGGATGCGCACTTGGCGTGGGAGGGTATGCAGACCCTGGTCAATGACGGGCGCACCAATTACCCGTTGACCCTGAACGTGGATGACCTGGGTGATGGTTACGCGTTCACGGCCTTGGCCCAGGTGGATGCGCAACGGTTCTGCGGTTATATGCACAACGCCTTGTCCGCGCTGGTCGAGGCCCTTGAGCAGGCACCCCGGCAGGCGATCAATCGCCTGTCGATCCTGGGACCAGAAGAGCGGCAACAGCTGCTGGTGCGGTTCAACGCCACCGAGGTCAACTACAACCTCGACCAGACCCTGCACGGGATGTTCGAGGCCCAGGTTCTGCGCACGCCGCACGCCGTGGCGGTAAAGGCGGGCGAACAGCAACTGAGTTACCAACAGCTCAATGAGCATGCCAACCGCCTGGCCCATCACCTGCGTGAAAGGGGCGTGCAGCCGGACTCACGGGTTGGCATTTGCCTGGAGCGTGGCCTGGATATGGTGATCGGCCTGTTCGCCATCCTCAAGGCCGGTGGCGGTTACGTGCCGCTGGACCCGGCCTACCCGCAAGAACGCATCGCCTACATGCTGCAAGACAGCGCGCCGGTGGTGGTTCTGGCCCAAGCCGCCACTCGTGCCTTGCTGGGCGACGTGACCGTGATCGACCTCGACCACAGCACCTGGCACCAGCAGCCTTGCGTCAACCCGCAGGTCGCGGGCCTCACTGCCCGGCACACGGCCTACGTGATCTACACCTCCGGTTCCACCGGCCAGCCCAAGGGCGTGATCAATGAACACGCCGGGGTGGTCAACCGTCTGTTGTGGATGCAGGACGCCTATGGCCTCAAGGCCCACGACGCGGTCTTGCAGAAAACCCCGTTCAGCTTTGACGTGTCGGTGTGGGAGTTCTTCTGGCCGCTGTTCACCGGCGCACGTCTGGTGATGGCGCGCCCGGGTGGGCACAAAGACCCTGCGTACCTGTGCGAAGTAATCGAGGCAGAAAACATCACCACCCTGCACTTTGTGCCGTCGATGCTCGACGTGTTCCTGGCCCATGGCGATGTGAGCCAGGCGGCCGGGTTGGTGCGCGTGATGTGCAGCGGCGAGGCGCTGCCGGGTAGCCTGGTGCGTCGGTTCAAGCAGCAGTTGACGGGCATTGGTTTGTACAACTTGTATGGCCCCACGGAAGCGGCGGTGGACGTGACGGCCTGGAACTGCGCCCGCCCGGACGTGCCGGACAACACCCCCATCGGCAAGCCGATTGCCAACACGCGCATGTACGTGCTGGACGGGCAGTTGCAGCCGGTGCCCCTGGGCGTGGTCGGTGAGCTGTTCATCGCTGGCGTGCAAGTGGCGCGGGGTTACCTGAACCGTGCGCAGCTGACCGCCGAGCGCTTCCTCGATGACCCGTTTGCGCCTGGTCGGATGTATCGCACCGGTGACGTGGGCCGCTACTTGCCGGACGGCAATATCGAATACCTGGGGCGCAACGATGATCAGGTGAAAATCCGTGGTCTGCGCATCGAGCTGGGGGAAATCCAGGCGCGGCTGATCGAGCATCCGGCGGTCAATGACGCGGTGGTGGTGGTTCGTGATGAGCGCCTGGTCGCCTATTACACTGGCCTGCCAAGCGATATCGACGGCCTGCGCGCCCAGCTGTTGCAGCACCTGCCGGACTTTATGGTGCCCGCGCTGTTCGTGCACCTGCCCGTCATGCCCCTGAGCCCCAACGGCAAGCTCGACCGCAAAGCGTTACCCGCACCGGGTATGGATGCACTGAGCGTGCGTGAGTACGAAGCACCTCAAGGCGATACCGAAATCCTGCTGGCCCGGTTGTGGTCCGAGCTGCTCAAGGTGGAGCGGGTAGGTCGGCATGACAATTTCTTTGAACTGGGCGGGCACTCGCTGCTCGCTGTGAGCTTGATCGGGCGCCTGCGCCAGGAAGGCATGGAAGCCGATGTGCGGGCGTTGTTCGAACAACCGACCCTGGCCGGCTACGCCGCAATGACCGAACGAATGGAGATCGTCCTGTGAACATCCTCGAGCTGCTGGCAACCCTGAAAACCAAGGACGTGCAACTCGCGCTCAAGGGCGAACAGTTGTCGGTGAATGGCAATAAGCAAGCCTTGAGCGACCCGGCAATATTGGCCGCCTTGCGCGAGCACAAACCGGCGCTGATCGAGCTGATCAAGGCCGGTGAGTACTCGGCTGCCAAGGCTGGCGAAGTGGCCGTACCGGCCAATGGCATTCCCGCCAACGCCGAGCGCATCACCCCTGACATGCTGACCCTCTCGACCCTGAGCCAGGACGAGATCGAGCGCATCATCGCCACCGTGCAGGGCGGTGTGGCGAATATCCAGGACATCTATCCGTTGGCGCCATTGCAGGAAGGCATTCTGTTTCACCATGTCAGCGCCGAGCGGGGCGACCCTTACGTGATGCAGTCGCAATTCGCGTTTGACAGCCTGGAGCGCTTCGAGGCGTTTGCCCAGGCGCTGCAAAGCGTGATGGACCGCCACGACATTTTACGCACCGGGGTGGTCTGGGATGGCCTGGCGCAACCTTCGCAAGTGGTGTGGCGCCAGGCGCGCCTGCCGGTGCAAGCCTTGATGCTCGACCCGGCCGACGGCGATATCGCCGCACAACTGCATGACCTGTTCAATGCCCGTCATTATCGCCTCGACGTGACCCAGGCCCCGTTGCTGCACCTGGTACATGCAGACGACCCGACCCACCAGCGCATCGTCGCTACCTTGCTGTTCCACCATATGGCGATGGATCACAGCGCCCTGGAAGTGGTATGCCATGAAATGCAGGCGTGCCTGTTGGGGCAGGGCGCGGCCCTCGGCCAGGCCGTACCGTTTCGCAACTATGTGGCACAGGCGCGGCTGGGCATCAGCGAGCAGGAGCATGAAAGTTTCTTCCGGCAGATGCTCGGCGATATCGTCGAGCCGACCTTGCCGTTCGGGCTGCAGGATGTGCAGGGCGATGCTCGCGCCATTGCTGAGGTCAGCCTGCCATTGGCGCCGCAGCTGGCGCAGCGTGTGCGCGTGCAGGCCCGGCAACTGGGGGTGAGCGCCGCCAGCCTGTTCCATCTGGGCTGGGCCCAGGTACTGGCGGTGTTGGCCGGCAAGGCGCAGGTGGTGTTCGGCACCGTGTTGATGGGGCGTATGCAAGGCAGCCATGCTACTGACCGCGCGTTGGGGATCTTCATCAACACCTTGCCGTTTCGTGTGGATGTCGACGCCCAGGATGTCCGCAGCGGGGTCAAGGCCACCCACGCACGTTTGACCACGCTGCTGCGCCATGAGCACGCGGCCCTGGCATTGGCCCAGCGTTGCAGCGGCGTGATCGCCCCGACGCCGCTGTTCAGTGCGCTGCTCAATTACCGCCACAGCGCTCCCGCCGCCAGTGCCGAGGCAGTGTCGGCCTGGCACGGCATTACCGCACTGCGCGCCGAGGAACGCACCAACTACCCGCTGACCCTGAGTGTGGACGACCTGGGCGAAGGCTTCGGCCTGAGTTTGCTGGCCAGCACTCAGGTCGACCCCCACCGCGTCTGCGCCTACCTGCACACCGCGCTGGAAAACCTGGTCACCGCGCTGGAGCAGGCGCCGCACACTGCGCTTGAGCAACTTTCGGTAGTGCCCGCCGCTGAACAGCGCCTGCTGTTGCAACAGTTCAACGCCACCCAGGCCGTGTTCCCGCAAGGCACCACCTTGCACGGGCGTATCGAAGCCCAGGCTGCGCTCACGCCGGACGCCATCGCCGCCGTGCACGAAGGGCGGCAACTGACCTACGCCGAACTCAACCAGCAAGCCAACCTGCTGGCCCATCATCTGCTGGCGCTGGGGGTTCGGCCCGATGATCGCGTGGCCATTGTGGCGCGGCGCGGGCTCGACACCCTGGCCGGGCTGCTGGCGATCCTCAAGGCGGGTGCCGGTTATGTGCCGGTAGACCCGTCCCACCCGGCCGAGCGTTTGAGCTACTTGCTCAGCGACAGCGCCCCGGTGGCGGTGCTCACCCAACACGCGTTGCTGGCTCGTTTGCCCGAGCTTGAGGTGCCGGTGATCAACCTTGATCGCTTCACCTGGCAGCATCACTCGGCGAGCAACCCCAGGGTCGCCGTCGGCCCGACGAACCTTGCGTATGTGATCTACACCTCGGGTTCTACCGGCTTGCCCAAAGGTGTGATGGTCGAGCACCACACCGTCGCCAACCTGGTGGACTGGCATTGCAGCGCTTTTGACCTGCGCGCCGGGCGGCATACCGCCAGTGTCGCCGGTTTCGGCTTTGATGCGATGGCCTGGGAGGTCTGGCCGGCGCTGTGTGTGGGCGCCACCCTGCACCTGCCACCCGCCCATGACGGTGCCGAAGATATCGACGCGCTGCTGGCCTGGTGGTGCGCACAGCCTTTGGACGTAAGCTTCCTGCCCACGCCGGTGGCCGAGTACGCGTTCAGCCAGACTATCGAGCACCCGACCTTGCGCACCCTGCTGGTCGGCGGCGATCGCCTGCGCCAGTTCGGCCGCGCGCAGCGCTTTGAATTGATCAACAACTATGGCCCCACCGAGGCCACGGTGGTCGCCACGTCGGGCAAGGTCGAGGCGGGCCAGCCGTTGCATATCGGCAAGCCCATCGCCAATGCCACCGTCTACGTGCTCGATGAACACCAGCGCCCGGTGCCGCTGGGGGTGGCGGGGGAGTTGTACGTGGGCGGCAAGGGCGTGGCACGAGGTTACCTGAACCGCCCGGAACTGACCGCCGAGCGCTTCCTGCGCGACCCATTCAACCCCGGGCGCATGTACCGCACCGGCGACCTGGTGCGCTGGTTGCCCGATGGCACGCTCGACTACCTGGGGCGCAACGATGACCAGGTCAAAATCCGTGGCGTGCGCATCGAACTGGGCGAAATCGAAACCCGGCTCAACCAATTGCCTGGCATCCTGGAAGCGGTGGTGCTGGTGCGTGAAGAGCGCCTGGTGGCCTACTTCACCGAAAACCCGCAACTTGACGCGCTGACGGTTGGCGAAATCCGCGCTCACCTGGTGGCGCAGTTGCCGGACTACATGGTCCCGGTCGCCTTTATGAAGCTCGACGCGCTGCCGCTGACCACCAATGGCAAGCTCGACCGCAAGGCGCTACCGGCACCGGACATGGCCGCAGTGTTTACCCGCGAATACGCAGCGCCTCAGGGTGAGATCGAAACCGTGCTGGCGCAGATCTGGGCCGAGGTGTTGCAAGTGGAACGGGTCGGGCGGCGTGACCATTTCTTTGAGTTGGGCGGGCACTCGCTGCTGGCGATGCGCATGGTCTCCCAGGTCCGCCAGCGGCTGGGGGTCGAGTTGGCGCTGGGCGACCTGTTCGCCAACGCCGAACTGGCAGCGGTCGCCGAACTGCTGGCCCAGGCCGGGCGCAGCACCTTGCCGGATATCCTGCCGGCCAATCGTGATGAAGAGATGCCGCTGTCGTTTGCCCAGCAGCGCCTGTGGTTCCTGGCGCTGATGGAGGGCGCCAACACCGCCTACAACATTCCTGTCGGCCTGCGTTTGCGCGGGCAGTTGCATGTGCAGGCACTGCAACGGGCGCTGGCGCGGATCGTGGCGCGGCATGAAACCCTGCGCAGCCGCTTTGCCCAACACGGCGACCAGGCCCAGGTGCTGATCGTGCCGGCCGAGGAGGTGTTACCGCTGCAGGTGCAAGACTTGCGTCGCCACGCGCAACCGCAACAGGCGCTGGACGCGCTGATCCACGGCGAAGCCTCGGCGCCCTTCGACCTGGAGCGTGGCCCGTTGCTGCGCGGGCGCCTGGTGGTGATGGCCGACGATCACCATGTGCTGCTGCTGACCCTGCACCACATCGTCTCCGATGGCTGGTCCATGGGCGTGCTGACCCGTGAACTGATGGCGCTGTACCAAGCCTTCAGCCATGGCCAATCCGACCCGCTGCCGCCCTTGCCGATCCAGTACGCCGACTTTGCCGTGTGGCAACGCCTGTGGCTGAGCGGCGAAGTGTTGCACCGCCAAAGCACCTATTGGCAGCAGACCCTGGCCGGCGCGCCGGCGTTGCTGACCCTGCCCACCGACCGCCCGCGCCCGGCGCAGCAGGACTACGCCGGCAGCAGCGTCGAAGTGCGCCTGGATGAACGCCTTACTGCCGGGCTCAAGGCCTTGAGCCAGCGCCATGGCACCACCCTGTACATGACCTTGATGAGCGCCTGGGCTTCGTTGCTGGCGCGCTTGTCCGGGCAGCCGGAGCTGGTGATCGGCACCCCGGTGGCCAACCGCACGCGCACCGAGGTGGAAGGGCTGATCGGTTTGTTCGTCAACACCCTGGCGCTGCGCATCGACACCTCGGGCGAGTTGAGCACCGAGGCCCTGCTGGCTCGGGTCAAGGCGCTGACATTGGCGGCCCAGGCCCATCAGGATTTGCCGTTCGAACAGGTGGTAGAAATCACCCGGCCGCCGCGAAGCCTGGCCCATAGCCCGCTGTTCCAGACCCTGCTGAGCTGGCAGGACAGCAGCGCGCCGACCCTGGCGTTGGGCGACCTGGCCCTGGAAGGCATTGTCGAAAACAGCCACTTCGCCAAGTTCGACCTGTCGCTGAACCTGGGGGAAGTGCAGGGCAGCATTCTCGGCGCGCTGGAATATGCCGTGGCGCTGTTTGATGAATCGACGATACGGCGTTACCTCGGCTACTTCACCCGCGTGTTGCAGGCCATGGTCGCTAACGACCAGGCGGTGCTTGCGCATGTGCCGCTGGTGGATGAGCGTGAGCGCAAGCAGTTGCTGGTGGATTTCAACGCTACCACTGTGGACTACCCGCTCGACCAGACCCTGCACGGGATGTTCGAAGCGCAGGTACTGCGCACGCCGCAGGCCGTGGCGGTAAAGGCCGGCGAGCAGCAACTGACCTACGCCGAACTGAACGCTCGCGCCAACCAACTGGCCCACCACCTGCAAGCCCTCGGCGTGCAGCCGCAGGCGCGGGTGGCGATCTGCGTGGAGCGTGGCCTGGACATGGTCATTGGCCTGTACGCGATCCTCAAGGCCGGCGCCGCCTATGTGCCGCTGGACCCGGCGTACCCGCTGGAGCGTATCGCCTACATGCTGCACGACAGCGCGCCAGCGGTGGTACTGGCCCAGGACAGCACCCTCGGGCTGCTGGGCGAGGTGCCGGTGCTCGATCTGGACCAGCCCACCTGGCAGCACCAGCCCATCACCAACCCAGCGGTGGCCGGGGTGGCCGCCTATGTGATCTACACCTCCGGCTCCACCGGCCAGCCCAAAGGCGTGATCAACGAACACCCCGGGGTGGTCAACCGCCTGCTGTGGATGCAGGACGAATACCGGCTCACGGGAGGCGATACGGTGTTGCAGAAAACCCCGTTCAGTTTCGATGTGTCGGTGTGGGAATTCTTCTGGCCGCTGTCCACCGGCGCACGCCTGGTGATGGCGCGCCCGGATGGGCATAAAGACCCTGAGTACCTGTGCCAGGTGATCGCAGCCGAAGGGGTCACGACCTTGCACTTCGTGCCGTCGATGCTCGATGTCTTCCTCGCCCACGGTGACGTCAGCCAGGCGGTCGGGCTGGTACGCGTGATGTGCAGCGGCGAAGCCTTGCCGGGCAGCCTGGTACGCCGCTTCAAGCACCAGTTGCCGGGCAGCCAGTTGCATAATCTCTATGGGCCCACCGAAGCGGCGGTGGATGTCACCGCCTGGCACTGCGCAGGCTTTGACGTGCCCGACAACACCCCCATCGGCAAACCAATCGCCAACACGCGCATGTACGTGCTGGACCGGCAGTTGCAGCCTGTGCCTTTGGGCGTGGTGGGCGAATTGTTTATCGCGGGGGTGCAGGTCGCACGGGGTTACCTCAACCGTGCCGAACTGACCGCCGAGCGTTTCCTCGATGACCCGTTTGCCCCTGGGCGCATGTACCGCACCGGTGACGTCGGGCGCTACTTGCCGGACGGCAACATCGAGTACCTGGGGCGCAATGATGACCAGGTCAAGATCCGTGGCCTGCGCATCGAGCTGGGCGAAATCCAGGCACGCCTGACCGAGCATCCGGCGGTGCAGGAAGCCGCGGTGATTGCCCGCGAGCAGCGCCTGATCGCTTACTACACCGGCGTGCCGAGCGAAATTGAAAGCCTGCGCGCCCATTTGCTGCTGCACCTGCCGGAGTTCATGGTGCCGGCCAGCTTCGTGCACCTGGATGCGCTGCCGCTGAGCCCCAATGGCAAACTCGACCGCAAGGCATTGCCGGCACCGGGCCTGGAGGCGTTGGTGGTGCGCGAGTACGAGGCGCCGCTGGGCGACACGGAAATCACCTTGGCCGCGCTGTGGGCCGAGTTGCTCAATGTGGAACGCGTGGGCCGGCACGACAACTTCTTCGAACTGGGCGGCCACTCGTTGCTGGCGGTCAGCCTGATCGGGCGTATGCGCGGCCTGGGCTTGTCGGCGGACGTGAAAGTGCTGTTTGGTCAACCGACCTTGTCTGCCCTGGCGGCAGCTTTGGGCGGCGGGCGTGAAGTGGCGGTGCCGGCCAATGGCATTGCGGCCGATTGCGCGCGCATCACGCCAGACATGCTGGCGCTGGTCAGCCTGGATCAAGCGGCCATCGAGCGCATCGTCGCCAGCATCCCCGGCGGTGCGGCGAATGTGCAGGATATCTACCCGCTGGCGCCGTTGCAGGCCGGCATCCTGTATCAGCATCGCGCTGTGCAAGGTGATGACGCCTATGTGTTACAGGCGCAGTTTGCCTTTGACAGTCGCGCACGCCTGGAGGCCTTCGCCAGCGCATTGCAGGCGGTGATCCAGCGTCATGACATCCTGCGTTCATCCTTGCATTGGGATGGCCTGGAAGAACCGGTGCAGGTGGTGTGGCGCCACGCCCGGCTAAGCGTTGAGAGCGGGCCGCTGCCGCCACGCCTGGACCTTGGCCAGGCGCCGCTGATGCGGTTGGTGTATGCCGAGCAATCGCAACGGGTGGTCGCGACGTTGCTGTTTCATCACCTGGTGATGGACCACGTTGCCCTGGATATCCTGCAGCACGAGATGCAGGCGTTTCTGCTGGGCACTCAGGACACGCTGGCCGCGCCCGTGCCGTATCGCAACTACGTGGCCCAGACCCGTTTGGGCGCTGAGGATCACGAGACGTTTTTCCGCGAGATGCTCGGTGAGGTCGACGAACCCACCGAGGTGCCCAATCTGGGGACCGAGGAAAACGTACGCGTGGGTCTCGACCTGTCGTTGAGCCGACGCCTGCGCTGCCAGGCCCGTCAGGCGGGGGTCAGTGCGGCCAGCGTGATGCATTTGGCCTGGGCCCACGTCCTGGGCAAGGTGTGCGCCCGCGAGCAGGTGGTGTTCGGTACGGTGATGCTCGGCCGCCTGCAAGGCGGCGAAGGCGCCGAGCGGGCCATGGGCGTATTTATCAATACCTTGCCGCTGCGGGTCGACCTGGGGGAGCACTCAGTGCTGACGGCACTGCGTACCACCCATGGGCGTCTGACTCAGTTGCTCAGTCATGAACATGCGCCGCTGGCGTTGGCCCAGCGTTGCAGTGGTGTGCCGGTGGCGACGCCGTTGTTCAGCGTATTGTTCAACTATCGTCACAGCGCACCCCAGGCCGGTGGCGTGGCCGAGGCGTGGCAGGGCATTGAGTTGTTCAAGGCCGAGGAGCACACGCACTACGGCGTGGCGGTCAGTGTGGATGACCTCGGTGAAGGGTTCAGCCTGACCGTCATGGGGCAGGGCGCCCGGCGCTTGTGCGACTACCTGGAAATCGCGCTGGCGCAGGTGGTGCAGGCTCTGGAAGGTCATCGCGATATCGCCATCAACCGCTTGCCGATCCTGCCTCAAAGCGAACGCCAACAGGTGCTTGAGCACTTCAACGCCACCGCCCGTACATTCGCGCGTGAGCACACGGTGCAGCGCCTGTTCGAAGCCCAGGCCATGGCGCGTCCCGACGCGGTGGCGCTGGTGCACAACGAGCGGCGGGTGAGCTACGGCGAACTCAATACCCGCGCCAACCGCTTGGCCCATCACCTGCTCGGCCTGGGTGTGCGCCCCGGGGATCACCTGGCGATCCTGCTGCCGCGTTCGCTGGAGTTGCTGGTCAGCCAATTGGCCATCCTCAAATGCGCCGCCGCTTATGTGCCGTTGGACGTGAATGCACCGGCTGAACGCCAGGGGTTCATGCTGCAAGACTGTGGCGCGGCCTGGTTGCTGACCCGCAGCGATTGCGTCATAGAGAGCGGGGCGCGTCGCCTGGACCTGGACACGCTTGGCCTCGCCCCGCAACCGAGCCACAACCCGGACCTGTCGCAACCCTCGGACAGCGTGGCGTACATCATGTACACCTCCGGCTCCACCGGCCAGCCCAAGGGCGTGCTGGTACCCCATCGCGGCATCACGCGCCTGGTGCTCAACAACGGCTATGCCGATTTCAATGCCGCCGACCGCGTGGCCTTTGCCTCGAACCCAGCGTTCGATGCAAGCACCATGGACGTGTGGGGGCCACTGCTCAATGGCGGCCAGGTGCAGGTGATTGACCACGCCACCTTGCTCGATCCGAGCGCTTTCGCCCAGGCGTTGCAGGGCGTGACGGTGCTGTTTGTCACCACCGCGCTGTTCAACCAATACGTACAATTGATTCCCCAGGCCCTGGCTGGCTTGCGCATCCTTTTGTGCGGCGGGGAACGCGCCGATCCGGCGGCGTTCCGCACGCTGTTGGCGCAGGCACCCGCGTTGCGCCTGGTGCATTGCTATGGGCCGACAGAAACCACCACTTACGCCACCACCTGCGAAGTGCACACGATTGCCGATGATGCCGACAGCGTGCCGGTGGGGCGGCCGATCTCCAACACCCAAGTGTATGTGCTCGATGCGCAGCAGCAGCCGGTGCCGCTGGGTATCGTCGGTGAAATCTGCATTGGCGGCGATGGCGTCGCCCTGGGCTATTTGAATCGCCCCGAGCTGACGGCTGAAAAGTTTGTGCAGGACCCGTTCAACCCAGGCGCCTTGCTTTACCGCACGGGCGATCTGGGGCGCTGGACGGCCGACGGCCTGCTGGAGTGCATCGGGCGCAATGACGACCAGGTGAAGATCCGAGGTTTTCGTGTTGAGCTGGGTGAAATCCAGGCGCGACTGGCGACGTTCGCAGGCATCCAGGATGCCGTGGTGCTGGCCCGCGAAGAGGTTCCGGGGGACAAGCGCCTGGTGGCCTATTTCACCTGGGCGGGCGAGCCCGTTGCTGTCGAGTCGGTGCGGGCTTACCTGCACGCGCACTTGCCCGAGTACATGGTGCCGTCCGCCTACGTCGCGCTGGAGCAATTGCCGTTGACCGCCAACGGCAAGATCGACCGTAACGCCTTGCCGGTGCCTGCCTGGGACGCCTCGACCAGCCGCACGTTCGAAACGCCGGCCGATGCCCTGGAGCAGACGTTGGCGCAACGCTGGGCCGAGGTGTTGAAACTCGAACAAGTGGGGCGGCATGACAGCTTCTTTGAACTGGGCGGGCATTCGCTGTTGGCGATTCGCCTGGTCAACCTGCTGGACGAGGCCGGTTTGCCGGTGTCGTTGGCCGAGCTGTTCCAACATGCCAGCGTGGCCGGCGTCGCGGCGATGCTGCGTCAGCGCGGGGATGATGTACTGCCCGACACCCGCGTGATTACCGTGCGCAGCAGCGGGGCGCAGGCGCCGCTGTTTCTGGTGCATGAGTTCAGCGGCATGGACGTGTATTTCCCGGCGCTGGGCCAGCATCTGCCGGGTGATTATCCGATCTACGGCCTGCCGGGGCTGGCGCTCGGCGAGGCCCACCTGAACAGCATGGAAGGCCTGGCGGCGCGCATGGTCGGGCTGATCCGCGAGATTCAGCCCCACGGTCCCTATCGGGTAGCGGGCTGGTCCTTTGGTGGGGTGCTGGCCTATGAAATCGCCATGCAACTGCTGGGGCTGGATGAAAGCGTGGCCTTCCTCGGTTTGATCGACAGCTATGTGCCGCGCCTGACGGACCAGGGCAAAGCACGCTGGAGCGGGCCGGATGCATTCAAGCGGCACCTGTTGTTGCAGTGCACGGCTTATTGGAAAGCACAGGGAGGTGTAAATGAGCTGGCAAGCCTTGAACAACTGGAGGCGCGGATTGGACAGCTGGACTTTGCGGATCTGCTGCAACGTTGTCGCGATCAAGGTTTGCTATACGCGCAAATGGCGGCGGCGTCGGACGCGGACCTGTTGAGTTTTCTTCAGCGCGAAGTCGGGCACGGGCACGCCCTGGCCCACTACAGCCTGTTTCCGCTGCCGATTCCGGTGCACTTGTTCAGCGCCGAGCAGCGCCCCACCGAACTGTCGCAACGCAGCATGGCGTTGGGCTGGGACACAGCTTTGGCGCCCGGGCAACTGCGCCAGGTGCAAGTGCCTGGGGATCACCAGAGCATGATGCAGGCGCCGCATATCCAGGGCCTGGGCCGGGCGATGACCGAGGCGCTGGCGACGAGTACGCCGGTGAGTTGCGCGGCCCATCAGCCGTTGTTGCGCATCCAGACTGGGCGCGCCGGCTATGCCCCGGTGTTTTGCGTGCCGGGAGCGGGTGACAGCGTGACCGGTTTCGTGGGCTTGAGCGACGCCCTGGGACGTGATTGGCCGCTGTATGGCCTGCAGCCCCGTGGGTTGGATGGCGAGGCGGTGCCCCATAGCCAGGTGGAGGCGGCGGCGCGGTGTTATCTCACGGCGTTGGAGCAGGAGTGCCCGGACGGGCCGGTGCATCTGGTCGGGCATTCGTTTGGCGGCTGGATTGCGCTGGAAATGGCCCTGCGCTTGCAGGCGATGGGGCGCGAGGTGGGCTCTTTGACAGTGATCGACAGTGAGGCGCCGGGGCGTGATGGCAAGCCCTATACCTCGACGGCGGCGCTGTTGCGGTTGATCGAGGCGATGCAGTTGGCGGCCGGGAAGTCGCTGGGGATTGATCCGGTGGACTTCGCCGGGCGTGATGAGGTGGCGCAGCGACAGTGGCTGCATACGGGGATGGTCGGTGTCGGGTTGCTGCCGGCGCGTGCTGCCGTGGATGCAATGGATGGGCCTGCGCGTACTTATGCGGCGGCGTTGCGCACGGTTTATCGGCCGCAGGCGCGGTATGACGGGGTGGTGCGCCTGGTGCTGGCGCAGGATCCGGCCTTGGATGCGGCGGGGAACCAGCGTGAGCAGGGGTTGATGGTTGAGGGGTGGCGGGAGCAGGGGAGTGGGTTGGAGGTTTGGTATGGCGGGGGTAATCACTTCACCTTGCTCAAGGCGCCGAATGTTTCGGGTTTGGCCAAGTGGTGGGTGGAAGGGGTTGGGGTTGGGGAGGTGGTGTCTTGATGCTTGTACACCGATCCAAATGGGGGCTTGCTTCCTATAACGGTTTGTCGGAGTACATATCCGTTTCTTTGGTAACGGCCACTTATGGTTCCGCTCTTACAGCGGGTCACTTTTGGAAAGGCCCAAAAGTAACCAAAAGGCCTTCGCCCCACCACTCGGCACCTCGCCTAGGCTCGGTGTGCCCGAACGCGAACTTTGGAGCGTGGGCCGCCGCGCTGGGCCATCCATGGCCCAGCGCGGCTAACCCGGCGTCCTGCCGGGTTACCCACGCTCCAAAGTCCGCGTTCGGCCAGCGTGGTTTAACGGGGCGATTCCAGATCAAAAGCAAAGCGCGGCGGCCTTATAGCCGACCGGTTTTGGCTGCCGAGTTGGGTCAGAAATGGCAGGAGTGTGGGAGGGGGCTTGCTCCCAATGGTCACGAGTATTTACACCGGCTTGCAGTGGCCGCCCGTAACCACGATGCGAAGCGAGCCGCCCTTGATCTTGATCTTGATCTGCTTTTGATCTCAGGCGCCCCGTTAAACCACGCTGGCCGGAATTCGACAGGGATTTGGGGGGTAAACCGGCAGGGATGCCGGTTTAGCCGCCCCGCGCCATGGATGGCGCGTGGCGGCGGCCCCCCAAATCCCTGGCGGATTACGGGCACACCGAGCCTGAGCGAGGTGCCGAGTGGTGGGGCGAAGGCGTTTTGGTTACTTTTGCGCTTTTCAAAAGTGACCCGCTGTAAGAGCGGAACCATAAGTGGCCGTTACCTAAATAACGGATATGTACTCAATCAAGAAGCCAACCATGCAAACGTCTAAACTCCGCAAAATCGGCCTCCTGGCAGCATTGGCCGTCGCCATCGGCCTGATCATCTACACGGTAAAGGCCCCCGCCGACGCCCCCCAATACCTCACCGCCACCACCGAACGCGGCGATATCGAAAACGCGGTATTGGCCACCGGCCTGCTCGAAGGCATCAAGCAAGTCGACGTCGGCGCTCAAGTCTCCGGCCAGCTCAAATCGCTGAAGGTCAAAGTCGGCGACAAGGTAAAAAAGGGCCAGTGGCTGGCCGAAATCGACCCGCTGATCCTGCAGAACACCCTGCGCAAAGCCCAGGTCGACGAAGAAAACCTCCAGGCCCAACGCCGTGCGACCGCCGCGCAGCTCAAGCAGGCCAAGTCTGTCTATGAACGCTACAAGGGCCTGCAGGCCGACGAGTCGGTGTCACGCCAGGATTTCGAAGACGCCGAATCGAGCTTCCAGGTGCAGCAGGCCAACCTGCTGTCCCTGGACGCACAGATCAAAAGCGCACACATTCAGATCGACACCGCCAAGGTCAACCTGGCCTACACGCGCATCAACGCGCCCATCGACGGCGACGTAGTGGGCATCGTCACCCAGGAAGGCCAGACCGTGATCGCCAGCCAACTCGCACCGGTACTGCTCAAGCTGGCGGACCTGGACACCATGACCGTCAAGGCCCAGGTCTCGGAAGCGGATGTGATTCATATCAGCCCCGGCCAGCAGGTGTACTTCACCATCCTCGGCGAGGCGAACAAACGCTATTACGCCAAACTGCGCGGCACTGAACCAGCCCCGCAGAACTTCCTCGAAACCCAGACCGCCGGCACCCCCAAGCAGAACACCGCGGTGTTTTATAACGCGCTGTTCGACGTGCCCAACCCTGACCACCGCCTGCGCATCGCCATGACCGCACAGGTGCGCATTGTGCTCGACACCGCAGAGGCCGCGTTGATGGTGCCGGTGGCGGCGCTGGGAGCGCGCAATGCCGACGGCAGTTACCCGGTGCGGGTGCTGGATGCCAAGGGCAAAGCGGTAGAGCGCAACGTCAGGACCGGCATCAACAATAACGTCAAGGTGCAGATTCTGGATGGACTGGCCGAGGGCGACAAGGTGGTGATCGGCGACGCCACACCCGCCATGGCCGGGAGCTGAGCGATGACCCAGCCTCTGTTGGAACTCAAGGGCATCACCCGCAGCTTCATGGCCGGCGAACGTGAATTCATCGCGCTCAAAGGCATCGACCTGACGATTCATGCCGGGGAAATGCTGGCGATCATCGGCGCTTCAGGCTCGGGCAAATCGACCCTGATGAATATCCTTGGCGGCCTGGATTACGCCACCGCCGGCAGCTACAAGATCAATGGCATCGAAACCCGCTCCCTGGGCGATGAGCAACTGGCTGAGCTGCGCCGTGATTACTTCGGCTTTATCTTCCAGCGCTACCATTTGCTTGCCCACCTGAGCGCCTTGCACAACGTGGAAATGCCGGCGATTTATGCCGGCACCCCGGAAAACCAACGCCACAGCCGCGCGCGGGATTTGCTCGCTCGCTTGGGCTTGTCCGGACATATCACCCATCGGCCCAGCCAACTGTCCGGCGGGCAACAACAGCGCGTGAGTATCGCGCGAGCCCTGATGAACGGCGGCGAAGTGATCCTCGCCGACGAACCCACCGGCGCCCTCGACACCCACAGCGGCAAGGAGGTGATGCGTATCCTCGCAGAGCTGCACGCGGCCGGGCACACGGTGATCATCGTCACCCACGACCCCAAGGTCGCCGCGAATGCCCAGCGCATTGTCGAGGTGTGTGACGGTGAGATCGTCAGCGACAAGGTCAATGACAGCGTCGGCCTGGAGCTGCCCAGCGAAGCGCCGATCGAGCCCAGGCGCAGCGGTGCGCGGCGCCTGGTGGCGAGCCTGGGGCTGTTCAAGGAAGCCTTCAACATGGCCTGGGTGGCGCTGATTTCGCACCGCATGCGCACCTTGCTGACCATGCTCGGCATTGTGATCGGCATCACCTCGGTGGTGTCGATCTCGGCTATCGGCGAAGGCGCCAAGCGCTATGTGCTCAAGGACATCCAGGCGATCGGCAGCAACACCATCGATATCTTTTCCGGCACCAGCTTTGGTGACAGTCGCGCCTCGGCGATCCAGACGCTGATGCCCTCGGATGTGGACGCGCTGAACCAGTTGTATTACGTCGACAGCGCCACGCCGGTGGTGGGCCGCAACCTGTTGCTGCGCTTTGGCAACATCGATGTGGATGCCCAGGTCAACGGCGTCAGTGACCGCTACTTCAAGGTCAAGGGCCTCAAGCTCGAAGCCGGCATTGCCTTCAGTGAAAGCGATGCGCGGCGCCAGGCCCAGGTGGTGGTGATCGACCACAACACCCGCCAGCGCCTGTTCGGGCCGAACATCGACCCGCTGGGCCAGGTGATCCTGGTGGGCAACCTGCCGTGTACGGTGATCGGCGTGACGGCGGACAACAAGAATATGTTCGCCGCCAGCAAGGCGCTGAACGTGTGGGTGCCGTATGAGACGGCGGCGGGGCGCCTGTTGGGCCAGCGTCATCTGGACAGCATCACCGTGCGCATCAAAGACGGCCAGCCGAGCAAGGTGGTGGAAGACAACGTCAACAAGCTGATGCTGCAACGTCACGGCACCAAGGACTTCTTCACCAACAACCTCGACAGCATCATGCAGACGGTGCAAAAAACCAGCCGTTCCCTGGCGCTGCTGTTGTCGTTGATTGCGGTGATTTCATTGCTGGTGGGAGGCATTGGCGTGATGAATATCATGCTGGTGTCGGTCACCGAGCGCACCCGCGAGATTGGTATCCGCATGGCGGTGGGGGCGCGCCAGTCGGATATACGCCAGCAGTTTCTGGTGGAGGCGGTGATGGTGTGTTTGATCGGCGGGATCATCGGGATCTCGTTGTCCTACGCCATCGGTTATCTGTTTTCGCTGTTTGTGAAGGAGTGGGAAATGGTGTTTTCGGTGGGTTCGATCATTACCGCGTTTGCCTGCTCGACGCTGATCGGCATTGTGTTCGGGTTTGTACCGGCGAGGAACGCGGCGCGCCTGGACCCGATCGAGGCGCTGGCCCGGGACTGATGTCTACTGCCAATGAAAACCAAATGTGGGAGTGAGCAAGCCCAAATGCCGGTAGGAGCGAGCTTGCTCGCGAAAACCCTCAACGATGACGCGTGCTTGCTGAATGAACGCAGCGCCTGTGAGTTTTTCGCGAGCAAGCTCGCTCCTACGGGCATTAGGACAAGCGCCCTGGCAAATTTTTACCGATGTTGCTTAGAAGCTGGTGCTGCCTTCGGTGGCATACATCCACCGCAACAATGAATGCCGCCCACTGATCCCCAGCTTGATCGCCGCGCGCTTGAGGTAGCTTTCGATGGTGTTGACCTTCAATGCCAGTTGTTCGGCCAGCTCCGGTGCGGTGCGCCCGGCCAGCAGGCCCACGCACACTTGCAGTTCACGGTTGGACAGGGTCAGCCCCGATTGCACCAGGCGCTCCTGGATGCGTCGGCGCAGGGTTTCGATGCCCTGGTGCTGTGGCACCGCCGGCGGGCTGTCCTGACGGCCAGGCTGGATCGCGGTGATGTGTTTTTCCACCATGGGCAGCAACAGCGTGGAGAAGTCCTGCAACATGCTGCGCTCTTGGGCGGAAAAACTCTGCGAGGGGTGCGAGCGGTACACCGACAGCACGTAGCGCACATCGTCCTTGCGTCGGCTGAGGTGCAATTGTGCGGCGGGTTGCTCGGCCCCCAGGGCTGCCACCGAGTCGGTGTAGACCGGGCTGATCCTGCGGCGGCTGTGGCCTTCGCTGTTGACCTGCAACTGGGTGATATGGGTGGCGTCCACGGCCAGTTGGGTGAGGATGAGGTCATGCAGCATACGTGGGAAATGGCGGCTGCCGGTGCTGGCGATGACCTTGCCTATATGTGGGAACAGGTGTGAGTTCATCAATTCGTCCATGAGTTTCGGGTACAGGTATTGGGCGTTATAGGGGCGGGAGTCAACAAGGTAACCGCTATGAATAACCTGCACAGATAATCCTTCCCGCCGCCACCATGCTAGTACAGGCTGGCGAAGGCAGGGGGATCCAATCGATAAAATTCAGATTAAAAACGCATAACGGTAGTCGGATCCGTCCGACCACCGCCAGGATAAAAATCACTTTACGTGTAGGCGCTATCTCACTGCAGAGGGCGCTGTCGCGGCCTGACGCACCGTGTTGCGGCTGCACTTGGCCAGGGCCTGATGCACATCCGCCAACAGGTCGGCGACGTCTTCAAGCCCCACCGACAAACGCACCAGGCCCTCGCTGATACCGTGCTGCGCAAGTTGCTCGGGGGTGTAGGTGGAATGGGTCATGCTCGCCGGATGTTGCGCCAGCGATTCGGCATCCCCCAGGCTGACCGCACGGGTGAACAGTTGCAGTGCGTTCATAAAGCGCCGCCCCGTCTCGATCCCGCCCTTGAGTTCAAAGGCAATCATGCCGCCGG
>Ga0308169_10000750_pt1 | contig 42604 bp, 34 predicted proteins | sample PhyBR1_2_FD_202139 | JGI IMG/M metagenome (GOLD analysis project Ga0308169, IMG submission 202139) | Phyllosphere microbial communities from UC Gill Tract Community Farm, Albany, California, United States - DLSLSB.R1 | ecosystem: Host-associated > Plants > Phyllosphere > Unclassified | place...
TTCCTCCGCCCTGTACCACCAGCAGGGCTCTCGACGCGGCGCGTCACGCCCCTCCCTCCTGTACCGAGGAGCTCTTGATTGGGCTTTCCTCACCCCATCTCCGCCGCCGCATCATAGACTCGTCGTCCTCTCACCTCGTCGCCGACAACCTCGCCCTCCCTCCTTCCCTTCGTTGTCCCACAGTTCTCTCCCACAGATGCCCCCCAGATGCCCCACCTGCCTGTTTCCTCTCTCCTCGTGCTCGAACGGCGCGCACCACCCCTCGTCTAGACTCGATACCCGCACCGAGGCGTCGATTCTGCTCCACGCTCGTCGTTCCGCAGCATTTTCCCCTCTCCCTCCCCGCTTTGTGAGTAGACGCAGTACTGTAACGGTTCCTTTTGCTTTGCCAGCCGTCTCTGCGAGCGAGACCCCCTTTCAGCGAGCTGCTGGCCTCGGTGAGCGCGAGCAAGACGAGCTCGAGCTCCTCGCTGCGGCTCACACTCGCCGCTCACGCTCAACAAGCTCGCTAGTCTCGACAGCGACGCACAGCAAGCTTTGTACAGCTCAGCAGCCAGTACAGCGACTTCAACCGGCCCGCCAGAGCCCGTCCCTCGTCCACCCTCGACTTCATCAGCTCGCGTCCCTTCCCCCCACCTCTCCTCCCTCAACACCGCCAAGCAATACCGCCATGGTCCTCTACTTGATCGGTCTCGGTCTCCACGACGAGAAGGACGTGACGATCCGCGGCCTCGAGGCCATCAAGGGCAGCGAGCGCGTCTACCTCGAGGCCTACACCTCGATCCTCGGCATTGGCAAAGAGCGCCTCGTGCGTGCCTCTCCCCGACTCGAGACTGCTTCGAGGAGCCGAGCTGACCCGGCGAACGAGCGCGCAGGAGTCGTTCTACGGCAAGGACATCATCGTCGCCGACCGCGACATGGTCGAGACCGACTCGGACGCCATCCTTAAGGACGCAGACAAGGTCGACGTTGCCTTCCTCGTCGTCGGCGATCCCTTTGGGTGCGTCCCTCTCCCGCTGCGAAGAGGGAGGAGCATGCCGGGCTGAGCAAGGAGCGCTGACTCTCGCCCCTTCCCCTCCCTCTTCCTCCCTCTTCTCTACAGCGCTACGACGCACGCCGACCTCCTCCTCCGCGCCGACGACCTCAAGGTTCCCTACGTCGTCATCCACAACGCGTCCGTCATGAACGCTGTCGGCGCGCTCGGCCTCGCGCTCTACAACTACGGCCAGACCGTCTCGATCCCGTTCTTCACCGACTCTTGGCGGCCCGACAGCTGGCTCGAGCGCGTCAGGGAGAACGCGCGCCTCGGCCTGCACACGCTGTGCTTGCTCGACATCAAGGTCAAGGAGCAGAGCGAGGAGAACCTTGCACGGTCCGTCTCTCTTTCGCCGGCGCTCGTCCTCCTCGGCATGGCTGCAGTCGCTGACGCACAGCTGTCGGTTCTGCTTCCATGCAGCGGTCGCAAGATCTACGAGCCGCCTCGGTACATGTCGGTGCCGTGCGCCATCTCGCAGCTCCTGTCGCTCCTCCCTCCCTCGCCCTCCTCCTCCTCCTCCTCCGACAACGCCGCACCCGCATCCGCACCCGCCGCCGACGCCCTCGACCCCTCGACGACGCTCGCCATCAGCGCCTCGCGCGTCGGGCACCCCTCGCAGACGTTCGTGAGCGGCACCCTCTCGGAGCTCGCCGCGCTTGACGAGGACGCGTTCGGCGGGCCGCTCCACTCGTTCGTCATCGTCGGGCGCACGTTCCACGCGCTCGAACGCGACTTTGCGCGCCGGTGGGCCGTCGACCGCGACAACTGGGACCGGGTCAGCAAGGAGGTGTACGCCGTGAGGGACTGAGCGGGCGGGTCGAGCTGCAACTGCCTCGCGCTTTCTCTCTCTCTCTGCGCGCGCGTCCCGGACTCGAGAGAGCGAGGAAGAGAGCAAGAGAGCAAGAGGGCCGATACGAACGATGTGTTGCGCGACGGGCAGAGAGACGTCCTACAGAGCCAGAGGGAGAACCCGAGGAGAGTAAGAAAGAGGGAGAGGAGGAGAGCGCGCACGCCCATGATGATACCAACAGGGAAGGACGAAAGGCAGAGTGCGAGACGACGAGAGAGAGAGGGAGAGGCTAGTACGAGGAGAGGAGGGGAGGGAGAGAGAGTAAAGACAATGCAGGTCGGGAGTTGCGAGACGACGAGGGAGAGGAGAAGGACTAGGGGAACGGCATGCGGTTCGGGTCGACGGGCGACGTCGGCGTGCTGCGCGAGATGTGGACGACGCCGACGACGGCGGCGAGCCCTCCTGGCGGGCGGCCCCTCGTCGGCGTGCTGAGCTGGCCCTCGCCGCCCGCCCCGTTGGCGGCGGCGGCGGCGGCGCTCGCCTCTGCGAGCTGCTGCGCCTCGTCCCACTTTGCAATCTTGCCGCTCCACACGCCGACGGCCTCGCGCACGCCCTGGAGCTCGATCCACTCGCGGATCGAGAGCTTCTCGACGGGCGCGTCGCCCCGGCGCGAGTAGGCCTCGGCCGACCAGGTCGGGCACGTCTCGGGCGGCGCGCACGAGAACGTGACCGAGGCGGGCGCGCCGTCCGACGTCGACGTGCTCGAGGCGGCCGAGGGCGAGAGCCGCCCGCTCGTGAAGAGGGTTGGGGTCGAGGTCGAGGTCGACGAGGGAGGGAGAGGGCCGTCCTCGTTCGACGAGGGGCACGACGACGAGGGGAGAGAGAGGGCGGCGCGCGCCGAGGGCGAGTGGCGCAGGCACGAGAAGCGCGGTGCGAGCGTCGTGTGGCACGGTCGTCGCACCCGAGGAAAGCCCGACGCCTCGTCCTCGTCGTCCTCGCGCGCCGCTTCCTCCGACGCCGCATCGTCGTCGTCGTCGTGCGACTCGGACACGTCGGCGTCGCCGTCCTCGCCGTCAGCCTGGCCGGGCGAGCCCTCGTCGTCGCCCTTTGCGCCCTGCGCTTCGGCGGCGAGCGGCGGCGGCCGCGGCGCACCCTCGTCCTCGTCGACCGCGACGACGTCGTCCCACAGCGCGCGCCTTGCGGCCGCGAGCGCCGGATCCTCCCACCCGCCGCGCACGGCGCGCGCCTCGCGCTCGCGCTTGGCCGCGTCGTCCTTGGGGACCTGGGGCGCGACGACGAGACCCGACAGGCCCCACTCGAGGCGCGCGGCGAGGTTGCTGCTCGTGCTCGTTGGCGGGCGCTGTGGCGCTGCGGCGGCCGAGGACGAGCTCGTCGCGGCGGGCGCGGTGCCGGGCGAGAGGGCGCCGCACGAGTCCGAGGCCGTCATCGAGATGGTGGACCCGGCGAGGCTCGAGAGGGGCGTCGCGCAGTCGTCTGCGTCGTCCTCGGTCGTCGAAGTCGAGGTGGACGCGCTCGTATCGGTGCACGACGACGACGAGCGCGCGCTGCTCGTGCTCGCGCTGCGGAGCTCGGGGCCGCTCGCCGGTGCGGCGGCCGCCGCGTCGAGGGACGAGGTGGACGAAGGGGCGGGGCAGTCGAAGCCGCGGGTGGTGCGGGTCGGGCGGTGGGCGAAGGACGAGGGCGACGACGAGGGGCTCGGGATGCGGCGGCGCGTTGTGGATGGCGACGACGAGGTGCGGGCCGAGTCGTGGTCGTCGTCGTCGCCGCTGTCGCAGCCGCGCTGCTCGAGCCCGAGGCCGGGTGCGAGGGTGAAGGTGCCCGTGCTGGCGGCGGCCGTGCTGCAGTCGTGGGCCGAGGGCGAGACGGGGAAGGCCGAGAGGCGGTAGGTGGGCGGGAGCGACGCCGAGTACGAGTGGCCCGCCGCGGCTGCTGCTGCTGCTGGCGGTGGGGCTCTTGCGGCTGCTGGAGGGAGCATTGGCGGGATCGGGCACGGCGGGGTGGCCATGGCCGGGAGGGCGAGCGAGGTCGCGTGCTGGGTCGAGGTCGAGCTGGTGACGGCGGGGAGAGGGGGGGACCGCAGCCGACGAGAGGGCGAGCGGGCGCGTGTGCGGTGGGTGGGGTGCGCGCGGGAGGGTGTACTCGAGGCTGGACGCGCCCTGCAGCCCTCTAGGCGCGTGCTTGCGGGCTGAGGCGAGGACGAAGAGGTGTCGAGGCCGCAGAGCTCTCCCTCTCCTCGCTTGGCCTTCCCTCCAGCGGAATTCCTCTGAGGGGCAAGTACGACCGCGATCGAGCCTCCCAACCACTCCCCCGCTGTCTGGCTCGGCTTTGCGTAACACGCGCTCGCTCCACTCGTGGCTCTCCTCGTCGCGCTCGCCCGGACTTCCGCTCGCCATGCTCACAGAAGATGCATAGCGGGCAAGGATGGTTTGCAACAACAAGAGCGGTAGAGATACAAAAAGCTGCACGGCCCGACCTCTTCGAGCGAAGGGACCGACCTGCCTCGTCCGGTCGCGAGGGGCTGCACCGGCCGCGCGCTCGCCCCAGTCGGGCCCGACTCGGCTGCGAGTACTGAACGAAGCTGTAGGACGACGGCGAGAAGAGCTGCGAGATCTGTTGAGCGACGAGGAAGAGGGAGAGGAGGGGAGAGAGCTGGGTCAGCGACACGCTCTACTCGTTCTCCTTCTTGCTCGTGCGCAGCGCAGCAGCACCGCAGGTCGTCGTCGTCGTCGGGTCGAGCGCGAGACGAGTGCCGTCCGAGTGGTGTTGACGTATGGAATTCGAGTCTCCTCATGGTGAGCGGCACGGGTTTCTGACGTCCGGCCTGGTCGGAGGTTAAACATAATGGCAGAAATCTTTATCTTCATGCGGCTCGGTCGCCGTGCTCGACCGCGACGAAGGTGCTGCTGCTGCTGCCGCCGCGAGAGGGAGAGTGAGAGGGGCTCACCGGCTCGAGAGGAAAAGGTTCGGCGCCGAGCGGGCGGCGGTCGGGTCGCGTTGGCGCAGCTGCGAGAGGGCTGAAGCGCGTCGAGAGACGGCGAGGCGAGCGCAGGTGCGCGAGGCGAGGTCGGGCCGAGGAGCGAGCGAGGTGAGGGAAGGAGGGAGAGGGGAAGGGTCGCGCCCGCCGCGGGGAGAGGTCGAGAGCGCGTCTGCATACACCGAGGGGGCCGTCAGCCAACCGTGCTCGACTGCTGCGTCGTTGACGACAGGCTGCTCGGCAGAAGAGAGGAAGAACGCACCGTGCGCGCGCCGAGAACGAGGCCCTGCTCAACCCATGAAGGTGCCCGACTGGATCGTCGTGCTCGCGAGGATGAGGACGAAGAGCTGCACGAGGCTCCAGATGGCCGGGATCCAGCAGCTCATGCGCAGGAACGCCGCGTTGTACAGCGCCGCGAGGGCGTAGCCGACGATGGTGGCCGACACGAACCCGAGCGTCATGCCGACGAGGCTGAAGGCGGCGGGCGCGACGAGGGCGAGGCGAGGGTGGCGCCGGCTGAAGTTGGCACCGCACAGGCACCCGGCGAGGAAGTAGACGGCGCCGAACAGGACGAGCGTGTCGTACAGGGTGAAGCGCCAGATCTGCTCGGGGCTGTACAGGTACTTGGCGCGCTCGACGCCGAGGACGTAGAAGCCGGGCCACGACGGCTCGACGTAGCCGTCTGGTGGACCGAACCAGATGTTGCTGCAACGAGGACGACGAGGTGGGGCGCGGCGAGTCGAGGGGGGAGCGAGAGAGGGCGGAGAGAGGGAGGGAGGCAGGACGTCAGGTCGGGCCTCGAGCAGGTCTTGTAGAGCGGAGAAGGACGCACCCAGCGTTTGCGTCGTCTTCAGGGCTCGAGAACGGGTCCATGACCGGCTCGACGGCTCGAGCGAGGTGTGTCCTGCTGACCGAGACGCTGCGGGCGACGAGTGGGCGAGGAGGACGGTGCTCGAGGTGACGATGCTGTTGCGGCGAGGGGGTCTAGGTCAATACACGGCCTTATGCAGGTCCCAGTGCGTGCTTGTGTGTCGTCTGAAGAGCCATGGACGTGAGAGGGCGCCGCAGAGTGGCCATCGACGAGCTGGCGAGGAGGATGAGAGGGAGGAGGGTGCCGAGGGCAGCCCCTTGTGCGCCTCTCGCTGCGCGTGCGATCTAGGCGACCCACACGGAGATGGAAGGGCGGGCTATAGACTCACATGATGCGGTGCTGACGGCTCGAGGTGGTTGAGGAGGTCGGCCGACGATGACGAGGAGCGAGGCGCGAGAACGCCCTCGATGACGGGAAGCGCGCGCTTGAGGGTTGCCCGAGTAGATGTGGAAGCAGCTGTAAGGCCAGCCCGAGGCCAGGCGGAGCGAGGGTGAGGAAGGCGAGGCGAGAGCTGATGAAGCGAGTCGGGTTCCGCCGTGGTCTCGCTCCGCTTTCCCACTCCAGCCGCACAGGAGCACTTGCACAAGCACCAGACGCTCACCGGCCACGCCTACGCCCAACCCGACCTCGCTCTCGTCGCCGTGCACCACCCCCTCCTCCTCGCCCCCCTCACCGCCTCGTCGTCCGACCCTTGCCTCGCCGCCGCTCTGGCCTCGACTCGACTCGCCCACCTCCCGCCGCCGCTGCGCACCTTGCCTCGGCGCACCGCCCGGCCGACCTACCGCCCCCTCCTCGCCCGACTTCGCCACCGCCCGCTCTCCATGTCGGCCCCGGCCTCGTCCAACGTCTCCGAGCTCCTCGCAACCGCCCACTGGGCCGCCCTCGCCCACAGCCAGCAGCGCCGCAAGTCGGGCAGCCAGCCAGCCTACATCCAGCACCCGCTCCACGTCGCCACCCTCCTCGCCGCCCCGACCTCGTCCCTCCACCCGGACCCGCCCCTCGAGGTCCTCCAGGCCGCCATCCTCCACGACACGGTCGAGGACACCGACGTCACCGAGCAAGACCTCCTCGACCGCTTCGGGCCCGTCGTCACCCGCATAGGTGCGCGCCTGCCTCTCCTTCTGCACCCGCTCGGACCCGCTCTCGCGCTCCCTCTCGCTGACGCCTCTCCCTCGCTCGCCCCTCGCAGTTCTCGAATGCTCGGACGACAAGGACCTCAACAAGGAGCAGCGCAAGCAGGCCCAGATCGACACGGCGCCTCACAAGTCTGAACAAGCTAGTGCGTCGTCGCCGTCGCGCTCGCTTCGCTGCCGCTCACCTCGTCGTGCCCGGTGCTGATTGACCGCCGTATTCTCGACGCGCACAGAACATGTCAAGCTCGCCGACAAGCTGTCGAACCTGACCGACCTCATGAGCCCCGAGGGCCGACCAGCAGGGTGGAGCGTCAAGCGGATCCAGGTGCGCTCGCTCGCTCCCCCTCTCTCTTCCGCCTCGAGCCGCTCCCGAGCTGACGCGCTCTGCTCGCTGCGCGTAGGAGTACTTCATCTGGGCCAAGCGCGTGACAGACGGTGCGTCTCTGCCCTTCTCGCTTTCCTTCGCCGCCGCTCGAGCCTCTCCCCCTCTCTTCAAGCGCTGACTCTCCCTCCCCTCCCCTCGTCCCGACCTCGCAGGCTGCGTCGACGTCAACCCAGGTCTTGGCGCCCAGCTCGACGAGATCTACCGGTCGGCGACGTTCGAGCACAGCGGCAAGACGTACCCTTGCCATCCGAACTATAGCTGAGCCGGGCAACGACGACGAGCGTGCGCTTCCACCAGGCTCTGAGCGAGAGAGAGGAGAGCTCGAGCGCGAGTCGAGAGCGTGAAGCTCGAGAGCGAGGAAGGGGAAGCGGCCGAGCGCGAGAGGACGAGCGAGAGCGAGCTGCGAGCGAGAACTGGACGTCGGACTGACGACGACGACGGCTCACGCTCACGGAAGCGAGATAGGGCGAGACGGACTGCTCATGCTGTGCTCAATTGCGCTCCTGGCTTTGGAGAACGGACCCCTCGGACTGTACAACAAGCGGACGGACCCCCTCCTCTCCCTCGATCTCCTTCCTCCTTGAGAGCTCCTCGCCGTGCCCCTCGCTCGCCGTCTCGACGCTCGCAGAGCGGCTCAGGACGGCGGCGCCATCGACTCGAAGATGGCCCTTGCGCTCGGCTCGTCGCCGTCCTGCTCGTCCCGCTGCTCCTGTTGCTGCTGCTGCTCCGAGTGCGGTTGCGGTTGGGGCGCCTGCACGACCGACGCCGGGCGGGACGACCTCCTGCTGCTGATGCTGCCCGTCGGCGTCGACGCGCCCGAGTGCTCGCGCAGGCGCTCGCCGCGGCTCTGCCCGAGCCCGTGCCCGTACGCCGCCGACGCCCCGCCGCCGCCGCCGCCGCCGCCGAGCCCGACGACGCCATTGACCTCGTGCACGTGCTTGCTGCGCACGGCCTGCTCGAGGCCGCGCTCGATCCGCTCGCGCTCGTCGCGCTCGCGCTGCGTCGGCGCGACGGGCTCGTCGCCGAGGTCGAGCTTGTCGAGGATCTGCTCGACGCCGGCGTTGCCGCCGAGGCGCGCCACCTCTGCGCGCGCCTGGCGCATGAGGCGCCTGAGGACGTCGCGCGTGTAGGCGAACGAGCCCGTGCGCGTCTCCATGTAGCTGACGGCGTACGTTTTCGGGCCGGGCGACGACGGGCGCTCGCGCAGGATGTTGAGCAGCTGGCGGTTGGTCGTGTCGGCGCGGATGGCGTGCACGATCGGGAACGAGAACTTGCCCTCGGACAGGTCCTCGCAGAAGCCCTTGTTGGCCGTGTACTGCGCGCGAGAGCGACTCGGGCGGGGTCAGTCTCTCTCCCTTCCGACGGCGACGACGAGACGAGCGAGCGGACGCACCTCGGCACTCTGCAGGTTGACGTAGTCGTCGCGGATCTGGAAGATGATGCCGATGAGGTTGGCGAGCGGGACGTAGTCTCTGCGAGGCGAGGAGGACCGAGCGCGATGGGGAGGAGGGACGAGTTGCGAGCGAGGGTCAGCTTCCATTCGGGCGCTCACGCGCAGGCACAGACAAGGGGAAGAGGGACGCACCTGGGTGGAGATTCAGGCGACGCTGCCATCATGAGCTTGATGGCGATGCGGAACAGGCCGCCGGTTTCTGCGAGAGGGGGGGGGACCGAGGGTCAGCTCGTGCCGCTCGCAGCGCGGGACCGGGCAAGACAGGACGACGCACTGTTGTTGACCATGTCGATGTATTCGGGCTCGGTCGGGCAGATGAGGTTCTCGCGCCAGAACAGGTCCATGCCCTGGCCGCGGTGGAGGTTGAGGAGCTCGTCTGCGCGGGCGAGGTGCGGGGCGTCAGCTCTCCCTGCGCGCCTCGGTGACAGGGCCTGAGAGTGGGACGCACCGGTGACCATCTCCTCGACCTTGACGCCCGGGCGCGGGCGTATCCGCTGGAGGGCTTGGAACGCGAGGAAGTAGACGTAGTTGGCCGAGTTGATCGTCTGCGGGATGCCGTAGATCTTGTGCGCGACTGTGTGTGCGTCTCGAGTCAGCTGAGGGTGCGCATGGACAGGTACGAGGGAGAGAGAGAGAGAGAGAGGGAGCGCACCTGGCATGCCTCGTCGCAGGTGCGAGTCGTCCTCGACGTCGTCCATGCTGCGAGGGCGGGCAAGCGGGGACGAGATCGGTCAGCCGGGGCGGGTCGAGAGGGTGCACAGGGAGGGGACGGACAGGAGCGAGGCCGTGTGGAGCATGCCGACGACCTTCTTGACCGTGTCGAGGTCGGGTTCGGGGACCTGCATCCAGGTGTTGAACGAGGCGATGAGGGCCGAGCGGACCTCCTTGCCCGGGATGGAAGCGAGGTAGGCGTAGGGTTCGACGAGGACCTGCACGGCAAGAGGGGGCGAGTGAGCGGGCGAGATCGAGCGAGGAGAGCGATGTGGGGAGGCTGGCGGGCTCGAAGGAGACGGACCTGCTCCTGGGCGTCGTGCCAGCGGGGCGGGGCTGCGACTTTGGCGAGAAAGTCGTCGTAGTACTCGAGGCCCATGCTCGGCTCGCGGTGTCGTCGCAGGCAGCGGTGGTGCGGGTGTGGTGGGAGCAGACAGAGATGAGCGCGCGCAGCTGAGCGGCGGGCTCGGCGGCGCCGCGGCGGAGGCGACCACGGCTCCGGTCCCAGCAGCAGCGACAGCGTTTCCTCGCTCCACCTGGGAGGACCTGAGCCTTGCTCTCCACCACCACCACCGGGCACGGCATGGCTCGCCTCCCCTGGTCCTTCCTCGTCGCCGCAGCCTCGCTCCTCGCCCTCGCCTTCGTCCTCCTCCGCGACTCGTTCGACTCGCCCCAGGCCCACAACGCCCTCTGGGCACCAGGCAGCGTCGGCCACTCGGACCAGGACCAGCTCGTCGAGGCACGCGTCCAGCACCTCCTCGCAAAGGAGAGGGCCCGCCTCGGACTCGACTCGGCTCTCGCTTCAGCCGGTGCGACGGCCGACAGCAGCGGCGCACCAGGCCATGCCGTCGCGAGCGCCCTCCAGCACGGCGACGTCATCATGCCAAAGCTCCCCAACGCGACCGCAAAGTGCGTCCTGCCTCGCTCCTCTCACCCTCCTCCTCGTCCCCCCCGCCCGCTCGAGACTGACCCACCTCCCTCGCCGCCCGCAGAGCTGAACTCGGTCGCGCTAGCTGGAAGCTGCTCCACACGATGGCGGCACGCTTCCCCGAAGACCCGACCGCAGAGCAGCGCGACGCCTTCCAGTCGTGGCTCTTCCTCTTCTCGCGCTTGTACCCCTGCGGCGAGGTGCGTCCCTCTCTCTCTCCCTCTCCTTCCTCTCGTACGCACTCGCTGACGCTCAGCTCCCCTCGCAGTGCGCCGCCGAGTTCCAGCTCCTCCTGCGCCAGCACCCGCCGCAGACGTCGTCGCGCGGCGCCGCGTCGCTCTACCTGTGCCACCTCCACAACCTCGTCAACGCGCGACTCGGCAAGGACGAGTACGACTGCGGCACCAACCTGCGCGACGTGTACGATTGCGGGTGCGGCGACGAAGAGGAGAAGGAGCGCGAGGCGCAGAGGGCCAAGAAGAACAAGGAGGTCAAGGACGAGGAGAAGCGCTCGAGCGAGGAGGTGAGCGCGGCGCTGGTGGACGAGGCAGCGGGCGCTCGGCGGGACCCAGCAACGGGCCTCGAGCTCGTCGGCGGGTAGTGCATCGAGCTCTCGTCTCACTCTTCCAGATACCCCTCTCGCTCTTCTCGATACCCTTCTCGCATCGTGTAGCCTTTCCCTCTCGCAGCCTCTCTTGCACAGCACGCTTTCTTTCCTGCTGATCGAGTCGAGCGATACAGTGAGTGCGAGAGCAGAGCCGCTACCACTTCTCCCCTCGGACCTGCTTGTCGCCGTACCTGCCCCCCGCCGCTCGGTCCTCGTACGCCGGCGCCGGCTCGATCGCGCCCTGCCTGCTCCCGCCCGGCACCGCAGCCGACCCCTGCACACCCTCGATCCGTCCCTGCCCCTGCGCCGCCGCCGCCTCGAGCTGCTTGAGCTCGTCGCCGTCGCCCGAGAGGTAGACCTGGGACCCGTCCGAGAGCTGCGCCTTGATGGCGCCCTTGCCGATGCCCTTGAGGAGCGCCTTGCGCGTCACGCCGCGCGCGTCGACGTACACGAGGGCGACGTCTGCGAGGTGGGAGAGGGTCGGCGGGCGCGAGGGAGAGGAGGGAGAGGTTTGGGAAGGTCAGCTCGGGTCGGGCGAGACGATGAGGGACAGGACGAGCGAGAGGGACGCACGCTTGACGCTCGAGCCGACGTCGTCGGCGACGCCTCGCGCCTCGGCGCCGTACTTGTGGTGGATGACCTGGCTCGCCGACTTGGAGCCCGAGTCGAGGAGCGTCTTGCCGCTGCGAGGGGGACGAGCGAGAGGTGCAGCGTCAGCGAGCGGGTCTCGAGAGGGGTAGAAGGGCGAGAGGAGGACGCACCCCGCTTCTAGGTGGTCGGCGACCGTGTTGACGGCCGTGAGCGTCGCCGCGAGGGTGCCCTTCCACCCAGATGCGCTCCCTCCCTCTGCGATGTGCAAGATCGACGGAAGCAAGCGTCAGTCGACGTGCGAATGAGTACAAGGGATCGAGGAGAGAGGAAGCGGGACGCACGCTGCAGGCCCGCCGCCTTGCCTATCCTGTCGCCGAGGAACCCGGCCGCCTTGCCGACCGCGCCGGCCGCCTTGCCGCTGTACACGCTCGCCGTCTCGGTCCAGCCGCTCGTGCGCTCGAACGCGCCCTTGGTCGTCTGCTTGAACACGAGCGGCTTGTCGGTCGCCGGGCGGCTCGCGACGTACTTGCCCGCCGACGACTCGAACTGCTTCGAGAGGAGGTTGGACCCGACGATGATGCCGTGCGACACCGTGTTGGCGACCGAGATGATCTTGCTCCCGTTCGGGTTGTGCGCCGGCGCAAAGTAGGCCGAGGCAGGCTTGACCGACAGCGTCTGGCTCGAGCCGACGAGGGCGCCGCCCGGGCCCGACGACGACGACGCCGCCGCGGGCGAGATGACGACGGCCTCGTGCGCGCCGACGTCGTTGACCTTTGCGCCCTGGCTCGCCGTCGAGCCGGGCTTGTCGTCGGTACGCCCCTGCGCGAGCGCCGCGTCCTCCTCGAGCGCGAGCCCGCCGGCCGCCTGCGGGTCGAGCTGCCCGAGGACGCGCCCGGACGCCTCGTCGACGAGGTACAACGCGTTGGGCTCGGTCTGGATGGGCGTCACCGTGCCCGAGCCCGGGGCCGACGCGCCGCCGCCGCGGTACAGGCCGAAGAGGGCGGCCTCGAACTGCTCGCGGATCGAGGGGTCCGTGTCGCGCGCGAGCGAGAGGCGGATGCGCCCGTGCTGCTGGGGCCACTTCGACGACGACGTCGCCGAGGAGGAGAGCGCGGCGGGGTCCTGCCCGACGTTGTTGGGTAGGTCGTACGCCGCTGGAGGGACGGCGACGACGTCGCGCGCCGGGTCGGCGAGCGAGAGGGGCATGTCGAAGCACGGCGCGGCGTCGCCGGGCAGCGTAAGGGTGACGACGAGCCAATCTGCGCTCGTGCTCGAGTACGACGGCGGGGTGGTCGAGGTGGGCGAGGCTGACGTCGAGCGAGGTGGAGGTGCGAGAGTCGAGGTCGGGGCCTTGTCGGCCGGGCGGGCAGGGGGAGGGGGTGGCACGCGGCGGCTCGAGGTGGTGCCGACGGGCGACTGGGCGCGCGGGCTGCTGCCCTGCGCGCGGCACAGGAACAGGTCGAGGGTGCCGACGAGCTCGAGCTGCGGCGATGACGGAGCGGCGGACGACTCGGACTCGAGGTGCGCGAGGTGGACGCCCGGGACCTGGACGAGGTGGGTGCGAGTGGGGTCCATGGCTATGTGTGCTCGCGAGGGTGGCGGTCGCACAGGAGCGTGTGAGGGGAGGAGAGAGCGAGCGCCGACGCCAAGTCCGCCCCGCACGGCTGGCGCGATCGAGCTGCACCGCCTCACTCATCTTGCACAGCCAGAACGTCGTCGTTGCACAGGCTACAGCAAGCTCGGCCGCTTCCTCCTCCTCGTCGCACTCGCGCCCGCACCCGCCGCCGCCGCCTCGTCGCGCACGAGCTCCCACGCCGCGCTTCTCGCCCACTCGAGCCTCGTGCGCGCGCGCTCAAACTGCACGCCCTCGAGCTGCACCTCGCGCTGCAGCGTCGCCGCCCACAGCTCCTGCACCGCCGCGTCGTCGTCGTCGCCGTCTCGATCGTCCGGGTGCGCGCCCGAGTCGGCGGCGCTATCGCAGACGCCGAGCGACGGCGCAGGGCGGTGCAGCGCGAGGACGCGCAGGTCGCGCAGCGGCGGGGCACCTGGCCCAGGTCGCAAGAGCGGGAGGACGTCGGCCGCCGTGTGCGGGCCGGAGAGGTGCAGGGCGGCGAGGTGCGGGGCGTGCGTCGGGAGGAGGGCGAGCGCGGCGGGCGAGATGAGCGCGGCGTGAGGGGCAGAGGCGGGCGAGGAGAGGGCGAGGGTCGTCAGGTGAGGGAGGTGCGGGAGGAGATCGTCGACGACATGGGCGAGAGCCGGTGCCGAAGGAGGTGGAGAGGAGGGAGGTGCCGCTGACGAGGTAGGTGGGGCGGACGGCGCCTCGCCGACGACGATCTCGAGGTGCCGGATCCTCGCACCGTGCGTCCGCATCGCTCGCACGATCCCTGCGCTCGTGAAGCCGCCGCAGCGCCGCAGCCGCAGCGTGTGGAGCGTCGCGCTCGCCGCGCCGAGCACCTCGTCGAGCGCCGCGTCGTCGACCTCGGTCGCATCGAGCTCGAGCCGCTCGAGCCTCGTCGTACGGTGCTCGGACTCGCTCGAGCTCGGCTGGACGGCGCTGCGACGGTGCGTGGCTGCACAGGGCGGGGCGGGCCGCATGTTGCGCAGGGCGAGCGTGCGCAGCTCGGGGCACTCTGCGAGGCACGTGCGCAGCCACGCCTGGAGCCTCGACGTGCGGGAGCCGACACCGTCGAACGACGAGGTGGACCCCGGCTGGTCGTCGCCCTGCTCAGGGAGAGCGTGCGCGAGCGATGCGGCGCTGCGAGTGCTCGGGGGCGGGGCGGTCGAGTAGGTGCGCGGGGCTGGACGGGGCGAGGGAGCGGACGCCGTGTCGTACGTGAGCTTTGTGCGACTCGAGGCGGATCGAGAAGGGTGGGACGAGGGCGAGGAGGGGGCAAAGTCGAGGTCGAGGCGGTCGAGGTGCGAGGCGGTGCCGGCTCGGGCGAGGATGTCGAGCGCGTCGAACGGGTCGGCGGCGAGTGCGGTGCAGTGGAGGTCGGCGAGGTTGTCGAGCGAGTGTACGAGGTGCTCGACGTGGTCGATGGTCCAGGGCGCTGCCGCCGAGGACGAGGACGACGAGGCGGCGAGGTGGAGGGCCGTGACCTGGGCGCGGTGGCGCGCAGGGGCGTCTCGTGCGATGGCTTGGGCCTGGGTGCGCGAGTCGAGTACGAGGGTGCGGTTGATGACTGGCTCGAGTGCGGTGTGGAGGTGGCGCGACGAGGCGGCGAGCGAGGCGAGGGACGAGTGGGGGCGGATGGCCGTGGTGCGGAGTGGGAGGTGGGCGACGACGACGGCGAGGACCTCTGGTGGGAGGCTGTCGAGGCTCATGGTGCGCTCGGCAGCACTGGCCGAGGTGGACAGGGAGCGAGCGAGCGAGGCCGGGGGGAGCCGACGACGAGCCGCGGAGCCGCCTCGACTTCATCTCTCGCTCGGCTCTACTCTCGCACATCGCCCCTAGCTGGCCAGTTGACTCGGCGAATCGGTCCACAACGAGACCATGACCATCCTCAGCGAGGACGGCACCCTCCCACGCCGACGCTCCCCGCCCGCCCACGTCTCGTCCTTCCCTCCTCGAGCACCCCTCGCACACCACCACAACGCCTCGTACCACTCGGTCCCGACCACCGACTCGCCCTACTCGCCCTACCAGTCTCGCCGCGACCCCGACTGGGACCACGACAGCGACTGGGGCGACCGCTCCTCGTCCCCTCCACCTCCCTCCTCGTCCTCGTCCTGGCACCGCCTCGCACGCCACAAAAAGGCTCGCACCAAGACCATCAAGACGGCCGCACTCGGCATCGCAGGCGTCGCCCTCCTCTACCTCCTGTGCGTCGTCGCTCTCCTGTTCCTCTCAGCCCTCCTGCAGCATGGGTCGACGACCTCCTCCTCTCGAGTCCGCTCGAGAGCGGGCATCTCGAGCCTCGCACTGACTCTCTTTCGTTCTGCGCAACGCAGCCTCGACGCCTGGTCGCGCCCACGGCACCGCGGCCCGCACCACCCCGGCCATCGTCCGCCCGGCGCCGACGACTACCCCTTTCCTCCTCCTCCACCTCCGCCCGACCACACGGCGCCGCCCGGTCACGCCGGCGACTCGCCCGCCGCCGAGACGGGCACCAACAGCGACGCGCCCATCGTCGACATGGCCCAGTTCGTCCAGCCTCGGCGCCCGGTCCCGCCCTCGTGGCCCGACCCGTGGGCCGACGAGTCGCGCTCGTGGCAGGGCCGCAGGTGGCTCAGCGTCGACCGCTTCGGCAGCTCCGACACGGGCTGGCGCGACCTCGCCGAGCCGCCCGAGCGCAGCCCGCCGCCAGCGCGCCACCTCCTCAAGGCGCTCGAGTACTCGGCCGCCGTCGCCGGCCGCAACCCGCAGGACGGCACGCGGCAGCGCCTCGCGCCGGGCATGGCGTTCGACGAGCGCACGGGGCGCCCTCGCCCTGTCCCGCACGCAGAGCTCAAGCTCGGGCGCGAGCGAGGGTGGAAGCCGCCCAAGGGCTTCAGGGCGAGCGAGCTCGGGTCGGGCACGGTCGGCGAGCGTCGTGACGTCCCGCGCGTGCAGCACGATGGGCCGCTGCGGAACGAGGACGAGGGCAACGGCGACGGCGAGGACGAGGAGCGGCGCGTCGTCGAGGAGCGGCACCGGCGCGACTGGGTCAAGCGCGCCTTCATGCACGCCTGGACCGGCATGTCCGAGCACGCGTACGGCCACGACGAGCTGCAGCCCGTCTCGAACGGGTTCAGCGACAACTACGCCGGGTGGGGCGCGAGCATCGTCGACTCGCTCGACACGCTCCTCGTCATGAACCTCTCGCGCGAGTACGCCCGCGCGCGCCAGCACGTCGCCGCCATCGACTTTACCTACCTCGTCCCGTCCGGGTCCAAGACGTTCTCGACCAAGCTCCCGCCGCTCGCCCACCTCGACGTCCCCCCGCCGAGCGCCGAGCGGCCGGCGCGCGCAAAGAAGCCGTGGGTCGACCCGCGCGAGGCCAAGGCGGCCGACCCGCACAGCCCGACGACCGTCCCCTGGTTCGAGGTCACGATCCGGTACCTCGGCGGCCTCCTCTCGGCGCACGAGCTGTCCGGCGGCGACCCGCTCATGCTCGAGCGCGCGAAGGAGCTCGGCGACTGGCTCCTGCCCGCGCTCGCGACCGACCACGGCCTGCCGATCGGGCGGTACGCGCTCGGGCTCAACCCAGACGGCAAGCCCGCCGGCCGGGTCACGCTCGCCGAGGCGGGCAGCTTCTCGCTCGAGTTCACCAAGCTGAGCCAGCTCACCGGCGACGACATCTACTACGAGGCGGTGCGTCCTCTCTTCCTTCTCTATCTTATCTTGCTCGTCGTGAGACTGGGCAGGAGCATGTCGCTGACTCGCCCTGCCTCGTCCTCGTCCTCCTCGCCCTCGCCCGCTCGGTCCCCTCCTCGTCCTTCTCGCTCGCTCTCCCCCCTCCTGCAGGCTCAACGCGCCATGGACACGCTCGACACGCACTTTGCGCACGCCGTCACCAAGCCGACCGACCCGAAGGAGCTCGCGAGCCCCAACTGGCGCGGCAGGCTCGGCGCCCTCCTCCCCGCCCACCTCGACGCCGCCGCGCCCAAGATGCTCCAGGGCGAGTACACGTTCGGCGGGCTCGCCGATTCCTACTACGAGTACCTCGTGCGTCCACCTTCTCCTCCTCTCTGCAGCCTCGAGAGGGTCGAGCAGAGCTGACGACCTCGTCCCGCGACCGCAGATCAAGCAGGCGCAGCTCACGTCGTTCGCGCTCGACCAGTACCCGCGCATGTACCGCGAGGCCGTCGACTCGGCCTACGAGCACTTGATCCGGCCCGTCGGCGTCGTGCCCGGGCGCGACGACTTGACGCTCATCGGCACGGTCCAGCTCGGCAAGTGGCAGCCGAGCCTGCAACACTTGACGTGCTTCGCCGGCGGCATGTGCGTCGTTATTTCTTCCCCTCGTCTCGACGCAGCGTGCTCGAAGTCCCTCGACGTCGAGCACACGGGCTGACGCTCTCGCTCGGACCTCCTCTCTCGCAGGCTTGGCCTCGGCGCTCGGCTCCTCGACCGTCCTCGCGACCTCGACACGGGCATCAACGTGACGAACGCGTGCGCGTGGACGTACGAGTCGTCCAAGACGGGTATCGGCGGCGAGAACACGGTCTTCTACGGCGCCGACGACTCGTCGAGGTACATGGTGCTCGACCGCCCGGACGGCAAGGGCAAGTAGTGCGTCGTGCTTCTCTCAATCTCTCTGCCCTGCTCCCTCATCGCTGCGTGCTGCGTCGCCCTAGCCGTTCCCTGACTCGCACCTGACGCCGCTCCTCTCTTGCCCTGCTCGCAGCCGCACCCCGCGCGGCTCGCCCGTCGGCGTGCGCGCGTCCGACCGCCGCCAGATCGGCCGCCCCGAGACGATCGAGAGCGTCTTCTACATGTGGCGCCTGACGGGCGACCGCAAGTGGCAGGACGTCGGCTGGACCATATTCGTCAACTGGGTCAGGCACAGCATCACCAAGTCGGGCTTGTGCGTCGTCCTTCCCTCTCTCGCTCCCTGCTCTCTCACTCGTGACCTGATGAGATGATTTTTCGCGCAGCGCGACTATCTCGGACGTCAACCGGGTGCCTGTGCAGCGCGACGACAGCATGGAGTCGTTCGTCGAGGCCGAGACGCTCAAGTACATGTACCTCCTCGTGCGTCACTCCCTCTCGGCCGCTCTCCTTCTTTCTTACTTTCCTCTGCGTCGCTCGAGGGCGCAAGGCTGACTCACGCACGCCTGCTCGCAGTTCTCGCCTCGCGACCTCCTCTCGCTCGACGACTTTGTCTTCACGACCGAGGCGCACCCCTTCTTCGTCCGCAAGCCCGGGGGACCGGCGCGTGCCGAACCGCTCTGGACGGGTTCGGACGAAGACCTCCAGTCGTCATTCGTGTCGCAGATCGGCGAGGGAACCTGGGTGCAGAAGTGGGCGAGGGTTCAACAGGTGCGTGCTCTCCCTCTCTCTCTCTTCCGCTTCGCTCGTCCTGCTTCCTGCATACCCTCTCTGACGCCTCGCTCTCGTCGACGCAGGCCGCTGCACTCGCCAACGACGCCTGGCGCGCGCTCGACAAGCCGGGCCTCGTCGCCGCCGGCGCTCCTCCCGGGCGCAACTTTGTCCGGCCGTCCGAGGACGAGATCCGGCGCGCCAAGGACCAGGCGGCGCAACGTGTCGCGCCCCTAGATCGGCACGGGCGCAAGGGCGCGGCGGCGTACGAGGGCGGGGGCGGAAGAGGGATGGGCGGCGGTGGGCTGTGAGCGGGCGCAGGTCGCCCTCTTCTTCCTCGATAGACACTGTCTCGGTGCATGGTTCCTCTCTATCTCGTTCTAGACGGCCTTATGCCATGTAACGTATCGTTTCGACCGTTCTCGAGGTGCAGCGACTTGAGAAGGTCCCGCTCGACCTGCGCTTGACCTTTCCTTGACTTTTGCTTGACTCTTGCTTGACTTTCGCTCAACTCTTCAGTCGTGTCAGCTTTTGCCACGCGATCCTGTGCGTGAGTATGTAGCAGACCTCGACTTGCGCAGAAGCTGCAGAGGTCCGTGCGTGAGAACGAGGTTCCGCGAATTCTAGCACGGCTGAGCCGGGGAAGCTCGTCAGCAGATTTCCGAGCGAACGGCGTCAAGATCCGCAGCACCGCCTCATGCACCGCCCCGAGACAGACTTGGCGCGATCAACTCGCCGCCGCCTCACCCCTTCCTCCTGCTCCTCGCTCTCTCACCGCACCTCGAGAAGCGCTTACTGCTAGCTTCAGACACAGCCGCCTACTCGTACGTCCAGTCTGCAAGCTACCAGAACGCGCCCGGGCCGTCGCTCACTCCTCGCCTCCGCGTCATCGAAACAGGACCTTCGCCCTCCTCTTCCTCCTCTACCACCACACAACCAGCCGCTTTTTGACGATGCCGTTCAGCGTCGCCCATTCGGTACACACGCACGTGGCGTTCCCCTCGTCGTACGGTCGCGGCGGGCGTTCGTAGCGTCGTCGCGGCGGTCGGCCGCCTTCTCCCCCTCCTCCAGCAGCGCCTGACTCGCCTTTTGATCTCTGCAGCTACACCCTCGTGCCCAAGGTCGTCTACCTGCACCGTGCGGGCAAGCGCTTCAGCCTTTCGTTCGGCCCTGGCGGCGTGCGTCCCTCCTCTCCTCCTCCCTCTCGTCCTCGTCCTCGCCGCTCCCGAGCTGACTCTGCCCTTTCCCTCTGCAGCGCATCCGCTACACCCGCTAAAGAGCACGAGCTCTCGACGTCCTCCTTGTCCATAGCCTAGCTTTCTCGCGCTCTGAACCTAATCCGAGTCCGGCTTCCCTCACCTTGTTCTCGCTCGCGCGCGCAAGGAGAGACGAGAGAGACGCTTTAGAGAGGAAAGCGCTTTACATCTCCTCGCCGTCTTCTACAAAGTCCCGGTCCACCGCCGCGATCGCGCCCTCGCACAGGACGCACGCGCTCGCGATGAGGTCGTCGAGCTGCTTGCGCAGCGCCTGCTTCTCGCGCGACTCGGCCGTCTCGCGCTCAGGCTTGTGCTGCTCGTGCGCGTCGTCGCCGCGCCGCGAGCGAGCCATCGAGGTGGGCGCAGCGCCGTTCGTCGCCGAGCCGTTCGCGCCGCCGGCGCCGCTCGCGAACCCGCCGAGCGCCGCAAAGCCCTTGACGCGCGGCGCGTTCGGGAGCGGGAGAGCGCCGCCGATGGCGCTGATGAGCGCGTCGGGGAGGACGAGCTTGCGCAGCTGGTCGACGGCCTGGACCGAGGCGGCGGCGAGCTTGAGCCCCTGGGCCGACGTGTCGTCGAGGAGCGTGCGGCGCGACCGTGCAGCGTTGGCGGCGGCGCGGGCGGAGGAGGAGGAGGGTACGAGTTGCGCTTGGAGGTCGAGCATGCGGCGGAGCTGAGACGGCGAGAGCGTCTTGGTGACCTGCGAGGCGGAAGAGTCGAGGAGAGGGTCAGCTCGAGCTCGACGAGGTGAGCGGTAGACGGAAGAGGGGACGCACCTCCTGGATGAGGCAGTCGGCGTGAAAGCAGTGCTGGCAGGGGAAGACGTAGAACTGGCGCGTCAGGAGCTGCTGTCGGCAGCTGCCGCACTTCTCGCCGGCGTCGACGACGACGAACCGGTTGTCCAGGTCGGCAATGTCGGCCTTGATGGCCTCGGCGCTGCGCGTCGCCTCGTTCATGTCCTCCTTGAGGCGCTCGATGTGCGACGAGTAGTCCTCGAGCGCCGAGCAGATCTCCTCCTTGAAGTCGTCGATGACGACAAAGTCGGGGAAGAAGGGCAGGATGTCCTCGATCTTGAGCAACGACGTCGACTCGAGGAAGTGCATGGCGCTGCGTGATGGCGATGAGGAGAGTCAGCTGCAGCTCCTTCGTGGAGCGAGAGCGAGAGAGAGACAGAGAGAGAGAGAGAGAGAGAGAGAGAGACGCGCCTCTTGATGTCGTTCTTCTGGCCGACAACGTGCTTGGCGATCTTGAGCCACAGCTTCTTGCGCAAGAGGTCGTCGTCCTCGGGGCCCTCGGCGCTCAGCTTGGCGAGCTCGACGTCGTCGACCTCGAGCGCCAAGTCGACGCTCGCCTCGTGCATGCCCATCTGCGCGTAGATGCGCACGCACGCTTGGACGCGGCCGTGCGCCCTCGAGACGCGCAGCGCATAGTCGAGGTCGTACAGCGGGTCGCCTGTGCCCGGGTCGGTCGGCGCGAGGTCGAGGAAGCGCAGGAAGGCGGCCTCGTGCGCGGGCGAGGGCGACGTCGCGTACAGCGTCACGAGCGTGTTGTGCACGGCCGAGTCGGTGTTGTGCGATGTGAGGATGCTGTGCTCGAGGTAGCGGATGAGGTGCTCGGTCGTCTCGGACGACGAGGGCGAGGATCGGACGCGAGGCGAGGTGAGGGCGGGGATGAGGCGGCGGACGTCGAGCTGCGGCTGTCGGAGGAACGTGTCGACGGCCTCCCTCGGCGCGTGGCGGACGAGGACGGCGGCGAAGCGGTAGTACAAGTCGACCGAGTCCTGCAGGGCGAGCGAGAGTCAGTCTCGGGTCGAGTGGGTCGAGCGGTCCGTGCGCGAGACGCACCTGCTTGCTCAGAGCCTGCAGCGCCTTGGTCCAGTCCTCGTGCGCGATGTGGTGCTCGATGATGCGCTCATGATCGCCGACGACCGAGGCGTAGAAGAGCGTGAGCTCGTCGCGGCCGTGTCGGCTCATGAGGTCGAACACGGTCCGCTGATCGAGGTTGTCCTGTCGGGGCGCGGCGACGGCGTCAGCGACTGGCTCGGCACCTGAGCAGGAGCGGGGCAGAGAGCGAGAACGCACCTTGTACGTCTTGAGGAACTGCTGCATGTCCTCCTCGACGATGGCCCGCTCGGCGTGGAAGTTGTCGGCGTCGCCGCTCGCCCGCTCGGCGGCGGCCAGGTCCTCGAGCTCGTTGATCTTGGCGAGGAAGATCTCGACAAGCCACGTCGCGAGCATCGTGCGCTGTGTCAGGTCCTGCAGAGGGAGGAGCAAGCCCGAGTCAGCTCGGTTGCGCGGTGTGCGGCCTGCGCGAGGAGAGGGAGAGGGAGCGGACCGTGCGCTTGAGCCGCTCGAGTCGGGCGCTCAGGTAGTACCGCAGCGCGTCGCGCTCATCTCGCTCGACGAACCGCAGGACGACCTCCTCGAAGCTCTTGGACGACTGGGCGTACGCCTGCGCCGCCTGGATGAACTTGCCCGCCGAGAAGTGCGAGTCGGCCTCGGCGGCGAGGACGGCGTTACGCTGACGCTGCGTCTGCGGGCGAGAGACATAAGGTCAGCGTGAGGCTCCTGCGCAGGACCGTGCTGCAGAGCGAGACGAGGGACGCACCTTTGCGAGCCGGCGAGCGTTGTCCCATTGCCCTCGGGCGAGGTAGACGCTCCACACGTTGCGGTCCTCGTCCCGGACGACGAGCTCGTAGATCGCTTGGTCGGTGTACATCCAGAGCGTCTTGCGCACCGGGTCGGTCGCGAGGCGGAGCGGGCGGGCGCCGTCGGGCTGCGGGCGAGCGAGAAATGGGTTAGGGCCGAACGACGAGGAGGAGAAAGGCGCAAGGACGGGACGCACAAGGTTGAGAAGCTCGTGGTAGACGACCTTGTCGGTGAGGAGGTCGACGGCGCAGATCTTGTCGGCGTACAGGAGGACGAAGTGCCACTCGGTGAGGGCCATGCTGATCGGCGGGTCGTGCTGCTCGTCGGGCGGGAAGAGCGAAGCAGGGTCGGTCGGGAAGGGGATGAGGGACGCCGTGTCGATAATGCCGTCGCCGGGCTGGAGGTCGGCCGAGGAGGAGGGGAAGACGAGCTGGCCGCGGTAGATGCCCGGTTCTGCACAAAAAGAGCGTCAGCATGCCGCTCGAGGGACAGACGAAGTCGACAGGACGCACCAGTGAGCCAGGCCATGCTCTTGGGCAGCGGGCGCGACTTGTCGGCAGGCGAAGGCGGGACGAAGAAGTGCAGCTCGGAGGAGGGAGGGTCGCCGGGCAGCTCGAGCGTTTCTGCAGGGCAACGAGTCAGTCCAGCGCCTCGTCGAGAGCGCAAGACGAAGAAAGAGAGAGAGGGACGCACTAGGGCGTGCGTCGCCGGAAGAGTACGGCTGCATGACGGCCTCGAGCACCGCCGCGTCCTCGTCCTTGACCTTTGGCCCGGCGGCGCCGACGAACTGGTGGACGCGCGTCGCCGTCGCGGCGACGACTGCGACGCGCTTGCCCCACACCTCGTACTGCAGGCCGACGACGCTCTGCCGCTCGGCGAGGGTGAAGAGCTGCTTGACGTAGCGCTCGACCGAGGACCGGCCGGGGACCGGGAGCGAGAACGCGCCCGCCGACGAGTCGAGGGCCGGGTCGAGGAGGCACGTCTCGAGGAGCTGGCCGGTCGTCGTGCCGAGGAGGATGCCGCCGGTCGAGAAGGACGTGTGCTGCGACGACGACGGCGACCAGGCGATGGCCTCGATGATGGCGCCCTTCAAGCGCGTGAGGGGTTTGGCGCGACGAGCCGACGACGTCGCAGAGGAGGGTGCGCCGGCGGGGAGGGTGCCGATGAAGACGTAGAAGTTGTCGCCGGACGAAGTCGAGACGAGGACGTGCCGGCCTGCTGGATCGACGTGGACCTTGTGCAGGCTCGGGAGGGAAGGTGCCGGTGCGCCGCGACCGTGCTGGGCCGGAGGTGCGAGCGGGACGTCGATGGTGTCGACCTCGGTGGGCCTGTCGAGGTCGATGCGGATGAGCTGAGGGAGGGAGGGCGCCGAGCCGGACGAGGACGAGGTGGGGCGGTTGCCGGTGCAGGCGAGGAGGAGGACGTTGCTCGTGCACGACAGCGAGTGCAGGGCTGACGGCAGGGTGAACTGGACCTGGCCGAGGCTGAAGATGGGCGCGTCGGACTCCTGCGAGAGGGTGCGAGAGAGGAGAGGGAGGAGGGGGGCGGAGGGAGCCAAGGTGAGCTCGTCCTCGGTTGCGGTGCGGTCGACGTCGAGGTGAGAGTGAGCGTACCTCTGAGTGCCCTGGCTCGTACACTGCGCCGTCCTCCCAGCCCTGGGTCGGGATGCGGAGCGCACCCTGGCCCTCGTCGACGTAGTCGTCCCAACCCGCCATCCTCGATCTGCGCGTGCGCTTGCCGGCCGGTCGTCTGGCGAGGAGTCTTGCGAGTGTGCTGGCTTAAACAGAAGCGAGCTCTGAGCTGTAGAGAGCGAGCGGCGGTGCGAAGTGGGGGCGAGAGCCGCTCTCGTCCTCGGCGGCGCGCGCAGCTTCACCACGGCCTCGCTGCTCTCTCTCAGGCGCGGCTGGGGACTCGAGGGCACGGCAGCCGAGCGTGGACTGGACCAACTGCAAGCAAGAGCTACACAGGGAAGAGGGGAGCGAGAAGTGGTCCTCGATGGCGCGAGAGGACAAGGAGGGGCTGCGAGGCGGGCGCGTGGTGGTACTGCCGCCCGCGCACTGCTACCAGTCGACGTCGAGAGGAGCACAGGAGCGAGCGGCTGGGCGACGAGCTGGCCAAGGTCTCGCCCTTGCGCGCCCGGCGGAGCGTCGCCTCTGGAAGCGCGCGTCGCCCTCTGCTCCCCCGCCCAGCTCGCACCCGCACGAGCGACCCACCACGAGCACAGGGCCACCGCGAGCCCTCAGCCTCGCCCGCCCGCCCCGCTGCATGCTCCCCAGCGCGCCGCCGTACCCGCCCTACACCTGGACCGGCTCCCTCCCCTCGCCCTACCACCTCCCGGCCTTGCCAGCCAGCGCCCCGACCGAGCCCGCTCGGCCCGCCAAAGCCGACCCGGCTCAAGTTGACATGGCCCGCCCGCGACGCGCCGCCTCGGCCAAGCGCGCCAACTCGTACGCCGACCCGGACGACCACGACCACTACTCGCCCGCCCCGCAGCCCTCGACGCGTCCTACGAGGCGTGCTGCTGCCAACAGGGTCAGCTACGCCCTCCAGGACGACAGCGAAGACGAGTACCGCGCCGCCGAGCGCGACGACCCCGTCGACGAGCACCACCACCACCTCCCCGACCACGACCAACACGCCCACTTCGAGCCGCAGCCCGACCCTTACCTCGCCCAGCCGCACGACGCTCAGCAGTACGAGCGCGAGCAGCAGTACGGCGACCCGGGCGAGCTCAAGGTCCGCCTCAAGGTCGGCCCGCACCACGACGAGCAGCAGCCGGCGCTCGACGGCAACGGCTTCGACGAGGACGCGGCCGGCGAGGACGACGCCGACGACGCCGATGCTGCGGGCGAGCCCGAGTACGCGCCCGAGGACGGCGCGCCGCAGGAGGGCGAGCAGCAGCCGGCCGAGGGAGACGCCGTCGGCGGTCACGGCCTGCGCCCTCGCCGCCGCCCCGTCATCGTCGACACGGACGACGAGGACGACGACTCGTACTCGCAGCAGCGTCCCGTCAAGGTCATCACGACCTCGTCGGGCCGCACGACGCGCCGCCCGACGTTCTACGGCGAGTCGGAGAACGAGGACGAGGTCAAGCCGCAGGGGACGAGGCGCGGTCTGCGCCGCGGCAACGACTACCACGGCGCCGGCGTCGAGCAGGACGACGAGTACACGGTCGCGGCCGAGGACGACGACGAGTACGGCGTCAGCGGCAACCCTCGGCGCGGGAGGAGCCGCCGCGTCGCCGAGAAGCAGCGCTCGCAGCGGCAGCAGCGCGAGCGCAGCGGCCTCACGCAGCCGTCGCGCCCTCGCACCCGCCAGACGCGCAACAGCCGCAAGGCCGACCAGTCGTACGAGCACGACGACGACACCGAGGTCGACACGGACGAGGACGACGAGATGCTCGACCTCGAGGACGACAACGACTCGCTCGGCCAGGACAAGGAGGGCTCGAGCCGCCGCCTGCGCAACAAGCCCCGCGTCAACTACTTTGTCCCGCTCTCGCTCGACGCGCCGGCCAAGGACAAGGGCAAGGGCAAGCAGCGCCGCACGAACGAGGACGGCAACCCGTTCGCCGGCCTGCCCGCCAACATGACGGGCGCGCAGTGGGCCGCCCTGTACCCCGAGGGCGGCCAGCCCTCGTCCGACTCGTCCGACGACGACGCGCCCAACTTTGGCGGCAGCCCGCGCAAGGGCGCCGTCTTTACGGGCGCCGGCGCGGCGGGCATGACGGGCGGCATGCTCTCCGGCGGCGGGCTCGACTTTGGCGCGCCGTCCAACCTCGGCAAGGTGCAGAACGCGGCGGCGCTCGCCGACACGGACCCGCTCGGCGTCCCGTCGACCATCTCGTTCGACTCGGTCGGCGGCCTCGGCGGCCACATCCAGCAGCTCAAGGAGATGGTGTCGCTCCCGCTCCTGTACCCCGAGGTCTTCGAGCGCTTCAACATGACCCCGCCGCGTGGTGTCCTCTTCCACGGCCCGCCCGGCACCGGCAAGACGCTCCTCGCCCGCGCGCTCGCCGCGAGCTGCAGCACCGACGGCCGCAAGATCTGTGCGTCGCCCTCCCTCCTCTCTTCCTCCTGTTCACTCCCTCGACTCGATGCTGACTCGGGGATCCGTGCGCGCAGCGTTCTTCATGCGCAAGGGCGCCGACTGCCTGAGCAAGTGGGTCGGCGAGGCCGAGCGCCAGCTGCGCCTCCTCTTCGACGAGGCCAAGGCGTGCCAGCCGAGCATCATCTTCTTCGACGAGATCGACGGTGCGTCCTCGCTCCATGCACTCGGAAAGTGCCCCTCGGGCGCTCGCTGACGCCGCCGCCGCCGCTGCACGCAGGTCTCGCGCCCGTCCGCAGCAGCAAGCAGGAGCAGATCCACGCCTCGATCGTCTCGACGCTCCTCGCCCTCATGGACGGCATGGACGGGCGCGGCCAGGTCATCGTCATCGGCGCGACCAACCGGCCCGACGCCATCGACCCGGCCCTGCGTCGCCCGGGCAGGTTCGACCGCGAGTTCTACTTCCCGCTGCCAAACCTCGAGGCGAGGCGCAAGATCGTCGACATCCACACGAGCGGGTGGAACCCGCCGCTCGACGACCCGTTCAAGGACGAGCTCGCCAAGCTCACCAAGGGCTACGGAGGTGCCGACCTGCGAGTGCGTCCCTCTTTTCCTCTCTCTTGTTCTCCCGACTGGCTCTCTCCCTACCTAGGTCTTCGACTGACCCTGCCTCTCCTCGTCGCAGGCACTATGCACCGAGGCGGCGCTCAACGCCGTCCAGCGCACCTACCCGCAGATCTACAAGACGAACGACCGCCTCGTCATCAAGCCCGAGTCGATCGAGGTCACGGCGCGCGACTTTATCGTCTCGCAGAAGAGTGCGTCATGCTCGTCGTCGTCGTTGCAGGCAGGCGAGCCGCTCGAGAAGCTCGACTGACCCCGACCCTGCGCACAGACCTCATCCCCTCGACCGCCCGCTCGACCTCGTCTTCCGCCGCACCCATCCCGCCTCAGCTCGTCCCGCTCCTGTCCACCTCGTTCGAGCACGCCAAGACTGCGCTCGCCAAGGTCCTGCCCGAGGTCAAGCGCATCAGCGTCCTCGAGGAGGCCGAGTACGTCGACGACGGCGGCGGGTTCGAGAAGGAGAAGCTCATGCAAGGTGCGCTCTCGCTCTCGCTCCTTCTCCTGCATGTGCACACGCTGACTCTGTCTCTTTTGCCCTGCAGCGTTCGAGCAGCTGCGCGTGTTCCGCCCGCGCCTCGTCATCTGCGGCGAGCCGGGCATGGGCCAGTCGTACGTCGGCGCCGCGGTCCTGCAGCACCTCGAGGGCTTCCACGTGCAGACGCTCGACCTCGCGACGCTTGTGTCCGACTCGTCGCGCACGATGGAGGCGTCGTGCGTCCAGCTCTTCGTCGAGGCCAAACGGCACAAGCCGTCGATCCTCTTCATCCCGTCGCTCGTCTCGTGGTGCGCCAGCGTCGGCGACACGGTGCGCGCGACGATCAAGGGCCTCCTCGACGGGCTCGACCCGAACGACCCGATCCTGCTCCTCGCCGTCGTCGACGGCCACTTCTCGGACGTCCCGCCCGACGTGCGCTCTTGGTTCGGCTTCGTCAAGGGCAACCGCGTCGTCATGGGCAAGCCCGGCTCGGTGCGTCGTCTTCTTCTCTGGATGGTGCTTTCCGTGCGAGCGAGAGGCTGACGCTGTTCTCCACAACCCGCTCGCAGGCGCAGCGCGAGGAGTTCTTCGCCGAGGTCGTCACCGCCCTCCACCGCCGCCCGACCGAGTACCCCGACGGCATGCCTCGCCGCAAGCGCGTGCTCGAGAAGCTCCCGATCGCGCCGCCGCCGCCGCCGCGCGAGCCGACCGCCGCCGAGATCGCCCAGCAGCAGCAGAACGACCTGCGCCTGCTCGAGTACCTCAAGTGGAAGCTCGGCCCGGTCCTGTCGGAGCTCAAAAAGCGCTACAAGCGGTTCCAGCGCTCGCTGTACCGCGACTGGCAGCGCGACGACCTCGACTGGCGCAAGGAGCAGCTGCGGCGCGACGAGACGGTGACGGGCCTCGGCACGCAGCCCTACTTCAACGTCGACCTCGACACGATGGCGTCCGACCTATACAAGGGCCTCTACTACACGCCCGACGACTTCGTCGCCGACATCCTGCGCATCCAGGCCAACGCCGAGGTCAACAAGATCATGGAGAACGACGGCGAGGCGCCGATCCGCGCCGGCCAGATGGTCAACCACGTCAAGGTCATGCTCGACCAGACGTTCGACGCGCCGTTCCGCACCGAGTGCGACAAGCTCGCCGCTCGCCTGCGCGCGCGCGACGAGGCCGACCCGAGCCGGCGCGCGCGCCGCAAAGGCCGCGAGGGCGACATCCCCGGCGAGGAGGCGCTCGTCTCGGCGGCCGAGAAGGCGGCCGACGCAGGTGGCGCGCACCGTCCTCGTTACGGGACGCGCGCGAGCGGAAGCGACGCCGAGGAGGGAGAGGAGGAGGAGGGAGCGGCGGCGGCCGATGCGCAGGGCGAGGAGCAGGTCGACGGCGAGGGGTCCGAGAACCCGCTCAAGCGCGCGAGGGACGGCGAGAGGGGCGACGGTGAGGGCGAGGGCGGCGAGGCCGCGGCCATGGAGGGTGTCGAGGGCGGCAACGGCGAGCAGGGTCCGACAAAGCGGGCCCGCTTCGACGCCGAGGACGAGGAGCACGCGCCGGTCGCGAGCACCCTCGTCAACGGCCAAGCTGTCGCCTCGACGAGCGGCGCCGTCAACGGCATCGACGGGCACGTCGTTGCCGCTTCGACGCCGTCGGGCGCCTTTGCCGACCTGCTCAACCCGACGGCGTCGTCCTCTCTCTCGGGCTTCGCCAACCCCTTCAGCCAGGCGCCCGAGCAGACCGACCCGTACGGCACCCTCTCCGCGCACCAGGCGCCCACGGCCGCAGCCGCGCCGCTCATGGCTGTCGGCGCGACGCCGGACGACGCCGTCGCCCCTTCAGCGGCTGCAGCGAGCGGGCCGGCGCCGTCGTTCCTGAGCGGCCTCGTCGCTCCTCCCACGACGACATTCGGCCCCTTCGCAGCCGCTTCGCCGGGTCCCGTCGCGGCGACGCAGCAGGGCGGTCCGAGCGGGACGAGCGCCGCAGGCGGGTCGGCCGGCGGCGCCTCGCGCGACACGACGCCGACGCCCGCTGCTGCAGGGTCGGTGCCAGCGGCAGCAGACGACGATGCTGCGACGAGCGGTACCGCATGCGCCGCCGCCGCCGAGGCCGAGGAGCAGCAGCGCTCGCCGACGCCGATGGAGGCGACGCCGCCTCCTCCTCCGCCGTTCATCGTGCCCGCCGCCGAGGTCGACGCGCTCTCGTCCTTCCTCACGAGCAGCACCGACGCGCTCAACATCGACCAGCTCGAGCAGCTGCGCGCGGCGTGCTTTGATGCCGTCTGGCGGGCGAGGAGCGCGTGGGACCGCTCGGCCGTCGTGCAGGAGCTCACCGAGCTCGCGCACGAGTTCGTCGAAGAAGTCGAGGCTCTCGCGGCATGAGCACCCTCCCTCCCCGTCTCTCCCTCCCTCTGTCGAGCCTGCACCTCTCGCATCGCTTCCTGTCGTACCCCCCGCTCGCGCTTTGTCCCCCTGCGAAGCCATCGAAGCTTTCCTCGAGTCACACCGCCCTTCTTCAGCAGAGGTGCAGCGAGGGCTTGTGCGCAGCAGGCGAGCGTAGAGACGGGCAGCTCAGCAGAGAGCGGAGCAGGGTCGGCGGGACGAGGGAGAGCGTGGAAGGACGACGAGCTCTGGCTTGCAGCCGTGCGCCGAAGCGAAGCGGTAGCGCACGAGCTGCAAAGTCTGGCTGCATCGTGGCTTGCTGGCTGGGCCTTGCTCGAGAGCGAGCGGGTCGCCGAGAGCTGCCAGCAACGAAGCGGCGACGTGCACTCGAGGCGAGCGAGTGACTGAGGCCCGGCTGGTGCCCCTTTGGGCACGCGGGTCGATGTACAGAGCTTGTCTGGCTCGGCTCGGGCTGCCTCGAACAGCTGGCGAGCGAGAGGCCAGGAGCTCAGCCGCGAGCAAGATGAGAGAGCGGCGAACGCAGCCACCGCTCGCCTCTACTCACAAGCCGCCTTCGCCCTGCCCGAAGTGCGAGGCGCTCTACGAGGCGTGCTGAACACCCTGCAGCCAGCACCACACCGCTACGAGCTCCCCTCGCCGGTCCAGCCTCGTCCGACGACCTCATCACTCGACAGCTCGTCGGCCGATGTCCTCGAACGGCGACGACACTCAAGGTCAAGGCGACGCGCACGATGGGCCCAAGCAGCTCAACTCGGCTTCTGGCCCGGTCGAGGCCTTCAGCAAGCTCGGAGCGTGCGTCCTCCTCTCCCCCTCCTCGCGGCGTTCAAGCGCACCGAGTCGCTGACCCCGCCTACGCCCTTCTTCTGTCTCTGCAGCAAGATCTCGTGCCTAGCCTGTCGTGCTGCTAAGGTGCGTCCTGTCCGCTCACATGCCGCCGAGGCTGCTCTGGCTGACTCGTCGTCTCGAAGCGCAAATGCAGCAGCGACGACCCCGACACGGTCTGCAAGCGGTGCTCGACGCACAAGATCCCGTGCGAGTACAAGCGGCATCGTCGTGGGCGCAGAAAGAAGGAGCCCGACGATCCGCTACCGCCTTCGTCGACCTTGGACTCGGCGTCGACCGTCTCGACCGCACGCCTCGCCTCGATCGCTCCGCCCGCCTACCTGCCGATCGCCTCAACATCAGCTATCACGCTCGATGGGCCCACGGCCGATCGCGCAAGGGCGCAGGTTCCGCCCTCGCCGTCGCACGCGCGCCCCTTCGCGCCGCCCTCCTACGCCATGCCCGTCCCGCCGCCACTCGACGGCCGACCCGTCGACATCCAGTTCTCGCATGTCGTACCGACGGGCGACTCGATGCCGTTCGTCGCCGGCGCCCTCCACGCTGCGCCTCCGCCAACCGCCGAGCCGCTTCCCCTCGGCGCTTGCCTCGACCCAGTTCACGCCGGCCTCCTCACGGAGCGCGACGCGCACGACTTGTTCCAGAGGTGCGTCGACGCTCACATGCCCCTCTCACTCGCGCGACCCCGCCCTGACCCTGTACGGTCCCCTCCCGCAGGTACTTCTCGACCCTGAACCTCGTCGTCCCGATCCTCGACCCGGCCCTGCACTCGCCCGAGTGGGTGCGGCACAAGTCGTCGCTCCTCTTCGCCGCTGTCGTCACCGTCGCCGCCAAGGCCGAGCGCCCCGAGGCGTACAACGCCTGCGTCCTGCTCTCGAACAAGCTCGTCGGGCAAGCCGTCGAGTTCGGGCTCTCGACGGTCGAGGTCGTCCAGTCGCTCCTCCTCCTCACGCACTGGAAGCAGCCGAACGATTCGTCGAGTTGGCGCAAGGTCGGGTACGCCATACGCATGGCCCAGGAGCTGCGGCTCAACGTTCGGGCGCCGAGGCCTCTTCCTGAGGACGTGCGGCAGGCGCGCGAGGTGCTCAACAGGGAGCGCGTGTGGCTCAGTGCGTCCTTCTCTCTCGCTCGATCTCGAGGCTCGGCGAGTTTGTGCTGACGTCCGTCGCTCCTGTGCGCCCAACAGATCTCGTCGTCGCCGACTACCACCTCGCCATCCATCACTCGCTGCCGCGCATGATCTCCGAGGACGGCATCGACGACCCTGTCGACTGGGTCCTCGAGCACGTCGACAAGCTTCCCTGTCCGGGCGAGTCGACCTTGGCGCCCTGGATCACGTTCTCGCGCCTGTGCCGCCTCTACGCCGACTTGCTCGCCGGCATGACCGGCGATCCGTCCAACACGAGGTCGCTCAAGTGGCTCGAGAACGACTGGCGGCGATGGAGAGCTCGTTGGCTCGGCGACAACGGTGCGTCACGTCCCTCTACCTCCTCTTCGTGCCCTGGAGCCGCCCTGACCCATCTTCGCGCAGCCGGCCTCGCCTTCCTCCCGCCGCAGGTGTCGGCTCTACGGCTCTGCGACGCCTACTTTCGCTTCCACCTCGCCGAGTGGAAGCTCCTCTGGGTCGTACGGTACCGGTCTCGCTCGAAAGATCGTCCTCTCGACACCGAGGAGCCGAGCGAGCTGTCGAGCGCGTTCTGCGAGTGCGTCGACGCCTCGCTCGCGGTCGCGGCGGTCTTCCAGAACGACTTTGCGGTGCCGGGCTACTTGTCGTTCTCGTTCAACCTGTCGTTCGTCGCGCTCGCCGTCGTCAGCGTGTGGCTCGTCAAGGTGCGTGCGTCCTCCTCGCCGTCTCGCACCGCTCGTCGCGCCCGTCCTGCCTCGACAACTCTGAGCTGACACAAGTCGTACCCGTGCAGAACATCGTCGCCATGTCGTCGACCGACCGCGACCGAGTCGTCCGCACGCTCAACGACATCCGCTCGTCGACCGAGGCCGATTCGCGCACGCCCGACGACATGAGCGGCTTCACGCACCGCCTCATCTCACACCTCCTCGGTACCGTCTCTCCAGCATGGCACCTCTCGTCGCTCGCCGCTGCGCCCTCGCCGCCTGTCTCCCTCGAGCCGCCGTCCACCTCGGCTTCCTCACTTCCTTTGCACGCCTCGACCGCCCCGCCCGAGCGGCCGACGGGTCCAGCACCTGCATCACCTACGTCATCGACCCAGCAACGGCACCCGACGGCCGTCACGGCCTCGACGCCGCACAGCTCGCAGTACCTCCACCTCGACCGGCTCGCCGACATCGACTCCTCGTCCTGCGCCGCCTTCCCCTGGTCGCTCGCGACGCAGCAAGTCATCCAGGAGAACCTGTACGCGTCCCAATCTCACGGTGCGACCTCGAGCGCGAGCGGGCAAGGACTGGGCGGCGTGACGGCCTCGGATGGGGTCAGTGCGCAGGGCACGTTCGCCGAGACGAGCTTGACGACGATGTCGCAGGACGACATGCTCTTCCCCGCTGCAGACGATGACATCTGGGTGCGTCTTCTCTTCTCGTCCAACAGCTGCGCGCTCTGGAGCGAGGTGAGCCCTGCTGACCCTCTGCACCTCTGCTCGCCCGCAGCGCCTCCTCTTCCCCGTCGCCGACATGTACCCCGCCTGACGGCGCGCTCGTCGATTAACGTCGTCGAAGGGATGCAGGGCAGGGTCGAAGCGAGCGTACGTCGTCGTCGTTCTGCAATGCGAGCTGGTTGCCGTCCTTCTCGCGCGTCGGCCGCACGGTCCCGCAGCCGGCCGGCCGCTTTCTCTGCGAGTGGCTCTCTCCCCCTCCGGGTCGTCGATGAGCTGCAGGCGAGACTGGCTGGATGCACAAGCCACACAAGGGGCCGAGACCGCGATTCTGCTCGACCTTCTCAGTCCGGACGCGAGGCGAGAGCGAGCCGAGATAGCCATGTCGAGCAGCGGCCGAGAGGACAGCGTGGCTTTCTCTCTTCCTTGCGTACCACTCCGTGCTGCTCTTGTGACCGTTGCAGCTGCCATCCGTTGAGCGCGAAGACGGTCCTCGCCAGCTGCGACATCTCCAACTCGACCCCGCACGCTCGCCTCGCCAGCTCTCCCTCGCCTTTGCTCCCACCACCAGTGCGACCGCCCATCGACCGCGAGCATACCATGTCGCACGACAAGGACGTCAAGCTGGCCATGTACCCGGGCCAGGCCGACCCGCTCTCTTCCAAGACGCTCCTCGGCGGCGACCGCGACCTCCCGACCTCGAGCAACGCGACACCGGCCAAGGCGAGCACGGGCGGGTTCTCGAGTGATGCGGTCAAGAAGATCTGGCCAGGTGCGTCGTGCTCTCGGTCGTGCGCTCGGTGGGATCACGGTGCGCGAGTTGGACGAGCTGGTGGTGGGACCGGCGGCAGCTGCAGCGACGCCCAGTAGACGCAGGGCGGCACGCGCAGCGAGGCCTCGAGGAGCTCAGGGAGCTCATGGCCTGGCTATGGCGGCATGGCCGCGACGTTGTGCACCTCGTCACGCAGCTCGCAGCCAACTACGGCTCGGGGCCTCGAGCTCCTCGCGGCGGCACAGCCCCGAGCGACTCCCGGGCAGTCGCGTCATGACGAGCAGGTCACGATGGACGAGGGGCAGGGACCAGCCTGCTCGTGCAGAGCGCGCTGGCGACGACGCAGCGCGAAGCCTGCTCTGGAGCGAGCGCTGACCCTTCCTCTCGCCCTCTCCCTCCACCGCTTCGCTACAGGCTATATCATCATGATCTGGATCGCGCTCTCCTCGAGCGTCATCCTGCAGAACGCCTACATTCTCCGGTCCATGCGGTTCAACTACCCCATCGCCCTCACGACCTGGTCCGTCCCCTGTTCCCTCCCTCTGAGGACGTGCAGAGGGGCCTCCTTGCGAGGAGCGAAAGGTTGAGCTGACGCCGTTCTGCGCCCTGCAGGCACCTGGTCTACGCGACCGTCGGCACCCGCCTCCTGCGCAAGTTCACGCACATGCTCGACGACGTGCAGAACGTGCAGATGAGCTGGGACCGGTGGTTCAAGAACGTGCGTCGGCTCGTCCTCCTTTCGATGAAGGCGACGTCGAGCTGCAGCTGACGCTGCGTCCGCCCTCGCGACCGACAGATCGTCCCCATCGGCGCCCTCTTCTCCGGCTCGCTCATCTTCAACAACTTTGCCTACCTCACGCTCTCGGTGTCCTTCATCCAGATGTGCGTTTCGTCTCTCTGCTCCCTGCCTCGCGCACGCGCGCGCCTGGCTGACCCTCTGCGGATGACCTCGCAGGCTCAAGGCGTTCACCTCGGTGCGTCCTCTCTTCCCGCCTTTCTCCCTCTCGCGGGCTTCGAGAGAGCTGACGCTGCGGCACCTTCCTCTCTCCAGGTCGCCGTGCTCGGCATGTCGGTCCTCTTCGGCCTCGAGCAGATGCAGCCCCGCAAGTTCATCATCGTCATCGCCATCTCGTGCGGCGGTGCGTCTCCTCCTCTTCTTCTCCCCGGTCTGCTGGTCCATCGAGTGGCTCGAGTCCTTGCTGACGACGTGCTCGTCACATAGTCGCGCTCGCGTCGTACGGCGAGATCAACTTTGACATGACCGGCTTCGTCTGCCAGGCAACCGGCATCGCGTTCGAGGCGTGCCGCCTCGTCTCGATCCAGAAGCTCCTTACGGGCCTCAAGATGGGACCTGTGCGTCCCCCTTCTTCATCAAGAGTCTCCCAGAGCGAGTCGACGAGTCCCTGACCCTGCATGCCCGCCTTCGTCGCCTGCAGCTCGTCTCGCTCTACTACGTGCGTCCCTCTCGCCGGCCCTGGTTGTGGGCGAGGCTGCCTCTCCCTATCGCTCCTCGCAACTAACTCGAGGCACGTGTGCAGTTTGCGCCCGTGTGCGCCGCCCTCAACCTCTTCCTGATCCCCTTCTTCGAGGGGTCGGCGCCGTTCCAGGACGCACTCGACGTCGTCGGCCTGCCGATCCTCATCGGCAACGCCTCGACCGCCTTCCTCCTCAACGTCGCCGTCGTCTTCCTCATCGGCTGCGCGAGCTCGCTCGTCCTCACCCTGTCGGGCGTCATCAAGGACATCCTCCTCGTCCTCGGCTCGGTCGTCCTCATGGGCTCGACCGTGACCCTCACCCAGATGGCGGGCTACTCGATCGCCCTCGCCGGACTCATGTGGTTCAAGTTGCCGCAGGAGACGACCGACAAGCTGGTGCTGCAGGCGCGGTCGGCGCTCGGGCGGTGAGCGGCGAGCGGCCGGCGGCGGGCGGAGGTGGAGCAGGCGACGACGCAGCGGGGCGAGGTGCTGGCCCCCTTCTAGAGACAGGAGGCTATACATGACGACCTTGTTAATGCACTCGAGCGACTGGCATCTGGCTTGGTCCCGGCGCGAGCGAGCGGCGAGCGAGGCTCGAGAGGGCTTCCTCTCCTCGGCAGCTTCGGGAGCCAGCAGGCTGCTCTCGTTTGGCTCGTGGATGCAGTCATACGCGCGCTTGCACTCGACGGGGCGGCTACGAGACGCTGTGGAGCGAGCGAGGTCAACTTCTGCGAGCGAGGCTCGGTCAAGGCGACCCGACGCGCTGTTGACCTCGACCCACCACCCCTCGCTCGCCGTGCAGGCTGCAGGGACCAGCTCGGGGCCCTCGTACGACCACTCGACGCGCTTCTCCACCCTCCACCGCCCCTCCCGAGCCGTGCCCGCCACGCACAGCTTCCCCGTCCGCCGACCTCATCGCCCCGAGTCGACCATGGCCACAAGGGCCCGCGAGCTCCTCACCAAGGCGCTCGGCGACGATACTGTGCGTCTGTTGTTCGCCCTCCTGCCCTCGCGCTGCCCCCAGCTGCTGACCCTGTCGCCCTCCCACTTCCCCTCCCCGTCCTCGTTCCTCCCCGCCGTTCGTCAGTCGCCCGACATTCTCTCGTGCGAGGCCGACTTCGCAAGGCACCTCCAGCTCCACCCGCAGGACACCAACTTCTTCGCCACGCGCAGCCCGTCCGGCGAGGGCTACGGGTGCGTCCCTCTCTCGCTCTCCCGCGCCCCTCCTGCGGCGGTGCTGTCAGTTCCTGCCGCTGACCATGCCCATCCCCCTCCCGCAGCAACGTCGTCTGCATGGAGGATGCCTGCTTCTCCGAGATACTGCTCACGCCGCACCCGACCGAGCCCCGCGGCGGCATCGACCGCGGATTCGGCTGCCTCATCGCCTTCTCGGTGCGTCCTCTTCCCCCTCGAAAAGCGCGTCAATCGCGCTCGTCTGACGCTCGTGGAGCTCCTGCAGGACCACATCATGAAGGATGAAGGCCACAAGACGGCTCGCGACCTGCGCATCAAGAAGGAGGCGGTCCGTCCGCTTCCCTCCGAGCCTCCTCGCCTCGTTTCGTCTCGCTCACGCTCTCTCGCCCACGCCCGCAGATCGTCACGTCCGAGGCGCCGCCCAAGTCGTGGGTACGTCCACCTGCTCTCACATCCCCGCACGAGAGCCTCTTGCTCATGTCGGCGCCTCGCTCGCAGACGCCCAAGGTCAAGGTCTCAACCTCGCAGCCGTCGAGCGACGCCGAGGGCTCGCACTCGCACGACAAGGACCGCCCGCACCCGTCGTCGCCCGCCCCTCGCAGCTCGGGCCTCCAGTCGGGCGCATCGTCGGGCTCGGGCGCCAAGAAGCGCAAGTCCGAGGAGCTCAAGCCCCGCTCGTCGGCCGGCGACGTCTTCGTCGACAAGAAGCCCAAGATTAGCGACGCCGCCCGCCTCCCCAAGCTCAAGGCCAAGCCCGTCGAGCCGTCCGTACTCGCCGACCGCAAGAACAAGGCGTCGCCGCCGGCCGCCGCCGCCGCCGCAACCGCTTCGGCCGGCTCGGCCCTGCTCGCCGCCGAGCAGCACGACCTCGCCAAGACCAAGCGCGCCATCGAGCGCTGGGAGACGACCGTCAAGTCGCTCGGCGCCGAGCCCGTCGCGATGCACGACGCCGCCTGGCTCGAGGAGATGGCCGAGGCCGAGCGCGAGCTCAAGCCGCTGCGCGCCAAGGTCGACGCCTACGAGGCCCGCATCGCCGCCGTTGCGGCCGCCGCCAAAGCCGCTGCGCCCAGCGACGCGCTCGGCAAGGCCGCCCCGGCCCGCAAGGAGGCCGACCTCTTCGCCGGCGGCTACACGTGCTCGGCCGACGCCCCGATGGCGACGCGCAACATGTTCCTCCTGCGCCCTGCCTTCGCGGCGGCGACCTACCCCGAGTGGGTCAAGGCGGCGGCGGGCCCTGTCGCAGGTCCCTCGGGCGAGCGCGCCGGCCCTGCCTTCCCCGAGCTCGCCGGCGTCGGCGCAGGCGCGCAGGTCCCCGGCGGCGGCCTCGGTGCGGCCAACAACGGCGACGTCGACGGCGACAGCGACGAGGAGCGCATGTGGGGCCAGCTCGCGCCGGTCTTGGGCGCGGCCGACTTCGACCAGTTCGTCAAGGCCGCTCTCGAGGGCGAGGGCTTCGAGGGCAACGCCAACGTCCAGAAGGCGTGCGAGGCGATCGGCATCGCCCACATGAACGAGATGGTGCCGCACATGACGTGCACGCTCCTCCCGCACCAGATCATCGCGTGCGCGTGGACGAGGGACCAGGAGAACAGCAAGACGTACGGCGGCGTCATCGGCGACGAGATGGGCTTGGGCAAGACGATCGAGGCCATCGCGACGTGCCTCCTCAACGAGTCGCGCGACCCGAAGGAGAAGACGACCCTCATCGTCGCCCCGCTCGCGCTCCTCGCCCAGTGGCGCGCCGAGCTCGAGGAGAAGGTCGAGCCCGGCTACGTCAGCATCCTCACGTACCACGGCGCCGACCGCAAGAAGCTCCGCAAGAAGGACATCCTGCGCTAGTGCGTCGTCTCCTCCCTCCCTCGCTCGCGCTCTCTCTCGGTCGAGTCGGTCGCACACGTCGCAGCGCTGACGCCCTGTCTCTCTCTCTCCCTCTCGCAGCGACTTTGTCCTCACAACGTACGGCACGCTCGTCGCCGACTTCGAGGACGACGAGGCGCTCGAGAAGCTCGCCAAGAAGGAGGCCAAGAAGAACAACGAGCCCGACGCGTGGGAGGGCTACGTCAAGGCGTCCAAGGGCGCTGGACCCCTCTTCGAGCTGTCGTTCTACCGCATCATCCTCGACGAGGCCCAGCAGATCCGCAACCGCGGCACCAAGATCTCGCGCGCCGTCACCCGCCTCGACGCCCTCTTCAGGTGGGCCCTCACGGGCACGCCGGTCACCAACTCGCTCGCCGACCTCTACCCTATCTTCCGCTTCCTCCAGCTCAAGCCCTGGTACGAGTGGAAGAGGTACTCGGACAGCGGTGCGTCCCGGCTCGTCGCCCGACCCTCCCTCCTGCACGACCGCACGTGCTGACCCTCTTCCTCCTCTCCCTCTTTCGCCCTCTCGTTCGCAGTCGTCAGCTACGAGAAGAAGCAGCCCGACGTCGCCGGCCGCAAAGCACAAGCGATCCTCCGCACGGTGCGTCGCCTCGTGCTCTCTCTCTGACCCTCCCTCACACTCGCCGAGCGAACCGTAGCTGACCCGCCCCTCTCGCTCGCAGTGCATGCTCCGCCGCAAGAAGGACTCGAAGCTCGACGGCAAGGAGCTCATCTCGCTCAAGGAGAAGCACGTCCACCTGCACGAGCTCGAGTTCTCGGTCGAGGAGCGCGAGATCTACGAGATGGTCGAGACGCGCGCTCAGGAGAAGTTCAACAAGTTCCTCAAGGCCGGCACCGTCATGAAGAAGTGCGTCCTGCTCACCAAGCTTGAGCTTCGAGCAAGTCGGCGAGCGCACTGACCCTCTCGTACCTCGTCCGCAGCTACGCCAACGTCCTCCTCCTCCTCCTCCGCCTCCGCCAGGTCTGCTTCCACCCTGCGCTCATCGCCGACGCCGAGCAGACGCTCGCGAGCAAGGAGGCCGCCAAGCAGAAGCTCAAGGACGAGCTCGTGCGCGCCAAGAAGGAGCTCGGCTCGCCGTTCGTCACCAAGATCCGCCGCTCGCGCCTCGAGGCCGCCGTCGACCGCGTCAAGATCGAGAGCGACGGTAATGGCGCCGAGTCGGCGACCAACGACGACTGCCCGCTCTGCCTCGGTGCGTCGCTCGTTCTCATCTCGACCTCGCAGCCTCCTCTCCAGAGCGTCTCGGCTGACTCCTCTCTCACGTCTCGCTTCCTGCAGAGGACATCCTCGCGAGCGAGAACGGCGCAAGCATGAGTCGCTGCGGCCACAGCTTCTGCACGCTCTGCATCACGGCCGTCATCGAGGAGCCGCTCATCGACGACCAGGACGACGAGGGTCCCGCCAAGCGCTGCAAGCCCGACCAGCGCCCGTGCCCGATGTGCGTCTCCTTCTCCCTCCTCTCGTCGACTCTTCGCTCCCCGCTGTGCGTCTCCTGACGGACTCCACGTCGAGCAGCTGCCGCGGTCCCGTCGGCGTCAAGGATGTGCGTCCCGACCCACCTTTTCTGCCTCTCTGGCCGCAGCGACTGACCCCTACCTTGCTCACTTCCACTCCTTCCTCTCTTGCGCTCGCAGCTGTTCGACCTCGCCGCGTTCGAGCCGACCGACGAGGAGATCTGCATGGCGACCGGCCAGGACCTCGTCATGGACGACGACGACGACGACGTCGACGAGACGCTCGGCGGCTTCATCGTGCCCGACGGCGACGAGGACGACGACGAGTTCGGCAAGGCGCTCGTCAAGCGCAAGCCCAAGCAGCCCAACCGCGCCGTCGTCCAGGACTCGGACGACGACGACCAGGTCGCGCAGCAGAGCGAGGCCGAGGAGGAGCCGGCGCCTCAGTCCGCCAAGGCCAAGGGCAAGAAGAAGGTCAAGACGCTCGAGCAAATCCAGTGGGTGCGCGAGCAGGAGCCCTCGACCAAGATGCTCTGGGCCATGGCCGAGCTCGAGCGCATGTTCAAGGAGAACCCGGAAGGTGCGTCCTCTCTCCCTCTCCTTCCTCGTCGCGCGCACGCAGCTAATACCTGCTTCGGGTCGTGCTCGTGCGCAGAGAAGGTCATCATCATCTCGTCGTTCGTCGCCGGCCTCGACATCCTCGACACGTACCTCGAGTCGAAGGGCGTCCGCACGCTGCGCTACCAGGGCGACATGAGCATCAGCGACCGCGACGAGACGCTTCGCACGTTCCGCAAGTCGAAGAAGCGCAAGGTGCGTCGTCGTCGCCGCTGCGTGCTCGCCGTCCTTCTCTCGGCTGACCCTCCCCAACTCGTCCTCCTCCTTCCTCGTCTGCAGGTCCTCCTCCGTGAGTCTCTCCTCCCTCGTCTAAAGTCGTCGGTCTCTTGAGCCCTCCACTGACCCGCCTCCCTCTCGCTCTGCAGTCTCGCTCAAGTGCGGCGGCGTCGGCCTGTGAGCACAGCTCGAGCTCGACTTTCTCCTCCTTGCTTCGTGCACTGACTGAGCCGCCTCGTCCTTGCAGCACGCTGACGAGGGCCAACCGCGTCATCTCGCTCGGTGCGTGCTTGCTTCCTCTCTCTTCTCTAGGCGTCGTCGGCGTCGTCAACGTCGAGCCAAAACTGACCTTGCTCCTCCCCTCGCAGACCTCGCATGGAGCTCCGCCGTCGAGAGCCAGGCGTTCGACCGCGTCCACCGCATCGGCCAGGGGCGCGAGGTGCACGTCAACCGTCTCACGAGTGCCAACACCGGTGCGTCCTGCGCCGCACGGTCCCCTACATCTCCCTCTCGCTGACTCGCTCGCCATCCTCATGCCCGCAGTCGAGCAGCGCATCCTCGACATGCAGAAGAGGAAGCAGGGCCTCGCCGACGCGTCGATGGGCGAGGGTTCGGCCGTCAGTGCGTCCTTCCTTCCCTCTCTTCGCCTTCGAGCTCTGGATGAGGCTCGTGCTGACTCGAGTTGCTCTTCGCGCGCAGAGATGGGCAAGCTCACCGTCGCCGACCTCGCCGGTCTCTTCGGCCTCAACATGCGCGGCGAGCGCGTCTAGGTGTCGGCGCAGGCGCCGGCACGAGGAGGAGCAGGAGGTCGAGGAGGAGGAGGAGGAAGAGCATCGCTTTGAATCGCTTGAACCGCTTGTTGTCGTCGTCGCACGCTTTGTTCCGTCATCAGTACCCCCCTCACTGTAACTCGCAGCCCGCTTTACTGTCCTCGGTGCGCTCGAGCGAGAGAAAGGAGAGCTCGAGAGCTCGCAAGCTCGACTTGGGAAGGTCCCGAACATCGCGCAGCCGACGCCGCCGCCGGGCCTGATGCAGGGGCTCTCCATCTGCGCAGCGTGCGGGACTGGGTCCGGGCGAGCCGGCGGCAGGCTCGCTGCTAGAGGCGGTGGTCGCGAGCTGCTCGTGCTCGGTCGGGACGGAAAGATCGGCTACCAGTCGACCGAGCGCTCCCTCGCCGCGACAGCTTCCTCTCGACGCTCGAACGACGTAGAGCGGCTCTGGTGACAAACAGAAAAGCAGCGAGGAGACAAGCCCGCCTTCCGCGAGGAGGTCGAGCCGACCGACCACCCCTGTGCGAAGGTCAGGCGCTCAGGCCTCTCGCTGTCGCGGTTCCTCGGGATCAAGCCAACGCGCAGGGACAAGTGCGAGCTCAGGGGCATACGCGAGGGTGTAAGGAGGCGGCAAGAGAAGAGCGCAAGGACGAGAGGCAGGACCGAGTGAGCGAGGGAAAGCACGGAGGAAAAGGAGGACGAGGAGGAGGACGTTGGCGTAGCTGCGGACGAGGTACGAGAGGGTCAGTGCTCTCGCCGACTTGCTCGAACCCCAAGCTTGGCGAGCAGGACGCACTTCTTCATGACGGTGCCGGCCTTGAGGAACTTGTTGAACTTCTCCTGAGCGCGCGTCTCGACCATCTCGTAGATCTCGCGCTCCTCGACCGAGAACTCGAGCTCGTGCAGGTG
>Ga0308169_10000752_pt1 | contig 42549 bp, 42 predicted proteins | sample PhyBR1_2_FD_202139 | JGI IMG/M metagenome (GOLD analysis project Ga0308169, IMG submission 202139) | Phyllosphere microbial communities from UC Gill Tract Community Farm, Albany, California, United States - DLSLSB.R1 | ecosystem: Host-associated > Plants > Phyllosphere > Unclassified | place...
TTGCCCATCACGGGCAGCGGCCCGGAAACCCCGACGGCGTCCAGGAAGGCCGGCAGGATCCCGGCCAGCTTCGCGAGCGTCGTCGTGCCGGGGAGCCGTTCGGAGTACGCGAAGCCGGGAAGGTCGATGCTGTAGACCGTGTGGCGGTCCGAGAGCCGCTCGTGCTGTTCGTTCCAATCCTCGAGGCTCTGGCCGATGCCGTGCAGCAGCAGGACCGGATCTCCGCTGCCGGTCTTCCGGTAGCGCAAGCGTGTCCCCGCGACGGTGACATGGCCCGTTCCCGGCAGCGCGAGGGGATCCGTGGCCGGGGCCGCGGGTTGCCGGACGGTTTCCCGCACGGACTGCCCGCGCCGGCCGAACCGGACGTGGTCGGTCAGCCTGCCGCCCCGGAGCAGGGCGAAGTCGCGGAAGTAATTCTGGTGCAGCCGCCACGGCGAGCCTGCGCCCTGCCGGGGCAGTTGGTCGGCGCCGCGGAAAATGTAGCCGGCCTTCAGGTCGATCAGTGAGGACAGCGTGCCGTTGGCGACGTCGGCGGGTGCCACGGGTACCACCCACTGGAGGTTCCGGCGGTCGAGCTGCTTGAGCAGCCTGCAGATGTAGCCTGCGACCAGGTCCGCCTTCAGGGTCCAGGACGCGTTGGTGTAGCCGATGGTGAGGGCGAAATTCGGGACCCCCTCCAGCATCATGCCCTTGTAGGTGAGGGTTCTGCCCACGTCCACTGGCTCGCCGTCGACGGAGAGCTTCATGCCGCCGATCACCAGCAAGTTCAGTCCCGTGGCCGTGACAATGACGTCGGCGGGCAGCGATGTGCCGGAGGCCAGGTCAATCCCGTCCGGGGTGATCCGGGAGATCGTGTCGGTCACGATCTCGGCAGTGCCGGCACTGATGGCCCGGTACAGGTCCCCGTTGGGGATCGCGCAGACCCGCTGGTCCCACGGCTGGTACGACGGGGCCAGGTGTGTGTCCACCGGGAAGCCAGCCGGCAGTTTGGCTACTGCCGATTTGCGCAGGATCCTCTTCATCGTCTCGGGCCGTCGTCGGCTGAGTTGGTAGGTGAACATGGAGAAGAGAATGTTCTTGGCGCGTACGACGTCGTACGCCAGTTGCGCGGGCAGCTTGCCCCGGAGGCGGTCGGCCAGATGGTCCCGCGCGGGCACGGGGGCGATATAGGTGGGGGAGCGCTGCAGCATCGTCACCTTGGCCGCCGACTTTGCCATGGACGGCACTAGCGTCACGGCCGTGGCGCCGCTGCCGATGACCACCACCTGCTTTCCCTCATAGTCGAGGTCGGCCGGCCAGTGCTGCGGGTGGACGATCGTTCCGGCAAAGGTGTCGGCCCCGTCGATGGCGGGGGTGAAGCCCTCGTCATAGCGGTAGTAGCCGGAACAGACGGACAGGAACGAGCAGGTGAAGGTGACCGGCTCGGGGGAGGAGGCGGTATCGCCGGACCGGAACTCGCCGCCGGAGGTGTGGACCGCCGTCACCGTCCACAGTGCGGTTTCGCTTGACCATGCGGCGGACATGACCCGGGTGTTCAGCCGGATCCGCGGCGCGAGGCCCTCGTCGGCGACCGTTGCCTCGATGTACTCGCGGATGGACTCGCCATCCGCGATCGCCTTGGCGCCGGCCCACGGCCGGAAGGAGTAGCCGAGCGTGTACATGTCGCTGTCAGACCGGATCCCGGGGTATCGGAACAGGTCCCAGGTCCCCCCGACGGCGTTCCGCGACTCCAGTACGGTGAAGGTTTTTCCGGGTACCTCGCGCTTCAGCCGGCTGGCGAAACCCACGCCGCTCAGCCCGGCGCCGACAATCAACACATCTACGTGCTCGCTCATGCCGCCAAGTTATCGACTTAACGTTGACATAGTCAACATCGTGTTGAGAGCCGGGGCTAGGATGGGCGCATGGCTCAAAGAGGAAGACGCAGCGCGAGGGTTTCGGGCGATGAGCGGCAGGACGCAATCCTGGTCACCGCGGAGGCGCTCCTGGCCAGGCGTGCCTTTGACGACGTCTCTATCGAGGATCTGGCCCGGGGTGCCGGCATTTCGCGCCCCACGTTCTACTTTTACTTCCCCTCGAAAGATGCCGTGCTGCTGGCCCTGCTGGACCGGGTCATCACCGAGGTCGAGCACCGGGTAGGGCACCTGCCGCGCGATTTCGAGAGCGACCCCGCGGGGGCGTGGACGCGTTCCATCGGAATGTTCGTTGAGGTGTTTGTCTCGCACCGCGGTGTGTCGACCGCCGCCATCGGGGCGCGCGCCCGCAACGACGAGGTGCGCGGGCTGTGGTCCAAATCGATGCAGTCCTGGGTCGACTTCTCAAGCGACGTCATCCGTGCCGAGCAGGCCCGCGGGGCCGCGCCGGCGGGCATCGACGCGCACGACCTCGCGGTGAGCCTGAACCTGATGAACGAACGGGTCATTACTGCTGTCCTCAACCGGGAGAGTCCCGCCATCGCAGAGACCGCCGCCCTGGACGTCCTGTCAACCATCTGGATCCGCAGTATTTACGGGTCCGACAACCCCGGCGGTCGCTAAGGCCCGCGCCGAAAGGAAACCATAATGCCCTCCATCAAGACGCTCACCGTGCTCGGCACCGGAGTGCTGGGCTCCCAGATCGCCTTCCAGGCCGCATTCCACGGTTTCGCGGTCACGGCCTACGACGTCGACGAGGACGCACTTGCCAAGGCGCGGGACCGTTTCACCCGCCTCGCGGGCATCTACCGGGCACAGGTAGCCGGCTCCTCCGAGGGCAAGACCGAAGCAGCCCTGGCAAACCTCCGCCTCACCGCAGACCTCGGGGACGCCGTCGTCGACCCCGACCTCGTGATCGAAGCCGTTCCCGAACTGCTGGAACTCAAACGCGACGTCTACTGCAAGCTCGCGGAGCTGGCGCCGGCCAAGGCCATCTTCGCGACCAACTCATCCACCCTGCTGCCCAGTGACCTGAAAGACTTCACCGGACGCCCGGACCGCTTCCTCGCGCTCCATTACGCCAACAACATCTGGGCGCAGAACATCGCCGAGGTCATGGGCACCGCGGAGACGGACCCGGCGGTGTACGCCGCTGTCGTCGACTTTGCCCGGAACAGCGGACTGGAACCGATCGAGATCAAGACAGAGAAGGCCGGCTACGTCCTGAACTCGCTGCTGGTTCCGCTGCTGAACGCGGCCGCCGGCCTGCTGCTCCAGGGCGTCGCCGACCCGCACACCATTGACAAGACCTGGCGCATCGCCACGGGGGCCCCGAGCGGACCGTTCCAGATCTACGACGTCGTCGGCCTCACCACGGCGTACAACATCGCCTCGGCCTCGCCGGATGCCGGTTCCCAGGCGTTCGCCCAGTACCTGAAGGAGCACTACATCGACCAGGGCAAGCTGGGCGTCGCCTCTGGGGAGGGCTTCTACAAGTACTGAGCCCCGGAGCTTCAGTGCTGCTGCAGCTATTCCCGTTCCACGTCCTGGACCGACCGGGAGAGCAGGCAGACTGGAGAAGACAATCAACGCTCAGGCAGCCAAGGGCTACCGGCTCCATACGATTACTACTTCCAGCAGCGGAAGCAAAGGGCTTGGTGGCGGTGACCGTATCCAGGCCACTATGGTGTTTGAAAGCCTGGAGTAGCGCCGGTCTGAAGCGCCGCCCTCCCGAGCCGTGGAACAGCAGTAGGTGTGCAGTAGAACTACAGTTGGCGTCCATCCGGGGGAAGGCAGAGTGATGGCAGCATCAGAAGCGGCTCGCCCATGGGCCGGGACTATTGCGTGGATACTGCTTGCACTCTCTTCGATGGTCCTGATCGCCTACGGAATCGTACGGGCCGGGTGGCACATCTGGCTGCCGTCCCCGGCCGGACAGGAAGAGTCCTGGGACGGCAGCCTCTACATCTTCGCCGGGTGCGCGGTGTCCGTAGCAGCCTCTGTGTGGTCGCACGTCCGCGGCAATCCTGTATGGGTGACAGTCTGCATTGGGCTGCCGGGAATTCTTGTGGGCTGGGCGACGCTGGATGATCCCTATGACCTGAAGCGTCATCTGGCCACTGTTATCTCCTTCCCCCTGGCCCTGGCGGGTATCGCCGAGGTCATCTGGGCGCGCGGCCGCCGGCAGCGCGGATAGGAAGGAACAAGCGTCTTGCTTTAGGGGTTGGGTTCGGGCCGAAGGACAACGGCAGATCATGTTCCGTGAACAGGGTACCGGCTGGTTCGTGCGCTGTTCGGTGCCGGTGAACCCTTCGGCCTGCCGTGCTGCTTCCTGAAATTCCGACGGTGCAGGGCTATAGCAAGGACGAGTAAAGGGACATGGATGGCGGGCAGGTTATGGGCGAACCAGCGTGGTAGGTAGATGTCTGTGACGGATCCAGTTGGGTCGCCCAGGCGTCGTGCCAATGGGGTCAGGGGGCAACGAAAACCATTTCCTGCAAAGATCAGTGTTTCCCCAGCCACAACGGCAGCGGCACCGGCCGCTCGCATGTCAGTTTTTCCACGAAACCCTGCGTAAAGCAGATAGACCATGCAGGCCTCGATGCTAAACCAAGCCAAAGTATGGAAAGCCTTAACTGCCCGCAGGGCCATGTGAGTTCTCTCCATGCCTTCAAGATCAACACAGCAAGAGGCTGGTGCTTAGAGTATTTCGGCCCGAAGCGTGGAACTTAGCCTTTGATGGTCCCTTCCCCATTCGACTCCAAACGGTGAAAGAGTACTGAAACTCCCCGTCGCTTCCACGTGAGGTGCAGATGGGTCTGCTGCCGATGTCGTTCGATCGCCTCTCGCACGGGCTTTCCGCCTTCATCTCGAAGCCGACGTCAGCGAATACTGACGTGACACCTTGGATCTTGCCAATAGTGAAATCAGGAAGAATGGGCGCCGTGACGAGTCCCGGAACCATGAACAAAAAGCCCAAGTCCCTCCCGCGCCGCATGGTGAATGTGCTGTTCACTGCTGCGTTGATGCTGGCGGGGCCCGCCCTGATGATGACCAGCTATCAGCAGGTGGACGCCGACGAAGAGCTCGCCCGCACCGGCGTCCACGCCGCCGGGAGCATCACCTACTTCAGTGACGCCAGGAAGGCATCAAACCGCAACATCACGGTGGAGTACGTGGCTGCCGACGGAGTGACCCGCTACGCCAATGCCCCGGTGGATCATGAGCAGCAGCCATCCGTCGGCGAGCAGGTCACCGTCGCCTACCGCGAACAAGACCCCGAGCAGGCTGTTGTTCTTGGCTACGAAAGCAACGGCGGGTTCCTCGGCGGTGTGGGCCTGATCCTGACGGCGGTCTTCACTACGCTTGGCGCCGCCCTGGTCGTTTCAGGGATGGTGAAGCGACGACGGGACAAAGTCGGCAGTTCGAACTTGCGGAGTGACGCGGCAAAGTCGTAACGGACTGACGTGAAGGCACCAGCGGGCGGGTCTAGCTGTACTGAGTCAGGTCGTTGGTTACACGGTGAAGAGGTGAAGCGGCCGCCCAATGACTCATGTACCCCGTCACGCCTGGATCGATCGGGTGCTATTGGGCAGGCCCGAGAGGCTGAGCTGAAATTCTTGCGCCGGGTTTGCGGAGCATGACGACGCCGACGGCCAGGAACCAGATGAGTGGCGGGAAGTTCGCGATGATGGCGGGGCCCCAGCCTCCGGGGTTCCAGAAGCCGTTATAGTCGAGCGGACCCGCGAAGACCACGGGCACCGAGACTACGCACAGCGCCGTTGCGGCGTATGCGAGCCAGCCTGTCCACCGGGGAAGGATCCCGGTGACGAAGGTGGCGTAGCCGGCAGCTCCGATGAAAAGTGCCGTGATCGCGAAGGCGATCGACCCGTTGTAGGTGAGCAGGTACCCCTCGACCAGTGCCCTCACGGCCGAGGCATCCGGGCTGCCGCCCAGTGTGTCGAGGGCCGCTCCGCCCTCGAGGCCGTTAGCTACGAGTGTCACCCCGATCCATACCGCCGCCGAGCCGAATGTCAGCATGCCAAGCCACTCGAGTCCGGGGCGTGCGTTCATGACGAGGTGGGCGAAGCGCGCGGCGAAGACCATTAGCGCAACGTAGAGCCCGAGGTCGAGCAGGATGCGGATGAACACAATCGTGCTCGACGCATGGAAGCTCTCTGCCAACGCGGTTCCGTTGTATGCGGGTGGTACCCCGGTCATCGAGTAGAGGGGGAACTGGGCCCAGGATAGGGCGACGACCGCCAGCCCGAACACTCCCGTCCGGCGCCGGAAGGTCACATTCGCTCTTCGGTCCTGGGCTTGCTGATCGGTGTGAACCCTGTACGTGGCCATGAGCCATTCCTCCTACCGCCGCCCGCTTTGGCGCGGGCAGGCTGCGCTCGGCAAACTGATTAGGTTGTTCCCGCCGCTGTTCCCGCTCACAGACGCGACTTTCGGATCTTTTCGCCGGGTCCGCGGCAAGTGGCGAGGAACCAGACGAGGACCGTGAAACTGGCGGCACTGGTGACCAGATGGACGACGACCACAGAGAGATCTGTTCGGATGCCCCTTGTGAGGTTGTCGACGACGACGGCGCCGGCCGCAAAGACCATGCCGCCGAGTGCGGAAGCGGTGGCACATCCACTCGTTCTGATAGCACATTTGCGTTCCGATAAAAGGATCGCCTGGTCTTCGGGCCGAAGCTAGGGCTCAAAGTCCTTTGCCTGTCAGAGCGATCAACATGACGGACAACGCGGCCAACACCGTATGGGCAGGTGCCCAGGAATCTCTATGAAGAGCGCAGGGCGGTGGCGTAGGCGTAGGAGGCATTGCTCCACAGGACGGACAGGTAGCGGGACGCTTTCAAAAGGTCCGTCAGCGTCGCGTTCGGCAGGAGTACGACGCCGGCAATCGCCATCACGGTGACACTCGCCGCGACAGCCGCCACCACCATGATCACGGGCATGAGGACCGCCGCGGCAGGGTTGAAGACAGTGATCCTGACCTGGGACTTTTCCATGAGAAGTGGGCAAGGAAGTCCTACCCGTCTGAGCCTAGGTCTCGGAGCAGCTGACTTTGTAATGGAATCCGGTGCGTTCTTCGGTTGCCCAGGCATTGTAGAAGTCTGCTTTTTCGTAAAGCCTTCGTCCTTCAACGGGAGAGTAGAGCCAAAGAATTCGTCCGTCACGGGTGACGTCGTCCACGATTCCCCTGCCAATAACTATTCCTTGCTGCCGGATTTCAACGTGAGCTCCGGCTAAAGTGCGCCAGTCGTCTACGCGTCGCGGCGACACATCCTTGATCGTGCTCAAGTCAGTACTCGGCTTTCCATGGGTTGCCCGGAACCGAACCTTCAGGGAAAGGCCGGCGGGTCGAGGACTAGTTGGTTGACGAGGTGATTCTCATGCACGGCATTTCCCGGGGCTCAAGGCCGGGATGCTTAGCGCACGTAGTCGGCGCCCGTGATGTCGATGGTGGCGCCGGTGGTGTGCCGGGACCTGCCGGAGGCGAGGAAGGCAATGACTTCCGCGACATCCTCCGGTGGTGTGACCTCCCCGAGGGGCAGGGCCGCCAGCAGCGCGGGGTCGGTGGCGAGGTCCCCGGCGATCTCGGTGGCCACCCAGCCGGGGGCGACGGCGTAGGCGAGGATGTTGTCCTTGCCATACCCGCGGGCAATTCCCTTGGTCAGAGCAAGCAGTCCGCCCTTCGCGGCGCCATAGGCGAGGTGTGCCGCGTCGTCCCCCCGGTGGGCGGAGCGGCTGGTGACGTTGACAATGATGCCGCCGCCGCGTTCCCTGAACCCGAGGATCGCTTGCTGGCAAAGGTCTGCCGGGGCCAGGAGGTTCAGCTCGTAGTTGGCCTGCCAGCCCTGCTGCCACGCGCCGTCGTCGTCAATATCCGAAGCCAGCCAGGCACCGGCATTGTTGACCAACACATCGACCCCGCCGCGCCAGACGGTTGCCTCGGTCCAGACGCGTTGTCGCTCCGCCGGGTCCCGAAGGTCGCCCTGGACCAGCCGGACGCGGTCCCCGAGCCGGTCCGCCGCAGCCTGGGCGGAGTCCTTGTCGTTGCCGAAGTGCAAGACAACATGGGCGCCCTCACGGTGCATCACCTCCGCCGTTGCCCGGCCGATGCCGCGCGAGGCGCCGGTGACCAGGACGGTCCGGCCGTCCAGCATGCCGGTCATGCGACGGCCTGGGCGCCGGTGATCTCGATGACCGAGCCGCAGATGTAGGGTGCTTCCTCCGAGGCGAGGAAGGCCACCAGGGCGGCAATTTCCTCCGGCTTGCCGATCCGTCCGAACGGGACCAGGGCGTCGAGGTCTTCCAAGGTGCGGCCGCTCCGGGCGAGGCCGGCTTCGAGCATGGGCGTGTGCACTTCGCCCGGTGCGACGGCGTTGACCCGGATGTTGTTCGGGGCGTAGTCGCGGGCCAGGTTTTTGGTGAAGGCGACGACGGCGGCCTTGGATACGTTGTAGGCGATGTGTCCTGGTGCCGGGTACAGGCCCCATTGGGAAGCGGTGTTGACGATCGCGCCGCCCCCTGCCTGGATCATGTGCGGCAGCACCGCGCGGCACAGATGGAACAGTGCGTCGACATTGACGGCGAAGGACAGGTCCCAGTCGTACTCCGTCAGGGAGAGCAGGTCCCCGCGCCGGTTAACGCCTGCGTTGTTGGCCAGCACGTCGATCCGGCCGCGGGCATCAACGATCTGCTGGACGGCTGCCGCTGACGCTTCAGGGTCGAGCAGGTCGAAGACCAGCGGTTCGGCGGAGAAACCTTCACCCGTCAGGGCATCGGCTACTTCCTTTGCGGCTTTTTCGTTGGCGTCGGCCACGAACACGTGGGCGCCTTCATCGGCTAACCGGAGGCTGATGGCGGACCCGATCCCGCCACCGGCCCCGGTAACCAGCGCAGTCTTGCCGTCGAAGCGGCGCCCACGTCCCGTCGTCGTCATTCTGCCTACCCCTCCAGGGTAAAGATGGTGCGGTGCCACTCCTTGGCCTGCTGGCCGGTGAGGTCGAACATCACGTGCTTGACCACGGTGTATTCATCGAAGGAGTAGGTGGACATGTCCTTGCCGAAGCCGGACTGCTTGAAGCCGCCGTGGGGCATTTCGCTGATGATCGGGATGTGGTCGTTCACCCAGACGGCGCCCGCACGGATTTCGCGGGTGGCCCGCAGGGCGCGGTAGACATCCTTCGTCCATGCGGAGGCGGCCAGGCCGTAGGGGGTGTCATTGGCCAGTTCGATGGCTTCGTCGTCGTTGTCAAACGGGGTGACGGCGAGGACCGGGCCGAAGACTTCGTCGCGGAAGATCTCCGAGTCCGGGGTGGCGTCGGCGACCAGGGTGGGCCGGTAGTAGGAGCCGTCTGCCAGGTCGCCGTCGGGGATGCCGCCGCCGATGACGCGGGCGTAGCCGCGGGCACGGTCCACCATGCCGGCGACGGTTTCCTGGTGCTTACGGGAGACGAGCGGGCCGAGGTCGGTGGCGGGGTCGGCGGTGGGGCCGAGCCTGACCTTGGCGTAAAGGTCGGCGACGCCTTCGATGAACTTCTCGTAGAGGGAGCGGTGAACGATGGCGCGGGTGGCGGCGGTGCAGTCCTGTCCGGTGTTGATCAGGGACCCGGCCACGGCGCCGTGGATGGCGGCCTCGAGGTCTGCGTCGTCGAAGACGACGAAGGGTGCCTTGCCGCCGAGTTCCAGGTGGACGCGCTTGGCAGTGGTGGCGGCAGCGTCCAGGACGGTACGGCCCACGGAGGTGGAGCCGGTGAAGGAGAGCATGTCCACGTCCGGGTGGCGCAGCAGTTCCGCGCCGACGGTGGAGCCGCGGCCGGTGAGGACGTTGATGACTCCTGCGGGGACGCCGGCTTCGGTGGCCACCTCTGCGAACAGCAAGGTGGACAGGGGAGTAATTTCGGCGGGCTTGAGGACGATGGTGTTGCCGGCGGCGATGGCGGGCAGGACCTTCCAGGCGGCCATCTGCAGGGGGTAGTTCCAGGGCGAGATGGAGCCGATGACACCGATCGCTTCGCGGCGGATGGAGGAGGTGTGGTCCGGGGAGTATTCGCCGGTGGCTTTGCCTTCGAGATTGCGGGCCGCGCCGGCGTAGAAGGCGATGTTGTCGATCGTGCCGGGAACGTCGAATTCGCGGGTGAGGCGGATGGGTTTGCCCGCTTGGCGCGATTCGAGCTGGGCGAATTCTTCGGCGCGTTCCTCCATGAGCGCAGCAAACTTCGTCAGCACGGCGGACCGTTCACCAGGGGTGGCACGTGACCAGGCGGGAAAGGCGTCGCGGGCAGCCTGGACCGCCTGCTTGACGTCGTCGCTGCCGGCAAGGGTGATGGTCCGGATGGTTTGGCCGTTGGACGGATCGATGACGTCCACGGTTTCGCCGGTGCTGCCGTCGATGAGTTTGCCGTTAATGAATTGGCTCACAACTCCTGCTTTCAGTTGTTTCGGAAAAGTGTTTAAGTGGGTGCTTTAGGCGCCGGGTGCCCAGATGTCGCCGACGGTGTAGCCGGAGGGGAAGGGATCGGTCGGGTCCAGCAGCCATTGGGTGCGGCCGGTGACCCAGCCGCGGCCGGTGATGGTGGGCAGGACTGCTTCACGGCCACCCGCCGTCGTTGTTCCTGTCAGCCGGCCGATGAATTCGCTGCCGATGATGCTGTGGTGGGAGAAGTCTTCGCCGATAGCCAGCTGGCCGCGGGCGTGCAGGGCTGCCATCCGGGCGGATGTGCCGGTCCCGCAGGGGGAGCGGTCCAAGGCCCCGGTCCAGGTGGACGGGTCCGACGGGACAAGTTTGCCGTTGGACAGCACCACGGTGTTGCGGTCCTGCCGGCCGGTGACCCTGTCGCCGGTGTGCAGCATGACCAGGTTGACGCCGGAAATCAGCGGGTTGTCCGGGTGGACGCAGGCGATCTGCTCCAGCGCGGCCATCTTGATCAAAGCGCCTGCGCGGGCGAGTTCCTTGCCGTTGTCCGGATGCAGTTCCAGGCCGAGATCCGCTGCTTTGGCCTGGGCGAAGAATTGTCCGCCGAAAACGACGTCGACGGGCACGGTGCCGAACTCCGGCACCTCGAGCGGGTGGTCGAGTTCGACAACGAACGCCGGGACGTTCACGACCGTCACGGAAAGGACCTTGCCGTCGTGGACCTTGGCGATGGCCTGCACGGTGCCAACCGCGGTGTCGATGGTGACCAGGGTTTCCTGACCACGGACCGGGACGATCCCTTCTTCCAAGGCTGCTGTGACCGCGCAGATGGTGTTGGATCCGGACATCGGGGTGAAGCCGCCCTGCTCCAGGACCACGATGCCGAAGTCGGAGCCTTCATTGACCGGGGGCAGGAGGATCACGGAGCACAGGCCCGGGTAGCCGCGCGGCTCATGGAGCATGAGCCGGCGCAGCCAGTCCAGGTTGTCTTTGCAGTACTGCAGGCGCTCCGCCATCGTCCCGCCCTGAATGAGGGACGCGGCGGAGGTGAGGATCCGGCCCGGCTCGCCTTCGGCGTGAACCTCAATGGCTTCCAATGTCAGCGGACCCGAAGCGGGTGTGGCGGAGCGCTGCATCATGCTGCTACTGCCGGGAGGACACCCGCGTTGTGCAGGATTGCCGCGAAGCGTTTGCGCTCTTCGGCGGGCAGGGGCAGGATCGGCAGGCGGGCCGGGCCCACGGGGTGACCGAGGAGTTCCAGGCCTGCCTTGATGCCGGCCACGTAGTTCACGGACTCCAGGAAGTCGCTGATAGCCCAGAGGTGCTTCCACAGTTCGCGGGCGCGGACCAGGTCCTTCTTCTCTGCAAGGGCTTCCCAGAATTCGACGGCGAGTTCCGGGACCACGCCGGCGGTGCCCCAGACGGAGGCTTCGGCGCCGGAGGCGATGCCGAAGAACGTCAGGGTGTCCCAGCCGTTGAAGGCCTTGATGCTGTCGGTGCGGGCGGCGAGGAGTTCGGCCAGGCCTACGGCGTCGTCGGAGGTGTTCTTGATGTAGTCCACGCCGTCGATCTCGCCCAGTTCGGCCAGTTCGGCGGCGGTGAGCTGGATGCCGGTGGCGCCGGGGACGTTGTAGTAAACGATCGGGATGTTGATTGACTCGGCGACGGCGGACAGGAAGACCTTGAGGGTGCGCAGGTCCAGCGGGTCGTAGAACGGGGGGACCAGCATGATCGCGTCGGCGCCGACGTTTTCGGCGTGCCGGGCCAGGTCGATGGCGCCCTGGGTGGAGAGGGCGCCGATGCCGGCGACGACGGGGATGCGGCCGTCGGCGCCCTTGACGTAGAGCTCGATGACGCGGCGGTATTCCTCGGGGGAGAGGGTGGTGAACTCACCGGTAGTGCCGGTGGGGACCAGGCCGTGGATCCCGGCCGCGACAAGGCGGTCGACCTGGGCCTGCAGGGTGGCCTCGTCGATCGCGGATCCGTCTTCGGTGAACGGGGTGGTCACGGCGGCGAGGATTCCGCGGAGTTCCTTCTTGGTGCGTGCAGACATGTTGTGGTGCTTCCTTTCGAAAGGTGAACAGGCCGCTGTTTGCGGCAGGAAAATTGGGGGCCGGTACTAGTGGGCAGCGACCGGCTGGCGTTGGACGCCCCGGAAGCGGTCGGCCTGGAAAGGCTGGAGGGTGGGGGCCATCCTGCCGCGGACGATCAGGTCGGTCAGCGCCACGGCCGTGCCGGGCGCGAGGGTGATGCCCATCATTCCGTGGCCGGTGGAGACGTAGGCGTTTTGCAGGTGTCCGAGATGGCCGATGATCGGAAGACCGTCCGGGGTCATGGGGCGCATGCCGGCCATCGGTGCGGGCTTGGTGGCGGGAGGCTCCCAGTTGCGGAAGTACTTGGCCGGGGCACGCAGGATCGCATCGACCCGGACCTGGTTGATCTTCTCGTCGAGTCCGCCGAACTCCATGGTGCCGGCAATGCGGAGGCGTTCGTTGAAGGGGGTCACGGCCACCTTGGCGTCCCAGAGATTGACCGTGCTGCGCAGGCCCAGCGGCGGAACTTCGACGCTGTAGCCCTTGCCCGGACGCACAGGCAGTGACACGCCGAACTGCTTGGACAGGTTTCCACTCCACGCTCCGGCAGCAAGGACGAAGTTGTCGGCGGTGTAACGGTTGCCGCGGCTGTGGACTGCGGTGACCCGGTCTCCGTTGCGGTCCACGGCGTCGATCGGGGAGTTCTCGATGATCTTCACGCCCATGGCCACGAGCCGTTTGTGGAGGGCGGCGGCCATGGCTCCTGGGTCGACGTGCCGTTCCTGTGGGAAGTAGATGCCGCCAAGGACCGCGTCGGTGAGGAGCGGTTCCTGCTCGTGCACCGCGTCCCGGTCCAGTACCCGTGGCTGGCGCCCGTATTGCGTGGCGAGATCCAGGTTGTCGATGTGGTGGTCGAAGTTGTCCTGCTCCATGAATGCCATGAGCAGCCCGTTGGTGTGCAGTTCGAAGTCCATGCCGTCGGCGCGGTACTCGTCGAAAACCTGGAGGGTATCGGCGGCGAGGCGGAGATGGCCTTCGAATCCTGCACGCTGGTCACGGGCGTTGGACTTGCGCCACATGCCCAGCATGAACCCGATGAACGCCGGGTTCAGCGAGGGACGGATGTACAGCGGGCTGTCCGGGCGGAGCATCCACTTCATCGATTTGAGGACGACGCCGGGTCCCGGCACGGGTGCCGACTCCGCCGGGCAGATCCACCCGGCGTTGACCTTCGACGCACCCAGGCCCGTGGCCCGGGCGTCAATGACCGTGACGTCCTCACCCTCCCGGGCGAGGTGGTAGGCCTGTGTCAGGCCAATAACGCCGCCACCAATCACAACGGTGTGCACAATGTTTCCTTTCTTGGTCCGGGCCAGGGGGCTGTTCCGGATCGGTGTGCCTAGAAGCGGACTGCGTCCACGAACTTCTTGAGATCTTCGTTGTCGCACTTGTCGAACGCGGCCTCCGGGGTGGCGTTGACGGCGATTTCACCGTTGTGGAAGAACACCACGCGGTCTGCGGCCTTGGAGGCGAAGGCCATGTCGTGGGTTACCAGGGCGACCGCGATGCCGTCTTCTTCCTTCAGCCGGCGCAGGACGTCCAGGACTTCTGCCGCGACGGGCGGATCCAGTGCGGAGGTGATCTCGTCACAGAGCAGCAGCTTGGGCTTCATCATCAACGCCCGGGCGATCGCGACGCGCTGGCGCTCACCGCCGGAGAGCTGGGTGGGCTTGCTGAGGATGTGATGGGCCATACCTACCTCCGCAAGCGCAGCTTCGGCGCGGTCTCGGGATTCCGAGGCAGCGGCGCCACGGACCTTGCGGGGGGCAAGGACGAGGTTGTCCAGCACGTTCATGTGCGGCCACAGTGTATAGGCCTGGAAGACCATGCCTACTTCGGAGCGGATGTTGTCCCATTCCTTGGTGCGTTTCTGGTCAGCAAAGACCGTGTGCCCGTCGATTAGGATCTGGCCCTCATCCGGGTCGGTGAGGCCGGCGAGGGCACGAAGGAGGGTGGATTTGCCGGAGCCGCTCTTGCCGATGATGACGGTGATGTCGCCCTTGTTCATCTCGAAGTCGACATTCTTGAGGATCTTGCGGGGTCCAAAGGCTTTCTGGAGGCCGCGGGCTTCCACGAGGACCTGCCGGTTCCCGGTGACCTGGGGGGTGGGCTCGAGCGCTGTCACCTTGATGCCCTTCTGTTCGGTTCGATCATTGTCCGTCTGCTGCTGGACCGGAGGAAGCCCGGTGCTCAATGAATGGCTCATGCCGGCACCACCGGACGGGTCCCGGGCATCATTCGCGATGCGAGCCTCCTGGGCGCCGGGGCACCCATGCCGGAGCTGTTCTGCATCCTGCGTTCGATGGAGCTGGTGATCAGTGAGATCGGGAAAGCGATGGCGAAGTAGACGCCTGCTGCGAGGGTGAAGACTTCCAGGGCCCGGTAGGTCTGGGAAGAAATCGTATTAGAGATGAACATCAGGTCCGAGACGGCAATGGTGGAGACCAGCGCAGTGTCCTTGAAGAGGGAGATGTTCAGGGAGAGGATGACCGGCAGCTGCTGGCGCAGGGCTTGCGGGACGATGATGTAGCGCAGCTGCTGGAAGCGGCTCAGCTGCAGCATCCTGCCGGCTTCGACCTGTTCAACCGGAACGGACTGGAAACCGCTGCGGTAGGTTTCGGCCATGAACGCGGTGAGGTTGGCCGTCAGGGCGATGACAGCCGACGCGTATCCGGGAAGCGTAACCCCGGTGAGGGCGGGAAGTGCGTAGAAGATCCAGAACAGCTGGACCAGCAGCGGGGTGCAACGGAAGATCTCGATGTATCCCTGGGCGGCCCAGCGGATCACCTCGATCTTCGACATGCGGCCCACTGCCAGGGGAACCGCGAGGATCATGCTGATGACGATGGTGATCACAGTGATCTGGAGGGTGAGGCCCAGCCCCTGCATCATTGCAGGGAAAGCGTTGGCCACCACGTTCCAGTCGAAGTTGTAGTTCATGTCTTGGCTCCTTGGCCGCGTTGTTCCTGACGGATCACTTCTTGGCGAGGTCGCCGAGGTTGTTGACCTCGAAGTAGTTGACCTTGGCGTAGGCCTGTGCCAGAGTGCCGCTCTTCTGAGCGCGCTCGATGGCGATGTTCACGATCTGCATGGACCGGGCATCGACTCCGGCGGGAACACCGTAAGCAGCCGTGCCGGAGTAGATTTCGGGCTTGGGCACGACGATCTTCAGGGAAGAGTCGGCCTGTGCCTGGGACTCTGCGGTGGGAAGGTCGGTGAATTCTGCCACGGCGCGTCCTGCCTGGATGGCGGAGATGGCGTTGGAGTACGAATCCATGGGCATGATGTTGCCCGTCAGGCCCTTCAGCGTGGCTTCGGGTGCTGCGCCCTGGGCGGTGGCAATCTGGCCGCCGCTGCTGATGACCTGTTCACTGGTCGTGAACGGGGCATCGGCTTTGACGACGAACACGCCGGGGTATTCGTAGACCGGGTTGGTGAACGAGATCGCCAGTGACCGTTCCACCGTGTAGTCAAGGTTTGCGGCGAAGTCGTAGCGGTTGGCCTGCAGGCCTGCCACGATGTTCTTCCACTCCGCTGCCACGGGAACGAGCTTCACGCCCAGCTGCTTGGCCAGTTCCTCGAGGGGAATGAGGTTGGGGCCGCCGAGGGTCCCGTCGGGCTGCTGGGTGGTCATGGGCGGGGCGATGGCCACGCCGACGCGGAGTTCGCCGCGCTTTTTGATGTCGTCAATGAATGAGCCCTGGGCGGAGACTGATGACGCTGCCGTGGCACTGTTGGTGCCGAACATTTTGCCGCCCAACGTGCCGCCAATCACCCCAAGGACCAGGACGGCCAGGACGGCGAGGACAATCTTGCTTGTTTTGGTCATTTTAAAACCCTCTTTACAGGAAACGGGTCAGGGGGCCGGCAGGAAAAACAAAGGAAAATTTGCCGACTGGATGGAAGTTTTTCTGATCGGACGCGGCCACCATGCTGCCTGCTGTCCTGGGGTGAATGGCGGAAGATGTGCCATTCGGAGGTCGTTTGGTTGTTTTATTGTCTTACAATCAGCTTTGTGCTTCCAGAGTAAACCTGTGACCGGCGCCACGTCCAGTGCCTGCTCAAAAAAAGACGACTGTGAAGGAAATACGTACGTCGGTAACGCGGATTCCGCGTGGTTCCGGCGGCGGCGCCGAAGGCGATGTGAGGAAGATGGCAAATGTAAATTCCTGATGACCTCGCCACTTAACCCCGTCGGAATGCAGCCCCGAAACAGCGAAAGCCGGCCTTCACTGTTGTGAAGACCGGCCTTTCCGGTTGCTGCAGGGGGAAGGTTGCAGGGCCCTGGCGACTACTGGTCCAGAACGTACGTCTGCCCCGTCTGGATGCCTTCGACGGACTTTACGTACGCGCGTCCCACCGTTTCCGCGGGAACCTGTTGGAATCCGGGGAAGTAGTCGTGGTAGCCGGTGGCCTCGGCGAGGACCGAGGGGCTGACGGCATTGATGCGGATCCGGCGCGGCAGCTCGGCCGCGGCGGCCATGACAAAGGATTCCAGGGCACCATTGGCCAGGGAGGAAGCGACGCCGGTCAGGATGGGTTCACGGGCAAGCACCCCGCTGGTCAGTGTGAAGGAGCCGCCGTCGTTTACATGCTCCACGCCTATCTGGACCAGGTTGACCTGGCCGAGGACCTTGTCCTCGAACCCTGCCCGGAAGTCTTTGTCGGTGAGTTCTGCGAGCGGCTTGAAAGGGACAGAGCCGGTGCAGGATATGACGGCGTCCACGCGGCCCACCTGGTCAAACATCCGGCGGATGGAGTCCGGTTCGGTCAGGTCGACCGTAACCTGCCCGGAGCGGGAGGCTTCGATGATCTCGTGCCGGTCCCGCAGGGCCGCGGCGGCCGAGGACCCGAGCAGGCCGGTCGAGCCTACGATCAGAATCTTCATGGGTTAGCTCTCTTTCTGTGGGATTGCGCTGCCCAGGAGCGGGATGAGTTCCTCCGCGCTGCGCATGGTGTGTTCGCTGAAGGCCTTCCGGATTACTTCGAGGTCCTTGGTCCGGATAGCTTGAACAAGCTTTTCGTGGACCCGGTGGGCACGGACGGGGTCTGCCCTGGCTGCCTGGTCCTGGGCGAGGATGATGGTGAGGTGGGCTTCCGTGACGGGCCAGAGGCGCAGTAGCAGCGCATTCTCGGACGCCGCCCACAGGCTCCGGTGGAATGCCACGTGGCTTTCATGCCGGGTGACCGGGTCCGGATCCATCTCGACCCGGCTGTAGTCCGCCCAGCTGTCCTCCACCATTTTCATGCGACGGCCCGAGTCGTCCTCCACGATCGCGGTGGCGGCCAGCATGTCCAAAGCCATGCGGGTGTTGGCGAGGTCCATGATGGCTACCGCGTCCAGGGTAGCCACCCTGAGTCCACGGTAAGGCTCCTGGACCAGGAGTCCTTCCTGTGCCATTTGGTTGAGGGCTTCGCGGACAGTGGGCCTGCTGACGTTCAGCCATTCGGAAAGCTGCACCTCGGTAAGCTTCTCCCCGGGTTTGATGGTGCCCAGAACAACGGCGCGCCGGATCTCGTTCACCACGCCGTCCCTGCGGGACACCGAGGCCACCGGGGACATCCGCAGAGGAAGTGCCGCAGCTGACATGTTTGTTTCCGCCATGAGCTTCCCCAATACGCTAGATAGTCGACTACTGCCTTTGTGCAGATTGTCAGACAAAGTCTAGCGGTTTTCATGCTCCGCGTACATGGGCTATGGAGCAATTCTCCGGATCGGGGCACTTTCCGTGTGGACCCGTCCGTGGTAGCCACGTGCCGGGAATGCCGTTTACGGGGGGCATGACGCTTCCTTCTCCAATGAATCGCGGCTCACCCGGGATGGTGGTGGAGGCCTTTTCGCCGGCCGGAACCCACCAGCCGGTCCGGGGGCAGTGCTCCCCGGTAGGCACGCCATCCATGGGCGCTGGAAGGACATTACTGCGTCGTTTCATTGCGACTCCTCAAGACTCAATGCTGATGGCTTCACGGTAAGGAGGGCTGCGCTGGACAAGTAGCTGTACATTCGTCGAGCATGTAACGCGATCGGGTACAAATGGAGTCCCCTTCAGCGTTCGCCGTCCCCGTACCGTTGCTGCCAAGCCGCCCCGGCAACACTCCTGAACTGAAAGCGAGCAAAAGCGTGACCGCGAATGAAGAACTTCCCGTCCTGTCCCACTGGATCGACGGCGCCGAGGCCCTTTCCTCCGGGGACCGAACCGCCCCGGTCTACGATCCGGCCCGCGGCATCGAAACCAAGCGCGTCGCCCTGGCGAATGCCTCCGACATCGAAACCGCCATTTCGTCCGCCCATAAGGCCTTCCCTGCCTGGCGGGACCTCTCCATCACCAAACGCCAGCAGATCATGTTCCGCGTCCGTGAACTGCTGAACGAGCGCAAGGGCGAACTCGCCCAGATCATTACTGCCGAGCACGGCAAAGTGGTCTCGGATGCGCTGGGCGAAATCACCCGCGGCCTGGAGGTCGTCGAGCTGGCCACCGGATTCCCGCACCTGATCAAGGGCGAGCACTCCGAGAATGTCTCCACCGGTGTGGACGTCTACTCCACCAAGGCGCCCCTCGGCGTTGTGGGCATCATCAGCCCGTTCAACTTCCCCGCCATGGTTCCCCTGTGGTTCCTGCCCATCGCCATCGCCGCGGGGAACACTGTCATCCTCAAGCCCAGCGAAAAGGACCCCTCCGCCGCGAACTGGCTCGCCGAACTGTTCACTGAAGCGGGCCTCCCGGCCGGTGTTTTCAACGTTCTGCACGGAGACAAGGAGGCCGTTGACGGCCTCCTCGAGCACCGGGACGTCAAGGCCATCTCCTTCGTGGGTTCGACCCCGATCGCACAGTACATCTACGAAACTGCAGCCAGGAACGGCAAGCGCGTCCAGGCCCTGGGCGGCGCGAAGAACCACATGCTGGTCCTGCCCGACGCCGACCTTGACCTGACCGCGGACGCGGCCATCAATGCCGGTTTCGGATCCGCGGGTGAACGCTGCATGGCCATCAGCGTCGTCGTTGCAGTCGAACCCGTCGCTGACGAGCTGATTGAGAAGATCACCTCCCGCATGGCCACACTCAAGATCGGTGACGGCCGACGCAACTGTGACATGGGCCCGTTGGTAACACGGCAGCACCGCGACAAGGTGGCGTCCTACATCGACATTGCCGTCGAGGACGGGGCAAAGGTTGTGGTGGACGGCCGCGGCATTAACGTGGACGGCGACGAGAACGGCTTCTGGCTTGGTCCTACGCTGATCGACGAGGTGCCGGTCACTTCCCGCGCTTACACAGAGGAGATTTTCGGCCCTGTCCTGGCGGTGGTCCGCGTCCACAGCTACGAAGAGGGCCTGGACCTGATCAACTCCGGCGCCTTCGGCAACGGCACGGCGATCTTCACCAACGACGGCGGCGCGGCCCGGCGCTTCCAGAACGAGGTGGAGGTGGGCATGGTGGGCGTCAACGTGCCGATCCCTGTCCCGGTGGCCTACTACTCCTTCGGCGGGTTCAAGGATTCCATCTTCGGCAGCTCCAAGGCCTACGGCCTGCAGGGCTTCCAATTCTTCACCCGCGAAAAGGCCATCACCTCCCGCTGGCTCGACCCGAGCCACGGCGGAATCAACCTGGGCTTCCCCCAGAACTAGGGGCGCCACAAAGATGTCAGGACCCGTCACTGGTCCCTGACAGCGAGGACCTCCGGCGTTCCTGCCGGAGGTCCTCGCTTGTGTTTCCGGCCTATTCCAAAAACTGAACAGCCGCGTACAGCTCCAGGCGGTCCTGCATGCTGTCCAGGTTCAATCCAAGGATCCGTCCGGCAGCATCAATCCTATTTCGGAGCGTGTGCCGGTGAACTCCCATGCGGCGCGCGGTTTTGTCCCAGACACAGTTATTGGCAAACCATTCCCGCACGGTTTCCAGCAGTTCCGTCTGCTCCGCCGCATCGTGGCTGATCAGGGGCTGCAGCAGCCCCCGGGCCACCGGCCCGGCCTTCTCCTCACGAAGCAGACCCAGCATGCCGCCCTCGGAGAGCTCAGCAAATTCGACGACGGTCCGGCCCAGTTCAGCTGCCCGCCGCAGCGCACGCGTGGCTTCTTCCAGGGCGCCAGGCAGCCCATCCATTGTTGCCTCAGCGGAGACGCCACACGCAGCACCGTGGCGCCCCAGCAATTCGAAGACCTTCTCCTGGTGGGCCCGGCCTGCCAGGATCACCAGCACCTGACCCTGCAGCGCGTAGAACACGGCACCCCGGTGATCGTCCGCGAGCAGTTCCAAGGCCTCCAGCAGGTTTGGTGCCGGACTCTCCTGCCGGGAGACAGTCACCAGCAGCGGATCCCTGGGCAGCTGTCCCCACACCTGGCGGGCCGTGCGCAGGGCGACATCCGTGCTGCCGGCCAGCAGCTGCTCGAAGACTCCGGCGCGCAGGTGCCTGCGGGCCGTGTCGAGGGTGCGCGCTTGCTCGAGGGCCAGGCTGGCCAGGCCGATCACGCTGTTGACGATGTCAGCCCGGGCCGGGTCCAGGGGTTCGATGGCGCCCAGCACAAGTGCGCCGCGCAGGTTGTCCTTCCGGCCCAGAGTCTGCAAGGTCACCGACTGACCTCCGACGTTAAGATGGGATGCCGATCTGGTGCCGAGGTCCAGGGCACTCCGTACCTTCGCCGTGACCTCCGGGGCGATCTGGGAGGGGATCGGACGGTTCCGCGGCATGCGTACATAGTTACCAGCGGCATCGTACAGGGCAACCCAACTGTGAAGCTGTCGTTCAAGCTCGCCGAGGATTGAGGTCAACCCGTCGGGCCGCAGGGCTGCCCTGGAAATGGCACGCTGGGCCTGCAGCGACCATTCTGCACGTGCGTGTTCTTCCCTTGCCAGATAATCGGCAACGGTGCGGATGATGGCAATGAACGGTGTCCGGTCCGGTACCTCGACCAACGGCAGGCCCTGGCCTCTGCAGGCTTCCTCCAGACCCGTAGGCAAGGTGCCGTGGACCACCTGTGTAGCAAAGCCGAGTCCCACGATGCCGTGATCCACCAGCCGGCGTACGTACTGCTCATAGCCTTTCCGGAACTCGCCCTCGGCCGGGAACTGTGTGCCGTCAGTCAGCAAGAGCTGACCCGAGTCCAGGAAGGGTGTGGGGTCTTCCAGGTCTGAGCTGTGGACCCAGCTGATGGGCTCCTCAAGGCGGGGCGCCCCAAGGTCCGGCACCACCAGCCGTAACTTCAGCGAGCGGCTGCGGAGCAGGACATTGAGGTTTGGCGGCATGATCATCCCAGATGTGAAAACGTCGAACAGAAACAGATCTGTTGTACAAACGTATACGGTGGCAAGCGCGGCGGAAAGGGGATGATGAAGGAACTTCCCATTCCACTTATCGAGAGGAACCGCCATGGTCGCCAGCCCGGCACTCCTGCCCGCAGCAGACGCCAAGACCCCGGCCGCTGATGCATCCCTCAGCAACGCCGACGTCGTAGCCCTGGACCGGGCCAATGTCTTCCATTCCTGGTCAGCGCAGAAGTCTTTGAATCCCATGGCGATCGCTGGCGGATCCGGCTGCACCGTCTGGGACCACGACGGCAACACCTACCTGGACTTCTCCAGTCAGCTCGTTAACACCAACATCGGCCACCAGCACCCCAAGGTCGTCGCCGCCATCGCCCAGCAGGCCACCACCTTGGCCACTGTGGCACCCGCGGCCGCGAACCATGTCAGGGCTACCGCTGCAGCCAAGATCCTGTCCCACGCCCCGGCCAATATGGAAAAGGTCTTTTTCACCAACGGTGGTGCCGACGCGAACGAAAACGCCATCCGGATGGCCCGCCTGCACACCGGCCGGGACAAGGTCCTTTCCCGCTACCGCTCCTACCACGGCAACACCGGAGCGGCCATTGTCGCTACAGGTGACTGGCGGCGCATCCCCAATGAGTACGCCCGCGGCCACGTCCACGTCTTCGGCCCCTACCTCTACCGCTCCGAGTTCTGGGCAGAAACCCCCGAACAGGAAACCGAACGCGCCTTGCACCACCTGCGCCGGGTCATCCAAGCCGAAGGGTCGCAGTCCATCGCTGCCATCCTGCTCGAAACCGTGCCCGGGACCGCCGGCATTCTCGTGCCTACCCCCGGCTACCTCGAAGGCGTCCGCGCACTCTGCGACGAATACGGCATCGTGATGATCCTCGACGAGGTCATGGCAGGCTTCGGCCGCACGGGCGACTGGTTCGCCTTCGACGCCTTCAACGTCACCCCAGACCTCATCACCTTTGCCAAGGGCGTCAACTCCGGCTACGTCCCTGTTGGTGGCGTCATCATCTCCGGTGAGATCGCCGCGACCTTCGACGAGCAGGTCTTCCCCGGTGGCCTCACCTACTCCGGGCACCCCCTCGCAGCAGCATCCGTGGTGGCCTCCATCGAAGCCTTTGAAGAAGAAGACATCGTCGGCAACGCTGCCAGGATCGGCCGCGAGCACCTCGAACCCGGCCTTCGCGCCCTCGCACAGAAACACGGCGTTATCGGAGAAGTCCGTGGCCGCGGCGTATTCTGGGCCCTGGAACTCGTCCAGGACCGCGGCACGCGCACGCCCGTGACCCCGGAGTACATGGGGCGTCTCAAGGCTGAACTACTCCGCCTGGGCCTCCTGCCGTTCCTCGCCGACAACCGCCTCCACGTGGTCCCGCCCGCCGTCGTCACGGCAGAAGAGGTGAAGCAGGCCCTGGCCATCTACGACCAGGCTTTCACCGCCCTGACAGACTGACAAAACCGGGCGGCGTCCTCAAAGCCCCACTGGGCGAGTCTTTCCCTGAGGAATGAGGATCCCTATGGTGCTGCCTATCCGTGCGATAGGCAGCACCATTGTTCTTGACCACAACGAACTGAAAACGTGGGAACAGTGCCTGAGCACGAGCAGGACGGATCGAATTCGCATTGATCAGGCCGTGGACGACCTCGCACAGCTGGCACTCCTCAGCGAGGCCGTCCCAGCTTCCTCCGATTGCCACCCTTTCTTACAAACCTGACGGCGTTTCGCGCCAAAGTCCTCATCCGCATACGGGGGACTGCTCGGCCTGTCCAGGCCACGCCATAAAGGCGGCCGGGATAAGCGCACAGGCCGGTCGCAAGCAAACTCGAAGCCGAGCCGACGGCCAAGGCTTATCCATCGCAGAAGACTCGGAAGCCCTGGATACTGGTAGGACGAAGGAGTCAAATGGACACTCGAAAAACACCTGCGCCTACACGGGAAGCTTATGAGGCGAGCGATGCCCAGCTAAAGAAGCAGATCGGACTCTTCGGCCTGATCGCGCTTGCTGTCAGCGTTCAGATCGGGTCCGGTTGGCTCCTGGCTACCCTCGCCGCAGCAAGTATCGCCGGCCCCGCCTCGATCATCACCTGGATACTGGGCGCGGTCTTCTTCGGCGTCATAGGGGCTGCATGGATGGAGCTGGGAACCATGCTCCCGCGCTCGGGAGCCGGCGTCCGCTATCCCAGACTCACCCACGGAGCATTCCTGAGCTGGTTCAACGGGTGGGGTTATCTGATTGCCGCGCTTGCACTGCCGGTTATTGAAGTACAGGCAGTCCTCACCTACGTCGGTGGAAACTGGCCGGAACTCGGACTCCTGGCCGAAAGTGACGGGACCATGATTCTGTCATGGCCCCGGGGAATCGTGGCAGGTTTCGGGCTTCTTATTGTCTTCTTCATCCTGAATTCCTTTGGCGCCAAGGTCTTGAGCGAATCGAACAAATACATCACCATTTGGAAACTCGTGATCCCACTCGTGGCCGCGACGCTGATGTTCTTCGCTTTTTCCTCCGCGAACTTCACCATTGGAGGTGGCTTCGCCCCTCAGGGTGCAGGAGCCATCCTCGGCGCCCTTGCCAGCGGCGGCATCGTGTTCGCCTACTCCGGCCTCCGCCAGATCCTCGACTTCGGCGGTGAGGCAATCAATCCGCAAAGGAACATCCCGATCGCCATTGTGGTCGGAGGACTGCTGATTCCCCTGGTGATCTACGTACTTTTGCAGGTCGGATTTATCGGGGCCGTGAACTGGGGCGCGGCAAATGTGGCACCGGGGGACTGGCACGCACTTCTCGGAAGCCACTGGGCCTCCGCCCCTTTGCTCAACGCGGTCACCGCCGCCGGCTTCGCGTGGTTCTCCGTGGTCCTTCTTTCCGATGCAGCACTTTCACCGATGGCAACAGGCTGGGTCTGGCTGGGTATCGGCGCCCGATCGACATACTCCATGTCGGTCAACGGAGAGCTGCCTAAAGCGCTCCAGCGGATCAACCGGTTCGGCACACCCATCGTGGCCCTGGCAATATGCACAGCCCTGGGAATGTTCTTCTTCTTCCCAGCCCCAAGCTGGTACTCCTTCGTTGGCCAGGTTTCGATCGCTCTGACACTGAGTTACATCATGGGTGGACCCGTATTAGTCGTACTGCGACGCACGGCACCCGAGCTCCCACGTCCGTTCAAGCTCAAGGCCGCCTCTTTCTGGGCCCTTGCCGGATACGTAGCCAGCTTGTTGCTGATCTACTTCGCCGGCTGGGTCTCCCTCATCAACCTCTTCACGGTCGTATTCTTCGCGCTTCCACTCTATGGCGGCTACGCAAGCGTCCGGAGCGGATGGAGCCGTCCCATACCTAGTTGGCTGCTCTCTGCCGGGTTCACCATCGGATGGATCTGCATAGCGGCTGCCGGCGGATGGTTGTTCACCCGCAAACAGGAACAGACACCGGGCTCATGGCCTTTCCCCATCTACTTCAGCGCCCTGGTCATAGTCGCCGCAGTCTTCCTCTGCGGCCTCTACGTGTCCAGTAACGAAAAGGGGCGGGGTCACATCCGCGGTGGGATATGGATTGTCGTCACTTTCCTCACAACACTGCTCGTTGCATACTACGGACAGTTTGGCCCTCTCGAGGAACCGGTGCTCGGAAACCAAACTGACATTGTGATCATGGCACTCGTTGCCATTGGTACCTTCTTTTGGTCTGTCCGGGCAGGGGGCCCAACTGAAGAACTTGCCGCCCTCTTGACCACTGAGAAATCGGACTCTAAGAGAAGCCTTCCAGGTTCAGCGGGGCGCCCGGTCCCGCTGCCTTAGCGCCGAGCAGATCCGAGGCAAGCATCGTCTGGAGAATGTCCCGTTTCTCCCGATACCCGGATCAATGCCCTCGTCTGAGCATCCGCAGCAGGGAGACGACGGATAGCGGCGACTAAGCAACGTGGAACCGGCCCATAGCGCTGGCCCGCGCGCTGGTGGCCGGCGGCGTGGAGATCATCGAACTCACGCTGCGGACCGAATCCGCGCTGACCTCCCTGAAGCTCATTGCCGAGGAGGTGCCGGACATCCTGGTGGGTGCCGGCACCATCCTCACCCCGGCGCAGGGCGCCGCCGCCGTGCAGGCAGGTGCCAAATTCCTGGTCAGCCCCGGCGTCACCCCGGCCCTGCTCGCCGCAATGCTGTCACACGGCGTGCCGGTCCTGCCCGGAGTAGCCACCGCGGGGGAAGTCCTGGCTGTGTTGGAACAGGGCTTGCAGTGCATGAAGTTCTTCCCGGCCGGGCCCGCCGGCGGACCAAAGTACCTGGCCGCGATTGGCGCCCCTATTCCTCACGTGCTGTTCTGCCCCACCGGCGGCATTAGCCTGGCGACCGCGCCGGAATACCTGAAACTGCCCAACGTGGCCTGCGTCGGCGGAAGCTGGCTCACCCCGGCAGACGCCGTTGCCGACAAGGGCTGGGGCCGCATCACCAGCTTGGCCAGTGCGGCCGCCGGCTATCGTTAGGCATCTGCTTATTCACCGGTGTTTCTGTGGTTCAGCAGCTTCCCTGTACCTGCCGGCGAGATCACAAACGACGACGCCTGCAGACGCTGAAGCGGGGGAGTAGAGGGCTCCTCGCTCTCCGCAGCCGGCGACGGGAAATGCTTTTGGGGGACCAGGAATATGCCCGTATTAAGACGTCAGTCCACGCACGGGTACAGGTTCGATGGCCCAAGCTACGCGGCGCAAAGTACTTGCCGCGCGCTCCCTGAAGCGGTCCACTCGTCTACTTATAGGATCGGATCTCCGGTTCGCCGCTACTGGCGCATCCGGCAACGCGCTGCGCGGTCTGCAATTGGGAGCGGCGCCGATGTACACCACCGCTGCCAGGGAAGAATCCATGGCTGTCCCCTATCTATCCGAACCTCGCTAGGCTGACCCGTCTTTTTAGAGGGTTTTGAGAGCTGTGAGCCCAGGGAGCTTTCAGACCGTGGCGTTGGGGGTGAAGTAGTTGTGCACGTTGAGGAAGGTCATCTTCGGTGGCGCGGCGAGTCCCAGTTCCATGCCTAGTGGCCCCATCGTGTCCCGGGCGAAGGCGTCGAACTGCTCGCGGCTTTCCCAGACATCCGTGACTTGGAAGCCATTGTCGGTCGCGGTGGCCCAGTGGGAGGTTGATCCCTCGGGACCCGGACCACCCGGGGTCAGCCCCATCTTCTTGTTGATCTCGTCATATTGTTCGAGTGTTGATCCGTCGAACTCCATGATGATTGCTACTGCCATGATCTGCTCCCGAGTTCGTTGTTGTTTCGGAGTCCAGCGAGGAAAGATTAGGCCTGCACCGCAGGCCCGGTCGAGGGGGAATGGCCCCCTGTGGAGCCCCCTTTCTCGGGTACAGCAGTCACGTCCCGATGCCGTCTTCGCGAAGGGCCATGGTGCCCATGCCGTCGTCGACCTCGGTGCGCTGCATGGAGCGCACCAACTGGCGTACGCCGCTTCCAGCACAAAAGCCGACGCGAGCATACAACGCCGTGCCTCACCCGGATTTGAGGTGTTTGCGCACTTCAGCGTGGAGTACAGCTCGCCACACGGGGGCATTCTTCGTCCGAGGTCGAAAGCCTCTGGTTCCGCTCGTTCCACTCTGCAAAAAATGAGGGGTGGAAACAGGTGCCCGCCGTACGCGTGAACAGCGAACGGGGCTCGGATGTGCAGTGGTGCTTGTTCTTGTCCTTACCCGCAGCCGAAGAAGTTCCCGTCCGGCGCGGATCCTGATTTCACCCGAGGGGCCTACCGAAGAGCAGGTCAAGGATCAGCGCATCACCTTGGTCAATTGCATCGACTTCTGAGCCAGCCGCTCCCGCTGCCCAAACACAAGCGCTAGGACCTGACAAATACGAGGGGATCGGATGCATATGGAAGCCAGGAGACCGGTCCAACAGACCAACTACGACGGTCGGTTAAAACGAGCCGGCAACCTGGTTACTTTCCTGCTGGTCCTCTCGGGATGCGGGTCCGGGCAGCCAGCCGACACCGCGTCACCTATCTTCAGCAGCACAACCCCGACAGCGTCATCCAGTACGTCTTCCTTGGCAGGGCCCATCACTCCGTCCCCGAAGGTTTTCACGGACCAGGAACTCATGACGATCAGCAGCAAGGTTCTGGAGCCGCATGGCGGAAGAGCCGGGGACACGGCCATGACCCGCAAGTCTTACGCAGTGATGCGCCAGCCGCCGGCATCTGCGTCGCCGTCGTCCATACTCGGTCCGACGGATCCGGCTGAATGCAACGTGTTCCATAGGTCATGGCAGCACGAGGTGCAGTTGGACCTCTCCATGGGCTTTGCCCAGGGGGTGGTCAACGTCGGCAATAACGGAAGCGGCATGATTCTTTTTGATGTGCGAAGCGCTCCCCGGGACAGCCTCGCTAGAGCCGACTTTGATTACAGTCAGGAACTGATGGGGCACTGCGCCACGTTCGAGCAGACGGTGTCAGGAGCTACCGGGCCCCAGAAGTTCACCATCGAACTTCTCCCAGGCCCGAACGTCGGGGAGAAGGCCTACGTGACCAAGTTGTCCATCGATGGGAACAGCGTTTCCGTCGGGCTCAGGGTCCTTGCCGGGACCGTGTCTCTGGACATGGGATCCAACACAGGGACGGCGATAGGTGGGGATGAGGCCCTCAGCGTGATGGCGCAGATAGCCCAGGAGTTTATCGAGGCAGCGAAAAGCCAGTAACTAAGTTGTCTCGGATGGTCGGCCTAATAGCAACAGCACTGCCGTGGGACTGGGGCCTGGCGTCGAGTGGGACCACGGCGGCACCAAGGACCGCCGTGAGCAGCACGGCCTGCGGACCCGGGGGCGAGGACCTTCCACCACTCGGCCGGGCCGGCCCGGACGAAAACATCGACGGGAGCTGGGAGGGTGTCACAGGTCCAGCTCAAGCCCCGTGCTTCCTGACGTGACTCGTGGCTGACGCGGCGGTCGGTGGCAATCCGGTCCTTTTGACCCTGGGGCCCGGCTTGGCGCAACACTACGCTGATGCCATGAGCGAGGTGCTGACGCTGAGTCCTCCGGTTCAACGCAACGTGGGCGTCAACCGGGCGCTGCATCCGGACCGTCTCTGGATCCGTTTAGTACGGGGCGGCGCCGGACTTGCCATGCTCGCGGCCCTCGGCCAGGAGCTGTACGACGCGACCCAGCCCGGCAACTCCGTCGACATCCCCCAGCTCATCTCCCAGTTCACATTCCAGTCAAACCTCGTCCTCGGGCTCGTATTCCTTGTGTCCGCCGTGCGGCAGCGTGCGCGGCTGCCGCAGTGGTGGGATCACCTCTTCGGCGCCCTCGCGTTCTACCTGGTGATGACGGGCATTATCTATGTGGTACTCGTGGCTCCGCCTGACGAACCGTGGTGGACGCTGGACATGTACTGGCCGTGGATGGTCACCCATCGCATCGCGCCGCTGGTCGCGGGGCTCGACTGGCTCCTGGTCACGCGAACCGTCCGGGGCCCTTGGTGGCGGCCCCTCGTCTGGCTTTGCTACCCGGGGGTGTTCCTGATTTTCTCCTGGGTGCGTGGTGCCCTCGACGGCTGGTACCCCTACGACTTCCTCAACCCGGGGCTCGGCGGCGGCTGGCCGGCGGTCATCTCCACCAGTGCCCTGGTACTCGCCGCGTTTCTCCTAGTCGGCATACTCGTGCACCTCGCCGGCAATGCCCGGGTGGGTCTCGCCCGCGGACCCGGAAAGGAAACCCCTGCCCGGCCGGCTGTCCCGGCCGGCTAGATGCGCCGTCAAGCTCGGGAGATTCAGCCGTCCACCCACGTCGCAAACTGCCGTGTGAAGATAGCTGTTGTCGTCGGGGAGTTGCCGTCACGACCATAGCGTGGCTGCTGCACCCATATCAAGTAATGACGTCAGGAGTGGGTGTGGAGGTAGCTTAGGATCGCGTGCGCTGTTTCGCCGGGTGCGCTTATGTGGGGGCAGTGTCCTGTTGCCTGGAGCTGTACCAGGGTGCTGTGGTCCAGGTTTTTGTGGAGGTAGGTGCCCACTTCGGGTGGGGCGAGCCGGTCGTTGGAGCACTGCAGGATGAGGCAGTTAGCGTGCAGTTTAAGCAGTTCGGGGCGGGTGTCGGAGAAAAATGTTACTTCGGCGAAGTGCCGGGCGATGGCGGGGTCTGTCCGGCAGAAGCTGGCACGCAGGTCTTCGGCTAGTTCCGGCTCTTGGGGGTTGCCCATGACGATGGGTGCCAGGGCCGCGGCCCAGGCGAAATAGTCGCTGTCCAGAGCTGCCAGCAGGCCCACGATGTCTTCCCGCGAGAATCCGCCGATGTAGCCGTCGTAGGGGTCGTCCGTGTGGCGGGGTGAGGGAGCAAGCAGGATCAGGTGGGAAAAACGGGTGGGTTCCTGGTTTGCGGCGACGACGGCAATCATGGTGCTGACGCTGTGTCCGACCAGGATGACGTCCTCGAGGTCAAGGGCTGCGCAGATCTCCAGCAGGTCGGTGGCGTACCCTTGCAGGGATTCGTACTTCTCCCAGTCATAGGCACTGATGTCCGAGTGTCCCGCACCAACATGGTCAAAAAGCACCAGCCGGTAGTCATCAACGAAGTAGGGGACCACGTTCCGCCACATGGTTTGATCGCAGCCGAAGCCGTGGGCAAACATCAACACAGGCCCGTCCTCCCGGCCCAATAGGGTGACATTGTTTCGGGCTATTACCGCAGCGTCGGCTTCGATCACATTCTCACTGACCTTCGCGTAGGGTGGCGTTCTTTCCCAGACTATCCGCGGGAAACAGAGAAATCCTAGGGCGCCAGCCACTATGACCTTCAGGTTGACGCCGATCCAGCCCGTGGCAGACGACGTGCCTGCCGGGATTCCCAGGCCAGGCCGGTCGAGCTAGAGCCCCAAGCCGGAACGCCGATAACGGACCCTCCGCCAAAGTATCCTTGGTAGGCAGCAGCCCAAGCCGACCAACCTGCTAAGCCACCCGCAAACCCACGCCCCTGGTCATCTTGCGGATCTCGTCGGACTTCAGGCCGCTTGCGCCGGCAAGTTGGTGGTCATCAAGCAGCCGGGACTTCCTGGCCATGGCAAGGACTTCGGTGCGCTTCTGCTCCAGGGCGCTGCGTGCGCCAGCGGCTGCGGCCAGGTCAGCGGCCAGTTCTGCGATGAGGCGAAGCTGTTCAGCCCGGCCCTGGCCCGACGGGTACAGCTCCTCACGGGCCAGGGCGGCGGTGCGGACAGTGGCGGCAGGCATACCGGATGCCTTTGCAATGGCCGGGACTTTCAGGCCGTCGCAGACGGCCTGCGCAACGCGCTCGTGCAGTTCGTTGGCCAAGGCACGCATCCGGCTGGACCGGAGGGCGATCATCTTTCGCTGCTGGGCCAGCAGGGCCAGGACTTCCCGTGCCCGGGCCGCGGCAGGGTCCGCTTTTGGAACGCCCTGGTACCGGTAAGCGCGCGGTGGCTCGCTGCCCGTCCTGCTCCGTCCTGAAAGCGGATGTATCCGCCCGTGTGTCTGGCTGTCAGCCACCTCTGCTCCTAGCATCCATAACCGTTCCGTATCCGTGCGCGGGTCCTGCAGTCGTTCGCTGTCCTCTGAAGGAGCGTGTCCGTGGTCCGGCGGATCTTGCACAAACGCGCGGGCGGCCGTCGTACTGCGCGCTGCGCCGTTGTCCGCTTTGCACGTTACGCCGCATCAAAGCCGTCCAGGCAATACCGAAACTGCGTGGAGTTATAGGGGAATGTTGTGGCTGGCCGTCATAAGGACTACTTATCTGTCCACGCACTTTAGGTCTTATCCAAGCCGGTCCTTCCTTCCCTAGGCTCGAATTAACCACACTCATCCGAACCGGAACACTGGAAGAGAACATGCCTGAATTCGTGCCCGCCTCACGCGTAACCCGTATCAAATCCTCGCCGAGCGTTGCTGCGGCGGCCCGAGTACGGGAGCTCAAAGCCGAAGGCCGGCGCATCCTGGACCTGACGGTCGGCGAACCGGATTTCGATACCCCGCAGCACATCAAGGACGCGGCCATCGAGGCCATCGGCCGCGGCGAAACCAAGTACACATCCGTCACCGGGACGCCCGAACTCCAGAAGGCAATCCTGCAGACGCTGGAGCGCAAAACCGGGCAGCAGTACACGCATGCCGAGATCACGATCGGCGGCGGCGGCAAGCATGTCATCTTCACAGCCTTCATGGCTACCCTCAATGCAGGGGACGAGGTGGTGATTCCCGCGCCGTACTGGGTCTCCTACCCGGACATGGTGCTGGCGAACGAAGGCACCCCCGTGATCGTCCCCTGCGGCGAGGACACCGGCTTTAAGCTCACCCCCGAAGCCCTGGAACAAGCCCTGACGGACCGCACGAAGTGGGTCATCCTGAACACGCCCTCCAACCCCACTGGCGCGGTCTACTCCCGCCAGGAACTGGCCGGCCTCGCTGCCGTCCTGAAGGAGTACCCCTCCGTCTACGTCCTCACGGACGAGATCTACGACGAGATCCACTTCGGCGCCGAACCCATCACCAGCCTTGTGGCCGTGGCGCCCGATCTCAAGGACCGGATCCTGGTAACCAACGGGGTCTCCAAGGCGTACGCGATGACCGGGTGGCGGCTGGGCTACGCCGGTGGCCCGGCACCGCTGGTTGCTGCCATCAACAAGCTGCAGTCCCAGATGTCCTCCTGCCCGTCCTCGGTCAGCCAGGCAGCCGCTGCCGCGGCGCTCACCGGCGACCAGGCATTTGTCCGCGACAGCGTGGAGGTTTACCGGGAGCGGCGCGACGCCGCAGTTGCCGGCCTGAACGCCATCGAAGGTTTGCAGTGCACGACGCCGGAGGGCGCCTTTTACGCGTACGTCAACTGCGCCGGGGTCATCGGCAAGTCGACGCCGGAAGGCAGGCAAATCACCAACGACGAGGACTTCACCCTCTACCTGCTGGACGTCGCCTCCGTGGCCGTCATCCAAGGCTCGGCCTACGGCCTCGGCCCGTACTTCCGGATCTCCTACGCCACCGGGCTGCCGGTCGTGGAGGAATCCATTGCTGCCATCGAAAAAGCCGTTCAGGCCCTCGCCTGATCCCGCACCAACCTTTCTTCACTTACAGGAGACATTCCATGATCCACGTTAAAACGAAGTTCGACCGGCCCTCGGAAGACGCAATCGCACGACTTTCGAAATTCTCCTCCGCCACTGTGCACGAGGCGCAGGGACGCAAGGGCGCCTTGAGCTCGAAGATCAAGCCGATCGACCGAAGCATGTCCTTCTGCGGCCCCGCCGTAACCGTTGTCTGTGCACCGCGGGACAACCTCATGCTCCAGGTGGCCATCCACTACGCGCAGAAGGGCGACGTTGTCCTGGTCTCCGCCGGTGAGTATGCGGAAGCCGGAACGTTCGGCGACGTGCTGGGCAACGCCATGAAGGCGAAAGGGCTGGCCGGCATGGTCACCGACTCCGGCGTCCGCGACACCAAGGACCTGATCGAACTGGGACTGCCGGTGTTCTCGGGCAGCGTTTGCATCAAGGGGACCGTCAAGGAAACCATTGGCCCCATCAACCACCCGCTGGTGTTCGGCGACGAGATCGTCTACCCGGGCGACGTCCTGCTGGGTGACGCCGATGGTGTGGTAGTGGTTCGCAAGGACGAAATCGAGGAAGTCATCAAGCTGTCCCAGGCACGGGTGGACGCTGAGGACGACCTCATCCGCCGCTACAAGGACGGCGGCACCACCATTGAACTGTGCAAGCTCACCGATGTGCTGAAGGCCAAGGGCCTGCTGGTCGAGGATGCCGAGCTCGAGCCGGCCCTGTAAACAGAACATCAGCCCCATCGATTGCTGAGTAAACGCCGTTTTGACCCCTCATAACGGCAGTTACTCAGCAATCGATGGGGTTAAACCAAGATGGGGTTAAACCAAGAGGCCCGGGTTCCTTTCGGAACTCCGGGCCTTGCCTCTTGCTGCCCTCTACCGGCCTTCTTCCGGCCGGGTTACGGCCTAGTTCATGCCGGGCAGGAGGTAGGCGGGCGGACCCACTTGGGAGTCGTCCAGGTGCCACATGGTGGAGCCGCTCTTGCCCGGCGGCATCATGCTTCCCTCGAACACGAACACGGGCTCCGTGGAGGGGCCGTCCTCCGGCCGCCAGAAGCCGTTGGTGGGGCAGTGCGAACCGGTGCTTGCTTTGAGTTGGATTCTTCTTTTCGAAGTTTTCCGGTATTGCAGGCTGGTTATCTTTTTCATGATGGGCTCCGGGGATTTATTGCCGAGGTAAACGCTGTTTTAGCGGTCCTTTATGGCTTTTATCCTAGAACTTCAGTGGGGTCCTGAATAAGACAAAACAAAGGTGCCCTGATAAGCGGCCCTTATGATGCATTCCGGTCATTGGCGGGAAGCGGCGGATATTTGCTGCGCAGCATTTCCTGGAGCATTTCCTTGAGTACCAGCAGGACCGCGGACCCGGCTTCGGACAGGGGCTCATGGTCGGGGGTGCACAGCGCGGTCTTGCACTGAAGTGCGGGGTCGATAATCCGCAGGACACGGAAGTCCTCCTCGTGGAACAGGGCGTCCGCGGCCGACTTTGGCAGGACGGTTGCCCCGAGGTCCGTGCGGAGCAGCCGGGTGAGGGACGGAACCGATTCCACTTCGCCTACCAGCTTCAACTTTATGCCCTTGTTTTCGATGCCAGCCTGCACCACCTGCCGCAGCGTGTGGTTCTGCTCCGGCAGGAAAAGGCCCAGGGTTGCCACCTCCCCGAGGGTGATGGATACAGCGTCCGCCGCTACCGGCAGCTCCCGGCGGGCATTCACGATCAAGTACAGGTCCTCCACGATCAGGGTGCTAAACTGCACCCCGCGGATGGGCCCGGGCTCGTAGATGAGCGCCATGTCCAAGCGCCCGTTCTTGATGGCTTCGCTGAGGACGCCGCCGTAGATTTCGGTGACATGGAGGACGATATCCGGGTAGCGCCGTCCTACCTCGCTGATGATCCGCGGGGTCAGGCTGGACGCCATGCTGTACGGGGCAATGGCAATGGAGACGCGGCCCGAGGGGGCTGCGCCGGAGGCTGCAACATCGATCCTGGCCTGCTCCACCAGCCGGAGGATGGTCTGCGCGTGCCGGTACAGGGTGTGGCCGGCCGCCGTGGGCTCCACGCCCTGCTTGCTGCGGATGAGGAGCCTCTGCTTCAGGTCGGTCTCAAGGGCCGACACCTGCTGACTCAGGGCCGGCTGTGCCACGTGGAGGGCGGCAGCGGCTTTGGTGATGCTTCCTGAATCGACGATCTGTACGAAGTACGCCAGCTTCCGGGTGTCCATAGCGCTCCTCTTTCCAGCGGGGACGGCACAGCATGTGGGGGTCATATGTTGGTGCTATGGCGGGACAGGCATTACGTCTTTGTGTGATCCGAGTCTCGGGCATAGGTTTATTGCAGATGACTTTTCAGTGACCAGAACATTCTATCCCAGCCGCAGGCATAACTGTTTCCGACAGTGAAATATCGACTTTGCACACGCTGGGAGAAAATCAACCGGCCACAGGATATTCGTATTTAGGAAACAAGCCCTGAGTAAGTTTTTCGGATCCCTGTCCATTACGCCGGCAGGTCATAACCGCCTCCTATCCCGTGACACGGATTACGTCTTTGTGCGGCCGGAATTCCGATGACACACTCATTTATGCCCCGAACACCAGCAGAGGAAGGCCCGAAAATGCCCACAGTCGATCTCGTCGCGGATCTTGGTGAAGGCTTTGGTGCCTACTCGATGGGTGACGACAAAGCGCTCCTGGATATCGTGTCCAGCGCCAACATTGCCTGCGGCTTCCACGCGGGCGATCCGGACATCATGAATGCTACGGTGGCCGAATGTGTCCGCAAGGGTGTGGGAATCGGTGCGCACCCCAGCTTTCCCGACCTGCGTGGCTTCGGCCGCCGGACCATGGAGCTCACTGCCGATGAAGTCCGCAATGATGTCATTTACCAACTCGGTGCACTGAGCGCGTTCGCCGCCTACCACGGCTCGTCCGTTTCCCATGTGGCACCCCATGGCCGCCTGGGAAACCTCGTTGCCACGAGGGCGGACTACGCCCAAGCCGTGGCGGACGCTGCGGTGCGGGTTGACTCCGGCCTGATCATCATGGCGCAGGACGGAGAGCTGGCCAACGCAGCAGCCGAGCGCGGACTTCCGGTGGCCATTGTCGGCATCGCCGACCGCGCCTACCAGGAGGACGGCACCCTGGTGCCGCGCAGCCAGCCCGGCGCCGTCATCCATGACCCCGCCGTCATCGTCGAGCGGACCGTCCGGATGGTCATCGAAGGTCTCATCGAAACCGCCTCCGGCAGCGACATCGCCATCCAGGCAGACACCGTGCTGCTGCACGGGGACAACCCCGGCGCCGTCGAACTCGCCCGCCTGATCCGCAAGGAACTTGTCGCCGCGGGCGTCACCATTGCCCCCGTGGCTCAGGTCATCGCCGCCAAGCAGAAGGTCTCCTGACCATGACTGCCAAAGCAACAACCGTCCGGCCAACACTGGACATCTACGAGTCCGGTGATGCCGCCCTTCGCGTGGTGGCCCAATCCGCCGACGCGGAAGCCAACTGGGCCACCGTGCACTCCCTCGGGGGCTGGCTGGCGACCGCCGGCGTCGAAGGCATCCACGGCGCTGTTCCCACCTACGACTCCGTACTCGTCGAATTCGACCCCTATCTCACCTCGGCGCGGCAGGTCCGGGCGTTCGTCCTCCTCGGCATGCGCCAGTTGGACTTCACCGGAACCACCCTGCGCAAGCCCCGCCGCTTCGAAGTTCCCGTGGTGTACGGCGGCGACTATGGGCCCGACCTGGAACGCGTGGCAGAACACCAGGGCCTGGACGTTGCGGATGTGATCGCCCGCCACACGGCAAAGACCTACGTGATCCGCTGCCTGGGTGCGCCGGCGGGTTCACCCATGATGGATGGGCCGGATTTCCCCGTCCCGGTGCCCCGGCTCAAGGACCCCCGCCTGTCCGTTCCCGCCGGCGCCGTGTCCGTTGCCGGACGCCAGGCAGTCATTGCACCGGCCACAGCGCCCGGCGGCTGGTGCGTCCTCGGGCAGACGCCCCTGTCTGTCCTGGATGTGTCCCGAGAACCGTTGGTGCCCTACGTTCCCGGCGACGAGCTCCGCTTCTACCAGATCCCGGCCGAGGACTTTGAAAACTTCGCAGGAAAGTTCCTGGAGGCACGGCCATGACAGGTTCGCTGACCATCCTGCAGCCGGGCCACTCCGTGGTCACCGACCTGGGCAGGACCAAGGGGCCCGCCTACGGGCTCCCCGTCAACGGTGCCCTGGACCAGTTCTCCGCCAAGGCCGCTAACATCCTGGCAGGCAACGAGGACAACGAGCCGCTGCTGGAACTCACTGCCCTGGACTTCCGGATGCGGGCCACCACCGACCTCCTGATCGCGGTCACCGGTGCGCCCCTGGACCTCACCGTCGGCGGCCGTGCCTGCCCCCAGTGGGAGCCGGTATCTGTCCGGGCAGGAGAAGTTGTGGCGGTGCGCGGAATCCGGATCGGGCTGCGCGCCTACATCGCAGTCCACGGATCCTTCACCGTTCCCAGCCTGCTCGGCAGCTGCGCCCCGGACACAGTAGTGGGCTTCGGGCTGAAGCTCGTGGAAGGCTTCCGCCTTGAAACGCGCAAGACGACGGCCCCCATCACCCAGCCACACTTCGGCCTGCCGCTGTTCCGGCTGGGCCTTACGAAACCCGACTTCACCACCCACCCGGTCATCGACGTTACCGATGGACCTGATGTGGCCGAATTCGGGGACACGGCGAACCTGCTGTTCACCACGCAGTACACCGTAAGCCCCCGCAGCAACCACATCGGGCTTCGGCTCGGCGGAGCCCTGCCTGAGCGCCAGCTCACGTCCGAAGTGCTGTCCCGCGGCGTTCCGGTAGGTGCCATCGAGGTCCCGTCGCGGGAGGAGCTGCTGGTCCTGCACCGGGGACGCGGCGTCACAGCCGGCTACCCGGTCCTTGGCGTGGTCACGACCCGCTCCTTGGACCTTCTGGCCCAGGCCAGGCCTGGACACACCATCACTTTCCGCAAGACAACCGTGGCCGAAGCAACGGCCACGTACCGGGCGGCCTGCCTTGAACTGGACAGGCTCCGGAGCACAGTCCAAACAGTGTTCGGGCTGCTCGGCATCGGTGCCGGTGAGCGCTGGGATGAACTAAGCCCGGCGTCAGGAGCCTGAACATCATGAACGCTTTTCCATCCGTCAAAGCCCACGCCCACCGACCGTTCCGTGACGCCTGACCATACCGACCCTCGTGTTCTTGCGTTCGGCCCACACCGGAGGCAAGAATCGCCCGCTTTCACGATTCTGGAGTACCAATGCCTTTTTCCGACTACACCACCGCCCTTGTCACCGGAGCTTCCACCGGGATGGGGGCTGCCATCGCCGAACGGCTCGCTAAGCGCGGCCTGACCGTCCATGCGGTGGCGCGCAACGAGGAACGCCTCGCCGAGCTGGCGGACCGGACCGGAGCAGTCCCGCACGTGGTGGACCTGACCGACACCGCCGCCCTGGCCGACGTCGTCAGCGGCCTGAAAGTGGACGTCCTGATCAACTGCGCCGGCGTCTCCCGCCCCGGCAACATCCTGGACTCCACCGAACAGGACATCGACGAACTCGTGGACGTCAACCTCCGCGGGCTGCTGCAGCTCACCCGCCTGGTCCTGCCCGGCATGGTCGAACGGGACCTGGGCCACATCGTGAACATCAGCTCGATCGCCGGCGTCTACAACTTCTACGGCCACACCGTCTACCACGCCACCAAAGCCGCCGTGCACCAGATCTCCCGCCAACTGCGCAACGACACCCTGGGCAAACGCATCCGGGTCACCGAAATCTGCCCCGGTCGGGTCGAAACCGAAATCTTCGGCCGCAACCTCGGGGGCAGCCCCGAGGCGATGGAAGAAGCGTGGAAGACGTACTACGAAGGCTACGAATCACTCACCACCGATGACATCGTCAACGCCCTTGATTACGCCATCGAAACCCCACGGCACGTCAATGTTGGCATGCTTGAACTCATGCCCACCTTCCAGGTCCCCGGCGGCCTGACCTTCGACCGCCGCGAACCCACCGCCTAACACCCGTCCCGCGCTCAATCACCACCGACCGACAGGCCCCACCCAATGCAGCACGTGCACACCGTCAGTTTCCCCGAACCCCAGCTCCTGGCCGATCTCTCACCGCTTCCCGGCAGCCTCCGCGGCGTGGTCTGGGACATGAAGGACGCCCCGGGGGAGGACCTGGGAAGCATCGACGGCGTCATTCTGCCGTATCTCAATGCCGGGGCCGTGTTGGGTTCCCTGGGCAAAGTGGCGGACCTTAAGTTCGTGCAGACGCAGTCAACGGGGTACGACGGCGTCTGCGAGGCTGCCGGTCCTGGCGCCGCGATAGCAAACGCCTCGGGCGTCCACGCTGCTGCCGCCGCGGAACTTGCTGTGGGACTCATCCTTGCGAAACTGCGGGGCATCGACCAGGCGGTCAAGGACCAGCAGATTGAGAGCTGGAAGCCGCAGCGGCGCCAGTCCCTGGCGGACCGGAAGGTCCTGCTGCTGGGCATCGGCGGGATCGGCACGGAACTGGCCCGCCGGCTGGAGCCCTTCGAGGTCACCATCACCCGTGTCGGAAGCACCGCCCGCACCGACGCGGACGGCCAGGTGCACGGCCCGGATGAGCTGCTGGCCCTCGCCGCAGACCACGACATCCTTGTCTCCGTCCTGCCCCTGAACGACAACACCCACCACCTGGTGGGCCAGGAAGTCCTGGCCGCCCTGCCCGACGGTGCCCTGGTAGTGAACGTGGGGCGCGGAGCCGTCATTGACACTGAGGCGCTCACCCGCGAGGTAGTCTCAGGCCGTCTGCAGTGCGCCGTTGACGTAGTCGATCCAGAGCCTTTGCCCGCAGGCCACCCGTTGTGGTCGGCGGAGAATGCGCTCATCACCCCCCATGTCGGCGGCAACGCCTCCGCCTTCGAACCCCGGATCCTTAAACTCCTGAAACGCCAGCTGGAAGCCCTGGCCACCGGCCAAACTCCCGCCAACCTCGTCCAGAAGGGACCTTTCGCATGAGCGCCTTGTTCGACCTGACGGGCCGTGTTGCCCTGGTCACCGGTTCCAGCAGGGGCATCGGTTCGGCCCTTGCCAAGGCACTGGCTGATGCCGGTGCCACTGTGGTGCTGAACGGCGTCAACGAGGAGCGGCTGAAGGACGCCGCCACGGCCATGGCGGCTGATTTTCCGCCGGGCCGGATCCACAGCGTCGCCTTCGACGTGACCAATGATGACGCAGCTGCGCGGAGCATTCAGTGGATCGAGGAGAACGTGGGTCCGCTGGAGATCCTGGTGAACAACGCCGGCATTCAGCACCGCGTCCCCATGTTGGATTTGGACGTGGCGGACTGGGAACGCGTGCTCTCCACGGACCTCACCAGTGCATTCCTGGTGGGCCGGGAAGCCGCCCGGCACATGATTGGCCGCGGTCGGGGCAAGATCATCAACATCTGCTCCGTGCAGACGGACCTGGCCCGTCCCACCATCGCCCCGTACATCGCGGCGAAGGGCGGGCTGCGGAATCTTACCCGTGCCATGACGGCAGAGTGGGCCGCCTCCGGGCTGCAGATCAACGCCGTGGCCCCTGGCTATATCCATACCGAGATGACCCAGAACCTGGTGGATGACGAGGAGTTCAACTCCTGGATCCTGGGCCGGACGCCCGCGCACCGGTGGGGCACCGTGGAGGACCTCGCCGGTCCTGTGGTGTGGCTGGCCTCTGACGGCTCCAACTTCGTGAACGGACAGACCATCTTCATCGATGGCGGAATGACGGTGGTGGTCTAATGACTGGAATCACAGAAGAACTCCCGGCAACCGGCCCGGCCCTGGTGGCCCACGCCGCCGGTGACCTGCGCATCGACGAGGTGCCGCTGCCCCAGCCGGCGCCTGACGAAGCGGTGGTGGAAGTCCTGTACGGCGGAATCTGCGGTTCGGACCTGCACTACTGGCTGCACGGCGCAGCGGGGGAGTCCATCCTCAAAGCCCCGCTGGTCCTGGGCCACGAGATCTCCGGCATGGTCGTGCGCCCGGCAGCAAACGGCACCGGACCCCAAGCCGGAACCGCCGTCGCCGTCCACCCCGCAACGCCAGGCCCCGGCGCTGCGAAGTATCCCGCCGACAAGCCCAACCTCTCACCTGGGTGCACCTACCTGGGCAGCGCAGCCCGCTACCCGCACACGGACGGCGCCTTCAGCCGGTACGTCACCCTGCCGGTGCGGATGCTCCGGCCCCTTCCGGAGGGCATGAACCTGCGGACGGCAGCCCTGATCGAACCCGCGTCGGTCGCCTGGCATGCCGTGTCCCGGGCAGGGGATGTCCGCGGGAAGACCGCGCTGGTCATCGGCTCCGGCCCCATCGGGGCCCTCGCCGTTGCCGTCCTCAAGCGTGCCGGAGCCGCCCGGATAACCGCCGTCGACCTCCATCCCAAGCCGCTGGAGATCGCCAAGGCCGTGGGCGCGGACCAGGTAATCAATGCCGCGGACACAGAAGCCATCGCCGCCGTGGAGGCCGACGTCGTGATCGAATCCTCCGGCAACCACCACGGGCTGGCCTCGGCCATCAAGGGCGCGGTGCGTGGCGGCACCGTAGTGATGGTGGGGCTGCTGCCCACCGGCATGCAGCCGGTGCCCATCTCGCTGGCGATCACGCGCGAACTGGACCTCAAGGGCTCCTTCCGCTTCAACGACGAAATCGATGACGTGATCGCCGCCCTTGGGGACGGCTCCCTTCACATCGAGCCCGTCATCACGCACCAGTTCCCGCTGGCCGAGGCCCTTCACGCTTTCGAGGTGGCCAAGGACTCCACCAGCTCCGGCAAAGTACTCCTCAGCTTCGGCGAGGGGGAGGCCCGGTGAGCGGACGCCTGCCTCCTTTGGTGGTGATGGGAGTCTCCGGCTGCGGGAAGTCCACCGTTGGCGCCCTCCTGAGCCGGCGCCTGGGCAAGCAGTTTTTCGACGGCGACGACTTCCATCCGGCCGCCAACAAGGAGAAAATGGGCGCCGGGATTCCGCTCACCGACGCAGACCGGGAGCCTTGGCTTGGCACCTTGGGGGAGTTGCTTGCAGTACAGGACGACGGCGGCACAACAGTTCCGCCCATCGTCGCCTGCTCGGCGCTAAAGCGCCGGTACCGGGACTTGTTGCGCAGCTACGCGCCGGACGTTGTCTTCATCCACCTGGCCGGCACCGCAGCCACTATCGGTGCCAGGATGGACGCCCGCGCCCACGAGTTCATGCCGCGCACTCTGCTGGACTCCCAGTTCGCCGCGCTGGAGGAGCTGGAGGCTGACGAAACCCATGTCGTCGTGGACATCTCGCTGCCCCTGGAAGTCCTGGTGGAGTCGCTAGAACTGAAGCTGAGGGCGGCCGAGACAGTCACGGCTGGGCCAAAGGGGACGCCTACGGGAGTCCCGCAAACTGCCTGAATGCGATGGGTTTTGTTTCCCCAGGCCGGGGCGTGGCCGGGGCGTGGAAATGCACGCCCCCATTTGTCCGGAACGGAACCAGCAGCCCTGGAAATGAAAGTCAACGCAGTAGGACGTGGAAGGCGCGCCCGGAAACCCCGGCGCGCCTTCGACGTATCATCCTGAATGCAGCAGCCAGGGGTCCGGTGACGGACTTTGAGTTACCCGGGCATCACTTTGCCTGTGAGGGCCCCGCCATCGATGACGGCGCCGTGCACGTGCTGCATTGGGTGGGGCCTGTCGGTCGGTGGTGATTGAGCGCGGGACGGGTGTTAGGCGGTGGGTTCGCGGCGGTCGAAGGTCAGGCCGCC
>Ga0308169_10000757_pt1 | contig 42441 bp, 40 predicted proteins | sample PhyBR1_2_FD_202139 | JGI IMG/M metagenome (GOLD analysis project Ga0308169, IMG submission 202139) | Phyllosphere microbial communities from UC Gill Tract Community Farm, Albany, California, United States - DLSLSB.R1 | ecosystem: Host-associated > Plants > Phyllosphere > Unclassified | place...
CGGCGCATGGCAGGTGATGGAGGCGAAGACGCTGCGCCGGGAAATCGCCGCGCTGTTTCAGAAGGTGCGCGCACCGTTCTCGGCCGCCGGTATCGGCAGCGTGCTGGACACGCTCAAGCTGATGGTGCCGCAGATGGGTGAACCGTCCCGCCGCCTGATTGGTTTCCGTAACGGCGTGTATGACACCACAACAGGCACCTTCAGCGCGCACCGCCGCCAGCACTGGCTGCGGACCGTCAACAGTGTGGACTACACCTCGCCACGTCCTGGTGAAAATCTCGCAGACCACGCCCCGGCTTTCTGGCGCTGGTTAACGCGGGCAGCCGGACATAATTACGACAAGCAGGAGCGCATTCTCGCGGCGTTATTTATGGTGCTGGCAAACCGCTATGACTGGCAGATGTTTCTTGAGGTGACCGGCCCCGGCGGCAGCGGTAAAAGCGTCATGGCCTCGATAGCCACTTTGCTGGCCGGAAAAGACAACACCACGTCAGCCACTATCGATACGCTGGAATCCTCCCGTGAGCGCGCCAGCGTGGTAGGTTTCTCGCTGATTATCCTGCCTGACCAGGAGAAATGGAGCGGCGACGGCGCGGGCATCAAGGCGATTACCGGTGGCGATGCGGTGGCAATCGATCCGAAATACCGTGACGCCTATTCAACACACATCCCGGCGGTGATTCTGGCAGTGAACAACAACCCGATGCGCTTCAGCGATCGCAGCGGCGGCGTGTCGCGCCGCCGGGTAATTCTGACATTCCCGGAAGTGATCCCGGCAAAAGAGCGTGACCCGCAGCTGCTTGACAAAATCAGTACCGAGCTGGCCATCATTGTTCGCCATCTGATGCAGCGCTTCGCGTCACCCGATGAAGCCCGCGAGCTGTTGCAGGCTCAGCAGTCATCCGGCGAAGCGCTGGAGATCAAGCGACAAGCTGATCCGCTGGTCGATTTCTGCGGCTACCTGATGCCGTTGAGCACGCCCAACGGGCTGTTTATCGGTAACGCTAACATTCGCCCGATCAACCCTAAGCGCTATCTCTACCATGCTTATTTGTCGTTTATGGAATCGCGTGGGCATCAGCACCCGCTCAGCCTGACAGCTTTCGGCCAGGCAGTGCCACAGACGCTTAAAGAGTATGAGCGAGTGCTACTCAAGCGCCGTACCAATAACGGCATACAAACCAATCTTACGTTACATGAGGACAGCGAAGCAGATTGGTTGCCAGCGTGCAGCCCCTTATAAATCGTCTCAAATAAACCGGCTTAAGCCGGTTTTTATTTTTGATAAAATTTTTCATGTCAGCCAAAGTCAACTATGATTGAGAAACGTTCATAAAGATGCCGCTTGCGAGGTATCTATTTCCATATTCACCAACAAAAATTAATGAACAGACCGTAGTGAGGGTGTTCAGTTATGTCTACAACTCAAACAAAAACTCAGAATGCTTTTGGACACTGCATATAAGGATATGATATTAATATTATAGAACATATAAAGGAGGGAGCATGGAGAGCTATACATTTGAATTAAAGAATAATGTATTTGGATACTTTCAGAAAGAAGGTGATGATTGTTATATCTATATTGACACCGGAATCTATTCTAAAACTCATTATTACAAATGGAATGATTGGTTGCGAGGTGAAAACAACTATAATGAGAAATTTCCTGACGCAATCAGTAATGACCAGATTGCAAAAGCAATTGGTTATTTTTCTTGGCATCAAGCTTATGATTACTGCCCATATTATCCAATAGTGATTAATCAATCCAAAAAAACTGAAAGTGGTATGTTTTCCCCTCGGATAAACCGAGGAGAACCTAATCTATTCAGGTATCATTATGCCAACACTCCAATGCTTGATGAAATTCGTGCCTTTAGTAACATCTGCGACTCATTAAATGAACTTTTTAACTACATAGATCCTGACACTCTTAATTTAAATTGCTTTGGAAGCAAAGTAAGAGAGATTTTAATTATTGCATGCACTGAGGTTGAATATTTACTCCAAAACTTTCTTGTGGATAACAAATACCCTTCAACTACCAGATTTAGTACCAATGATTACATAAAATCTCTAAATCCTCTAAAATTAAACAACTACTCAACAAAACTCACCTTCTATCCACAATTGCAAGAATGGTCTCCTTTTAGCGGCTGGGATATTACACAACCGACTAAAAGTATATCTTGGTATGATGCATACAATGCCGTCAAACATAACCGTGGTATTAATAGACATAAAGCATCACTTAAATCCGTAATAAATTCTGTTGCTGCCATTCATATTTTACTCGAGGCGCAATATGGACGAGAAATATTCAACAACCCCATACAGTCTAATTTTTCAAGTATTTTCAAAACAGTTCAGCGCCCTGCTTTTTCAGTTGATGAACTTCAATGCCCACTAATGAGCCAATCTGAGATGACATGGAGTAGTAAAAAATATTTATTTCTGTAATGGGATGTTCATGCTTTGGCCGCAGAGGTTAGATGCGGCTAACGCCAGATCAACTATGAACGAAAAGCGGGCATACATTAAAGTTTAAATCAATTACTCCTACCGCTAATGGAGTAAGGCATAAAAAATTTCTGAATTGGAGTCTTCCGTTGCAATTGGCAAAAAACAATAAGGAATTAATATAATTATGTGGACGTTAGATGACCTGCGCAGATTGGATAAAAAATATGCTGAGGAAGGTGTTCACGTTCATCAGAGACCTCTAAGCGCCGCATTTGATATACTTGGAACAGATTTCAGCTTTGGTCTTTTGAGTAATCCTGAGGTTCAACACATCGTAGATGCTTATATTGCCATGATGCCTGAAGTCGAAACAAGCTGGCCTGGTGCAGGAATAGGTCTGATTGCATCCATGGATCAAGTGAAAAAAACAACCTTCCCTGTCATATTCGGGGATAACCAGTTAGAAGTCTGGCAAATAGCAGGTTTCATTAGTAATGAGGAATGGTGGGAGTGGTGTAGGAGAGATCGAGCAATCGCAGCAGATGTATCTTTTGCTATTGCTGATATTCATGATTTTACCATGGGACTAAATGAAGTAGAAAATTGCGACTCAGAGGCATTAACACTCTGGCAGATGTCCCGATCCAATCTCGAAGATATGGCAAATACACTACCTAATAGCTTTAGTCATGATTCAGTTATCCAACCTATCTGTTTGGTAGCAGAGCTCTCCCTCAAAGCTGCTTTAGTTTGGAGCGGGATCGATTTGAATGCCTTAAAAGGAAAAAATGGTCATAATCTGGATTATTTGGCAAAAACATTGATGGATAAAATACCCCATCGTGATGATAGAAAAATTAAAGCGGTTATAGATAACCTTCCACATTATGTCGCCAGCCGCTATAAGCCAGCGGGGCTTAAGCGTCTTCAGGTTGTTCGATTGGCTCTAGGAGTTCAGTTTATTGCAGCATCTACTTTACGTAGAATAACCACCTTAGACTTAGCTATCCATATGGAGTCGGGAGAATTTCCAGGCTCACGTCCAGAGTTCACTATTTGAGTGCAAATAACCAGTATTATTCTTAACGTCATGCCTTAAGGTTCACCGAAAAAATCTCACGAGCCAAACATTTTAATTGATTGCTCGTGAAAGTTTATATCTTGATTCAACCGCACAGATGGCTAGGATGTTATAATAGCCCTAATTGGTGCAAGAAAATATAGTATGCCATTTATCATGGTTCATAGAGTCAGCGTCTTGTATTGCGTCGTCTTCATTCATTTCTTCAAGAGATAAATAATAACGTTCAGTCAAGTAATGCTCGTTTGCTGTGCTCATGTGTAAACATCCATTATCTCGTAATCCTCTCTAATTTATTTTAAATAAAGAACTGTAAATAACTTCAACACTCATAACCTTACTACTTGTGGCTTATTTCCCATCCATATGGATTTACAAGTCAATTTTGGTACAAAGCTAACCATTGCCAGCATGCAGAACCTCAAAACTTACATTACGCATACCGGCTTCTGCCGATTTTGATCATCTCGATTAAGATCGATCACCCTAAGTGCACACTAATGTACATCCGGCCTCACCCCCTTCACTACCTAATACCATGAATTTAATAAACAAAAAACCAAAGTGAACAGTGTGAACACTTTTCCCTAAAATCATTTTATTTTGGATCTAGCGCGGGGAATTCGTTATCCTTGCCGTGCCGCTCCGGGATGTGATATCTAATAATTGGTACACGTTTAGGTACACGGAACAAACTTGAATTAGATAAAAACATCTAAATACATGAGCTTGCGATTTTTGTTCAGATTCCGCCAGCTCCAAATTCTTGGTTGATGGCCACCAGAACCATTCAACGAAGTCCTGAAAGCCCGCAAGGCGTAAGCCCTGCGGGCTTTTTTGTTTTCTGCCCTGACCATTCTTTCTGCTCCTTCATCCTCACGTTTCAAAGTCAGAGACAATTACACATCGCAAACGTCGCACTGTCCGAGTGTCGTACGCTCAATCACCTACCGCAGCCAATACCATCCGAAGTGATCAACGTACCTTTGCAATGTCAGCGATATTGCACGCGCCATCTACACCAACGCGACACGGCATAGATCTCACTCCCCCGCATCAATAAACCAGCCTTTATCAAAATAGTGACCGCTATTTATCTCTCCAGCCAAAATTCCCCTTATCTGAATCCGTCACGCATCGCCTGTAAAACTGGGACGGCTCTAACGCACCGCGCAGCTATTCACCACAGCATTCCCGGGAAAGTGGCAGGCAAAACACCCCTTACTATGCAGGAAGTCCAACCTGAACGCTTTTCTCCCTCAATAAGGAAAATAACAATGACGCCTCTCCGCCTTGCTTACGCCGCATTATCACCAGATGCCTATAAAGGGCTGCTTGCCACCAAAAAGGCGCTCGAAACCAGTTCGCTGGGCAAGAACCTGATTGAGCTTGTTTACCTGCGCATATCACAGATTAACGGCTGCTCATTTTGTCTGGAGATGCATAGCCAATCCCTGCGTGCCGGAGGTGAAAATGTGGCTAAACTTGATGCGCTGGCAGGCTGGCATGTCAGTGCGCATTTCAGTGAACGCGAGCGCGCAGCCCTTCAGTGGAGCGAATCCCTGGTTCACGTCGCTGACACCCATGCGCCAGATTGTGATTACGATAATCTCAGGCCGCATTTTACCGATCGTGAAATCGCCGATCTCACCTTTGCCGTGGCCTTAATGAGCGCCTTTAACCGGCTGGCAATTGGCATGCGCCAGTAAGCGCAGAACACGCAGGCAACGCCGCCAGTGAACCACCGCAACGCGCGTTATTGCGCGGTACAGGTAACAGGCGGAGAAGCGCTCCCCCGCAAGCCTCTCTCACGCGTTACAACTTTCCTGCCTGGCGTGATTGCTGTGGTCGCGCCAGGTTTTGTACTCCGGTTTGCCATAGCCGCTCTTTCAACCGGCTTATGCCAGTGCGCAACTGGCTGTCGACAGCGGTTGGCAAATTCATTCACAGCCAGGAAATCGTCAATGAACAGCGCCAGAATCCAGCCAAAGCGCGCTTTTTCCTTTAGAATGACTCTCTCAACTGAGAATGTGCCCATTTTTTTCCAGTATCGCCATCTGGTTATTGATACGAAAAGTGGCTGAAATGAGGTATAAAGCCGCATGAAAATCCCAAACAGAATCCAACCGCTGGTCGATGATGGCCTAATCGACGACGTCATCCAACGCCTGAAAAGCGGCAAAGAAGCAGACGTTTACACCGTGTTATGCGGTGACAAAATTCAGTGCGCCAAAGTCTATAAAGAAGCCACCCAGCGTAGCTTTAAGCAGGCCGTGCAGTATCAGGAAGGCCGTAAGGTGCGTAACTCGCGCAACAGTCGCGCCATGCAGAAAGGCTCTAAATTCGGCCGCAAGCAGCAGGAAGAGTCCTGGCAGATGGCGGAAGTGGAGGCCCTGTTTCGTCTGGCCGATGCGGGCGTGCGCGTGCCGCAGCCCTACATGTGTATTGATGGCGTTTTGCTAATGGAGTTAGTCACCGATGCGGAAGGCGGCGTTGCGCCTCGTCTGAGCGACGTGACCCTGAGCGAAGAGACCGCCCTTGCCGACTTCGACACCATGATCCGTAACATCGTGCGCATGCTGTGCGCCGGCCTGGTACACGGCGATTTGTCGGAGTTCAACGTGTTACTCGATGCGCAGGGGCCGGTCATTATCGACCTGCCGCAGGCCGTGGATGCCGCGGCCAACAATCACGCTCAGTCGATGTTTGAACGCGATGTTAATAATATCACCGCCTACTACGGTCAGTTCGCACCGCAGCTGCTGACAACGCGCTATGCCAAAGAGATTTGGCTGCTGTACGAAGATGGCAAGTTGACTCCGGAAACCGTGCTCACCGGCACGTTTACTGAGCAGGAGCACAAGGTGGATATGGATTCCCTGATGGATGAAATTATCACCGCGGAAGATGAGTATTATGAACGCCAGCGGGCAAACCGAGAGCGCGACGAGCAGTAATCCATCGTTGTGCCTTGCCCAACAAATAAAGCCCGCCCGGCATCAGCGCCTGGCGGGCTTTATTATTGCTGTCGACCACGTTGCACACACAGCACTTATTGCCAGTTCACTTTCTCCGCGGCCTGCTCTGCCAGCGGAAGCAGGATACCCTGGTTATGCACGGCAAAGGTCACCAGCTGAGCCATCTCTTCGCCCTGCTGCTGCGCCAGCGCGTTGGAAAATGCCTGATAGTGTGGGCTGGAGGTCAGAACGCTCTCTTTGTCGGCAATGCTGTGATACAGAATGAAACCCGCAATCAGCGTCACGCCCAGTGACGCGAGGCGAATGGTGCGATCCTGACGCGGCAGCAATGCCGCCAGCATGCGGCCCACAATCAGGATCACGGCCAGCGCGTTAAGCAGAATTAAAATACCGCCCACCACAATCGTCAGACCGGCGCTGTAAATCACCGTCATCAACAGCGTTTTCATTTCCCGATCGGCTTTTAGCGGCCTGGCTTTCAGTGGCGTCAGCACACCGCTCGCCAGTTGCACATTTTTTAACGCCATCAGCTCGCCGGGTTCGACAGCCTCAGGCTGCACGCCAAACAGCTTCGCCAGCTGCGGCGCTTTTTTATCCACCAGCAGTTTGTTCAGTCCCAGCACGCTATTTTTTTGCGCCACCGGCATCGCCGCCACGGCATCAGCCAGCGTAGTGAGCATCCAACTTTTCGAGGCCCAGGCGCCGCCCGCTGCCAGCGTGAGCATCAGCAAAACCACCGCGAGGCTGTTTGCCCGGATACGCTTTAGCAGCGGCTCAAGCACCAGCACCGCCAACAGCAGCGCGATGCCAAGGCTGGCCATCAGCCAGAAGAGAAACGGCGTCGCGCGAAAAATATCAATGTCCCTTGCGGCCCACAGCACGCAGAGGGAAAACAGCAGATAAAGCCCGACCGCCAGTAACAGCGCCAGGTTAAGCGACAGCGCGGTATAAGAGCGTGTGACGGGCGGCGAGGCAATTTGCTCGCCAAGCGGTGAAAGCGTGGTCATGTGAATTCCATTTACGACGTATAAAAAAAAGCCTGAGCGATCAGATCGGCGGCGTGCCCAGCGAGCCAAGCAGCTGCTCGGCATCACTGATGCTGTATTGCGCATTGTGTATCGACATCGTGGCGCGTTCGGCAAAATCGGTAGCACGCTGCTGAAGCAGCAGTGATTCACCGGTAACTTCCTCCAGTGAATGCATACGCATGCGCGCCTGCGTCAAATGCTCATCACCGATTCTGATCGCCTGTTGCACGGTGTGCAGATGGAGCCGCGCCCGTTTGAGAATATCGGTGGCCTGATAAGAGACCTCGTTCAGGCCGGACTGATGCGTTTTTTGAAACTCCACCGATCGGGCGTCGTCCCAGCGGCGCAGCATCGCCTGGGTTTCATCGTGATAATGATTGATCTGATGAGCAAACAGCAGCGTCTGCTCTTCAACCAGGTTATAAATCGCCTGTATTTGCAGGGGTGCGTCCATTACAGGCCCTCTTTGCTGTTGATCTGGCGCAGGGCTTCAAAAGCGTCACCCAGCTCTTCACGCGCCTGCCACTGGCGACGTTGATACTCTTCCAGTGCCCTGGCAAATGCCGCGTGATCCTGCAACGCATCCGCGACATCTTCCTCGGCCAGCGCAGTCTGCTGGCTGGCGATGTTATGCTGGCTCTGCATGTCCTGCGCCAGTCGAACGCCGCTTTCAGCCTGCTGCCACGCTTCGTCGGCCCACTGTCTGGCTTCGCTGGCGCTGTTGCTCGCCTGGCTGGCACGATCGCGCGCCTGCTGCGCATACACCAACGCCTCTTCGGTTTTCGCGACGCCATTTTCACAACTTTGCTGTTTAATGAACGCGGCGTTGAGCTGATCGATCGCCTGCTGCAGTTCAAATTCACACTGATTGAGGTGACGGCGTGCAGAGTCGAGATGATGCCGCGCGTTGGTGACGCGCGACGCATCAGAACTGCAGTTGGGTCGCTGGCGCTCGCCCTTGGAATTGGTGGTCCACGAGTTCATACAGCTGTTATAGGCGTTTTGCGCATGGGCCAAATCGTTAGCGGCCTGCTGAGCGCGGGTTTGCGCCGAAGAGACCTCGCTGGCGGCCTGCAGTTTCGCCGCCTGACAACGATTAACCAGCTGCACGGCACGTTGCAGTGCATCGCGCCACTCTGCGGCGGCATTCACGCTGCGTTGATAAACCTTCGCCGCGTGCTGATGGGCGCGGTTAGCCTGATCCTGCGTGTCGGCGGCCAGTTCGCACATGGCCTGGCTTTTCTCACGTACCCGGTTCAGATGATCGGTGGCATCGTCGATCTGGCTGCTGACCAGCGCCACTACCTCTCTGAAATCGGCGACCACGTTATCCGCGCGTTGAAACTGCGCGTTGTTTTCCTGATGCACCACATTGAAATTGCGGCTCCAGTCCATTAACTCCTGTTCAATCTGGTCGATCAGGAACTGGGCTTCACGTGGGGTTTGTGTCATTCAGTTAGCCCTCTGAGTTGAATTGAGCACGCAGATTTTCCAGCGCGGCGTCAAGCTGCGGCAACATCCGCTGTAGCCGCTCAGCCTGGCTGTCAAACCGGCTCAGGGCACGATGAAAAGCCTGATGAAAAGCGTCGGCGCCCTCGCCTTGCCAGTTCTCACGCAGCCGATACCATGAAGCGGTCAGGCTTGCGCGCCGGCTTTCAACCTCCTGTAGCTGGTGCGCAATATCGTCACGATAGCGCTGTAAATGTTCAGCAAGCGGCAATGACATCAGCCGTTACCTCGCAGATAGCGCGCCAGCTGCTGCAGCTTGCGGGCAATGTGATCTTCAAATACCGGCGCATCGGTTTTCAGGTAGGCATCGTTCTCCGCCATCACCGTTTCCAGCATCACCGCGATGGCCTGATGATCGGCATCGCGCCACAGCGCATCCAGCAGCACGTAGCCCTCTTTCAGGCTACGCTGCTGGATCGACAGCGCCTGATGAAACCCTTCCAGCTCACGCTGGAAGTGGCGCATCAAGGGGTAGCTCTCATTCAGTGACAACGGTAGCTTCTCCAAACGCGGTGGCCAGCAGCACTTGCAGCTGCTCGCGAGTCTGTTCACGGCTGATGTCGTGATCGAAGGCGTAACTGCTGAACAGGTTGCGCGCGCGCTCGCCTTTCACCAGGTCAACGTACATCGCCGCCAGTGGGTGCTCAGTCATCTCTTCAATTTGCGTGGCCGCTAATGATGAGAACAGCGTCATAGAATCATCGGCGCTAAGCTGCTGCACCACGCGATGAATAAAGTCACGACCGTCGCGCGAAGGATTCATAAAGCTTTGCAGCGCAGTCACCGATTCCGCTGAGACGATCACGTGCCGCGACCGATCGCTGCCGCGACGAACCAGATCGCGCCAGGTGGCCCACAGGCCGCTTTCCGGCGCACCATAAGGATCGTAGCCGTCAACCAGCGCATCGATGCGATCGGGCTCACAGAGAATTAACAGCCCCTGGCGGCTGTGCGCGGTGTCAGCAAACGCGGTCAGCGCCGCTTCGGCCTGCGAGGCATCGGCCAGCGTCACCTGCGCGCCGAGGCTTCGCAGATATTCTGCCGCCGTGTTGACGATACCGCCGCCCGGCAGGTAGGGATCCAGCGCATCGATCACCGTCAGATCCAGCTCCTGCGGCGCAACGGTAGCGGGCAAGCCCACCAGCATATTTGCCAGCATGGTCGCGCGCAGCTCGGTGCGCGAGCCCACCATCAGCATGTTTTGTCCGCGCCCGCGGCGCAGCGTGCACAGCGCATGTGAACGCACGTCGAAGTTACGTCCCAGCCAGAGCCCGATCGGCTTGCCGGATGGCGTCCACATCCGCTCCTCAAAACCGCCATCACGCAGCGGCAGCGCGGCGATGCGCTGCAACTCCTCGGCTGACGGTGGCGCAACGCGGTGCTGCATCACAAAAGCGTTATCGGCCAGCGTACTGGCCATGGTGCCATCCAGCATGATCGGACGTGACGCCTGCGGACCCACGAGGCTGACAATGCTCTCAATCACGCTCTCCAGCGTCGGCTGATCGCCATTTGCGCCCGCATAATCATCGCGACGCGCCAGCCGCGCCACGGCACCACGGTGGTTATCACCATCGCGGCCTGACTGCGCGTTGATCACCAGTTCGCCCGAGGCGGCCAAATCGCGAATCAGGCGCTTGCCTTCGGTCCCAAAGGCGGAAATCGTCTGGATATAATCCTGCGCCAGCGACAGCGAGGCGCGCAGGTGTATTTCATTGAAGTTGCTGCTGCGCATGCCTTCAACATCAAAGCGTTGCGCGCAAAGCAGCAGGTGCGTGCCCGCCGCTCGGCCCATGCGCAAAATCGGTCCCAGTTCATCCATACCGGCGGCAGCATCGCCTTCAAAGATCAGCTGATACTCATCAATAATCAGCAGCATGCGCGGCAAAACCTTACCGGTTTTACTGCGCCAGGCGGCCAAATTGTTGACGTTCTCATCTTTGAACAGTTCATAGCGCCGTTTCATCTCGGCATGGAAATCAGCGAGGATCTTACGGGCAATCGCCGGACGCGTGCGCAACGACACCACTTCAGCGTGCGGCAGATCTTTATAAACTTTAAACTCCACGCCGTGCTTGGCATCGAGCAGATAGAGCTTTAATTCCTCAGGCGAATAACGGCTGGTGAGGCCGGAGATAATCACGTGCAGCAGATGCGATTTGCCCGAGCCGACCTGCCCGGCAATCACGCCGTGCGCCACTTCACCCGATGAATGGTGTTTACCAAACAGAATATTTAGCCGCTCGCCAACCGGCGTTTCAATACGCTCGGCTGAGCTGGCGCTCATCATTTTTTCAAGCGGCGCCAGCGCGTTAAAGCTGTTGCTGCTCTGCAGACGCTGATGGGTTTCAGCCTGATCCAGCAGCCGCTCAATCACCTCATGCGTAGCAAAATCTGTAATCTGCAGGCCCTTTTCGGCACGGCAATCGATCACCACGGCGTTCTCAAACGCTTTCATGTCGAAATCACGCGGCAACGGCGACGACGTGTTGTATTCGAGGATCAAATGACGGCCGGCTCGCGGGCCCGATACGCCAATGCGCGTCAGCAATTCCAGCGCACGCGGTTCGCGCTCGTAAGCGGAAGGGAAATCCACCACCGCGATGATTTCAAACGATTCACCGGAACGCGCCTCTTTAGTGAGATCCAGAAAACGCCCCGCGCCGCCAACAACGCGCTGATTAATGCGCTGAATATCCTGCGTAATGGTGGTCAGCGTTTCGCCGATGCTGCTGCCCGCTTTGCGCGTGCGCGGCAGGTTGGCTTCGAACGGAAAAGTGGCGCCCAAACCTTTGGGATCGAACAGCGTAAAGGTGCTGCTGCCGGGCAGCAGCGTGGCGGTACGCAGCACAATGTCACGCTGCAACGCACGCGATCGATCCAGACTGCTGTCGTCGGTCAGCAGAATAATGGCACCCTCGGCGCGCAATAAAGGCTGATAAACGGGACGACATGCCATGCGCCGATCCGGCATGGGAATCGGCAACTGACCAAACAGATAATATTCCAGCGGCGTCGGATCGCCATCGGCCTCAAAGCTCTGCCAGAAATCACTCTGCCATGGCGCGCGCAGCGGCGCCGGAATGAGAGCATAAAGTTCGTTAACGCGCGCTTCTTCAGCGGTAAAGCGCTGCTGCAACTCTGCGGGCAACAGCGGCACCGCGCCCTGTAAATAGCCAAGCTGCTGGCGAATAGTCTCTTCAAGGGTATGAACGGTCTGCGTGGTTTTAGTGAGTTCCGCGCGAAGCGTGGCGGAAGCGGGCGTTGAGTTCATCAGTTTTTCCCAATCAGAAGAGGACGTATAAAATCCACAGAGCGATCACGGCGAGCACGATCATTTTAGTTTTCTTATGACGCTCAGCTTTTTCAGCTTTTGCCACGTTAACAACCAGCTGATGATAACGATCCTGTTCGACACGCAGCTGTTTCCCCAGCTGGTCCAGCGTATCGATTGAGCGGGAAATGGCCGTGAAATCGAGCTGTTCAACCGGTTGTGCTGGCGCACCCGCCCGGAATTTATCGAACTCTTTGGTCAGTCGCTCGGTAGCGTGTGTGGCGTGCTGATACGCTGCCTGTGTCGCCAGCTCATCGTGCCAGGCCTCACTAAATTCTTTAACCAGTTGCGCTTGTTGCATTGCTTAGATCCCTGTTCTGCAAAGAGAAAATATCCACTTTCTGATAACGCGATTGTGCCCGCCGGTGAGGCGTTACGACGCAGAAATACCGATGAAACAGCAGGAAAAAAGCCGCAACAGGCTGTATGTCTGAAACGTAAGGAACTGTTAAATTTTGCGAATTACTGTCAGTAGCGTCAAGACATTATTATCACTTATGCGACTGTATCGCGAGGGCATGACAGAATAACGCTCGCGCACAGCCCTGCCAGACATGTCTCAACGTCGCGGCTGCATGCCGTTGTTCACCCAGGGTTAGCAAGCCATCCTTTTCATCTTATCAGGAGCCACCATGACCGATAACGTCACGCCACGTCCGCCGCTGCCGCCGTTTAGTCGCCAGAGTGCGGCAGAAAAAGTTCGCCTGGCCGAAGATGGCTGGAACTCCCGCGATGCGGGCAAGGTCGCGCTGGCCTACAGCCTGGATACCCGCTGGCGCAATCGCGCCGAGTTTGTCACCAGCCGCGCAGAAGCTGAAGCCTTCCTGACGCGCAAATGGCATAAAGAGCTCGATTACCGGCTCATCAAAGAGCTATGGGCGTTTGACAGCCACCGTATCGCGGTGCGCTATGCCTATGAATGGCGTGACGATGCGGGGAACTGGTTTCGGTCCTACGGCAATGAGAACTGGGAATTCAACGACGAGGGTCTGATGACGCATCGCTATGCCAGCATCAATGACCTGCCGATCCGCGAACAGGATCGCCTGTTCCACTGGCCGCAGGGCCGTCGCCCGGACGATCATCCGACGCTGAGCGAGCTGGGGCTGTAACCTCGGCGCGGGCTGCCCGCGCATCGCCATTGGGTTTGATAGCGGTATAATGCGCAGACGACTGATAATAAGGAGCGAAACATGTCAGTGAATTTACGGCCGCTGGAGCGGGAAGATTTGCATTTTGTCCATCAGCTCGATAACAACGCCAGCGTGATGCGCTACTGGTTTGAAGAGCCTTACGAGGCGTTTGTTGAACTCTCCGACCTCTATAACAAGCATATTCACGATCAGAGCGAACGCCGTTTTGTGGTGGAGCATGATGGCTTTAAGGTCGGGCTGGTCGAGCTGGTGGAAATCAACCACATTCACCGCCGCGCGGAATTTCAGATCATCATCGATCCTACGCATCAGGGCAAAGGGCTGGCGAGCAAGGCGGCGAGGCTGGCGATGGAGTACGGTTTTTCAGTGCTGAATCTGTATAAGCTTTACCTGATTGTCGATCAGGAAAATGAAAAAGCGATCCACATTTATACCAAGCTGGGATTTGAGATCGAAGGCGTGCTGAAGCATGAGTTTTTTATCAACGGCGAATACCGCAATACCATTCGCATGTGCATTTTTCAGCAGCAGTATCTGGAGAAGCATAAAATGCCCGGCGCGATGGTGAAACCCACCGCGCAATAACGGGCTTAGCTACGCGCACCAATCTGGTTCATGTACGGCAGCGGCTGCAACGGCTCGATGTCGTACATGCCGCCATAGAAAGGATCTACCAACAGCCAGCCAATAAAGCCGCCAAGCGGAATATTGCCGAGCAAATACCACAGGTTGGCTTTTTCACGTAGCGGCACGGTGACCGGCACATATCCCACACCTTCCAGCATCACCTGATACTGTTTTTTGCCAAAGTAACGGCCGGTGGATTTCGCCAGCATGATAGTTTGCGGCGTGAAGCCTTCTGCCACCGCGCGGCCAGTTTCATCCTGCACGGTAAAACGCGCGCCCTGCGGCACCGAATCAATGCGCACGGCCTGGCTTTCAGATCCCACGATGGTGGCACAACCACTGAGCAGCGTTAGCGCCACCAGCGCGATAAAAAGCGATTTCATAACGGCGTTCCGGTAAAAGTGCAGATCACCAGTTTAGCCCGCCTGCCCTTGCTTTTCATCCGCTAAACCGCGTTTCAATCGCGCGATCATCGTAGGGAATCAGGCTGTTATCGAGGTTGACAAGCGTGCGCAATAGCCGCGATGTCTGCGGGCGTGGTACGGCAGCAGCCGCCGATCAGCCGCGCACCCGCCTGCTGCCACTCCGCCAGCTTGTCATGTAGCGTGCAGCCCGATGGCGCCTCGCTCCAGGTTTTGCTGCTGGCATCGTAATGCTCACCCGAATTGGGGTAGACCGCCAACGGCTTATCGGTCAGCGAGTGCAGATGACGCAGCGCCGGCGTCACGCTCTCCAGCGCAATGCAGTTAATGCCCAGCGCCACCACCTGCGGATGTTTAGCCAGCAAGGCGGCGACCTCGCTCAACGGCGTGCCGTCGCTGATCTGTTCCGCATTGCGCAGCGTAAAGGTGAACCAGGCGCGCGCGTCAGGGAATTCTGCCAGCAGTGCCAGCAGCGCCTGCGCTTCGGCAAATGACGGCAGCGTTTCACAGGCCAGCAGATCGACTCCGGCTTCCAGCAGCGCCGTCACACGCGGCCGGTGAAACGCCATCATCTCATCCTGCGGCAGTTGATAATCGCCACGATACTCCGAACCATCAGCCAGATAAGCACCGTAAGGCCCAACCGAACCGGCGACCAGCAGCGGCGAGGCGTGCGGCGCGACCGCCAGATAATCACGGCGTGCCCGCTGCGCCAGCTCAACGCTACGACCAATCAGCGTTAGCGACTGCGCGTCGTCCAGCCCGCGAGCGGCAAATCCCTGCGGCGTCGCCTGATAGCTGGCGGTGATAGCACACTGCGCACCGGCGCAAAAGTAGTCGTAATGCACCTGATAAATTAATTCCGGGTTTTCCATCAGCACCTTTGCCGACCAGAGGCGATCCGCAAGGTTGCACCCGCGCGCTTCCAGTTCGGTGGCCAATGCGCCATCAAGGATCAGCGTGCTGTTTTGCGCCAGGCGCTGGGTCAGATTGTCAGGCTGCATCTTTTTTTCCTTCTGCTGAATGACTTTTTTTGACGCGTTCCGTCAGATAGTACGCCGCGTAGCAACAGGCGACGAACGGCAGACCACACCATAACGCAATGCGCTGCGCCGGGTCGAATGCCAGACCGATGCAGGCCAGCAGGCAGAGCACAAAGCCGAGTATCGGCGTAAGCGGGAACCAGGGCGCACGAAACACCAGGCTTTCCAGTTTTTTGCCGCTGCGCAGATGGTGACGACGAAAGGCGTAGTGCGACGCACAAATGCTCAGCCAGACCGCCACCACGGCAAAGCCGGAAATGGCAGACAGCGCGACAAACACCGTATCGGGCGCAATCACCGCGCTGGCCAGCGCCAGCAGTCCGCCCAGCATGCTGATGCAGATGGCAAACAGCGGAATGCCGCGCGTCGTCAGGCGGGCAAACCGGCGTGGCAGCGTGCCGCTGTTGCCCAGTGACCAGAGCATACGGCCCGATGCGTACAGCCCGGAGTTGGCCGCCGAGAGAATGGCGGTAAGAATCACGAAGTTGATGATATCAGCGGCGTACGGCAGGCCAATCTTTTCAAAGACCAGCACAAATGGGCTTTTCACAATACCAGCCTGATCCATCGGAATCAGCGCCGCCAGCACAAATACCGTGCCGACAAAAAACAGGATCAGTCGAATCACGGTGGTGCGAATCGCCAGCGGCAGCACCTTTTGCGGATCTTCCGTTTCGCCCGCCGCGATGCCGATCAGTTCGGTGCCGGAAAACGCGAAGTTTACCGCGACCATGGTCATCAGAATCGGCAGCGTGCCGTGCGGCAGCCAGCCGTGTGCGGTGAGATTATGCAGGCCCGGAGCGGGACTGCCATCCTGCATGGGAATGAAGCCAAACATCGCCGCGCCGCCGAGCACAATAAAGGCCAGAATAGTCAGCACTTTTACCAGCGAAAACCAGAACTCGCCTTCGGCAAAAAAGCGTGAAGAGATGACGTTGAGCAGAAAAATGGTCAGGCAGAAAATCAGGCACCAGACCCACACCGGCGACTGCGGAAACCAGTACTGCATACAGAAACCGGCGGCGGTCAGGCTGGAACCCAGCGCCACGGTCCAGGTGAGCCAGTAGAGCCAGGCCACGGTATAACCGGTAGCCGGACTGAGGTAGCGCGCGGCATAGACGTGAAAAGCGCCGGTTTCTGGCATCGCCACCGAGAGTTCGCCGAGGCTCAGCATCACCAGCCAGACCACCAGCGCGCCAATCAGGTACGCCAGCAGCGTGCCCGCCGCGCCAGTAGTAGAAATGATGTAGCCGGTATTGAAAAACAGGCCGGTGCCAATGACGCCGCCCAGCGAGAGCATCACCAGATGTCGCGCTTTCATGGTGCGTTTAAATTCGCCGGGAGCGGAAGAAGAGTCTTGCTGCATGCTATTTACCCATATGGACGTCTAAACATCTGTATGGACATGCGTTATACAGCCGCCGGGGGCAGAATGCAACGCGATAAACAGCAGGGTTACTTCAGAGCAGCGGGAAAGAAGCCGCTTTCCCGATGCGCAGAAAAATCAGTCGAATACTTTTTCGAGATAGCGCTCAAGCGCGGCGCGGGAGCTGAATCCGTGTGGAATACCGTAGTGATCGCGGTTGTCGCCGACCAGGTACATAGGAAAATGGGTATAGTGATCGCAGGTCTTAATATCGGAAGCGGGATAAGCGAAATGCTGGCTTTTCTCTTTCAGCGTGGGATGGATCACCAGCGCCGTGCGTCCCATACGCGCTTCACGGTTAACGTACACGTAGTTTTCGCCACGGCGATAGCCGTAGGCCTTTTGCGTTACTGCATCCACCTCAAAACCGGCTTTCTCCAGTACTTTTGCCACCTCATCAGGTCGTAAATACATGCTTAATCCTCACAGTCTTCTAAAGCCTCGCAACCTTACAACAGCGCGATGGTAAACCGCTTTCGGAATTATCCTCAAAGCCGGAATACGTGACCGGCAAAGCCTGGCCGCTGTTGTCGCCCGATCGTACCGTAAAGTGCATCGCCATCAGATGATGTACTCAACGTTGGCGGACACCCTAAAGTCTATACGTTTTCTGGCACTCTGTGTGGCGTAAAGGCGAAGCGGATTCAGGCGGAAGGAAATAATGGGCGGGAAAAAGCGACGAAGCAGCAGGATGAGCTGCTTCGTCAGTGAGGTTATGCCGACTGACGCAAAGGCTGCGCGTCGAGGTGGAACTGCTCAACCGTCTGCGCCAGCTGTTCCGCCTGGGATTCCATGGCGCTGGCGGAAGCGGTCATCTGCTGCACCAGCACGGCGTTTTGCTGCGTCACGCTGTCCATCTCATTGACCGCAATGGTCACCTGGCTGATGCCGCGCGCCTGTTCATCCGAGGCGTTAGCAATTTCGCGGATAATGCTCTGCACCGAACTCACGGCGTGCGTCATCTCCAGCATGGTTTTACCGGCGTCGTTAACCAGCAGCACACCATTTTCCACCCGCTGGCTGGACTCTTCGATCAATAGCGCGATCTCTTTAACCGCGTTGGCGCTGCGCTGTGCCAGATTGCGCACTTCGGTTGCCACCACCGCAAACCCACGCCCCTGTTCGCCGGCGCGCGCGGCTTCCACCGCGGCGTTGAGCGCCAGAATGTTGGTCTGGAAGGCGATGCCATTGATCAGGCTGGTGATGTCGCCGATTTTCTTCGCGCTGCTGTCTATCTGCGCCATGGTTTGTACCACCTGACCCACCAGCGCTTCGCCGCGGCAGGCGATCTGCGTGGCGTTCTCGGTCAGCGCGGTGGCCTGATGCGCATTGGCAGCGTTGTGTTTCACCGTGGCGGTGATCTGCTCCATGCTGGCGGCGGTCTGCTCCAGCGCGGCGGCCTGCTGCTCGGTACGTGCGGCGAGGTCAATATTGCCTGAAGCGATGTCGCCTGCGCCTTGCCGCACCGCCTGACCAGCGGCTTTGATCTGGCCGACAATGTCGCGCAGCTGGGCCTGCATGGTGTGAAGGGCAAAGAACAGGCTGCTGCGATCGCCCTCTTTGACCGGAATCTGGTTATCGAGGTGACCTTTGGCAACCGCCAGCGCAATGGTGGCCGCATGCAACGGTTCCCCGCCGATCGGCTTCAGCACCTTACGACTGAAGACGATGCCCAACAGCGCACTGACCAGCAGAATACTGATGACCATCATAATCAGGGCGTTGTACAGCTGGCGGTCGGCGGCAGCCATCACCTGACTGACCGGCGCCACGACGCCAAGATACCAGGGCCGATCGCTGTTACCAATCATCACCGGCTGCCAGGCGACCAGCGCATCTTCGCCCAGCTGCGCATCAAATCGTTGCAGAATCGCCGCGCCGTGATCGTCAGCCGAACCCTGCCAGGCTTTGCCCGCCAGCGCTTTATCAGGATAGGCCACCACTTTGTTGCCGTTTGACAGCAGCATCGCATAGCCGCTGCCCTGCCAAGGCCGGATCTTCATCACCTTATCCTGCAGCGAGGCGAGCGAGATATCCGAAGTCACCACGCCCCAGAGTTTCCCCTGATTTACCACCGGCGTAGCCACCGACGTCAGCAGCGTAGGCACGCCGTTATAGTCGTAGCTGTAGGGTTCAATCAGCGTATCTTTCTGGCTTTTTTGTGGCAGCAGATAATAATCGCCCTGCCCCGGCGTCAGATAGGAGAGCAGCGGATGCAGCTTATAGTTACCCGCGCCATCATGATCAACAAACCAGGCGTAGCGGCCGTTGGGCGCCTGACCCGGCTTCTGCGCAAACTCGGCGTCACGGCCATCAAAAACGTTCTCTTCAAAAATCACGGAAATCGAGAGGTAATCAGGATTTTCGCGCAGCGCATATTCCAGCAGCTTATCCGCCGCGCCGCGATCGGTGATGCCCGCGGCGGGTAAGGCGATCAGGCTTTGACCGAGATTACGCGCCACGTCTCGTGCATAGGCCAGCTGCTGCTGGATGCGCAGCGCTTCGCTCTGGGCAATCTGCTGCAAATAGCTTCTGGCCAGCGATTTCTGTTCATGGCTGGATTGCCAGCTCAGTACGCCAATCGTCACGGCAAATCCCAACGCAATGGTCAGGCCGCCGGTCAGTAACACCTGCATACGGGTGCTCATCGTTTTTTTTACTGCATTGGCCATAATGGCCTCCCCTGGAAGTCGTCGTCAAAGTCACCCACATCCTGCGCAATCGATTCCCTGTGCAAAAGTTATCGGCCTGCACGACGCCAGCTTGATGGCTAAATAACGATCGATAGCGCAATCTGTTCTTTTTTTGTTACTGATTTGTGGAAACGCGGCACGGCCTGTGGGCAAGGGGTTTGCGCAGTTACTCGCCTGGATAAGCGGCTATTTTCTCCAGGCGGGACCGTCACCGTTTCGATTGATGGTCTACACTGAATAACAAGTGAAACGCTAAAAGGAGAAAATAATGGCTAATCAATCAACGAAAAACGAAGACATTGATATCAATCAGGATGTGAGCTTACTGGCCGACACGCTGGATGATTTACTGAAATCCTACGGCAGCAAAACCCAGGAAGAAATTGACAGCGCGCGCAGCAAAGCTGAGTCACTGTTGAAAGAGACCCGTGCCAAGCTGAACGGCGGCGGCAACCGCGTGACGCGCGTCGCTCGTGACGCATCACTGCAGGTTGATGAGTATGTGCACGACAAACCCTGGCATGGCGTAGGTATTGGCGCCGCAGTGGGTATCGTTATCGGTGCACTGCTGGCTTCACGCCGCTAAAATTCGTTTTCCAGACAAAATCCCTGCCCTTACGGCGGGGATTTTTTTTGCTTTTTTTTCACTCGTGCGCCAAACCAGTGACGGCGCGGCTTGCGGCATATGTTCGCCTGATTCACCACCAATACACTACATATAGTATGGTTGATAAAATTAAACGCTACATCTAGTATTCAGCTTATCAACTCGTCACTATCTGGCAGCAGACTTCTGCTGAGCAATACGCTGCTGCCCCTGAGAATAAGGTGAATACGAATCATGCGCATTATTATTTACACAAAAGATGCCTGCGTACAGTGTGACGCCACCAAAAACGCCCTGGCGCGCAGCGGCCTCGACTACCAGCTGGTGAATCTGGATCAGAATGTTGAGGCCATTGAGCACCTGCGCGCCCTTGGCTATCGCCAGGTGCCGGTGGTCATCGCCGGTGAGACCCACTGGAGCGGTTTTCGCCCCGATAAGATCGCGGCGCTGCGCTCGCTTGCCGCCGCAGGCGCCTGACGCTATGCCCCCGCTGGTCTATTTTTCCAGCCAGTCGGAAAACACCCACCGTTTTGTGCTGCGCCTGGCGTTGCCCGCAATACGCATTCCGCTACGCGGCACGTTACGGGTCGATGAGCCTTTTATTCTGGTGGTGCCGAGCTACGGTGGCGGCGGATCGCAGGGCGCGGTGCCGATACAGGTCAAAAAATTTCTCAATGATGCCGCTAACCGCCAGTGGATCCGCGGTGTGATTGCCGCAGGCAACCGGAATTTTGGCGAAGGATTCTGCCTCGCGGGCACGATCATTGCGCAGAAATGCCAGGTGCCGTATCTCTATCGGTTTGAGCTAATGGGCACCGCCGACGATATTCAGAATGTGCATGCAGGAGTAACCCAATTTTGGCAACAACAGACATCACGCTAACCTCACCTACGCTCGATTATCATGCGCTGAACGCCATGCTTAATCTTTACGACGCCGAGGGCAAGATTCAGTTTGCGCAGGATCAGCAGGCGACCCGCCAGTTCTTTCTGCAGCATGTCATTCCCAACACGCAGCGCTTTGCCAGCATCGCTGAGCGGCTGCAATATCTGGTGGCCGAAGGTTATTACGAAGCGCAGGTGCTGAATCAGTACGCTTTTAGCTTTGTCACCACGCTGTTCGAACAGGCGTATCAACGCGATTTTCGCTTTAAAACTTTTCTCGGCGCGTGGAAGTTCTACACCAGCTACACGCTGAAGAGCTTCGATGGCAAACGCTATCTGGAAAGCTTTACCGATCGCGTCTGCATGGTGGCGTTAACCTTGGCCCAGGGCGATGAGGCGCTGGCGCGGCAGCTGCTGGAAGAGATGATCAGCGGACGCTTTCAGCCCGCCACGCCAACCTTTCTCAACTGCGGTAAGCAGCAGCGCGGCGAACTGGTCTCCTGTTTTCTGCTGCGCATCGAAGACAACATGGAATCGATCGGCCGCGCGGTTAATTCGGCGTTGCAGCTCTCCAAACGCGGCGGCGGCGTGGCGTTCCTGCTCTCCAACCTGCGAGAGGCGGGCGCGCCGATCAAGCGCATCGAAAACCAGTCTTCTGGCGTGATTCCGGTGATGAAGATGCTGGAAGATGCCTTCTCCTATGCCAACCAGCTGGGTGCGCGTCAGGGTGCCGGTGCCGTCTGGCTGCAGGCGCACCATCCCGATATTCTACGTTTCCTTGATACCCGACGGGAAAACGCCGATGAAAAAATCCGCATCAAAACGCTCTCGCTGGGCGTGGTGATCCCTGATGTCACTTTTCGTCTGGCCAAAACCCATCAGCCAATGGCGCTGTTTTCACCCTACGACGTCGAGCGCATTTACGGTCTGCCGTTTGCTGATATCAGCGTGACCGAAAAATATGATGAGATGCTGGCGGACGATCGCATCCGTAAAACCTTTATCGACGCGCGTGAGTTTTTCCAGACGCTGGCAGAGATCCAGTTTGAATCGGGCTATCCCTACATCATGTATGAGGACAGTGTGAACCGTGACAATCCGATTCAGGGGCGCATCAATATGAGCAACCTCTGTTCGGAGATCCTGCAGGTCAACACGCCAAGCCACTATGAGGACGATCTCAGCTATCGTCAGGTGGGCAAAGATATCTCCTGTAATTTGGGCTCGCTGAACATCGCGCATGCCATGGATTCCACTGATTTCCCGCGCACCATTGAGATGGCGATTCGCGGCCTGACCGCCGTATCAGACATGAGTCATATCGGTTCGGTGCCGTCGGTGGCGGCAGGCAATGCGCAGTCACATGCTATCGGTCTCGGCCAGATGAATCTGCATGGCTATCTGGCACGCGAAGGCATTATGTATGGCTCAGAGGAGGCGCTGGATTTCACCAATCTCTACTTTTATTGCGTCACTTTCCACGCGCTGCGCAGTTCCAACGCTATCGCCCGCGAGCGCCAGCAGCGCTTTGCCGGTTTTGAGCAATCGCGCTACGCCAGCGGTGAATACTTCGACAAATATCTCGCCAACGCCTGGCTGCCGCGCACGGAAAAAGTGGCCGCACTGTTTGCCAATGCCGGTATCACGCTTCCCGATCGCGACGACTGGCTGCAACTGCGTGACGCGGTGATGCGCGGCGGCCTCTATAACCAGAATTTACAGGCGATTCCGCCAACCGGATCGATCTCCTATATCAACCACGCCACTTCCAGCATTCATCCGGTGGTGTCACGTATTGAGATCCGCAAAGAGGGTAAAACCGGTCGCGCCTATTATCCCGCGCCCTTCCTGACCAATGACAATCTGCATCTCTATCAGGATGCCTATCAGATTGGCCCGCAGGCGATTATCGATACCTATGCCGAAGCGACGCAGCATGTCGATCAGGGCCTGTCGCTGACGCTGTTTTTCCGTGATGGCGTCAGCACCCGCGATATCAATAAGGCGCAAATTTATGCCTGGAAAAAAGGCATCAAAACGCTCTATTACATCCGCCTGCGCCAGATGGCGTTGCAGGGCACCGAAGTTGAAGGCTGTGTTTCCTGCGCGCTGTAAGCCCCCTACTCTATAAAAAGACGATGATTATGCCGCGATTAGCTCCTGTTAAAGCGATCAACTGGAACCAGATCGACGATGAGAAAGATCTCGAGGTCTGGAACCGTCTGACCACCAACTTCTGGCTGCCGGAAAAGGTGCCGTTATCCAACGACATCAGCGCCTGGAACAGCCTCGACCGTACGCAGCAGCAGCTTACCATCCGGGTGTTTACCGGCTTAACGCTGCTCGATACTATCCAGAATGTGATCGGCGCGCCGGGCCTGATGCCCGATGCGCAAACGCCGCACGAAGAAGCCGTGCTCTCCAATATCAGCTTTATGGAAGCGGTGCATGCGCGATCTTACAGCTCGATTTTCTCAACGCTGTGCCACACCAGCGACGTTGACGCCGCCTATCGCTGGAGCGAAGAGAATGTGGCGCTGCAAAACAAAGCGCGGATTATCCTTGCGCACTATCAGGAAAACGATCCGCTGAAGAAGAAGATCGCCAGCGTGTTTCTGGAGTCGTTTCTGTTTTACTCCGGCTTCTGGCTGCCGATGTACTTTTCCAGCCGCGGCAAGCTCACTAACACCGCCGATTTGATTCGTCTGATCATCCGCGATGAAGCGGTGCACGGCTACTATATTGGCTACAAGTTTCAGCGCGCGCTGCGCCAGGAAACCCCGGAGCGCCGTGAGGCATTACAGCGGTTCGCCTGTGATCTGCTGCTGGAGCTGTATGAAAATGAGCTGGCTTATACCGAGGACCTTTACGCCGGTACCGGCTGGGCGGAAGAGGTCAAAACCTTCCTGCATTACAATGCCAATAAGGCGTTAATGAATCTGGGCTATGAGGCACTCTTTCCGGCAGAATTAACGGCGGTTAATCCGGCAATATTATCGGCACTGTCGCCGAATGCTGACGAAAATCACGACTTCTTTTCTGGCTCAGGTTCATCCTATGTTATCGGTAAAACCATTGAGACCGAAGATGATGACTGGGACTTTTAATCAATGAAATAATGGGGCCATGAGTGCCCCGTTATTTACGACCACTAAGTATTTTCCTGCGTGACTATTTTTAACGAAAACACCTTTTCATCGTATTATTAATTTATCTTATGCTTTCTGCCGTCTTCGAATTATTTCCCCTCCTGCCATTCCGACAGCGCCATTTATTTCCCCCGAAACAGTCGAAATAACGCTTTTTTCACTTTTAATTATTTCCCGCAGAGCCAGGCTATCCCTGCCCTCAGCGTCTTTTTGTCATGCCACCCGCGATGGAAAGCCGCCGCATCAGGGTTGTCAGCGGGTCTTGTTGTGATAGGGTATAGGCCGAAAATAGAACAGCACATTGCGGGAAGCCGATTATAAATTAACTCTTTCACCAGGAACGTTAACCTTGAATGGCAATTAAACTCGAAGTAAAGAATTTATATAAAGTCTTTGGTGAACATCCGCAGCGCGCATTTAAATATATCGAAAAAGGTATTTCCAAAGATGCGCTTCTGGAAAAAACCGGTCTGTCGCTTGGCGTGAAAAATGCCAGTCTGGCCATTGAAGAAGGCGAGATATTTGTGATCATGGGATTATCCGGCTCCGGTAAATCCACTATGGTTCGCCTTCTCAATCGTCTGATCGAACCGACGCGTGGCCAGGTGATTATTGATGGTGTTGATATCGCCAAAATATCGGACAGTGAATTGCGTCAGGTACGGCGAAATAAGATCAGCATGGTGTTTCAATCTTTCGCCTTAATGCCGCATATGACCGTGCTCGATAATGCCGCCTTTGGCATGGAGCTGGCGGGCGTGGCGGTGCAGGAGCGGCGTGAAAAAGCGCTGGATGCACTGCGTCAGGTGGGCCTTGAAAATTATGCGCATGCCTGGCCCGATGAGCTGTCTGGCGGCATGCGCCAGCGCGTCGGCCTGGCACGGGCGCTGGCGATCAATCCCGATATTCTGCTGATGGACGAAGCCTTCTCCGCGCTCGATCCACTGATCCGCACCGAGATGCAGGATGAACTGGTTAAGCTGCAGGCCCGGCACCAGCGCACCATCGTCTTTATCTCGCACGATCTCGATGAGGCAATGCGCATCGGCGATCGCATCGCCATCATGCAGGGCGGCGAAGTGGTGCAGGTCGGCACGCCCGATGAAATCCTTAACAATCCCGCGAACGACTATGTGCGCACCTTTTTCCGCGGTGTCGATATCAGTCATGTCTTCAGCGCCAAAGATATCGCACGCCGCAGCGCTGGCGCGCTGATCCGTAAATCGCCGGGCTTTGGCCCGCGCTCCGCGATCAAGCTGTTGCAGGATGAAGATCGTGAATTTGGCTACGTGCTGGAGAAGCAGAAATTTCTCGGCGTGGTCTCGATCGATTCGCTCAAGGCAGCGCTGGCCGCCGGGGAAAATCTGGATGGCGCCCTGCTCGCATCTCCCACCGCGGTTGCCGCTGACACCTCGTTAAGCGATTTATTGTCCCATGTGGCGCAGGCGCCCTGCGCCGTGCCGGTGGTCGGCGATGAACAGCAGTATGTCGGCTTGATATCCAAAGGCACGCTGTTACAGGCATTAGATCGTGAAGGAGCCAGCCATGAGTAAAGAGACCGCCAATCCGTGGCAAACCGCACCGCAAGCCGCCGCCGCGCCCGATGCACCGGCGGCTGACGCATGGGGCACGCCTGATGGCGCCGCCGCCGGTCACGATGCTGCCGCCAGCGGCAGCGACTGGCTCAACAGCGCACCCGTGCCGCAGGAGAACCATTTTTCCCTGCTCGATCCCTTTCATAACACGCTGATTCCGCTCGACAGCTGGGTAACGCACGGCATCGACTGGGTCGTGCTGCACTTTCGTCCGCTGTTTCAGGGCATTCGCGTGCCGGTGGATTATATCCTTAGCGGCTTTCAACACCTGTTGATGGGCATGCCAGCACCGGTGGCGATCCTGATTTTCGCCCTGATTGCGTGGCAAATCTCCAGCGCCGGGATGGGCGTGGCAACGCTGATATCGCTGATCCTGATCGGCGCGATCGGCGCCTGGTCACAGGCGATGGTGACGCTGGCTCTGGTGCTCACCGCCCTGCTGTTCTGCATGCTGATTGGCCTGCCGCTCGGCATCTGGCTGGCGCGCAGCGACGGTGCGGCGCGCATTGTCAGACCGCTGCTTGATGCCATGCAAACCACGCCGGCATTTGTTTATCTGGTGCCCATCGTCATGCTGTTTGGCATCGGTAACGTGCCGGGCGTCGTGGTGACCATCATCTTTGCCCTGCCGCCGATTGTGCGCCTGACCATTCTCGGCATTAAGCAGGTGCCCGCCGATCTCATCGAAGCGAGCGAATCCTTTGGCGCCAGCCCGCGACAGCTGCTGTTCAAAGTGCAGCTGCCGCTGGCGATGCCGACGATTATGGCCGGCGTTAACCAGACGCTGATGCTGGCGCTGTCGATGGTGGTTATCGCGTCGATGATCGCCGTGGGCGGGCTCGGCCAGATGGTGCTGCGCGGTATTGGTCGGCTCGATATGGGCCTCGCCAGCATCGGCGGCGTCGGCATCGTGATCCTTGCCATTATTCTTGATCGCCTGACGCAATCTTTTGGCCGCGATAGCCGCAGCCGTGGCAGCCGCCACTGGTATGCCAGCGGCCCGTTGGGTCTGCTGACACGTCCTTTCATAAAAAAATAACGTTAAGGCGGTTCGCCGCCTGTTTCGCTCTCCCCTCATCTACAAGGAATGATTATGCGCAAGAATCTTTTACTGGCGGCGATGTTATCCACGCTGGCCACCAGCCAGAGCTTTGCCGCCGATCTGCCAGGCAAAGGCGTTGACGTGAAACCGTTACAGAGCAGCATCGCTGAAGAGACGTTTCAGACGCTGCTGGTCAGCCGCGCGCTGGAGAAACTGGGCTATCAGGTTGAGAAACCGGACGAGGTCGATTACAACGTCGCTTACACCTCAATTGCCTCTGGCGATGCCACTTTTACCGCCGTGAACTGGCAGCCGCTGCATGATGATATGTATGCCGCCGCGGGTGGTGATAAAAAGTTTTATCGCGAGGGTAATTACGTCACCGGAGCCGCGCAGGGTTATCTGATCGACAAGAAAACCGCTGAGAAATACCACATCACTAATATCGCTCAGCTTAAAGATCCGAAGCTGGCTAAGCTGTTTGACAGCAATGGCGACGGCAAAGCTGACATGACCAGCTGCACGCCGGGCTGGGGCTGTGAAGCGGTAATCAATCATCAGAACAGTGCTTTTGGCCTGAGTGATACCGTGCAGGCAAACATGGGCAACTATTCGGCGATGGTGGCTGATACGCTGGCGCGCTACAAACAGGGCAAGCCGATTCTTTATTACACCTGGACGCCTTACTGGCTCAGCGATGTGCTGGTGCCGGGCAAAGATGTGGTGTGGTTGCAGGTGCCGTTCTCCTCACTGCCGGGCGCGCAGAAAGGCGTGGAGACGAAATTAGCCAACGGAGCCAATTATGGCTTCCCGGTAAACAGTATGCATATCGTCGCTAATAAAGCCTGGGCGGAGAAAAACCCGGCCGCGGCCCGACTGTTTGCCGAAATGAAACTGCCGATTGCCGATATCAACGCGCAGAATGCCCGCATGCATCAGGGCGAATCATCTGAGGCGGACGTTAATCGCCATGTTGATGGCTGGATCAAGGCGCATCAGGCGCAGTTCGATAAGTGGGTCGCGGATGCCCAGGCCGCCAGCAAGTAATCTGCAGCAGGGCGACATAAGTCGCCCTTTTTTTTCGCCTGCGCCATCTGGTTTGGCCTGTTAATTAAACCAACATCGAAATAGTTTTTTGAGTTATTATTATCTGCATATGAATATGCAGCCGTTATTTTCCTGATGCACACCACACATCCGCCCCTCCGCCCGGCACTGGTTATCCTGATGTCCGTGGCTACCGGTCTGGCGGTGGCCTGTAACTATTATGTACAGCCACTGCTGGCAACCATTGCAACCACTTTTCAGCTCTCAATCAATCAGGCCGGCTTTATTGTCACTACCGCCCAGCTCGGCTACGCCGCCGGATTACTGCTGCTGGTGCCGCTTGGCGATATGCTGGAGCGCCGCAGCCTGATTGTGATCATGACGCTGTTAGCGGCGGGCGGCCTGGTGATTACTGCACTCTCCCCTTCGCTCTCTTTCATGTTGCTTGGCACGGTGCTGACCGGGTTGTTCTCGGTGGTGGCACAAATTCTGGTGCCGCTGGCGGCTACCCTGGCAGCACCCGAGCAGCGGGGAAAAATCGTTGGCACAGTAATGAGCGGGCTGCTGTTAGGTATTTTACTGGCGCGCACCGTTGCCGGTGCGCTGGCGGAGTTTGGCGGCTGGCGCAGCGTTTACTGGACCGCCAGCGGGCTGATGGTCTTGATGGCGCTGGCCCTGTGGCGCGGATTACCGCGTTACCAACCCAGCGTCTCGCTTAACTATCCGCAGCTGCTGATTTCGATTTTCAGCCTCTATAAACAGAACCGGGTGATCCGCACGCGCGCCATGATTGGCTGTCTCGCCTTCGCGAATTTCAGCGTGCTCTGGACCTCGATGGCTTTTCTGCTCTCTGCTGCGCCCTGGCACTACTCCGAAGGCCAGATCGGTCTGCTCGGGCTGGTTGGCGCAGCGGGTGCGCTGGCTGCGCGTCAGGCGGGCACGCTGGCCGACAAAGGCAAGGCGCGCCTGACCACCAGCATTGGTCTGCTGATTATGCTCGCCTCGTGGGGTGCCACCGCGCTCGGTGCCCATTCGCTGCTGGCACTGATCGTGGGCATCCTGCTGCTGGATTTAGCCGTTCAGGGTGTGCACATCACCAACCAGAGCGTGATCTATCGCCATAAGCCTGATGCACGCAACCGGCTAACTGCTGGCTATATGACCAGCTATTTTATCGGCGGCGCACTCGGCTCGCTGATCTCCGCCAGCGCCTTTCATCTGGCGGGATGGCCAGGTGTTTGTGGCGCTGGCGCGGTTATGACGCTGTTAAATCTGCTGGTCTGGCTGCGCGGTTGGCGGGCTGAGAAGTCCGGCGAATCATAAAGAATTTTCTGATCTATCAGGCCCGGCAGGGTGTAAAGGCTATGCTCAGTCTGGTATGGTGGATTAATACAATATTCAGCCAGGTGATTTTTTCACAGGTGATTAATTAGTGGCTGCAAAGGTTTCTGCCTGTACGGACAGATGCCTTGATACGTTAGCCCACTCGCGCAGCGCTTTCGCTGCTTTTTGACTCCGGATCAGGGATCGATCCGGATACTACGGATGGTGATGTAGTGATTTTCCGACAATCACAGCAGTATGGATTGAGACGGCCAATCAGTTACCTTCGTTATTATACCAGTTGCAACTAGTGAGGTTTTTTTAAATGGACAGTTCTTTTACGCCCATTGAACAGATGTTAAATGTCCGTGCTAATCGCCATAAGGATTTCCCACTGCAGGAGATCATGTTGACGCGCTTGTGCATGCACATGCAGGGGAAGCTGCTGGATAACCGCAACAAGATGCTGAAAGAACAGGGCATCAATGAAACGCTGTTTATGGCGCTGATTACCCTTGATGCACAGGAAGATCAGAGCATCCAGCCTTCTGAACTCAGCTCGGCTCTCGGCTCATCGCGCACCAATGCCACGCGCATTGCTGATGAGCTGGAGAAGCGTGGCTGGATCGAGCGTCGCGAAAGCGAGCACGATCGTCGTTGTCTGCATCTGCATCTGACGGAAAAAGGCAATGAGTTCCTGCGCCAGGTGCTGCCACCGCAGCATCAGAGCCTGCAGTTTCTCTGGTCTTCGCTGGATAAGCAGGAGCAGAATCAGCTGGAAGGCCTGACGCGTAAGCTGTTGAATCGTCTTGATCAAATGGACGAAAACAAACCTACCGCCGCCTGGAATCGATAATAGCAACAACTGCGACACAATCACGCGTCTAAATCGCTATCTTATCTCCCCTTTATCCATGCCAGCGCTCAACACGCTGGCATTTTTGAGCGCGGGATCCTGTCAGCACGGATGGTGGCAACCCGATAACAGTGGAAAACGTGGAGAACCTCATGAGTGCTTCGGCGGATGTATCCAATCCGAAACAGCCTGCTAATAAAAAGAAAAAGCGCAAAGTTGCGCTGCTTTTACTGGCTGCGATCGTATTGGTTGTGGGTATTGCCTGGCTGGTTTACTGGTTTTTAGTGCTGCGTCATTTTCAGGAAACCGATGACGCCTACGTTGCCGGCAATCAGGTGCAGGTAATGGCTCAGGTATCGGGCAGCGTCAATAAAGTCTGGTTTGAAGACACCGACTATGTGAAGAAAGGCGACGTGCTGGTGACGCTGGATCAAACCGATGCGCAGCAGGCGTTTGAAAAAGCACAGACGGCCCTCGCTACCAGCGTGCGACAAACGCACCAGATGATGATCAACAGCAAGCAGTATCAGGCAACCATCGAACTGCAAAAAACCGCGTTGGCTCAGGCGCAGGCTGATCTCCAGCGTCGCGTGCCGTTGGGCGCGTCGAACCTGATTGGCCGGGAAGAGTTGCAGCATTCGCGTGATGCTGTTGCCACCGCTAAAGCACAGCTTGATGTTGCCGAGCAGCAGTACAATGCGAATCAGGCGATGATTCTGAATACCTCGCTGGCCGAGCAACCGGCGGTGAAACAGAACGCTGCCGCGCTGCGTGATGCCTGGCTGGCGCTGCAACGTACGCAGATCCGTAGCCCGATGGACGGCTATGTTTCCCGTCGTAGCGTGCAGGTTGGCTCGCAAATCAGCACCACGACGCCGCTGCTGGCGGTGGTTCCCGCGAAAAATCTGTGGGTGGACGCTAACTTCAAAGAGACTCAGCTGGCAGGCGTACGCATTGGCCAGCCAGCCACCGTGGTCAGCGACATCTATGGCGATGACGTGGTCTATCAAGGCAAAGTTGTGGGTCTGGATATGGGCACCGGCAGTGCCTTCTCACTGCTGCCCGCGCAGAACGCCACCGGCAACTGGATCAAAGTGGTCCAGCGTTTACCGGTGCGTATCGAACTGGATGCGCAGCAGCTGGCGCAACATCCGCTGCGCATTGGTCTGTCGACGCTGGTTAAGGTTGATACCACGCAGCAGGATGGCGGCGTGTTAGCCACCAGCGTGCGTAACAATCCCGCTTATGAAAGTAACGCGCTGGCTATCGATCTGGCACCGGCCGATCGGCTGATTGCTGAGATTATCCATGCCAACGCAGGCTAACCTGGCGGGAGTGTATCGTGGCACAAAAACCGCTTGAGGGTACCCAGCTTGTCCTGATGACCATCGCGCTGTCGTTAGCGACGTTTATGCAGGTACTCGACTCAACCATTGCTAACGTAGCGATTCCCACCATCGCCGGTAACCTGGGGGCATCCAACTCCCAGGGAACCTGGGTTATTACCTCGTTTGGGGTGGCAAACGCCATCTCCATTCCGCTAACCGGCTGGCTGGCAAAGCGCGTTGGCGAGGTCAAACTGTTCCTGTGGTCAACCATCGCGTTTGCGGTGGCCTCCTGGCTGTGCGGCATGTCCGAAAGCCTGACCACGCTGATCTTCTTTCGTATTATTCAGGGCGTGGTGGCCGGACCGCTGATTCCGCTGTCGCAAAGCCTGCTGCTGAATAACTATCCGCCAGCGAAACGCAGCGTTGCGCTGTCGCTGTGGGCGATGACGGTGATTGTGGCGCCGATCTGCGGCCCGATTCTTGGCGGCTGGATCAGCGATAACTATCACTGGGGCTGGATCTTCTTCATCAACGTGCCGATTGGCGTGCTGGTGGTGGTGCTGGCGTTGCAAACGCTGCGCGGGCGCGAGACAAAAACGGAGATCAGACGCATCGATATGGTGGGTCTGGTGCTGCTGGTGGCTGGGATCGGCTGTCTGCAGGTGATGCTCGATCGCGGCAAGGAGCTGGACTGGTTTAACTCCACGGAAATCATCGTGCTGACGGTGGTTGCGGTGCTTGCGCTGGTGGCGCTACTGATATGGGAGTTAACTGATGATCATCCGATCGTCGATTTAACCTTGTTCAAGTCCCGCAACTTCACTATTGGCTGCCTGTCGATCAGCCTGGCTTACATGCTCTACTTCGGCTCGATCGTGCTGCTGCCGCAGTTATTGCAGGAAGTTTATGGCTATACCGCAACCTGGGCGGGACTGGCATCGGCGCCGGTGGGCATTATTCCGGTGATTCTGTCACCGATTATTGGCCGCTTTGCCCATCGCCTGGATATGCGCAAGCTGGTGACCTTCAGCTTTATTATGTATGCCGTCTGCTTTTACTGGCGTGCCTATACGTTTGAGCCGGGGATGGATTTTGCCGCATCGGCGCTGCCGCAGTTTATTCAGGGCTTTGCCGTGGCCTGCTTCTTTATGCCGCTGACCACGATTACGCTGTCGGGCCTGCCGCCGGAGCGCATGGCTGCCGCATCGAGCCTGTCTAACTTTGTGCGTACGCTGGCCGGGTCGATTGGCACTTCGATCACCACCACCATGTGGACCAACCGTGAATCGTTGCATCACAGCCAATTGAGCGAGTCGATTACGCCTTATAACGTCAACGCGCAGCAGACCTACGATCAGCTGATGCAGCTTGGCATGACGCAGCAGCAGGCTTCGGCGTGGATTGCCCAGCAGATCACCAATCAGGGGCTGATCATCTCAGCCAATGAGATCTTCTGGGCGTCCGCAGGGGTCTTCCTGTTGTTGTTGGTGATGATCTGGTTTGCCCGTCCGCCGTTTGGTTCTGGCGGCGGCGGCGGCGCGCACTGACGATTTGCCATAAAAAAAGGGCCTGTTTCCAGGCCCTTTTTTACGTCTGTCGCTGATACCGCTTAGCGATTCTGACGCCACCATTCAGCCAACAACACGCCGGTTGCGACCGAGACGTTCAGGCTTTCTACTTTGCCCGTGCCGCCAATGGAGACGCTGAGATCGCCCTGCTGCCAGGCGCTTTCTGACAGGCCATCACGCTCCTGCCCCAACACCAGCACCATTTTCGCGGGCAGCGTCGCTTCTGCCAGCGGCGTACCTTTGTGACTGGATGTCGTCACAATGGTGTAGCCTGCACGACGAAACGCTTCCAAACCCGCTTCGAAGCTCTCATCGCTGATCGCGGTGACGTGCTCGGCGCCGCCTTCAGCTGTACGCACCGCGGCGCCCGACTCCAGCAGAGACGCATCGTTCACCAGCACGCCACGCGCGCCGAAGTGCGCACAGCTGCGCATGATGCCGCCGAGGTTATGTGGGTTACCGATATCTTCCAGCGCCAGCACGCAATCGCGCGCTTCCGCCTGGGCCAGCCAGGTTTTTACCGGCATGCCGGTGCGCTTTTTGATCAGAAAGCACACGCCACCGTGATGCTCAGTGCCCGCCGCTTTGGCCAGCTCTTCATCATCAACCACATGATAAGCTTTGCGGTTGGCGGCCAGCCAGCGCAGGGTTTCCCGAAAACGCGGCGTTACGCTCTGCACAAACCAGGCGCGTACGATGCTTTCCGGACGGCTCTGGAACAGTGCGTGACAGGCATTTTCGCCATAGACACGGCTCTCTTCCTGGCGCTGACGACGCAGCTGAACCGGATCGATAAAGCTTTTGCCGCTGATACCGCTGTGTGCCGGTTGGCTGGTTTCATCATCAACCGGAGGCCGGCTGACGGTGCGCCATGGCGACCCTTCACGACCCTGATCGCGCGAGATACCGCGTTCTTCGCCGCGATCGCGACCACGCGCATCCGCCGGACGGGAAGGACGACGGTCTCTCTCCTGGCCAGCTGCATCCGAACGGCCACCTTTGCCGGTACGGGGATTCTGTCCGCGTGGTTTATTCTCTTCATCGCCGCGAACATACATCACTTTGACTTTGCCGCTTTTGCCTTTAAATTCGTCGTTCATTTTTCCTCCACCGTGGCTGAGCGCGAAGCGCGCAGATTACCTGATGTCGTGCCGGTTAGCCATTAACTCCCGCCAAAAGCTATTAACTATTATACCTATTGAGCGATCCACATTGAGCAAGAAAAACCCACAACGCATAATAACAGCAGGCTATTTATATCAACTTTAACGATTTGAGGTCTCTATGAACACGGTTTGTGCATCCTGTCAGGCAACGAATCGCGTCCCTGAAGAGCGTATTGCTGACGGCGCGAAATGCGGCCGTTGTGGCAATGAGCTGTTTACCGGCGAGGTAGTCAACGCCACCGCAGGTACGCTGGACAAATACCTTGCTGACGATATGCCGGTGCTGATCGACTTCTGGGCACCCTGGTGCGGCCCATGCGTCAACTTTGCACCCATCTTCGCCGATGTGGCGAACGAGCGCCGGGAACAGGTGCGATTTGTGAAAATCAACACCGAAGCGGAACCAGAGCTGAGCGCGCGTTTCCGTATTCGCAGTATTCCTACCATTATGATGTTCAAAAAAGGCGAAATGGTCGACATGCTGAGCGGCGCAATGCCAAAAGCGCCGTTTAATGAATGGATCGACGAAGTCGTATAATGAACAGGCGGCCAGCAGCCATGCTGGCCACCCTACGTTTTATGCTGCGCTTCCGCTAGAATGGCGTTTTTACCGCTTCAGGGTGTATGACTATTAACGCCGTTCTGCAATTACGCGCCCAGCGCCTGGCGCGCGCCACCCGCCCTTTCCTTGCCCGCGGCAACCGCGTGATCCGTTGTCAGGGTTGTCTGCTGCCTAAAAAACTCTGCCTGTGTGCCAGCATCGTGCCGCAACCGGCGCGCAGCCGCTTCTGCCTGGTAATGTTTGATACCGAGCCGATGAAGCCGAGCAATACTGGCCGACTGATTGCCGATATTCTACCCGATACTCAGGCTTTTGGCTGGTCGCGCACCGAGCCCGATAGCGCGCTGCTGGCCGCCGTGCAAAACGCCGACTATCAGCCGGTAGTGGTGTTTCCTGAATCCTATGCCGATCCAGGGCGACCCGTGCTGCGCTCGCCACCACGCGAAGGCAAGCCGCTGCTGTTCATTATGCTGGATGGCACCTGGACAGAAGCGCGCAAGATGTTCCGCAAAAGCCCGTGGCTGGATGCGCTGCCGGTCATGTCGCTGTCGTTTACGACGCCCTCCAATTATCAGCTGCGCGAAGCACATGGTGAAGGACAGCACTGCACTGCTGAAGTGGCGGCTGAGCTACTGGCACAGGCGGGCGATCTGGCGGCCGCGCAGGCGCTGAGTGCGCACTTCACGCTGTTTCGTCAGCACTATCTGGCAGGCAAACCGCACCATCCTTTGCATCAACAGGCGATCGCGGACAAATAAACCGTCACTGCCGGTTGCATCGTGACAGAGGTGATTTAAAGTCAGTCTGACTTTTATCTTCTCTCAGTGTTGAACCGGCCAGGAGGCTGTTATGAGCCAGCGAGGATTGGAAGCGTTACTCAGGCCTAAGTCGATTGCCGTGATTGGTGCCTCGACTAAACCACAGCGCGCCGGCTATTTAATGATGCGCAATTTGCTTTCCGGCGGCTTCAGCGGCGCGGTTCTGCCGGTGACGCCGCAGTATAAAGCCGTGTGCGGCGTGATGGCCTGGCCCGATGTCGCCAGCCTGCCACTTTCCCCCGATCTCGCCATTATTTGCACCCATGCCAAAAGAAACCTGCTGCTGCTTGAGGCGCTGGGGAAAAAAGGCTGCAAGGCGTGCATTATTTTGTCTGCGCCGGAAAGCCAGCGTGAAGCGCTGTTAGCCTGCGCCAGCCAGTGGCAAATTCGCCTGCTAGGCCCAAACAGCCTGGGATTGCTGGCCCCGTGGCAGGGACTGAACGCCAGCTTTTCACCGGTGCCGATTCAAAAAGGCAAGCTGGCTTTTGTGTCGCAGTCAGCCGCTGTCTCTAATACGATTCTCGACTGGGCGCAGCAGCGTCAGCTCGGCTTCTCGTGGTTTATTGCACTGGGCGACAGCCTGGATATTGATATCGACGACCTGCTCGACTTCCTCGCCCGTGACGGCAAAACCAGCGCGATCCTGCTCTATCTGGAACACCTCAGCGATGCCCGCCGCTTTGTCTCCGCCGCGCGTAGCGCCTCGCGTAACAAACCGATTCTGGTGATTAAAAGTGGCCGCAGCGCCCAGGCGCAGGCGCTGCTGAAAAGCCATGCCGGACTTGATGCCGCATGGGATGCCGCCATCCAGCGTGCCGGTTTGCTGCGAGTGACCGATACGCATGAGCTGTTCTCTGCGGTGGAAACTCTGAGCCATATGCGCCCGCTGCGTGGTGAACGGCTAATGATTGTCAGTAACGGCGCTGCGCCTGCCGCGCTGGCGCTGGATGCGCTGGATGCGCGTGGTGGTAAGCTGGCGCAGTTGAATGACGACACGGTTGACGCGCTGAATGCGCTGCTGCCGGATGAGATAACCGCGGGCAATCCACTGGATTTAAAAGATGATGCCACCGTTGATCGCTATCTGGACTGCATTGAGATCCTGCTCAACAGCCACGACCTTGATGCGCTGATGATCATTCATTCACCCAGCGCGGTCGCCCCGGCAACACAAACCGCGCAGCGTCTGATTGCCCTGATTCAACAGCATCCACGCGGCAAGCAGGTTACCCTGCTCACTAACTGGTGTGGGGAATTTTCTTCGCTTGAGGCGCGCCGCGCATTTAACGATGCGGGCCTGCCAACCTATCGCACGCCGGAGGGCACGGTTACGGCGTTTATGCATATGGTTGAGTACCGCCGTAACCAGAAGCAGCTGCGTGAAACGCCTGCCCTGCCGGTCAACCTGCCACAGGCGAGTGCAGTTGCGCATCAGCTTATTCAACAGGCGCTGGCACAGGGTATTACCACGCTGGATACGCATGAAGTACGCGCGATTCTGCAGGCCTACGGTTTGACTACGCTGCCGACATGGATTGCCGCCGACAGCGTCGAAGCCGTGACCATCGCTAATCAGGTTGGCTATCCGGTGGCGCTTAAGCTGCGATCGCCGGATATCGCGCACAAATCTGATGTGCAGGGCGTCATGCTGTCGCTGCGCTCCGCCAGCGAGGTACAGCAGGCGGCAAATGCCATTATCGATCGCGTTAAGCAAACGCTGCCGCAGGCGCGCATTGATGGCCTTCTAGTTCAGAGCATGGCCAGCCGCCTTGGCGCACAGGAATTGCGTGTGGTGGTGGAGCAGGATCCGCTGTTTGGGCCGGTGATCCTGCTGGGGGAAGGCGGCGTTGACTGGCAGCCCGATAAGCAGGCCGCCGTCGCCCTGCCACCGCTGAATATGGCGCTGGCTCGTTACTTTATTATTCAGGCGATCAAAGGCGGTAAGATACGTGGTCGCAGCAATGCGCAGCAGCTCGACATTACTGGGCTGAGCCAGCTGCTGGTGCAGGTTTCCAACCTGATCGTTGACTGCCCTGAAATACAGCGTCTTGATATTCATCCCCTGCTGGCGGCAGGCAGCGATTTCAGCCTGCTGGATGTTACCTTATCGCTGGCGCCTTTCGACGGCGACAACGAGGCACGACTGGCCATTCGTCCTTATCCGCACCGGCTTGAAGAGCAGGTGACGTTAAAAAATGGCCAGCACTGTCTGTTTCGCCCCATTCTGCCGGAAGATGAGCCGCTGCTGCGTGAGTTTATTGCGCAGGTCACAAAAGAAGATCTCTACTATCGTTATTTCAGTGAGATCAATGAGTTTACCCATGATGATTTAGCCAATATGACGCAGATCGACTACGATCGAGAAATGGCGATCGTCGCCGTGCGAGAAATTAACGATCGTACTGAGATCGTTGGCGTCACGCGGGCGATCTCTGATGCGGATAATATTGACGCTGAGTTTTCGGTTCTGGTGCGTTCTGACCTGAAAGGATTAGGACTGGGGCGACGCCTGCTGGAAAAAATGATCGGTTATACCCGGGAACATGGCCTGCAACAGCTAAACGGCATTACCATGCCTGGTAATCGCGGCATGATCACACTAGCGCGCAAGCTGAATTTCAATGTGGATATTCAGCTGGAGGATGGCATTGTTAGCCTTAACTTACCGCTGAATAAACAGGTCGATTAACCTTGTAGATAAAGGTAAAAAAGACGCTATCCGGGCGGGTTAATGATAATATTCATCGTTAGGGTCATGATTTAATGGCAAATCGCCATTCATTGCATAGAGAAGAAGCGCACTGTGATGTTGTCTAAATTTAAGCGCAATAAACACCAACAACACCTTGCACAGCTGCCAAAACTGTCACAATCTGCTGCTGACATTCGTACGCTGTTTTCACCCGCTGAATTTCGCCAGACGCTGCTGGAAAAAATAGCTGGCGCGACGCGACGCATCTGCATCGTTGCGCTTTATCTGGAGAACGACGATGGCGGTCGGGCCATTCTGAATGCGCTTTACGACGCAAAACGGGCGCGCCCGGAGATGGATGTTTCTATCTGCGTGGACTGGCATCGTGCGCAGCGCGGCAGAATTGGTGCAGCGGCGGCGGCGACCAATGCTGACTGGTATTGCCAGCTGGCAACCGACAATCCGCAGATCGCCATTCCGGTTTATGGCATTCCGGTAAATACCCGCGAAGCGCTGGGCGTGCTGCACCTGAAAGGCTTTGTAATCGACGACGCGGTGCTGTACAGCGGTGCCAGCCTGAACGATGTGTATCTTCATCAACACGATAAATACCGTTACGATCGTTATCAGTGGATTCAGAACGGCGCGTTGGCTGAGACCTTTTTTAATTGGGTAAAAACCAATTTGCAGGCGGCAGAAGCGGTTAACCGGCTGGATAAATCGGAGCGGCCAAGCAGCCCGGAAATCAAAAACGAGACGCGTCAGTTCCGTCAGGATCTGCGTGGCTTTGATTATCAGTTCACGCCTAACGCCGGCAATGAAGAGCTGGCGGTAACACCGTTGGTAGGGCTCGGCAAACGCAGCTTGTTGAATAAAACCATCTATCATCTGATGCCCTGCGCCGAGAAAAAGCTGACGCTGTGCACGCCCTACTTCAATATGCCCGCTATTCTGGTCAGGAATATTATCGGCCTGTTGCGTGCCGGCAAAGAGGTGGAAATTATCGTAGGGGATAAAACTGCTAACGATTTCTACATTCCGGAAGATCAGCCGTTTAAAATCATTGGTGCTCTGCCCTATCTGTACGAAATTAACCTGCGCCGTTTCCTCAGCCGCTTGCAATATTATGTGAGTAACGGCCAGCTGACCGTGCGTCTGTGGAAAGAAGGCGAAAACAGTTATCACCTGAAAGGCATCTGGGTGGATGACGAATGGATGATGGTCACCGGTAATAATCTCAACCCGCGCGCCTGGCGCCTGGATCTGGAAAACGCCATTCTCATTCACGATCCGTTGCAGGAATTAACTGAGCAGCGTGATAAAGAGTTGGCGCTGATCCGCACGCACACCATCGTAGTAAACCACTTCCGTGAGCTTGAAAGTATTGCTGACTATCCGGCGAAGGTGCGCAAATTGATTCGACGACTGCGTCGTATCCGCATCGACAAACTGATTAGCCGGATTCTCTGACTCCATGCGCCTGTTGCTGCCGCTGCTAATAGTGATGTGCAGCGGCTGCACGCATTTCGCACAGGATAGCTGGACCGGAAAAGATAAAGCACAGCACTTTGTGGGATCCGCTTTACTGACCATAGCCGGTAGCGAATACGGTGCTGCACAGCACTGGAGCCGGGCGCAGAGTCGACAATTTGGTTTGATGTTTGCCTTTACCTTAGGCACTGGCAAAGAGCTGTTTGACAGTCGACGAGCCGGTTCAGGCTGGAGCTGGAAGGATTTAAGCTGGGATATAGCCGGTGCTGCCACCGGCTACAGCCTATGGAATGCGGCGCATCACTGATTACAGTGAAATACCCTTGCCACGCCGATGCAGCATCAGCGAGACCAGAAAAGCCAGCGCGCCCATCGCTGAAACATACCAAAAGAAGCTGGTTTCAATGCCCTGGTGCTTCAGCGTTAGAGCAACAAACTCAGCTGACCCACCAAATATGGCATTCGCAATCGCATAAGATAAACCTACGCCTAATGCTCTGACTTCTGGGGGGAACATCTCCGCTTTGAGGATACCGCTGATCGAGGTATAGAAACTGGTGATCAACAGCGCGAGCATGACCAGCGAAATGGCGGCCCATTCGCTCTCGACGTTCTGTAGCGCGGTCAGAATCGGCACGGTACAGATAGCGGCACCCGCGCCAAAAATCATCATTGAACTACGGCGGCCAATCTTATCTGACAAAGCACCAATTACCGGTTGAATTAACATAAATACAAACAGTGCGCCGGTCATCAATGCACTGGCTGTCTTCGCATCCATGCCCGACGTGTTAACCAGATACTTTTGCATGTAGGTGGTGAAAGTATAAAAACTCAGCGAGCCGCCAGCGGTAAAACCCAGCACCATTAAAAAAGCACGCCTGTGGTTCTTCAGTAATCCCATCAGGCTGCCGGCATCCCGATGCTCACGGGTGTTTTTGTCGCTGGTTTCGTTTAATGAACGGCGCAGCCACAGGGCAACTACCGCAAGCACAGCACCCAGCGCAAACGGAATACGCCATCCCCAGCTCTTCAACTCCGCATCGGTCATCAACTGTTGTAAAACAACCACGGTAAGTACCGCCAGCAGCTGACCACCGATTAGGGTCACGTACTGAAAAGAAGCATAGAAACCTTTACGCCCTTCCAGTGCCACTTCGCTCATATAGGTTGCACTGGTGCCATATTCGCCTCCCACTGATAATCCCTGAAACATACGCGCCAGTAATAAGATAATCGGCGCGGCAATGCCGATGCTATCAAACCCAGGCAAGCAGGCAATGACCAGTGAGCCGAAACACATCATGCAGACGGAGATCAGCATGGATTTCTTGCGGCCATGCTTATCCGCAATGTAGCCGAACATCCAGCCACCAATCGGACGCATCAGAAAACCTACGGCAAATACGCCAGCGGTTTGTAAAAGTTGAGTGGTGCTGTCTCCCTGCGGGAAGAAAATATGGGCAAAGTAGAGTGAAAAGAATGAATAGACGTAGAAATCAAACCACTCAACCAGATTGCCTGAGGAAGCACCGACAATCGCCCAGATTCTCTTTTTTGAATCCGATGCCGATGTCAGCGCATTGCTTCCATTCTTAATATTATCTGCCATGTTCACCTTGTTCCTTGCTAAAAGGTCATCTCAAAGGGTTCAGTAAAGCAGGAGTACCAGCAAGGAGATAACTTTGAATGGTGGAAAATGCAGTTTTGTGATGTCAGCAGGATTTTGACTGGGTTGAATTTAGGTTGGTGTGGGAGATTTCGGCTGTTATCAGGTTTGTCGATGCTCAAGCGTGTTAGAGGTTTGACGTGCGTGGTGGCATGGTGGCATGGTGGCATGGTGGCATGGTGGCATGGTGGCATGGTGGCATGGTGGCATGGTGGCATGGTGGCATGATGATAATTTTGATCTTAACGGCCGATAATGATGGCGTTGATGTGTGTTCTGCAATTAATCCTGGCAATGCTGGCGAAAAAGCGTTTTTAATTCATGGTTTAGCTGATGAAATACGCTCGAAATCAATGTAAGCATCTATCAACGTGCATATTGCGTGGCAGCTATTTTGCTGAGACTGGGCGCCCTGAACAATAACCGGACCCTATATGTTACAGCCGGATAATGAAAATCAAATCAGAAACAAGGTTGCCAGTGAAGGGAGCGGATACATAATTCAGGTGTTTAACATGCAATGCAGGCAACCAGAAACGGATGGCAGACGGTGGTGGAAGAAGAGAGCATCTTTAAATCAGGGCCACGCGATGGGCTTGCTGCTGCTGGCATTTGCGGCGCAGTGGCACGGAGAGGCTCATGCCAGCAGCATCACAGGCTGCCCTGGCACGAAGTATGCCCCCCACCGCCTCAATAATTTGGGGGATGCCTTATTTTTTCCATGGGAAAGGGCCCCGCGCTTTCGCGCGGGGCCCTCTGGTTTGATGCCTGGCAGTTCCCTACTCTCGCATGGGGAGACCCCACACTACCATCGGCGCTACGGCGTTTCACTTCTGAGTTCGGCATGGGGTCAGGTGGGACCACCGCGCTAGTGCCGCCAGG
>Ga0308169_10000758_pt1 | contig 42425 bp, 41 predicted proteins | sample PhyBR1_2_FD_202139 | JGI IMG/M metagenome (GOLD analysis project Ga0308169, IMG submission 202139) | Phyllosphere microbial communities from UC Gill Tract Community Farm, Albany, California, United States - DLSLSB.R1 | ecosystem: Host-associated > Plants > Phyllosphere > Unclassified | place...
CGTAGCCGAGCGTGCTGTGTGAAGGATGAGAGCGGGTCAGCTTGACGAACGCAGAGTGCGACGAAGGGGGCGGGCGCCGAGCGAGAGGGAAAGGCGAACGCACCGCCGATCCTGCGAGCCGATTATCGCCATCGTCGCGCGCAGGTGCGGGCAGGCTCGACCGACACGGGCCATCGTCTCGTACTCGAGCTGCCTCTGCTCGCCGAGCGAGACCGGGTCGACCGGGACCGTCTTGTAGTCCCACAAGAAGACCTGGAGCTTGCGGAACTTGCGCAGGACGGCGAGGTACTCGGGCTGCGGACGAACATGAGCTCGTCAGCGTGTGCTTCGGGTCGATATGTACGTCGAGGAGGAGAACGAGAGACGCACCAAGGTGGACGGCCACTCCTGGGAAGACGAGCGGTTGCCAGCGACGAGCGTCAGGTGCTCGAGCTGCGGCGCCGCCTCGGCGATGGCGCCAACGGTGACGGCCGTGTTCATGCAGAAGTTGTCGATCGAGAGAGCGCGTAGGGCCGGCAGGTGGACGAGGGCGTTGGCGAGGAGGACGAGGTCGTTGGGGACGCACGGACCCTTGATGATGAGCTCCTCGAGCGGGAGGACGGTGCCGGCCTGCGAGCATGTCTGCACGGTGGAAGCACGGTGTCAGCTCTCGAAGAAGGAGGCGAAGTCTGAGGGAGAAGCGCACCTGAATCGCGTCGAGCAGCTTGTGGAGGGCCCAGGCGCTGATCTTGCCGCCGAACGAGAGCGTGTGCAGCTGCGGCAGCTGGTTGACGCCCGCCCGCACATGTGGGCTGAACGTCGAGTCGGGCGAGAACGCGAGCGAGCGCAGGACGCCACGCCTGCGGACGAGGTCCGACTGCGAGCAGGCAGAGAGGGGGAGCTTCAGCCGACGCCTCTCGGAGCCGACCAGAGAGAGAGAGAGAGCCGACTCACGAACATGTCGTGCGAGTTGAAGAGCTGGAGCGTCTTGATGAGCGGCGGTCGGCGCTCCTGGTACTCCTCCGACAGGGTCCAGAGCACGAGAGGCTGGCGCATCGACCGCGTGACGGGACGTCTCGGCAGCACCGTCGGTGCGGCCGATGCAGAGGTCGACGCGATACCGTTGGCGACCAAGGGGCCGGCGTTCGGTGCCGGCGTCGGGTCCTGGCGCGCCGGATGGGTGTACTGCGGGTCGGGTCGCACGTGGACGTCCTTGAGGCGCAGCGCCGAGAGCTTGGACGCGGTGCGACTTGCGCGGAGGATCGCATTGCCCTGGGCCCACTCGAGGTTGACGTCGGTGATCGAGAGGGCCTCGAGCGACTTGCGCGCGAGGTTCTCGACGATGCGGACGAGGGCACCGCCCTGGGCGGCGTACTCGTCGGCGGTCATGGGCGGCACTGCGGGACCGGTGCTCTTGCGCGCGAGGCCCGTGACGGCCAGGATCTTGACCTGGATGGGCGACCCGCGCTCCTCGTGGTGCTGGAGGATCGCCTCGAAGGCGCGCAGGTTGCGGTGCCGCTTGTGCGTCTCGTCGGGGTCAAACTTGACGACCATCCAGACGAGCGGCTTGCAGACGTGGTGGAACCACTTCGACGTGCTCGAGAGGGCGAGGAGCGTGCTCGACGGCGGCTCGGGCTCGTCGAAGGTCGGGATGCGGTGGTCGACGTTGCGGACGACGCGGATCTTGAGCTCCTCGGGCAGGCCGAGCCAGCGGAACGAGTCGGGCGGGTGGACGGTGCCGGGACGAGGGCGCGACTGGATGGCGCGAGGAGGGAGGGGGAGGAGGAAGGTGCGAGGGCGAGGCGGAGGGTCGTCGGCTGGTGCGGTCGACGCGTTGCTGACGAGGGCGACGTCCATGGCGCGTCGCGAGGAGTGGTGGGAAGGAGAGAGAGAGAGAGAGACGAAGCCTGCAGCCTCATCTCGTCAAGCGCGCGCCAACGAGCCATTTCTGGGAGCGAGCCCTCCCTCCCCGGCGCGAATGAGCGCCGCAGCTCGGGAGGGGGAGGCGAGCACTCGGCTCGAGCTCTGAGTTTCGCTGGGGCTCGGCTCAGGAGGTGCGATCGCGCTGCGCTCTGGCTCTGCGCATCGCAGGCCTGCGGCAGCGCGTTGTCGAGCGAGGAGCTGGAGGAGGAGGGAGGAGGAGGGCGGCGAGCGGCGACAGCTCGGGCGAGGGCGAGGTCGTGCGGGCGGACATGCAGGTTGGACGTGCGAGCGTAGGTGTGTGTGTGTGTGTGCTCGTGCCTGCAGCTGTGCCAGGCAGGGCCACCTGGTGGAGAGCGAGCGAGGACGAGGAGGTCCAGGAGGACGACGACGACGACGAGCTCGCTCTCCCTCCCTCACGCACCTCTCGAGCAGGCTAGAGACGACTCGAGCTGCTCTGCACTACCTCGCACGCAGCACACCAGCCATCAAGAACCTCGCGCGTGCGGTTCCTCACAGGTGAGCTCCTCCGCTCTCCTCCCTCCCTCACGCCTCCGATCAAGCCCTCGCACTACAAGGGGAAGGCAGCCGCGCACGCTGCACAGGAGTCGCTCGAGCTGACCAAACTTGGCCGTGCCACGCAGACCGCCCTCCCGACTGCCCTCGACGAGCAATGGCTCCTCCTCGATCGCTCTCCCCACCTCGCGCGCCTCTCCCGACTTGTCTCTCGGCGCCAAATCGAGTGCGCAGGCGCTACCATCGGGCCTTCGAGAGCAGCTACGAGCCGATCGTCGACTCGCACCGCCGCCTTCCCACTCGAAGGCGACCGCAGCTTGGCGTCGGCGACCGTGCAGGAAGCGGCGGTGCTCAGCAGCCGTTCCTCGCGCTTTGCTCTGTCTCTCTGTTCAGTCTTTGTCGTGCAATCCAGCTTGAAACCTCTTTGAGCTGTGCGAGCAGACCGTGAGAGCGAGAGGAGCCAGTCTCTAGCCGGATCCGACGCGTCGCGACCCTTCTACAGACCGTCCGAGCGGAGGGTGCACACCCTCGAGAGAAGCTCGCGGCTAGGGGATAGAGCCACTAGATCCTCTCGTCGAGAATGGACCGCAACAGCACGCAGTGGGCGACGATGAGCGCGCGAAAGGTGGACGAGGGAGCGGGACGATCGCGCGCGTGCGCGGTCGCAGCCACAACTTCGCCCCTTCCTCGCTTTCCTACCGCTCGAACGTGTTCTTCAAGGTGCCTCTGTGGAGAAGTGAAAGCGCCCGAGACGATGGCGAGAGCGAGAGCGTCGCGCGAGCGCTGTAGCGAGCAGGAAGCCGCGAACGAGCGTGAAAGCGCGCGCGTTCTGCGTCGCTTTGCGAAACGGCACAAACCTTGCTTCCTCTCGCTTCCACTCTCGCCTCCCCTTCAGTGCATCAGTGGAGCGAGAGCTCCACAACGTGACGGCGCGCTCAAGCGGTGCGACGGTGTCCCGAGGCTGATGTACCTCTTAAGAAGACCCCGAGTGGGCGAAGACCCCCGCGGACCGCGTCGTCACACACTCTACGGAGAAGAGTGTTCCCATCTTTTTTTTGGTGTCGCTTGCGACCGAGGTCAAGCGAGCAGGAGAGCTTCGAGTCGACCGGTCGACCTTCTCAAGTCGAAGCTTCGCCGAGGCGTCGATGCCGCCGTCCTGCTGACAGACATTTCTTGCCCGTTCGATCAGGAGCTGCCCAACTTCCGAGACAACAAGCCCCTGTCCAGGTGCGAGCGGCCGCGGAGTGTCCGTTCGGCCGACGCGAGGCTCGTTCGCGGCACCGTCCTTCTTCCTCGCGCTCTCTCTCGCCATCGACGATGGACGCTCACAGCCCGAACAGGGCAGGCTACTTCGAGCGTGGAGCTGTCGGCGAGTTCCTCTCCGGCGTCACGCGGTACAAGCACCACCGCTTCTCCAAGACGCCGCCCGAGTTTGGCCAGCCGGCGACCGACCGCCAGTGGACCGTGCACGCTCACAAGAACGTCGTCGAGTACTGTGCGTCAGGTTTCGCTGCTTTAGGTGTACGAGAGCGCACCTGACGGCTTCCTTGTTGCAGTGTGTGCGCACGGCTACGAGCTCAAGGTCGCGCGCGAGGCGGTCGACCTCCTGTGCACTCGGATCGAGTCCTTCTTCTGGGAGGGGCACGCCAAGAGCTGGTTCCGAGCCTACCGAGTCTGGGTCGTCGACATCGAGCGCACCGACGCTCCTCAGATCCGGGCCTCGCGAGGTGCGTCGCCGCTCGTCCCTTCTGCCGGCGCGCGCACTGACCCCTTGCCTCGCCTTCGCCCGTGCAGGTCTCTTGCAGGGCCACCACCTCGTATTGACGCCTCAACTTTCGACGATGGGCGGCTCGAGCCACGTGCGCGGCTTGGGCTCGGGTCGCGAGCGTCACTTTGACGGCTCGGGCGTGCCGCAGCTCGCGCCCGATAGTCGTCTCGCCGGCACTGCGACGAGCGCGCGCTCGATCCAGAGCGACAACTTTCACCGTGTCACCTCTGCCAGTGCGTCCTCCTCCCTCCAGCCCGCCTCCTCAGCTCAGCGCTGACTCGTTCGCCCGCTGCAGACCCGGTCTTCGCGCTCCTCGACGTCCCTCCTCCCGACCCAGACCCGCGCAAGGCGCCCTTCTTCTTCTTCCTCGACTACTGGACGCTCGACTCGGCGCCGCTCGCTCCTCAACACGCGCAGTCGACGTGGCGCCTGTCGTGGAGCGCCGACCCGAGCCGGTACCCTCCCGGCGTCCAGCACGCGCTCGGCGGCCTCCCCGGCGGCTCGTTCCTCGTCCCGACGCACAAAGACGACCAGGTCGTGACGCCGGCGCGCCTCGACCGCAACGAGGTGATCCAGGGCATCGCCGTCGTCTTCGAGGCGCACGCGAACGACCCGGTCGCGAGGCCGTCGTCGGCGCATGCGGCCGAGCACATCGCGCGCGCGCACCCGGAGGGCGAAGAGACCGGCGCGAGCGGGTTCGACGTCGGGCGGAGCAAGACGTGCAGCCTCATGTAGCGCTCGTTCCTGGAGAAGCGCGCGGAGGAGGAGTGCGAGGTGCAAGTGCGCGAGAGCTGTTCAAGGCGCAGCTGCGAGCATAGAGCAGAGAGTCGAGAGCAGACTGCAATACTCTGAGCGCAAGCCTGTGAGCCGAGGAGGAAGAAGCCGAGAGAGCCGTCGGCGAGCCTGGAGGAGGAGGAGGAGGAGGAGCGAGTCGCCGCACCCAGCTCGGCACCCAGCAGAAGTTCCGCCCTAGCACTCGCCAAACTGTCCCTCGCACGCCTAGCCACCCGCACCGCCCTTCGCCGCACCGCCGCACTCGCTTCCCCGGTCCTCGCCGCTTCCCCTCGTCCGCCGACCGTCCCCACCTCGACCCACCTCGCTTACCACACGCTCCGCAAGGTCAGTCGCACGTCCACGCCGGTCTCCACACCTTGCTGGGCTGCCATGTGCAAGCTGCACAGCCTAGAGGGTGAGGGAGGGAGCGAACCATTCTCATCGCTCGTCGTCACTCGGACCGGGGACAGCGGCTTGAGGCCTGGACGGGGCGCGGTGCAGCGACCGCACGAGCACTACAGGAGCGCCAAGCTCGCCTCTGTACCGTGAGCTGACCCTCTCCCGCCCGTGCACCGCAGCTCTCGTCCTCCGTCATGGCCGCCTCCTCGCACACGGACGACAACTGCATCTTCTGCAAGATCATCAAGGGCGACATCCCCTCGTTCAAGCTCATCGAGACCGACGCAGTGTGCGTGCACTCCCTCCCCCCCTCGGAGCGACCTCGCCTCGCCCGCTCACCTGCTCCTCCCCGACCTCGCAGCTACTCGTTCCTCGACATCGGCCCCATCGCGCCCGGCCACGCTCTCGTCATCCCCAAGTGTGCGTCCTTCTCGCACTCCTCCTCCTCGTAGCCCGAGCTGACGAGCCCGCCCGCCCTCGCCCGCCCGCAGACCACGCCGCCAAGCTGCACGACCTCCCCGACGAGCACCTCGGCGAAATTCTCGCCACGCTCAAGAAGATTGCGGTCGCCCAGGGCGTCGAGAACTACAACATCCTCCAGGTGCGTCAGCGCGGTGGTTCTACTCCTGGCTGAAGCGCTCGCTGCGCCGGACGCTTCGGCCTCGTCGTAGTTGCCAACCGTAGCTGACGCGCTCTTTCCATGTCCTGCAGAACAATGGCCGCATCGCACACCAGGTTGTCGACGTGCGTGCATCTCTCTCCTCGGCCTGTCCTTCCTGCTGACGCCGTCGAGCTGACCCTTCTCGCCCAACGTCGTCCGCAGCACGTCCACTTCCACAGTCCGTCTCTCCCTCTTGCTCTCGCTCGTCCCGCCGCGCCCACTCACCCTCCGACTCGTGCTCACAGTGATCCCCAAGCCCTCGGACTCGGACGAGGCCGGCCTCGTCATCGGCTGGCCGACCAAGAAGGCCGACATGGACGACCTCAAGAAGCTCGCCGAGGAGATCAAGGGCAAGCTCTGAGCAGCTTCAGCATGTCTGTGTAGGAGAGCAAAGGTGCAAAGCAAGCTTCTGTCTGTGTATGGCGCGGCGTCTGGCTCTGCGGCGAGGCGAGAGTGTGTGTGAGCGAGACTCGGGGACGAGCGAGCGAGTTCGAGCTCTCGACGACGCTGGCTGTAGAGGATCAACAGCCGGCAGTACTTTTCAGTCCTCTAGCCAGAGAGACAGAGAGCGCATACTCTACAGCCGTCCAACCGCCCAGCAAGCACAACCTCCTCCCGCCCGGGCTCGGACCCCTTCCTCCGCCTCGAACGACCTCAAGCACCCTCGGCCGGCGCAGCGCCCGCCTCGTCCTCGACCTTGGGTTGCGTCTCGCTCACAGGAGCGGCCTCGCCCTCTCGGCCCGGCTCTGCTGCCGCCGCACCGTCGCCCGCGGGCTGTGCTGCCGGCGCCGGGTCCTGCTCCGCCGAGACAGGCGCGGCCGCAGCGGCGGGAGGCGCCGGCGCAGGAGCCGGGGGCGCAGGGACGGGCGGCGCGTTGCTCGAGGCGGGCGCGGCAGCTGCAGGCGCCGCCGGGGTCGACGCGAGGAGCGAGAAGTCGTAGCCGGCGCCGGCGCCTCCTCCTGCGCCTGCGGCGCCGCCGGGCGTGGGGCGAGCGCCGCCGGTCGGCGAGGGCGGGCGCGAGTGGAAGGGCGTGACGGAGAAGGGGTCGTGCGGGTTGCCGAGGATGGTGCCCGAGCCGCCCGAAAGGCCGAGAGAGGTGCCGCCGAAGCCGGGCTGCGAGCACGCACGAGGAGGGTCAACACGCCGCCCGAGAGCCTCGTCGAGCAAGAAAGTAGAGAGAAAGCTAGACGCACCATGAGCATGCTCGACCAGAAGCCGTTGGCCGAAAGGATGTCGTCAGCCATGAGCGAGTCGAACCCGCCGTTCGTCTCGCCGAAAGCGCCGAACTCGCCGCCCATCATGGCCCCGCCGAGCTCGGCAGGGAAGCCCATGCTCCCGACGCCGAACTCGCCGCCCATGCCGCCGCCGCCGGCGACGCCCTGCGCGTTGGCGAGTCCGGCGAACTCGGGGCCGAGCGACGGCGCGCGGCTCTTGAGGTACGACTCAACGCCGTTGCCGCCGCCGTGCGCAGGCGCGCCGCCGTTGTTGCCCGACGACGGCCCGCCGGCGCCGTTGGCCATGGCGAGGTTGTTGATGTAGATGCCGCCCTGCGCGCCCGACGGGTTGGGCGAGCCGGGTCGGGTCGGCGCGCGCGAGTTGGCGGCCGTGCGAGGGCCGTTGAGCTTGTTGTCGATGAGCGTGCGCAGGAACGAGGCGTCTGCGTGCGAGGGCAAAGAGTCAGCAAGGCTGGATCGTCGAGCGAGCGTCAGAGGGATAGAGAGAGAGAGAGGAGAGGAGGAGGACGCACAGAGCGCGGGCGTGTGCTGCTCGTCGACGGCGGCAGCCTCGAGCACGTCGGCCGTCTCGCGCACGAGGCGCATCGCCGCCTGCTCGTCGATGAAGGACGCAAAGGTCGGCGAGACGAGCTTGAGGAGGAAGGTTGCGGCGTAGCTGGCGTACACGAACGTCGAGTCCTGCGGTCACGAAGAGGGGGAGCGCTGCATAAGCTCAGGCTCAACGTGAGGATAGAGAGAGCGGGAGGAGAGCGACGCACGATCGCGTAGCGGAGGATGCCTTGAGGCCCGAGGTAGTCGCGCAGGATGACGATCATGCGCTCGGCGGCCTCGAAGCACAGGACGCAGTAGCTCGGCAGGTCGATCGACGAGGACGGGTCGTCGAGGGCGTGCTGAACGGCGAACGAGAGGAGGAAGAGGCGGTAGCTGCGGCGACGGCGGCGGCGGCGTCAGCGAGGCTCGAGCGCGACGAGGGAGAGGCAGTCAACGCACTACGAGTGGTAGAAGTCCCTCACGATCGACCTCGTGCGCAGCGACGCCTCGTCCTGGTCGGTCTCCTGAAACTTCGGGTCGCTCCACTCCTGGCGCCACTGATCGAGCTGCTGCAGGAACGCCCGGATGAGCATCGGGTAGTCGAGGTGGGCGTTCAGACCCGACACCGAGCGCGTGTCGGAGTACAGGACGTCGATCATGCGGCTCTGCGAGCAGGAGAGAAGGCTGAGTCAGTCTCGACGAGGAGAGGGCGTGCGAGAGAGGGAGGGAGGGGACGCACGACGATGCGCAGGACCTCGACCATCGCGCTCAGGCCCATGTCGGACGGCAGGGCGCCCGGCGAGCGCCACCAGTTGGTCGCGTTGCGTACGAGGAAGTCCTCCTTCGAGATGGCGTACGGCTTGCCCATCTGGGTCGAGACGCTGCGAGCGAAAGAGGGAGTCGGCGTCAGCAGGCCGTCTCGACAGCGCTCGAGAGAGAGAGAGAGGAGGGACAGGACGCACGAGCGGTCGATGATGTAGCAGTACATCCAGGTCCTCTCGCGATTGAGGAGCTCGCGCTCGTACAGGACGCGCGTCTCGTCGCTCACGTCGGGCGGCAGCTGGGCGATCGTCTTGCGGTGGAGGTTGAGGTCGGTCGCCATGCGGATGCCGAGGCCGCTGAACTGGTCTGCGAGCGTCGAATGAGAGAGCGTCAGCAGGTGAGGAGAGAAAGAGCGCGAGCGAGGAGGAGAAGGCGACGACGCACAGGTGCGCTCCTCCTCGAACCGCTCGGCCGGCTGGTTCCAGTTGCACAAGAGGATGAAGCCCTGGCAGATCTCGGTGCTCTTGTAGCCCTTGCTCATGACGTCGAACGCGACGCGCTTGGCGATGCGCAGGCACTTGCGGTACAGGTCGTCGGTGCGCTTCGTGTAGTAGCGAGCGGCGACGGTGCAGACTGCGAGGGGGCGTCACACTGAGAATCAGCCGGTCGTCCTCGCCTCGGCAACACCGTCAGGAAGAGTCGAGAAGGAGACGCACTGCAGGTGAAGAGGAAGGGCGAGCGAGAACCCGTCGCTGCCGGCGTGTGGATCTCGGGGTCGAGGAACGGGCAGTGCCGAGAGCAATGCTGTCGTCGCGCGCGGCATCAGCACAAGCGCATTCTCAAGTCCTAGGAGAGACGACGACGCACCTCGAAAAAGAGCTGGAACAACTCGACGACCTCCTCGACCGACAGGATCTTCTCCTCGAGAAGCGCCGGCGGCATGCGCTGCTCGATGACGATGCGGCGGAGCGGGAGGACTGCGAGCGCGCGCAGAGAAGTCAGCGAGCGCACGACGAGGGTCAAGAGAGAGAGAGAGGAAGGCGACGCACTGTTCATCGGGCCCGGGGCGAAGTAGTTGCGGTTGGCCATGCCGAGCTCCTTCTTGCGCTTCTTGCGCTCGGGCCCCTCCTCCCCCTCGTCCTCGCCCTCTCCCTCGCCTTCGCCCTCTTTCTCCTTGCCCTTGAGGCCCTTGCCCTTGCCCTTACCCTTCCCTTTCCCCTTGCCCTTGCCCGCACCGCCGACGCTCGGGCCGTCCATGTCGTCGGTCGTCACGTCGTACTCCTCCGTGAGGTCGACAGGGCGCTTGCGCGTGTTGCGCAGCGACGCCTCGGCGAGGAGACCAAGCCTGTGGGAGAGAAGACGAGTCAGTCGACGACCTTCGAGCAGGAGGAGGGAGGCGCAGGACGAGCGAGAGGAGGACGCACGGGTTGAGCGTGTTGTCGGGCAAGCTGTGCAGCCTCGGGCTGCCGTCTGCGGCGTTCGGGTCCTTGACGCCGCTCCACTCGAGCGGCGAGCTCTTGCTCGTGCTGCTGCCCGCCGCAGGGCTCCTCCCCGAGCCCGGCGCCGACAGGCCCGAGGGAAAGTGCACGTGCGGGTGCTGGTGCTGGTGCTGGTGCGGATGCTGATGCGCGTGCGGATGGTGCGGGTGGTGGGCGTGCGGATGCGGGTGCGCCTGGGCGTGCGGTTGTGGCGCAGAGGGGTACGAGCTGTGAGGCAGGGAGGGGAGCGAGACGCCGGTGCCGGCGCTGCCCGGCGTGAGGGCGAGGTTGGTGCCGTTGGGCGTGAGCGGGTGCGGCGCGTAGGTGTGGAGCGGGTGCCCGCCCGTGCGGCTCGGCCCGATGTCGCTGTGCGCGCCGACGCCGCCGCCGATGTCGAAGCGGACGCCGTCCGTCTGGGCGATCGAGGGGAGCACGATGGGCTCGCGGCGCGTGATGGCGCTCTCCGAGTCGTTGCGCACTTGAGGAGGACGGCCCGACGCGCTGCCGGGCCCCGAGCTGCCGGCGCCGCCGTTGCGGAAGTTCTCGAGCGCGTTGGCGACGACCGACGGGTCGACGCCGGCGTGCATGTCGCCGCGCCCTTCAGCGCCGCCGGGACCCGAGTTGAGCGGCGCCGATGGCATGGCCTGCGAGACGTCCGTGACGAGCCCGCCCGAGCCGGCGAGGAGGCCCGGGTTCGAGATGGACGCGAGGACCGACTCGAGCTTGGCCTCCATCGACTTGAGCGACTTGGCCTGCGAGCACAAGAGAAGTGGAGAGACACGTCAGCCTGAGCAGGGACGAAGAGGAGAGAGAGAAGAGAGGGAGTGAGAGCGAGACGCACCATGGCGTCTGTCTTGCGGTTGCTGCGCTTGCCGCGCTGGCTCTCCTCGAAGATGCACTGCGGGGGTGAAGATTTCGTCAGCTGCGGTCGCTCAAGTACCTCCAAGACCAGCGAAGGAGCACCGACGCTCTCCCTCGGCGGCCAAGCGAGCGAGAGTCGACGCACCTCCTTGCCGCCCTTCTTGCAGCGCGTGCACGGCGGGCCGTCCTCGCCGCCGACGCACTTCATCTTCTGCTTCCTGCAGAACAGGCAGGCCCTCGCGCCGCGCGTCGCCTTCTTCTTGTCGCCCGGCCCGCCGTCGCCGTCTGCATCGCCGTCGCCGTCGGCCTCGCCGTACCCGCCGCCGCCGCCGCGCGACGACCCTTGCTCGGGCGGCATCGACGAGTCGTCGTACGCGGGCGAGTCGGAGAAGTTGTCCTGGTCGTAGTCGTGCGCGCCGGCGGTCGAGTCGACGTAGATGCTGCCGGAGCGGTTGCGGCCCTGGGCGGCGAGGCTCGGGCCGGTCTGGTGGGCTGCGGCAGGGTCCTGGCCCCACCCTGCGGTACCTAGGGCGCTGCTCGAGGCGTACGTGGGCGGGTAGAAGGTCGGAGGCTGAGGCGGAGGAGCCGACATGGCTGGGCCGGGGCGGTCGAGGGGCGGGCGACGAGAGGAGCGGGTGGGCGGGTCGAGGGACGGCTGGTGGGGCGCCTTGTCGAGAGTGGGCGCGTAGTGCGGTGCTGCGCTGGTCGTCTCGATGTGCGAGTCGAGCTGGAGCCGAGGGCCGGGGTGGACGGGGAGGGGGAGGGCGGGAGGGCGACGAACGCCGGCTGAGTGGTGTGCGCTGCTTGAAGAACGCTCGCTGCTGTCGAGGGAGCGGGCTGCTGAGGCTGCACCGCCGCGTCCGAGAGTGTGCGAGGAGAGCGGCCGGCCGACGAAGGGTCCGGCTCGCGAGGCGACGAAGCCCGACTCCGACTCGCGGAATACAAAAAGTCAACCACTTGCAGGGGTAAGGCAAACCTAAGCCCGATCAAGCGGGCCCAGGTCCGACGACCGGCCGGCTCGCGGCTCTCCTCCTCCTTCCTCGCCGCAGCCTCGCGCTCGTCTCGGCCGGTCTGGCTCGGGGCCTGCGCTGCCATGCGCGTCCGTCGCGAGGCGCAGCGACCCGCTCGCCGCCTTGCACCGCCTTGCCGGCCCTTTTGCCGGTCCGCCTGACGTCGGCAAACTCTCGCCGAAGCTCCTGTCCGCCCCTCGCGCAGCGCTCGGTGTGTGTGCGGCCGCAGACAGGAGCTCAGCTTCGCGAGCGCGTCAAGGAGCGAGCGTCTGCTGTCCTTGCGCGTGCCTCGCGCAGCACCGCCTCGACGCAATCTTCTGCGGCTGCCTCTCGCTCGTTCGCTCGCGTCAACGAGGCGGTCGCTCTGCGTCTGAGTGCACTCTTTGCTCTCGCTCTACACCTCGCTCCTCGGCAAAGCGCCCCTCCCGCCGTCCAGCCGACCCAGCCTCAAAAGCTTCCCCTCCTCCTCCCCCTCGCCCACTCGCTCCGATGTCCCTCGCCGCGCAAGAACCCGCCTTCATGCGCTCCGTGCGCGAGCAAGCTCGCAAGCTCGCCAGCCTACGCCTGCACCCGACCCCGACCCGCGTCAACCTCAAGCCCGCCGAGGTCAAGCGTCCGGCACCCATTCCCGCCGTGCCTCCTCGCCGCGCCGGGGCGCCCGCGCTCCCGGGCTCGACCCGCACATTCTCGACGACGAGCCCGACGAGTAAGGCCCTCGCGCACGTCGTCTCGGCGGGCGACGAGCAAGCGCACCGTCCTCCGCCGACGGCGAGCCGGTTCTCGCCCGAGGGCGCGACGGCGGCGCGCGCGCACGAGCCGAGGAGCGCGGGCGCGCAGGCCGTCGTACAGGGACGGCGCAAGGGTAGGACGCTCAAGTCACTCAGCCTCGACAACAAGGTGCGTCTCTCGCTCGCGCCGCCTCCCCTTCCCTCGGCTCGAACCTGACTTTGATCCCTTGCTCGCAGCTCTGCGTCGTCTTCCACCCGGACAACTCGATCGCCCTCACCCTCGCCGCCACGTTCCTCGAGGCGGGCGCCAACGACATCGTCCTCGCCGTGCGCGAGCCCGCCGCGCCCGCCGTCGGCCCGAGCGCCCCGCTCGACCCTCTCGCCGCCTCGCCCGTCGGCCAGCTCCGCAAGCTCGCCGCCGAGCGCGGCTACCCTTGCGACCGCCTCGTCGAGGTCACGATCGCGCACGACGTGAGCGAGCACGATGCGGCGAGCACGGTGCTCGAGGCCGTCGGGCGCACGTTCGGCCCGTCCCGCCAGGTCGACGTCCTGTGCTGCGGCCCGCCGCACAACGACGACGACGCGACCGCCTCGGTGCCGCTACTGCGCACGTTTGCCGAGGCCATGTCGACGGCGTCGCCCTCGGGCGCGTTCGACAGCCCCGAGCGCAGCGCGAGCGTCATCCTCCTCAGCGCGCCGTACGGCCCGCGCGTCGACCTGCCGCAGCCGCAGCCGCTCGGCGAGCCGATCGGCGCAGGCGACGACTCGCTGCGCAGGGCGGGCGCGGCGGAAATGAGCCGGCTCAGCAAGGTGCTCGGCGCCGAGTTTGCCGCCCGCCACGTCCGCTTCAACACGATCTCGCCCGGGTTCATGATGGTGCGTCCCACCTTTCTCTCTTCTCCTCTCTCGTCCTCTCGACCCTGAAACTGACTCGAGCTCCTTGCAGACGCCCGAGGTCGCCAACCTGCTCGAGCGCGAGCCGTCGCTCGCACGGACCTGGCAGCAGGCGACACCTCTCGGCCGTGTTGGTGGCGTCGAGGAGCTCAAGGGCGCGGCTGTCCTGTTTGCGAGCGACGCGAGCCGCTTCACAAGTGCGTCCTATCTCTCCTCGGTCCCGCTCATCGACGCAGAGCGCGCCGAGGCTGACGTCGGCTCTCTCTCGCTCTGCAGCTGGTACGACGGTCGTCGTCGACGGCGGCTTCTCCCTCGTCTGAGCTCTCGGCGCTCTCCTCGCGCTCGAGCGGTCGAGCTCGCTCAGCCTTACGAGCGTCGTCGCGCTCGTCGAGGAAGTGGCTCGGACCGTCGTGGCCCATGTTCCGCTCTCTCCGCGCGCTCGACCTAGATTTTTTGTACCTAGATCGTCGTGCTCTGTACATCCTCTGCAACCTGGTATTGCGCTCGACATACCTGCAGAGGGCGTTGCGAGAGACGCGATCGGGGCTGCGCCTCGCCGGAGAGTGGAGCGGCCGAGGAGATGAGGCCGGACCGCGTGCTCGTCCTCTCGCTCCCACCACGCACAGGCTCGCTCCTGCTAGAGCTCCGCCAGCTCGCCAGCCATGCCCTCGAACGGCCACGCCAACGGCACGGCCACGCCGTCGTCGCCCGTCGACGAGCGGTCCCCTCTCCTCCACAGCCCTCCGCCCGGCTCGACCCAGACCCTCTCGCCCGCCCGACCCTCGTACCGCCAGCGCGCCCTCTCTCGAGCATCCGGCAACCCGATCCCGCTCGCCGCCGAGGCCCAGGCCGCCCTCCTCGAGCGCGCCCCCGAGGGCGACGACGCGGCCGCCCTCGAAGCCGAGCGCACCTTGTACCGCGCCAGGCGGGCACGCCGGGTTCGCCAGGCCTTGCTCGCCTGCCTCGGGCTCCTTCTCGTGGCCGGCATCGTCCTCGCCATCGTCCTCCCGCTCACGATCGGCCGGCGAGGAGGCGGCGGAGGAGGGAGTGGGGACGGCGGCGGCAAGAAGCGCGACACGCCCGACATGACGCACCTCCCGCCGCCGGGCAAGGGCACGCGCAACCCGAGCTACCTCGTCACGGGCTGGAACGGCGCCGTCGCGAGCGAGGAGCAGCGGTGCAGCCAGATTGGTGTCGACGGTGCGTCTCGCTCTCCCTCTCTCACTCTCCCTCGCTCGTGCAGCGCTATTATTCGAGCTGACGTCGATCCTCCCCCTCGCAGTGCTGCGCGAGAACGGCACGGCCGTCGATGCCGCCATCGCGACCGCCCTCTGCGTCGGCGTCGTCAACTCGTTCTCGTCCGGCATCGGCGGCGGCGGCTTCATGGTCATCCGCCCTCCCTCCCTCAACTCGTCCACCTCGTCGTCGTCCCACCTCGTCTTCCCCTCGGCCTACTCGTCCAACCCTCGCTGCACCCACCCGATCTCGATCGACTTCCGCGAAGCCGCACCGGCTCTCGCCCGCGCCGACATGTTCACGCGCGACGCTCGCCCCGACGACCCCGAGTGGAACCCGGCGCGCGCGAGCAAGGTCGGCGGCCTCGCCGTCGGCGTCCCGGGCGAGCTGCGCGGCTTCGAGGCGGCGTACCACGCCTGCGGCGGCGGCGTCTCGTGGGCGAGGCTGTTCGCGCCCGCCGCCGAGCTCGCGCGCGAGTTCGCCGTCGGCAAGGAGCTCTCGCGCCGGCTCAACACGCGCATCAGCCAGTGGACGGGCGGCAAGGGCGGGCCGACGCTCAACGAGTGGATCCGGGACGAGGACGACTGGGCCGAGGTCTTCATGCGCGAGGGCAAGGGCAAGGACGGCCGGCGCGACGTCTTCCTCCAGGAGGGCGACACGGTGCGCCGTCGGGCGTACGGCGACACGCTCGAGCGCCTCGGGCGCGACGGCGCGAGCGCTTTCTACGAAGGCGAGATCGCCGACGCGCTCGTCGAGACGACCCGGGCCGCCGGCGGCATCCTGACCCGGGACGACATGCGCTCGTACCGCGCCGTCGTGCGTCGGGCCGAGGAGGGCACGTACCGCGGCAGGCGGTACTACACGGGCAGCTACCCGAGCGGCGGCCCGATCCTCCGCCACCTCCTCAACGTCCTCGACGGGTTCGACGACTTTGCCGAGGCGGGCCAGACGCCCCTCACCGAGCACCGCTTCATCGAGGCCCTCAAGTGTGCGTCGCTCGCTCTCCTCCCTCGGCTCGATCGTGCTCGTCGAACGGAGCTGACCTTGCTCCCGACCTTTGTGCGCTCGCAGTCGCCTTTGCCGCCCGCACCAGCGTCGGCGACCCGCCCTTCATCCACAACGACAAGCGCCTCGCCGAGATCCCGACCCGCAAGTTTGCCGCCGCCGTGCGTGCCAACATCACCGACGTGCGTTGCGCTCGAGCCTCTCTCCCTGCGGCCGCGCGCGACGCGTCCCTGCGGGCGTGCACCGTGCTGCGGGCGCTCCATATGGCCTGAGCGTGTACTGATGTCGTCTATCCTCCCCCCGCAGGACCGCACGCACCACCTCGCCTACTACAACCCGCAGTTCGACGTCCTCGAGGACCACGGCACGACGCACATGTCGACCATGGACCAGTGGGGCGGCGCCGTCGCGCTCACGTCGACCGTCAACCTCATCTTCGGCTCGCGCGTGCTCGACGCCAAGACGGGCATCATCCTCAACGACGAGATGGACGACTTTGCGACGCCGGGCATCCCCGACGCGTTCGGCCTCAGGCGTGAGTCGACCGTCTGCCTCGGTCTCTCGCTCTCGAGCAGCATCTCATGCAGCCTCGAGCGATGCGCACCACCTGCAAACCGGCTGACGGTCTCACTCGCTCGCAGCCTCGCCCTACAACTACCCCGAGGGCGGCAAGCGTCCCCTCTCGTCGACCTCGCCCTTCATCATGGATCGCGCCTCGTCCGACGCCGTCTGGCTCACGATGGGCGGCTCGGGCGGCTCGCGCATCTTCGGTGCCGTCGCGCAGACGCTCCTCAACCTCGACTGGGGCCACGACTTGGCGAGCGCCGTCGAGCTGCCGAGGGTCCACCACCAGCTTCTGCCCGAGTATGTGAGTCGGCCGAGCTTCCCTCTCTTTCTACATGTGTCTTCGTCGCCGTCGTTGATCGTCGGGCGCGAACCCGAGGAAGAAGCACTGCCTGACCTTCTCGTCGCCCTTGCAGGTCTCGGTCGAGTCGACCTTCCGCACCGACATCCTCGACAGCCTGCGCAGCCGAGGGCACAACGTCACGTACGTCTCATCTCGGCGCCCCTTCTCGTCGAAGTCGAGCAGGAGGACCGGCGGCGTGTCGAGCTGAGTGAAGGCTGACGCTCTGGTTGCTCGCCCGCAGCCTCTTCGACATCAACGTCGGCATCGCCGAAGTCCAGGCCGTCCTACGAGACGAGCAGGGCAAGTTTTTCGGTGCGTCGCAGCTTGTCTCGCTCGTCCTTCGTCGCCGCAGAGCGCCTCACTGACCTCCTCTCCGTCGCCCTCTCTCCCGCCCGCCTTCCTCCCCGCTCCTCTCACCTCCTCCACCGAGCAGCAACGTCCGACTCGCGCAAGAACGGGTGCGTCTCTTCCTCCATTGCACGAGCGCGACGGTGACACTGACCTCTCGACCCTCGCCCGCCCGCAGCATCCCGGCGGCGTTCTAGATCAAGCCAGGAGCCGTGTAGATGCTCGTAATTGCAGCCAAATATCGCTTCTCGGTAGCGAGGTGCGAGAGCTGCGCGAGGAGGAGCGAAAGCGCGCGCGCGAGGGAGAGGGAGGAAGAGGTCCGTGCGCCGGTCTCCCTCGAGCTCTTCCGAGCGGTCTGCCTGGCTACCGCGGTGTGAGCGGGTCATCGAGAGCGACGAGTCTGTCGGGTACTACAGAAGGAGGCCCTCTTTGGGCCGCGCTGGAAAGCTTCGCCGTGCGACATTGAGTTGAGGAGACAGGGGAGGAGGAGCAGGTCGGTTGCGAGCTCGCAGCAATGCTCCCCGATAACCCGAGATGCTCTCGTTCGACGCTTCGCGACGTTTGAGACTCCATCTGGCGTGATTCTCAGCAAACGCCCCGATGACCTGGCGCTGGCGAAAAGGAGGAGGAGGAGGAGAAGGAGGAGGAGGGGGAGGGACGCGTCTTCTCGCCAAGCTACATCGCTATGCGTCGGGCCTGCACTTCTCGCTTGACCTGTTGAGACGAGTCCTTGACGTCGAGCTCGTTTCCGCGCAAACCTCGAGCGTGACGCCGCACGAGCCTGCATACGCCCGAGCGAGAGGAGGAGGCGCGAGAAGGCGCTTTGACCCTCTTGCTTGCGCTTCTTTCAATTCAAGCTCCTGCAAATCGACGTCCTGAGCTGAGTACTCGGCGTCGAGCTCGCTCCCTCAAGCACTCGGAAAATGACGCCGCACGAGCCTCTCTGCTCGAGCGAGAGGAGGACGACGGCCTCGAGCGCTTTGACGCTCTCGATTCTGCTTCTTCTCAGCTCGAGCTTGTCCAGATCGACGCTATGAGACGAGAACTCGATGCTGGAATCGTCCCCTCGAGTGCTCGGAGGAGCACGGCGCACGAGCCTCTGCTCGAGCGACAGGAGGAGGAGGACGACGACCTCGAGCGCTTTGACGCTCTCGGTTCTGCTTCTCTCCGCTTGAGCTTCTCTCGATCGTCGCTACGAGACGGTTCCTCGACGAGGAGGTCGTCCCCTCGAGTGCTAGAAGGAGCACGGCGCACGAGCCTGTGCCCAAGCGACCAGGAGGAGGAGGACGACCTCGAGCGCTTTGACGCTTTCACTTCCGCTTCTTCTCAGCTCGAGCTTGTCCAGGTCGACGCTACGAGACGAGTACTCGACGTGGAAGTCGTCCCCTCGAGTGCTGGGAGGATCACGCCACACGAGCCTCTCTGCTCGAGCGACAGGAGGAGGAGGACGACGGCCTCGAGCGCTTTGACGCTCTCGGTTCTGCTTCTTCTCAGCTCGAGCTTGTCCAGATCGACGCTATGAGACGAGAACTCGACGGTGGAATCGTCCCCTCGAGTGCAAAGAGGACGACGCCGCACGAGCCTTTGCTCGAGCGACAGGAGGAGGAGAAGGCCTCCTCGTTGCTCCGCCGTGCTGGCGCTCTCGATCGACGGACCTGCACGGACGCAGCAGAAACGAAAAAGAAAAAGAACGGTGGGGAAGGAGGGATGGTGGCACTGGTCAGACCTCCGCTGTTGACCGCGACTCTGCTCACCGGTAGACAGGATTCCTCGCGGAATTGGGATTTTCTTCACGAGGGGGGCCTTACCGTGAGAGCAATCACAGTCCGTGCCGGCAACAGCGATGCCACCACCCGTCGCTTCCGGAAGGGAAGGGGAAGACGGGAAGAGCGAGGTAGTCTGACAGCCGGCCCCCACATCTCGGCAACGCTGCCGACCAAGGAAGTGCCCGCTTCGTCAACGCACGCCGCACGCACGCATTCTGGCTCCTTGCTCGTCCTCCTCGCTCACTCGGCGGCACTGCGGGCCTCTTTCGACTCTGTCCTGCAAGGTGATTTTTCGCTGCTCAGCTGGGCCCAGCGCGGCAGCCGAGGAAGGCAAGGATGGGCCCGAGCGCGAGCCCGCCGACACTGTGTCTGCGAGTAGCTCTCCCTCACTGTCTTTCTTCTCAAGTAGCTTCTGAATCTGACACACGAGCAGAAGATTTCCTTGCGAACACGGCGACGAGCACGAGAGCGACGCCGACACGAGGAGGAGAGCTTCGAGTCGGTCGAACGACCTTCTCAAGTCGAGCCTCGCCGACCTCGCTCTCTCGTCCGGCAGCGGCGCGCCAGCTTGCGCCAGGACTGCAGCAAGCTCTTGCGAATGCGAGCACACCAGCGCACGTAGCTCGAGCTGCTCGAGCCAGGGCAGGAAAGGCTCGGCACGCGCCCTCGAGCAGGCTCGAGCGCACGAGTTGCTCTCTCGCAGGCAGGAGTCGCACAGGGTTGCTGAGAGCGTTGAGCTCAATTGCACGAGAGCACTTGGTAAACCTACATGAGAGAGGGCACGGTATGATCCGTAACGCGAGGGGAATCGCAACGACAAGGCACAGAGGGAGAGAGAGAGGACGACGACGACGAGGAGGGAAAGCTGTTGAAACTGATGCGGGTTCGGGGGGATCAAGTGCTGTGTGCAGGGGGAGAGGTGCCGAGTTGATCGGCGGGGAAAGGTATGCGAGGGAGAACGAGGTGGAAAGACGAGAAGGGGGAGGGCGCTCGAGACGACCGACGGCCGACGCAAAGCCGACGATGATGCCGCTTAGGCGTACTCCTCGCGAGCCCACTTGGCGACGGTGACGAGGTTGGTGAGCGCCTCCTTGACCTCGGCCCAGCCACGGGTCTTGAGGCCGCAGTCGGGGTTGATGTAGAGGCTGCACGGTCGGCGGCGTCAGCGTGACGCTCTCGACGCCGAGAGAAGCAGCGAGGGTGCAGACGTACTGCTTCTGAGCGGGGAGAGCCTTCTTGAAGGCGGCGAGGCGCTCCTTCATCTCGTCGACCGAGGGGACGCGGGGCGAGTCTGCGGGCGTGGGCGCAGCCGTCAGCGACGGCGACGCGGGGCAGAGAACGTGGAGGGGAACGACGCACGGATGTCGTAGAGACCCGGGCCGATGAGGTTCTCGTAGCTGTACTTGTTGAAGGCGTTGAGGAGCTTGAGGTCCGACTGCGGGGCGGGAAGAGGTCCGGGTCAGCCCAAGTCGCTCCCAACGTCCTCCAGCGCTCTGGAAACGCTTAAAAGCAAGTCACCTTTGACGCCTCAATGCTTATGACATCTGCGTCGAGGCGCCTGCGCGGTAAGAAAAGCGAGAGAGAAGTCAGGAGGCCAGTCGAGGAGAAGGGGGAGGAGGAGGGAGACGGCGACGACGTACTTGATGTGCTCGAAGATGAGGTTGAAGTCAGAGTAGCCTATGGGAGAGAGGTAGGTGTCAGCAGGATGCACAGGGGAGAAACGCCTGAGAGAGAGCGGGCGAGGCGACTTGAGAAGGTCCGGGCGACGGTTCGACCGAGGCCGGCCGCCGCCCTTCTCGCCGCGCGCACGGTAAAGAGAAAGTAGAACGCACAGAAGTGCGAGTGGATGCTCGTCTTGTCCTCGACACCGGCGGTCGCGAGCTTGAAAGAGTCGACGGCCCAGGTGAGGTAGCCGTCCCAGTCGACCTGGCGAAGGGGGAGGCCCTCGCGGATGGCGGGCTCGTCGACCTGGATCGCAAAGATGCCGGCGTTGGCGAGGTCGATGACCTCGTCGCGGAGCGCGAGCGCGAGCTGCTTGCACTGGACCTCCTTCGAGACGTCGGCGCGCGGGAACGACCAGTTGAGGATGGTGACCGGGCCCTGCAAGAGCGTGCACGGCGTCAGTACGTCGTCCTCGTGCGCGTAGAGGGAAGGAGGAGGAGGGAGGGAAAGGGAGGGAGGACGAAGAGAGAGAGAGAGAGAGAGAGGAGACGCACGGTGAGCATGCCCTTCATCGGGCGCTTGGTGAGCGACTGGGCGTACGACGACCAGCGGACCGTCATCGGGTGCGGGCGCGAGACGTCCGAGACGACGATGGGCGGGCGGACGTAGCGCGAGCCGTACGACTGGACCCAGGCGTTCTCGGTGAAGACGAAGCCGGTGAGCTGCTCGCCAAAGTACTGCGACATGTCGTTGCGCTCGGGCTCGCCGTGCACGAGGACGTCGATGTCGATCGCCTCCTGGAAGTCCACGGCGTGCTTGATCTCGTTCTCGAGGAACTTCTCGTACTCGCCGGTCGAGAGCTCGCCCTTGGTGTGCTTGGAGCGGGCGAGGCGGATCTCCTTGGTCTGCGGGAACGAGCCGATGGTCGTCGTCGGGAAGTGGGGGAGCTTGTAGACCTTGTCCTGGGCGGCGATGCGCTCGGGGAAGGGCGACTTGCGGTTGTACTGCTCCGGGGTGACGGCGGCGAGGCGCTCGCGCACGGCGGCGTCCGAGTTCTTCTCAAAGTCGCGGCGAGCCTTGATCGACTGCTTGTTGGCGTCGAGCGCGGCCTGGACGTCGGCGCCCGAGAGCGCCTTGGCGAGGGTCGCGACCTCGGCAGCCTTCTCGGTCGCGAACGAGAACCAGTCCTTCTGCTCGGGCTTGAGGCGCGACTCGTTGGCGAGCGTGACCGGGGTGTGGAGGAGCGACGACGAGGTGGCGACGACGACACGGTCGGCGCCGAGGGCGTCGACGGCCTTCTTGGCCGTGGCGAGCGACGCCTCGAGGTCGTTCTTCCAGATGTTGCGGCCCGAGACGAGGCCGAGCGAGAGCTTGAGCGACGTGGGCTTGACGGCGGCGATGACCTGGTCGAGCTGCTCGGCGGCGCGGTCGAGGTCGACGTGCAGGGCGGCGACGGGGAGCTTGGCGACGAACTCGACGTTCTTGTCGAGGCGGCCGAAGTAGGTGGCGAGCGTGATCTTGAGGCCCGGGGCGGCCTTGGCGAACGCCTCGAACGTCGACTGGTACTTGGCGCCGAGGTCGGCGGTCGAGTCCATGACGAGCGACGGCTCGTCGATCTGGACCTCGGTCGCGCCGGCCTCCTCGAGCTTCTTGAGGAGCTCGCCGTAGACGGGGACGAGCTTGTCGAGGAGCGAGAGGGGCTCGAACGAGGCGGCGCCGGCACCCTCGTCGCGGCCGGCCTTGCCGAGGAGGAGGGCCGTGATGGGGCCGACGAGGACCGGGCGAGTCGTGATGCCGGCCTCCTTGGCCTCGTTGAACTCGTCGACAGGCTTGAGGTTGTTGAGCTTGAACTCGGTCTTGCTCGAGACCTCGGACTTGATGTAGTGGCTGTGCGACGAGAGGGAAGAGGCGAGGGTCAGTCGGGTCGACCTTGTCAAGAGGCACGGCAGGGAGAGTCGACGCACTAGTTCGAGTCGAACCACTTCTGCATCTCCTGGGCCTCGAGGTCGACGCCGTCCTTCTGGTGGCCGCGGCCCATGGCGAAGTAGCGGTCGAGGTCCGAGAGGTTGGCCTGGGCGAAGCGCGAGGGGATGATGTTGAAGGTCGTGTTGAAGTCGAGGACGTGATCGTAGAGCGTAAAGTCGCCCCTGCATACCGGAACCAGGTCGAGGAGAGGGGAGAGGAGGGGTGGAACGTGCGTCAGCCTCTGAGATGTCGCGCGAGGGCCGGACGACGACAACGAGCGGCGCCTTCCCAACTCGGGCGCGCCGCCGAAGAGCTCGTCGGGAGAGGGGAACCGAGGACGCACGAGGGGATCACGTCGACGCCCTGGTCCTTGAGCGTCTGCCAGCGGGCGAGGCGCTGCTCCTTGGCGACCTTGAGCAGCTCGTCGTGCTGGATCTTGCCCGCCCAGTAGGCCTCGGTCGCCTTCTTGACCTCGCGCTTGGCGCCGATGCGCGGGAAGCCGAGCACTGCGCTCTGGATAGACATGGTGCGGATGGCTGTGCGACGAGGGCGAGATAGCCGGGCGCGAGAGGGGAAAAGTTGCGACGAGGTGGGGCAGGCGGAGAGGGGAGACGGGGAGGGCGACGAGTCAGCGCGGCGGCTCGGGAGGTGGTGCCAGCTCGGGGCTGAGCTGCACACGTCGAAACTGGGACGCACAGGTGGGTCGTAGAGGGGGAGGACGGGGGTGAGGAGGAGGAGAGAGGCAAGCGAGAGCGGGATCTGCGCCAGAGGTCGAGCCACGTCGGCGCGGAGCTTGACTCCGCTTTGCCCGGCTCACAGGGCTTGCGCTAGCACAACATCGCATACAGCAACCGCTCGAGTAAAGCTTGTGCGCTGCACCGCTCCTCGACGACGACATCTTTCTCTCTCGACCAGCTCCCTGCGAACGCTCGAACCGTGCGCCCATCTCAAGCAGCTCGTCGAGCAAGAACGAGTGAGGAGCGCGCAGATAACCGTTACCTCCGCACCTCGAGATAGTGCCAGCTCGTGCGCGACGACTAGCCCGAGAAGAAGTAGAAGCAGAGCAAAGCCGAGAGAAAGAGAGCGAGAGAGGGCCGAAGCAGGAGCTCCGAGCGAGGGAGACGACGACGATGGAAATTTCCTAAGATGCTGCTGCTGCTGCCGCCCGGACCCATACAGACACTCGGCACGACCCGCTCTAGGCGTCGTCGGCCTTGACCTCGTCCTCCTTGCCCTCGTCGGCCTTGCCCTCGTCGGCGTCGGCGACGGTCGACGGCTCGTCGCTCGCCGTCGCCGTCCCCTCGGCGTTGGCGACCGCCTCCTCCTTCGAGCCGCCCTCCTCGATCGGCTGCGGCTGCGCAGCCTTGATCTCCTCCTCCTTGTCGGTCGGCTCGGCGCTCGCGACGGCGTCGATCAGGGCAGAGTCGGACGACGCCGCGCCGTTGCTGCTCTTCTTGTCGGCGGCCGCAATCTTCTTCTGGACGGCGGCGACGCGCTCCTTGGTGACGCGGTCCTGCGGGCGGCGAGAGCAGAGAGGGAAGGAGGGCAGAGGAGCGAGTTAGCAAGGGCGCGCAGGGCGGGGACGAGACAGAAGAGAGCGGCGAGCGCACCTGGTTGTCCTTGAAGTAGCGCATCTTGAGCTGGAGCGAGTCGATCGCCTTCTGCACCTCGCCCGTCGTCAACGGCGCCGCGATGCCGAGGCCCATGAGCGCCGTCAAGGTGCCGAGGGGCAGGTTGAGCTTCTCGTCCTTGGTCGCCGCCGCCGCCGCCGACGCCTCGTCGTCGCCGCCCTCGGCCGCCGTTGCCGCGGGCGCAGATGCGCCGCCCTTCTTGCCGCCCTTCTTGCCCTTCTTAGACCCGCCGAAGCCGCCCCACGACTCCTCGTCCTGGTCGGCCTTCTTCTTGAGCGCGACGGCGCCCTTGGGCAGCTCCGAGTCGACCTTGCGGATCTCGAGCTTGGGCACGCTCGCGACGTCCGGGCGTGCAAACAGGCTCGCCGACGACGACGACGAACCCGAGGCCGAGGCGGCGCCAATGCGCTGCTGGAAGAAGCGGATCAAGGTGCGGCAGTCGTCGATCTCGCGCTCAAAGGCCGGCGCCTGCGCCTCCTCGAGGAGCTGCTCGTTGATCTCGGCGCGCTTCGAGTCGTCGTGCGCCTTGCGCTCGGCGCGGCGGCGCTCGTCGCGCTTGGCGCGCTCGTCGTTGAGCTTCTGGTCTGCGGGCGGTAGAGCATGCGGGCGCGAGCGAGGTCAGCTTCGGGGCTCGGCGTGCATGGTGCAGGTACAGAGAGGGAGCGGTGAAGGGCGACGCACAGTACTTGTTGTTGGCCTCGCGGAAAGCGGCGGCCGACGCCTTCTTGCGGCCGAAGAGGTCGTCGAGCTGCTTCGAGACTGCGCGCAAGAGAGAGGGAGCTTCAGCGTCGCACGCAGATATAGCAAGAATATGAGAGGGAAGTAGACTTACCGGCGTTGCGCTCCTCGAACAGGCCGTCACGACCCTTGCTGACCTCGTCCATGCGGCGGTTGATCTCGTCGAGCTCCTTGCGCAGCTCGTCGAACTTGGAGCTCGCCGCCTTCTGCTCCGGGTCGTCGAGCTCCTTGCGGACCTCGTCGACCTTGGCCTTGTCGGCGTCGATCGCCTGCTGTTGCGTCGCGAACGACTCGACGAGCTTGCGCGACTTGCGCAGCGCCGAGATCTCGTTGAGCGCCTTCTTCTCGTCGACGAGCTTCATCGTGCCCGACTCGACCTGGCGCTCGAGGGTCCTGCGGGCGGAAGAGAGGAGAGGAAGCGAGGGAACAGGGTCAGCTGAGAGTGCTCGAGTACGAGGGGTCGTCGAGGAAGCGGCGAACGCACTTGATCTGGTTCTCGACCTCCTGCACGGTCTTGTACGGCGCCTTGGCCTTGGCGGCCTGAAGGTCCTTGATCTGCGTGCGTTGAGCAGGACCAGGGTCAGCTCCTCGGGTCAGCTCCGTCACGAGCGAGCCCGGCAGGTTGCAGAACAGGGAGAGCGAGCGCACCTTCTTGTTCATGCCGTCCTGGATCGTCTTGAGCGAGTCGAGCGTCTTGCCCCTGCCGCCCTTGAGGCGCGCCTGCTCACCGCGGAGCGCGTCGAGCTCCTTGCGGACGGCGAGCTTGCGCTCGTGGTCGGGCCCGCCCTTGTTGCTCGACGCCGAGATCTTGTTGCGGAGGTCGTTCTGCGGGAAGCGGGCGAGCGTCGAGGCCAGCGTCAGCTCTCAGGTGCGGGAGAGCGGGGGAGATTGTGCGAGAAGAGGGGGAGGAGGAGGGGGAGGAGCGCACCGACTTGGCCTGGAGCACGTCGATCTCGGCACGGAGGGCGTCCTGCTCTGCAGGGTGGATCCATCCGGGGTCAGCTCTGCACACCAGACCGCGAGCTGCGAGAGGAGGAGCGCGCACCGGCATCGTAGGCCGCCTTGTCCGGTCGACCGCTCGACGAGTCGTCCTGCAGGCGGGCACAGCGCGTCAGTGTGCAGTCACAGGCAGGCAGAGAGCTGTCGAGAGGGAGGCAGGGCGCACCTTGTGCTTGGGCAGGTCGACGACGACGGCGGTCGGGTCGACGGCCTTGGTCGCGAGGACGGGGCCCTGAGCCGCCTGGGCTGCGGCGCGGCGCTGCGCCTTGGTGAGCGGGGCGGGGGCACTCGCGCCCGGGATCGTGCGTGCTGCGGCCATGGCGAGTCGAGGTGAGGGTGAGGAGAGGGGACGACGAGCTGGTCGAGGCGGCGGAGCGGGCGGGGGAGCGAGCGAGCGAGCGAGACACGGCCAGATCGACCCCTCTCTGCTCTGCACAGACGGAACGGACAGTGGGAACAACAGCGATACAAACATGCTACACGTCCATCCCGGCCGCCCGCGCCTGCGCGAGCACACCCTCCGCCTGGAGCACCTGCGGGCGCTCTCGAGCCGAGGTCAGTGCACGCTCCCTGCGCGTCGCCGAGGCCTCCTCCGTCGCACAGCAGGTCCTCACGAGGGACCTTGTGCGGGAAGAAGAGAAACGAGGAGCGCACCATGGGCGCGTCCATCATTTCGCCGTCGAGCCCGTACGCTCCTGCGCCCGACGCTCGCGCCGCCTCGTACTGCGCGAGGATGGCCTGCGCGCGCTCGATCTCTGCAGAGGACGTCGAAGAAGCGATCAAGAGGGAGACGAGGGAGGGCCGCGTCAGGACGGGCGGCGAGGGAGGGAGAGAGGGAGAGGGAAAGAAGCGGGCGCACCGGCGGGCGAGGGCGAGAATGCGCGCTGGATGATGTCGACCTGCGCCGGGTGGATCGCCTGCTTTCCTGTGCGACGAGTGGACGGGCCGTGGTGAGCTCCGGATCTGCGCGTGCAGCAAGAGGTGCGTCGAGAGGAGCGAGAGGCGGAACGTGCGCGACGCACCCGTGAACCCGAGCTCCCTCCCCTCCCTGCACTCCTCGGCGAGCACCCGCTCGCTATCGTCGCCCTTGTACCGCACGCACACGAGGTCGACGGCCTCGAGGCCGTACGCGTGCGCGACGGCGACGACCGACGAGCGCGCGAAGAGGAGCTCGCGCCGCGAGGGCGTGCGCGTGATGCGCGACGAGGCGCAGTAGTCCTCGGCGGCGAACTGCAAGGAGGATGCATCGAGTCAGGCGCGACTCGGCCACGAAGACGTCGAGACTGTCCAGTTCGGCGGCTCGAGCCGACGTCGAGGAGGTCACGAGCAGAGAGAGCGACCCGAGCGACGCACCAGGAGTCCGCCGATCCTCGCGGGCCTGCACGTCGCGATCTCGCGCATGTTGAGGAGCGCGAACGGGCTCTCGATGCTGGCCACGACGCGCAGGTGACGGTGCCGCTCGCCGCCGTGCTCGAGGATGAAGTTGTCGACGGCGAGCAGGTCGGCGGCCGTGTGCACCTTGGGGAGGATGAGGCCGTCGAGAGACGTAGCCGAGAGCTGTGGAGAGAGAGAGCGTCAGGTGGGAACGCAGGGTGGAGAAGAGGGTCGAGAGAGATAGGGACGCACGATGGATTCAAGGTCGTCGAGGCCTGCTTGACCCGAGTTGATGCGGACGAACTTGCGCGACCTGAGCGACGATGATACGGCCTGCAGGGAAGCGACGGGATGTCAGCGCGCGCAAAGGTGGCGAGCAAAGGGGGCGCAGCGCACGTCGAGAGCTCTGCGAGGGAGGATGCCGCGGCGAGAGGAGGATGACGAGGAGGTCAGCTCTCTTCCCCAGAGGAGGAGCAGGAGGGGAGGACAGGGGACGGACCGAGTGACTGCTGCGCGGGCTTGAGCCTTGTGCTCTGTGCGGACCGAGTCCTCGAGGTCGAGGGTGACGACGTCGGGCTGCGCGGCTGGAGGAAGCGAGCCGGCGAGGATTTTGTCGAGCATCTTATGGGACGAGCCGGGAACGTAGAGGAGGGCGCGCTGCGGTGGTCGTGGCGGTGCTGGGTCGGCAAGCGAGGCGGTCGAGAGGGTTCGAGGTGGTGGTCGGACGAGTGTGGGGGAGGACGAGGCGAGGTGGGAGTGGAGGGCGCGGGTCGCTGGCCAGCTCGCTCGAGACCAGCATGAGAGCGGCATGGTGCCCTGTGGCTGGCCCACTCAGCGAGTGAGCGGGGAGGTGGGAGCAGGAGAGCGAGTCGCTGTCATCGCCTCGAGTCTCCTCGTCGGCCTCTCGCGCTCCGCTCTCTGTCCTCGTCCGCACACGGCTCGGGCGCAGCGGCCAAGCTCGCCATCATGGCCAGCACCTCGACATCGAGGCCCGCCTTCATCTTCTCGTACAACGACACCGACCCCGACATCCTCGCCCTCGCCGCCTCCTCGTCCTCATCTCTCCCCGCCTCGCCCTCGACCACACGCCACCGCCTCCAGGCAGGACTCGGCGCAGCACACCGTCCTGGCTACTACGACCCGCTCAACGACGACCACGTCCCCGTCTATGGCCCAACCACCCACCGCCGCGGCCCCATGCGCTTCGTCCCCGCCCGCCTCGCCCAGTTCGGCGTCATACCCGCCACGGGCGAGCCTGGAGCGACCCCCACCATCGACCTCAAGGGCAAAGCCCGCGCCGTCGACCTCAAGAGCGACGACGACGACGACGACGACATCAAGCCCGCCGTCGCCCCGCCACCCCGCCCGTCCACCTCGTCGAGGCCGAGCGGCAGCGCCATCCGCGGCCTGTACGCCGGCATCGTCGGCCTCTCGTCGTCGTCGAGCAGCTCGGCGCCAGCGTCGGTGCGCGCCTCGGTCGCGCCAGACCCGCCGCCGCCGCCGCACTCGAGGGCGCCGAGGGCGCGCAGCGTGCCGGTCAAGCGCGAGGACGAGGCCGGCGTCAACTTCTTGGACGACGCCGACAACGACGACGATGTGCTCGTGCTGTCGTCGGACGACGACTCGGACGAAGCAGGCGACGCGCGAGACGGCCAAGACGACGACGACGACGACCTCATCGTGGTCGACCCGCTCACGGGCCTCCCCGAGGCGCGCCGCACCGCCACCGCCCCTCGTCCTCGTCGACCACAGCCCCTCCTCATCCACGAGCTCCTGCCGCCGCCCATCCCCACCGCCTCGACCTCGACCGCGCCCGCCGCGCCCGCCGCGCCCGCCCCCGCTCCCTCGCTCGCCGGCCACGTCCCCCTCCCGCCCTCGGCCCCGCAGTACGGCATCAAGCCGACCAACCCGGGCTACCGCATGCTCGTGCGCCAAGGGTGGCGCGAGGGCGCCGCGCTCGGGCCCGAGGCGGCGCCGGGCGAGGAGCAGCGCGGCCTGCGGGTCCCGCTCCGCGCCAAGGAGAAGTTTGGCCGGGCGGGGCTCGGCGGGGGGCTCGTCGGGAGCGGCGAGGAGCGGCGGATGAGCGGGCGGGAGCGCGACGAGCGGAGGAAGGAGCGCGAGCGGAGCGAGAGGGACAGGAAGAAGGGTCCGGGCGGGGCGAGAGGGGCGAGGGGGATAGAGCGCGCGGCCAAGGAGGAGGAGCGGCAGCGCAAGGCGCTGATTGCGTACATGAACCGGCCGTAGCTGCAGTGCACGGTGTTGTGCAACTTTCGCGCTGTGCGAGAGCGATCAAGGCGATCAGGCCGAGCCAAGCCGGCGAGGGTTGCGGAGCGCGGAGGAGACGGAGCGAGAGCAAAGGCTGTCGGCCGCAAAGCTCTCTCGCTCGCTCTTCTTCCCTGTCCTGCTCCCGACAGCATGGCACAGGCAGATCGGCCTATCGAGGCGCCCCTGCTCGCCGTGCAAGAGCTGCCCTCGTCGCCGTCGCCCTCTCCGCCTCCTCGCGCAATCAGCTCCCCACCTCCGCCCTCCTCCTCGCCCTCAGCCACGCCCAAGCCCGCGCGCAAGTGCGCCCTCCTGCGCCCGACCTACCGCCTCACGCTCCTCGGCCGCTGCCTCGCCCTCCTCACCGGCGAGCTCGTCGCCAACGCGGCAGTGTGGGCGGCAGCGGCGGCCGTGTTTGGCCCGCACAAGGACAAGCGCGGCGTGCTGAGCCTGTGCGTCGTCGCGTGGACGCTTGGACTGCGGCATGGACTCGGTGCATTGCCCTCGATCAGTCCTTCGAAGCCATCTGGAGCGAGCGCTGACCCTGCTCTCCCTCCCCGCCCCCTCCCTCGCATCCTCCTCCTCGCCTCGCCTCTCCCTCTGCCTCACCGACCCGCAGACATGGACCACATCGTTGCCGTCGACACGACGACCCGTGCCCTCGTCGCACAAGGCCAGCGCCCCGTCACGGTCGGCCTCTTCTTCTCGCTCGGCCACTCGACCATCGTCCTCGCCATGACGGTCGCCATCATCATCACCGTGCGCGCCATCGACAAGCTCCCCGACATCAGCAGTGTTGGCGGCGTCATTGGCGTCAGCGTCAGTGCGAGCTTCCTGTTCCTGCTCGGTGAGTCGCCCGCTCCTCACCGCCTTCGCGCGAGCTCTCTTTCTCGACCGCGGGTGCTGATAGCGGACCGTCACGCTCACAGCCGTCATCAACGCCGTCATGCTGTGGCAGGCGGTGCGCATGGCTCGCCGCAGGGTGCGTCCCTCCTGCTCACGACCTTCTTCTCCTCCCGCTCGAGCACTCGCTGATCCCCTACCTCCCCACTCGTCCGCCTGCAGAAACGCCTCCGAGCCGCAGCCGCAACGACGACGTCCCTCCCCGTCGAGGGCGCACCCCTCGCGCCGCACAACTTGGACCTCGCGCTCGCCAAGAAGGTGTCGGGCGCCTCGAGCCGGCTCGACGACGAGGAGGCGGCGGCACGGCCCGAGGAGCGCGACGACGGCATGGTCGAGCTTCCGGCGACGACGTGCATCGGTCGGATCGGCCGACCGTTGTTCAGGATCATCGACCGGCCGTGGAAGGTGCGCTCAGACCTCGCTTCTCCTCGTCCTCCTCGTCCCCCTCGGACCGCTCTGACGCTCTACCCGCACCGCAGATGTATCCTGTCGGGCTGCTCTTCGGGCTCGGCTTCGACACGTGCGTCCTCTTTCTCTTTGTCTGCGAGGCGTGCTCCCTGGACTGACGCTCCTTGCCTTTCCTCCCTCGCAGCGCTTCGAGCATGTACGCCGCGCTCCTTCCTCCTCCCTCGCCCTCTCCCCGCTCTCGAACCAGCCTCACGCGCCGAGTGCTGACGTCTCGACCTCTGCGCGCAGCTCCCTCCTAGGCGTTTCGGCCCTCGCCGGCAGCGGCGACAACCGCATCCCGCCCGGCCAGATCATCCTCCTCCCGCTCCTCTTCATGGCCGCCATGACGGCCGTCGACAGCACCGACAGCGTCTTCATGCTCATGGCCTACACGGTGCCGCAGCGCACGGCGGCGGCCGAGGCGGGCCTCCTCGTCGAGAAGGGCGGTGACTCGGCGGCGGATCCGGCGGCGGGCCGTGCGGCGACAGGCCGGCGGTGGTGGGACATTCGGGGCTGGGTCCTGTTCGAGCGTCGGCCGACGGCCGAGGAGGAGCAGGTCGAGCTGCGCGACGCAGCCGAGCGCGCGCGGATGCTTCCGCAGGCGAGCGAGGACAAACTGCTCAACATCAGCGTCGTGCTCACCGTCATCTCGATCGTCGTCGCGCTTCTCATTTCGATCGTGCGTCCTCTCTCTCTCTCTCTTTCTCGTCCGGAGCAGGGAGGTAGAGAGCGTGCACTGACCCTCCTCTTGCCGTTTCCCTTCCTCGTCTCCTCCTCGCGCACAGACCGAGTTCATGGGGTGCGTCCCTGCGCCCTCTCTCTGCTCTTGAGGCGCGACTGACTCTTTGTACTCGCAGCCTCGCCGTCGAGAAGTGCGCTTCGTGCGCCGAGGCGGCCGAGAACGACCCGGGTCTCTGTGCGTCCACCCTCTCCTAGGTCCTCATCCTCCTCTGCCGGCTCCTCCTGACACCTCTCTTCGTCCCGCAGCTGGTCGGTGGTGGCGCTTCTGGACGAGCGTCAACGACAACTCGCAGTGGCTCGGCGTCGGCGTGATTGGCGTCTTCGTCGTCGCGTTCGGCGGGTGGGCCGCGGTGCACTTCGTCTCGCGGCACAGGGCGCGCCGCGCGGGCAAGCGGCGGGCGCTCGACTGAGGCTGCGTCGAAGGAGGGACGACTCTTGGGTAGAACTTGGCTAGCTTAGACGGGCATAGAGAAGCTCTCGCAGTTCCGGCGGCGACAGAGACTCGGACCAGGCTGCTCGCTTGCCCCTTCGAGTCCGTTGCCCTTTTCTGCGAGAGGGAAAGCAATCGTACGGTACGGCCGAGGCTCTCACAATCAGCCACGCGCTGCAGCTTCTCCCACGAGCTTCGCCGTGCGAGCCGGAACCGACTCCGCCGTCGAGCGCGGGCGAGTCGAGCAACTGCAAGGGCTCGTGCCTCTGGACCCCTGCGAGCGAGCCTGCACACGCCATGCAGCTCGCAGAGACACGCACGAGCTGCGCACCGGCTCCCGCCCGCCCGCGACCAGGACGACCAGGGCCGCGCCTCGCCGACGACTTCGACCCGCTCGCTCTCGATCACGCCGCCTCTTGAACTCTGTGCGTCCCACGTGGACCCTCTGTGCTCGACCGGGAACTGACCCTCGCTGCCGGAACTCCACCGCAGAAGCCAGGAGGGCGACCTCCCCACCTCGGGACCCGCCGACCCCTCTCCACGCCTCGCAACCACCACGAGCTCGCGTTCCCTCTCTCCCTGCGACCTACCACTCGCTCGACACGGCCATGGCGACCGAGCACCCGCCCGCCGCACCGCCCGTGGCCGCCAAGCCCGCCCGCCCCGTCCTCCCCTCTCGGCACAGCTCCGGCGTCCTCGAGGCCATGCGGGCCCGGCTCCAGCGCAGCAAGTCGAGCCAGAGCTCCGTCTCGACCCTCGTCGACTCGCCTACGAGCGAGCACCCGCCGGCGCCGTCGGCGAGCGCCCCTCCCCCCTCGTTCGCCGCCGTCCACAAGCTCGCCGAGGCCATCGCGGCGCGCCCTCCTCCCGCCGGCAGCGACGGGCTCAGCAACGTCCTGGCCAAAGCGCCGGCGGACGCTGCGCTGACGAGCACCCTCGCCGCGTCGTTCTGGCACCAGGCCAAGGCGGGCAAGCTCCCGGCCGACGCGGCGACCGTCATCCAGGCGCTCAAGACGGGCGCCAAGGACGCCGTCGACGACCGCGAGATGCTCCTCGAGAAGGTCGTCACGCTCCTCCAGGGGCTGCCGAACGACTCGCCGGTCCAGAAGCCCGTCACGGACCACCTCATCCAGATGCTTTGGGACGAGCTGCACGCCGAGGGGCCTCGCGCGTTCGCCGGCCCGCAGTACCGCTCGGCCGACGGCAGCGGCAACTCGCTCACCCAGCCGAGCCTCGGCGCGGCCGGCACGCCGTACGCCCGCACGGTGCCGCCGTGCCACCCCAAGATGCCCAACCCGCCCGACGCCGGCGTCGTCTTTGACGCCCTCCTGCGCCGACACGAGTTCCGGCCTCACCCTTCTGGCATCTCGTGCGTCCTCTTTCTCCCTCTCTCGAGCGAACGAGCGAGCGACTCGTGCTGATGGCCGGTCGACCCTCGACACAGGTCGCTCCTCTTCGCCTTCGCGACCCTCATCACGCACGACGCCTTCTCGACCAACGCCAAGAACCCCTCGATCAACGACACGTCGTCGTACCTCGACCTGTCGCCCATCTACGGCGTCAACCAGGCCGAGCAGGACACGGTGCGCGCCTACTCGATGGGCCGCCTCCACCTCGACGCCGTCGCCTCGAGCCGGGTCTTCTTCCAGCCTCCGAGCGTCGTCGCGCTCGCCGTCATCTTCTCCCGGTGCGTGGCTTTCTCCTTGCTCCCTTGATGACCTCGCTGATGAGGCCCCCTCGCCCGCAGCAACCACAACTTCATCGCCGACAAGCTGTTCGACATCAACGAGTCGGGGCGCTACAAGCCCGAGGACCAGCTCACCAAGAAGGAGCAGGTCAAGCAGGACAACGACATCTTCCAGCGTGCGCGCCTCGTCAACTGCGGCTGGTTTTTGGGCATCATTGTGCGTCCCGCCCGGACCTCCTTCACCTCGTCCTTCTCGAGGAAGCCGCTGACCCTCCCCCTGTGCTCGACAGGTCAACGATTACATCCGCACGATCCTCAACGTCAACACGACCGAGTCGACCTGGTCGCTCATGCCGACGGTCGACATCGCGACGGCGCCTGTCGGGCACGCCCCCCGGGGGACGGGCAACTGCTCGTCCGCCGAGTTTAGCAGTGCGTCGTTCCCCTCCTCCTTCTACTCTCGGCCTGCTCGTACATGCTGACGGTCCTGCAACAGTCCTCTACCGCTGGCATGCGGCGATCAGCGAGAAGGACGAGCGCTGGGTCGAGGAGCTCATGGAGTCGGCGATGGACGGCAAGTCGTTCGACGAGGTGCGCTCCTCTTCCTCTCCTTTCCTCTCGTCGCTCGAGTCGTCCATACACGTCCTCCTGCAGCTGCTGACCCAGCTTGCGCGCCCTGCAGATGACGCGCGGCGACTTCATGACGGCCGTCAAGGCCCTCAAGGCCAAGGCCGGCCCCGACCCGCTCAAGTGGCAGACGACGGGCCTTGAGCGCACTGAGTCGGGTCGCTTCAACGACGACGACCTCGCACGTGTGCTCGCCGAGGCGGTCGACGAGCCGGCGGGTGCGTTCGGCGCTCGGCACGTCCCGGCCGTCATGCGCATCATCGACACCATGGGCATCGACGCGAGCAGGCGCGACTGGGCCGTGTGCACAATGAAGTGCGTCCCTCTCCTCTCGCGCAGCCGAGCCCCTCCCTCATCGAGCTCGACATCTCTCACCTCGCCCGACCCGCTCCCGCTCGGCCGCACGGACCTGTCGCACAAGAGCACGTCCTGACTCCTGCCTTTTCCTCCTCGCAGCGAGTTCCGCCGCTTCCTGCACCTCAAGCCGTTCGAGACGTTCGAGGAGTGGAACTCGGACCGAGACGTCGCGGCGACCGCTCGTCACCTCTACGGCCACCCGGACAACCTCGAGCTCTTCCCCGGCCTGCACGCCGAGGAGGCCAAGCCTTCGCAGGATGGCTCTGGTCTCGCTGTCGGGTGCGTCCAGCTCTCCCTCTCGCCGACTAAGGCGCCTGGGCTGACGAGCCTCTCTTCCTGCTCGCAGCTACACGATCTCGCGCGCCATCCTCAGCGACGCCACCGCCCTCGTGCGCGGCGACCGCTTCTTCACGACCGACTTCAACGCGGCGACGCTGACGTCGTGGGGCTACCAGGACGTCCAGGGCGACCCGCAGGGCGGCTCGTACGGCGGCTTGATCGGTCGGGTGCGTCCCTCCCTCCCTCCTCTCTTTGTCCTCGCTGCGCCGTCAGCTGACGATGTCGCTCCCGCAGCTCCTCATCCGCAACCTGCCGCACAACTACACGGCGCGCTCGACCTACGCCCTCTTCCCCTTCTCGACGCCGACGACGATCCAGCACATCCTCACCAAGAACGGCGTCGTCGACAAGTACGACCTGCGCTCGCCGACGACCCTCCCGCCCGTCCACGGCGTCTTCTCGTACAAGGCGTGCCTCGAGATCCTCGCTGCGCCGGCCGACTTCGGCGTCGTCTACTCGTCGGCGATCAAGGCGTGCTCGAACGACTTCGGCTACATGCTCACCGAGGACGACGTCGACTCGCACCGCCGCGACCGAGCCCTCCAGACGCACGCCCTCTTCGCACCCGGCTGGCAGGACCGCCTCGCGACCTTCTACCGCACCAAGACGGCGAGCCTCCTCGAGAGCGCGTCGTGGACGTACGACGGCGGCAGGACGCGCACGGTCGATGTCGTGCGCGACGTGACCAACCTCGCAGCCGTTCACTGGTGCAGCTACCAGTTCGGCATGCCGCTCAAGACCGTCGAGAACCCGCACGGCGTCTTCACGCCCGCCGAGCTCTACTTGATCCTGTCGGCCTTCTTCATCTCGTGCGTCCTGCCTCTCCCTGTCTCGACCTCGACCCCTGACCTGGAACGACGAGCCTAACGCTCTTCTCCTTTCGCAGCGTCTTCATGAACTTCGACGCGGCGGCCGCCTTCAAGCTCGGCGAGGCGGCCAAGGAGGCGGCCCCAGCGCTCCTCTCGCTCATCCGCATGCGCCTCAAGCAAGTCAAGGGCATTTCAGTCCGTCCTCTTCCTCTTCGACGATCGTGAACTGTTCCTCGCTGACTCTCCACTCGCAGACGTTCCTCGACGACTTCGCCCGCAGCATCCAGGACCGCCTCCTCGGCAAGGACGTCCAGGCCATCGTCATCGGCAAGGAGGCTCACGCCTACTACGAGCGCCTCCTCTCGAACAAGGACGTCCCGCTCGAGAAGCTCGAGTCGAGCGTGCAGTCGTCCATGACGGCGTCCGTCTCGAACCAGGGTCAAGGTGCGTCGCTTCCCTTCGTCTTCGTCCTCTCCCTGCGCAGCGGCTCGCGCACTGACGCTCTCTCGGCTACAGCTGCGGCGCACGTCATCAACTTCTTCCTCGACGACAAGAACTCGGCGCACAAGGTCGAGCTCGTCCGCCTCTGCCTCGTCGACACGCCCGAGGCCGACAAAGAGATCCTCGTGCGCTCGCCTTTCTCTCTCGCCTCCCTCTCCATCTCGTGCCCGTCGAGCTTCACTGACTCATGACTCCCCTCGTGCAGGCTTATGTCACCGAGGCGCTGCGTCTCGACCCGCAGGTGCCGCTCATCCCTCGGGTCGCCAAGCGGGACCTGACGATCCACGATGGCGGGCACGAGGTCAAGGTCAAGAAGGGCGACTCGGTCTACCCGTCGATGCTCAGCGCCGGCATGGACTCGACCGTCTTCCCCGACCCGCACACGTTCAACCCGACGCGCGACCCGAGCCTGTACCGCCTCTTCGGCAGCGGCATGCACACCTGCCTCGGCGCGCCCATCGTCAACATCTCGCTCGTCCAGATGGTCAAGCAGGTGTTCCGCCTCAAGAACGTCCGCCGCGCGCCGGGCAAGGCGGGGCGGCTCGTACGCTTCCACCAGGAGCTCGGAGGGACGCCGTGCCCGGTCTACCTCTCGGAGAACCAGGGCCTGTGGCCTCTCCCTGTCTCTCTTTCGATCGTCTACGACGGCGACGAGTAGTTCTATATCTCTGTGTATCTCTGCGCACTGTATCGCTGTCCGTCTGTGCATGATTTTGTGCTCGAGAGCGCGAGCAACGAGAGGACCGTCTCGCTCGCTCCGTCCTCTCGATCCTCGACGTCGCTCTGCCAGGCGAGAGCTGGCTGCAGCAGGTGGTCATGGACTCGCACAAGCGCGTGCGCAGATCCAGCGAGAGCTCAGCGTCGTCGACGGCGTCCGAGCCCGAGCAGAAAGCTCATCGCCCCGCCTCGAGTTCGAGGTGCGTTCTCGTCGTGGTCGAGCCGAGCGGGCAGCAGAACTGAAGCCTATTCTCTCCGCAGCTCTACCTGGACCTGCTCCCTGCCGCCAAGCTGCCACCACAAGCCGACGTCGCTCTCGTCGCTCTCGTCGCTCGAGGCCCACCACCGCACTTTCCACTCGTTCGTGTGCACCGCTGCGCCGCCGCACTACGACTGGGCCGTCACCAAGGGCCGCTACGAGGGCCGCGAGCACTATGTCGGGTCCGGCGAGGCCAAGGAGCTCGTGTGCGGCCGCGTCTTCCCGGACGACCGCTTCCTCCAGCTCCACCTCGCCGAGTGCCACGACGAGCTCGCACAAGTGCGCCGAGAACGAGGCGACAAGATTGTGCGTTCCTCTCCCTGCTGTCAAACCTACTTTCTCGCGCCCGGCTGACGCCGTGCACGTCCAGTTTGCCTGCTTCCAGCCCGACTGCCGCCAGCTCTTCGCCACGCCCAAGGCCCGCCGGCTGCACCTCGTCAGCAAGCACGCCTTCCCGCCTCAGTACTTCTTCGGCGTCACGATCTGGGGCGTCGAGGACGTGCTCAACAAGGGCGGCGGCATGGTGCGCCGCGACTGGAAGCCGCGCGAGGGCCAGCCCGGATGGCGCGGCGAGACGAGGGCGTCGTCCGAGGAGGACTCGTTCGGGTCGCCGCCGTCGCCGGCACAGGCCAAGCTCAAGGAACTGTCGCCCGAGCCCGTCGAGGACGAGCAGGCAGCGGTTCGGCCCCCGTCGGACGTCGACGAGCTCGCCGAAGCGCTCTCGGGCACGAGCATCTCGCTCGTTCCTCGCGCTGTGCGTCTCGCTCGCAGGAACAAGATGGAAACCGGCGTCTAGGCCTCTCGTGCGATGTTGTTGTGCAATTTAGCTCTACTTTCACTCGTCCCGAGCCCGAGAACCCGCCCTCGAGAGCACTCACCCCACGAGCTCGTCCACCTTTGCCTCGAGCTCCGTCCCAGCGAGCTCCTTGAGCCTCGCGACCTGCACCGCTCGCTGCCCCGCATCCGCCTCGAAGCACGCTGGCGGCAAGACGACCGCCTCGCCGACTCGCGCCTGACGGTACCGCACGATCTCGCCGAGCGTCCTGCTCGCGCCGCGACCGACGAAGGCTTTGACGAGCTTGGCCGCGCTCTTGGCGCCGGGCGACTCGCGCTCGAGGAGCGCGACGGCGACGTGGTGGAGTGCGACGAGGTGGAGGAACGGTGTGCGCTCGCTCGAGACGCGCATGGCGACGAGCGCGTCGACGTAGGCGGCGAGCATTGGCTCGCTCGACTCGGCGGGAGCGAGGTACGCTGCCAGGGCACCGGCGCCGCCGACGTCGCTGATGGCCTCGTCGACCGAGAAGCGCAGCGCCGGCAGGACGTGCGCGTAGTCGGTCCAGATGAGGCGGCGGTAGTCGATCGGGTAGGCCATGGCGAGCGGCGGCAGGAGGACGATGCCGAAGAGGCGGTCGGAGAGCGAGATGGCGTCGTACAGGCCGACGAGGTCCGTGTAGAGCTGGTAGAACGGCGCCGAGCTGACGATGGCCGAGACGCCCTCCATCGTCGCGGTCGCGGCGCGCTCGTCGGCGAGCAAGACCTGCGGCGTCGCCTGCGCGCCGATCGAGAGCTCGGCGAGGAGAGCGCCCATCGACGCCTGGCACGCCGGGTCGCGGAAAACCTCGGCGTCGGCGCCGCTCGAGCCCCTCGTCGTCCCGCTCGAGTCCTTCTCGAGCATGAAGACCTTGACGAGGTCGTACACGAGTGCGGGCGCGTCGCCTGCTGCTCGGCTCGTGCTCTTGCCCGTCGCCGAGCGCACGAAGCGCATGAGGGCGAGCGACGAGCGCACGAGCTGCAGCTCGCTCGCGTCCCACCCCTTGGGCAGCTGCTGGAAGACGGGCGACGTGCCCGAGCGCAGGAGCTCCGTGAGGGCGGCGAGGGGCCAATCGGGCGACAGGACGGCGCCGGTCGGGGCGAACGGCGAGAGGCACGCCGTGAGCTTGATGTCGCGAGGGGAGGGGAAGAGCGGGCCGACGACGCGGCCGCCCGAGGCGGTGACGACGGCGTATGTGAGGAATGGGCGGAGGATGGACGCTTGGGCGAGGGCAGGCAGCTCGAGCTGGTCGTCGAGCGCGGCGAGGGGCGGCAGGATGTGGTTGTCCGGCTTGGCGACGACGGCGAGGAGCCACTCGACGAGGTCGCGAGCGGTGACGGCGTCCTTGACGCCGAAGCGAGGGAGGAGATCGACGGTAGCTGAGACGCGCTCGGCGACGTCGAGGCGAGAGAGGAGGAGCGCGGCGAGGGCGAGAGATGCCGGCCCGGCCGAGCCACCGACGACGCCCTGCACGACCGCGCTCGCCCTCGCCGCGTCGAGCACGAAGAGCTGCGGCGTCGCAGGCTCGACCGGGTCGGCGTACGCGCCCGACAGCCGCACCGCTCGCGCCGCAAGCTTGGCCCAACTCTCGCACTCCTCCTCCTCGCCGCCGGCGACGACTGCGAGTCCCTGGTCGACGAGCGTCCTCGCGCGCCCGCCGGCCGCAAAGTCGTCGCCGAGCGACTGCTGCACCCACTTGCGCTCCTCCTCGCCCCGCCAACTGCGGTTGACCTTGCTCCCCTCGAGCCAGCTCCCGAGGAGCTCGACCGCCGCGCTCAAGACCCCTCGCCCCTCGCCCGACGCCTCGCCGAGCGCGAAGCCGAGCTCGTACGCTTCGAGCGCGACGTCGCGGAAGCCCTCGACCTGGGTCCAGGTCACGTCGTGTCCCGTCACGTGCGGGTCGACCGCCGCCGTCGTCCACATGCTGAGGAGGCCGAGGAACGGCGCGATCCACGCCACGGCTGCGCCGCCGCCGACGGTCGACGATGAGGACGAAGGCTCGCGCCGGAGCTCGCCGATGCGCTCGACGAGGTTGTCGAGGAGCGGCGCCGCCTTGCCGCGCAGGTCGGTCGCGAGGCCGTACCGCGCGAGCGTCGTCCAGAGCTCGATCGTGCCGCGCAGGAGGGCGTCGCCGAGTGCGCGTACCGCCGAGGAAGAAGGCGGGAGCTCCCACGGCGGGAGGGCGACGAAGCGCAGGGTCGGGTCGACGAGGCTGCGGGTGCAGAGGAGGGACGCCCGCGATCGCGAGGTGCGCGCGAGGAGGACGAGAAAGGCGAGGGCGGCGGGCGAGGGAGGGGTGTTGGAAGGCGTAGGCGGGTAGGGGACGGCGAGGAAGGTCGAGACGACCGACTCGAGGAGGCGGGGCGTGTCGAAGATCGAGTCGAGGAGGTCGCCCGACGACGTCGAGCGCGACAGGTGGACGAGCGACGTCAACACGACGAGGGCGGCGTCGAGGGATGGGCGAGGGAGGGCACCGAGAGCGAGGTGCGAGGCGAGGATCGGGAGCGGCGCCGTGTCGAGGAAGGCCGAAGTGACGGTCGCCGCCTCCTCGGCGCCTTCGAGCCGCGGCACTGCGGCCGCCGCAGCTGGTACTGCGACGTCCTGCGCAAGGAGCACAGCGACGAGGGCGATGCACGCGCCGACGACGCCGACGTTGCCGTCGCGCAGAGCCCACCCCGCTCGCTGCGCCGCCTGGACCCGGAGGGCCTGCCACTCCTGCTCGCCGAACCGCGACGAGTACTCGGCCGAGCGCGACAGGATGCGGTGGAGGATGGCGAAGGCGGTCGAGCGTTGCGAGGGGACGGATGAGGCGGTGAGGGCGAGGAGCGAGGGGACGGTGAAGGTCGTCGAGGACGAGACGTGGTGGTCGGGTGCGGCGGCTGGCGCTGCAGGTGCCGCCTCTCCCTCGAGGAGGCGACCCTGGACGTCGAACGCGAGGCGAGCTGCCGCCGGCACAGCTGACGCGTCGCCCGCTCGGCCCGCCTGCGCCGGCTGCGGCTTCATCCAGTCGAGCGCCGGGTTCTGCGGCTCGTCGGGGAAGAAGTGCCGCCGGATGTACTCGGGGCTGCCCTCCTCCTCGTCGACCTCGACCTCGTCGGCGACGGCCGGCCGCTGCGCGGGCGGAGCCGGCGCACCCGCAGGCGCTGGGCGGGCGGCTCTCGGCGTCGGCGTCGGCGTCGGCCTCGCCGCCGGCGCGCGCTTCTGCGCTCGCGCCTGGAGCATCTTGAGCACGCCCTCGGACAGGCCGAGCTCCTCGCGGATCTGCCGCTGCTCCTCGAGGATCTGGGCCTCGGACATGCCGCGCAGGACGTCGTCGTTCTCGCGCGAGACGGCATCGAGGAGGCCGTCGACCGAGACCGGGTCGGCGTCTGGGCCCGCCGAGTCGGCGTCAGGATTGTCGACGAGGTCGAGCGGTGCGGAAGAGGCGGCGGCGGAAGGTGGAGGAGGGGCGGCCTTGCGAGGGAAGAGCCCGCGGCTCGACGAGGGGAAGCCGGTCGGGCGGGCGTCGAGAGGGGACGGCCTCGCCGGGCCGGGTGCTGTTGGCGGCTTGGGCGCACTGGCGCCCCGCGCGCCGATGGGCCGCTCGACGACGCCCTTGACGAGGGACGGCCGTGCACCGCCTCGCGGCAAGGCGCCTCCGCCGCGCTCGAGCTCGTCGTCGCCCTCGGCGTCAAAGTCGAGCTCGAACCGCTGCGCGGCGTTGTCGGCCTGCGCTGCTGCTGCTGCTGCTGCTGCTGCTGCGGCGGCGGCGAGGGCGGCGTCCTTCTCGCGCTGGGCGGCGAAGCGCGACTTGGGCTTCGAGGGCGGGGGTGGTCGTGCGGCTTGCTCGGCGGGGGTTGGCGGTACGACGGGGATGGGCGCTGTTGCGGGCAGGAGTCAGCTTCTGGTGCAGCTGAGCAGCTAGCGCGCGCAGTGGAGGGACGCACCAGGTAGCGAGCCAGAGGAGACGGCGGGAGGACGCTCGCGGACGACACGGGCGGCAGGAGCTTGGCCCGGCTCGAGCTCTGGGAAAGCTGGCTCGTCGTAGAGGTCGGCGAGCGACGGCCTGATGCGCTGCGAGGCCATGGCGAGCGAGGTGAGGGAGGAAACCGCGCACGGCGATGAGGCGGTGAAGGTCGCTTTCTCGTCTCCCGCTCGCTCGACCAGCGCCGGTGTGAAGCACGGGAGCCAGCTCGTTACACAGTCTAGAGCCCGCCCTGCCGAACGCAGAACTCCCCGAGCGCACTGCTCATAAGCCGCCGCGCCGCTCTCCTGCCAACTTGTCGCGCTACGGGCCACCTGCGCTCGCGAGCGTGACGAGGACGAGAACGATTGCAGAGTAGGCTAACGAGGGTTGCGAGAGGAGATGAGAACGGGCAGGGAACGAGACAAGCACGAGGAGGGGGCCA
>Ga0308169_10000759_pt1 | contig 42388 bp, 31 predicted proteins | sample PhyBR1_2_FD_202139 | JGI IMG/M metagenome (GOLD analysis project Ga0308169, IMG submission 202139) | Phyllosphere microbial communities from UC Gill Tract Community Farm, Albany, California, United States - DLSLSB.R1 | ecosystem: Host-associated > Plants > Phyllosphere > Unclassified | place...
AGAACAGCGTCTTCACATCGTAGGACGACGCGTTGATGAAGGTCTTGAGCAGATGAATCGACGAAATGCCGATGATCGCCATCGCCAGCTTGGTCTTCAGGACCGACGCGTTCACGTGCGACAACCACTCTGGCTGGTCCGGGTGACCATCCAGGTGCATGCGCGACACGAACGTCTCGTAACCCCCGATGATCACCATGATCAACAGGTTCGAGATCATCACCACATCGATCAGGCCGAGCACGACCAGCATGATGATGGTTTCATTGAGCCGGGTAGGGCGCAGGGCGCCCGGAACACTGACGGCATCGATGATGTGTTTGAGCGAGTCGGCGTTGCCCATGGCGGCGCCGATCAGGTCGACGAGTTCGACCCAGAAGTGAAAGACGTAGACGCATTGGGCCAGGATCAGGCCCAGGTAGAGCGGCAGTTGCAGCCAGCGGCTCGAGAAAATCAGCGAATTGAGGGGCGACAGCTTGCGAAAAGGCTGGTTCGGCGGCAGAGACGACATCGGGATGGAACTCCAGGAAGTGCGAGAAAATTCAGCACGGCATTTTACACCGGCGCCAGCGTTACGGTGTCGTCTGGCGCGCACTTGTCCGCTTTGCAAGCGACGGCGTTAGAATGAGGCAGGCGGCATCTGCCGGTCGCCGGGGGCAGGTGTGTAAGGGCTCAGTAAGCGAGCGCCCCTATGGTATCGGCATAACCCACTAACTAGAATGGAGACTGACATGTCCGAGAACGAGACGACGCAAGAGCAATCCCAGGGCCTACAAGAACACCGCGTATTCCAGCCGCCGCACGACTTTGCCGCCAACGCCACCGTCAGCGGCATGGCCGCCTACGACAAGCTGTGCGCCGAAGCGGCCAGCGACTACGAAGGTTTCTGGGCGCGCCTGGCGCGCGAGAACCTCGACTGGCACAAGCCATTCACCAGCACGCTCGACGAGTCCGACGCACCGTTCTACAAATGGTTCGGCGACGGTCAGCTCAATGCGTCGTACAACTGCCTCGACCGCAATCTTGAAAACGGCAACGCCGACAAGACCGCGATCATCTTTGAAGCCGACGACGGCGCCGTCAACCGCGTGACCTACCGCGAGCTGCACGAGCGTGTCTGCAAATTCGCCAACGCGCTCAAGTCGCGCGGCATCAAGAAGGGCGACCGCGTCATCATCTACATGTCGATGTCGGTCGAAGGTATCAGCGCGATGCAGGCCTGCGCCCGCATTGGCGCGACCCACTCGGTGGTGTTTGGCGGCTTTTCCGCCAAATCGCTGCAGGAGCGCATCATCGACGCCGGCGCAGTTGCGGTCATCACGGCCGACGAGCAGCAGCGCGGCGGCAAATCGCTGCCCCTCAAAGCCATCGTCGACGAAGCCCTGGGCATGGGCGGCTGCAACACGGTCAAGGACGTCATCGTCTACAAGCGCACCGGCGGCGACGTCGCCTTCCAGGAAGGCCGCGACCTGTGGCTGCACGAGCTGGTGGAAGGCCAGTCGGCCGACTGCGAGCCGGAATGGGTCGACGCCGAGCACCCGCTGTTCATCCTCTACACGTCCGGCTCGACCGGCACCCCGAAAGGCGTGCAGCACTCGACCGGCGGCTACCTGCTGTGGGCCGCGCTGACCATGAAGTGGACGTTCGACCTGAAGCCCGACGACGTCTTCTGGTGCACCGCCGACATTGGCTGGATCACCGGCCACACCTACATTGCCTATGGCCCGCTGGCCGTCGGGGGCACGCAGGTCGTGTTCGAGGGCGTGCCCACCTTCCCGAACGCCGGCCGCTTCTGGAAGACGATCGAAAAGCACAAGGTCAGCATCTTCTACACGGCGCCAACGGCGATCCGCTCGCTGATCAAGGCGTCGGACGTGGACGAAAAGGTCCATCCGAAGAATTCGGACCTGTCGAGCCTGCGCCTGCTGGGTTCGGTCGGCGAGCCGATCAATCCGGAAGCCTGGATGTGGTACTACAAGAACGTCGGCGGCGAACGCTGCCCGATCGTCGACACCTTCTGGCAGACCGAAACGGGTGGCCACATGATCACGCCGCTGCCAGGCGCGACGCCGATGGTGCCGGGTTCGTGCACGCTGCCGCTGCCGGGCATCATGGCCGCGATTGTCGATGAAGCCGGCGCCGACGTGCCGAACGGGCAGGGCGGCATCCTGGTCGTCAAGCGCCCATGGCCGTCAATGATCCGCACCATCTGGAACAACCCGGACCGGTTCCGTACCAGTTACTTCCCGGACGAGCTGGGTGGCAAATACTACCTGGCGGGCGACGGCGCGATCCGCAACAAGGACACCGGCAACTTCACGATCACGGGCCGCATCGACGACGTGCTGAACGTGTCGGGTCACCGCATGGGCACGATGGAAATCGAATCGGCCCTGGTGGCCAATTCGCTGGTGGCCGAAGCGGCAGTGGTGGGACGGCCGGACGACACGACGGGCGAATCGATCTGCGCCTTCGTCGTGCTCAAGGGCGCGCGGCCAACGGGCGAGGAAGCCAAGAAAATCGCCAATGAACTGCGTGCATGGGTGGGCAAGGAGATCGGTCCGATCGCCAAGCCAAAAGAAATCCGCTTCGGTGACAATCTGCCGAAAACCCGCTCGGGCAAGATCATGCGCCGCCTGCTGCGCGTGCTGGCCAAGGGCGAGAACATCACGCAGGATGTGTCGACGCTTGAGAATCCAGCGATTCTGGAGCAGTTGAAAGAGTCAGCGTAACCCGCACCCCGTCGTTCCCGCAGAGGCGGGAACCCAAGTCCTTCGCGCAGCCACATCAGCAAAATTTGGTGGCCACGCAAGCATAGCTCGGGTTCCCGCCTCCGCGGGAACGACGTTTTTTAGGGCGCGGGCCACTGGTCCGCATCCCCCCATCACAACTTCTGCAACTGCTCCTTTGCATACGCCGCACCCGCACCGGTCGGCGCCAATTCAAGATACGTGGTGAACGCCGCCCTGGCTTTCTGCGGCTGATTCGACCTGACATACGCATCGCCCAGATTGCGATATGCAATCGCCCGCGACGGATCGATCTTGACGGTATTTTCAAACCAGCGCGCCGCTTCGACAAAACGATCCTGCTTGTAAAACACGAAGCCCAGATTGTTCGCCGCCAGCGCAAAGTCAGGCCGCAGCTTGAGCGCCTCGGTAAACTGCGCCTCGGCCTGCGCATACTGCTTCTCCCGATACAGCTGCAGCCCCAGGTCGTTGGCCCGCTGCGCCTGCTGCCGGCTTGACACCGGCACCGCCGCCGGCGCCTTGAGCCGCGTCTCGCCACCTTGCAGATCTTTGACCACGACCGTGCCCGTTGCCTTCGATGCCTGCGCATCGAGCCGCGTATTGAGCGCAATCGCATCGTTCGACAACTGCGCCGTGCCGGCCGTGAGGAACTCCGTTTCTTCGGGCAGCTCGAACACGAAGTCGCCGCCTTCCGAACCCGGCAAGCTGCCAAAGGCCGGCGTCTGCTGCGACACGCTGGAGACGGCCGGCGCCACATACGCCGCCAGCTCGGTGGCCGTGATCAGGCCATCGCCATTCAGGTCACCCTTGCCGCCCAGGCCCTGCATCAGGGTCCAGGTAAAGACCGAGTGGCCATTTGGCCCGCCATCGGCCACCAGCTGGTCGGTGCCGCCGGCCGTCAGCATCTGCCGGCCCAGGCGGCGCGCGTTATCGCGCAAGAACGACGCATTGGCCGCGCCGCGTGTCAGGCCAAGGCCGCTGTAGCAGGCGTCCATCACGAACAGCGCGTGCTTGGCGGGCAGGCTCTCGGCGATGTTCTGGATTTCGGTCATCGGAATCGCATCGGTGGCCAGGTTATTCGGGTCGGCATCGAACGGCACGATGTAGCCGAGGTCGCGCCCCGAACTGAGCTTGCGCGTGGCGCCATGCCCGGCAAAGAACACGAACACGCGGTCGTTCGGCTGCAAGCCGCCATGGGCCAGGCGATCGTGGAACGCGGCCAGGATGCCCTGGCGCGTGGCCTGTTCATTCTTCAGCATGATCACGCGCTCCTGCGCGAACCCGAATTTTTGCACCAGCAGCCGCTCGACGCCCTCGGCATCGCGCACCGCATATCCCAGGCGCGGCCACTTCGGATAATTGTCGATGCCCACCAGGATCGCCCACGAATTGGCGTAGCCCGTGGCCGCCGCGCGTGGCGCCGGCGCGGGCGCTGCCTTGCTGTCGACTTGGAACTTGGCGCCATCCCAGCCGGCAAATTGATAGCCCTCGGCGGCCAGACGTTCGAGAATCATCGGCAGCGCCTTGACGGTGCGCTCGTGGATGTCGTGGAACAGGATGATGCCGCGGCCTTCCTTCTCGACGCTGCGTAGCACGCGGTCGGCGATCGACGACGGCACCGGGTCGGCCCAGTCGAGCGAATCGATATTCCACATCATCGACGTGAGCTGCGCATCGGCCAGCAATTGCATGCCTTCGCGATTGCGCGCGCCGTACGGAAAGCGAAACAGCGACGAGCGCTGCGGATCGACCGCCTTGAGCAGCGTGTCGGTATCGAGGATTTCGGATTTTAGTTTCGCGCCCGTCTGCTTCGATAGCTGCGCATGCGTGAGGCTGTGATTGGCCAGCACGTAGCCGGCGTCCTTGAGCTTGCGACTGACCTGGGCATTGGCGCTCAGTTTGGCGGCACCCTCCGCGTCGAGCGCGCCCAGGTTCCGTCCGACGTTGAAGAAAATCGCCGGCGCGTTGTACTGCTTGAGGATCGCGGCGATTTCTTCGCTGTAGCGGCGGTGCGGGCCGTCGTCGAAGGTAAGCAGCACGGTCTTTTTCGGCAGCGACTTGCCGAAGATCTCGGCGCCTTCACGCCCGGCCTGTGCCGGCGCGCTCGGCTCTAGGGCAGCAGGTTCTGGTTCCGGCGCAGCGGGGTAGGGCAGCACGACGCCGTATTCCTTCAGGATACGTTCGCGCGTGTAGAGCTTTTTCAGGTAAGCGATGTAGCTGTCCCACTTCTCGCGCTTCAGCTCGATCGCGCGGGTATCGTAGCGCCCGAAGATCGCGCGGATCTCTTTCTCGTAATTGCGCTCGATCTCGGCCAGCGCGTCGAGGTCTTCCGAGATCCGCTTGTGCAGCTTGATCGCGGCGAGCGACGAATCGCTGGCGATCTGACCCTGCAGGCTGCGCAGGGTTTCGCGAAACGCCAGGCGGTCGGCGTCGTACAGGCCGTCGCCCGACTCGATATAGTCGAGCAGGGTGCTGATGGCGTCGAAGCGGCGTGGGTTGTTCGACGCGATCAGGGTGGCCAACGCCGTCTCGACGCGACCGATGCGTTCCTGGTTTTCGTGGAACAGCTGCTGGCCGATGCGGTTTGCCTGCGCGCGCTCGGCGGCGGGCAGGGTGGCCTCGTCATGGGTTAGCACGATGATCTTGCGGTAGGCGTCGAGCATGGCGCGCAGCTCGGTTGCGATGGCGCTGGCGTCCTGGGTGCTGGTGGCGGTTGCGGTTGCGGGGGCAGGCTTTGTTTCCGGCGACCCGGTCGGGGTGCGGTTCACGAGCCATGAGCCGGCGCCGGCGCCAGCTGCGGCCACGGCGAAGATGATGAGATAAAGTGATGTGCGTTTCACGACGTATCCGTTGCGGGTAGCGTGCCGGATGGGCAGGCCAGCCGGCAACGATACCATTCAGAGGTGGTGCTGGAAAGGGGCTTGCCCTGTGGTTGTCAGGTCGGTCTTGTACTACCAGGAATTGTTGTTATAATGAGCGGCTTCGTGGAATGCTCACGTCGACCATCAGGAGAGATGGATGAGTGGTTTAAGTCGCACGCCTGGAAAGCGTGTGTAGGTTCATAGCCTACCGGGGGTTCGAATCCCCCTCTCTCCGCCAAGGATTTATAAGGGCCGCTTTCGAGCGGCCCTTTGCATTTGTACTATTGATTTGATGTGTGCTATTCGGTTCGATGCTATCTTGCTTGTTCAATATCTCTTGGGCAAGCATTATGGACTTTATCGAATGGATGAAATTAACCGGTTTGTCTGAGAAATCTGCCAACAGCTACCAGGGTGCGATTAAAGGACGTTTGACCAACTGGGCTAGGACTCATGGACTCACGACGAACCCGATTGTAGAGATCCCCAATCTTTCAGAATTCGCTGCCCTTTCTGAAAAGTTGAGGCAGACCCCCGAATTTCTTGACCGGAACAAGACCGGTAACGGGATGTACGCTGCTGCACTCAGCAATTATCAAAAATACCTCCAAGCCGTTGCTGCTCTTCCAGAAAGAAAACAGACAGAGTATGGGCCGCACCGACAGCAGGTAGCAAAAATCGAGTCCACGTCCAATGCACCGTTCGATCCGAAAAGCCAGGAAGACGCGCGAGAAAGAGTGTTGCGCGAAATCGTGCAGCGGCGGGGCCAACACAAGTTTAGGAAAAGTCTGATTGCTGCATATGATGGACACTGTGCAATTACTGGTTGTTCAGTGTCGCCCCTTTTAGAGGCTGCACATATCACGCCATACCTGGGACCGGAGACGAACGCGGTTACAAACGGTTTGTTACTTCGTGCAGATATTCACACGCTGTGGGATCTCGGGCTGATTGCTGTGGATCCTAAGGCTCGTACTGTTTGGGTAAGCGCCGAAATTACAGATTCTACATATCAAGCCCTAACCGGGGTATCCATAATGCTTCCGCTGGATTTGACACAATGGCCTTCAACCGCAGCGCTTCAACAACAATGGAATCTTGCGCAGACAAAACTTGCTGAGGCTGGTTCGAAGGTTTAGAAGCGCAACCTTCAAGCAAGCCGGGAGCCGGCAACGGACCCGGCCCGAACTGTAGTGCGGCATATTCGTCATTGAGGCAGAGCTTGTGTCTTTATGTTAGGCCTGACTCAGGATATAAGTTTAATCGCCATCATTATGGAAATGACAATTAAGGAAGCTAGAGTCAGTCGAGTACGGATAGCAGAAAACATGAGCACCTTTATGGCCGTAAATGTCCATTACAACCGCAGTGTTTCATGCACTGCAGGAGGCGGCTCATCGATCACCAGTTCTCGCTCTGGCTCATCAACTTTGTCAACAGCGGCAATAGGTTCAACAGGTGCATTCGCTTGTGCTCCGCCCCCAAGCAGGACTTCTAATTCGCCCCGTTCACGTTCAGCAAGAATAGAAGCGGTCGTAGGAAATTGTGGATATGGCATATTACCTCCGTAGGAATTTTTGAAAGTGTACTTCAAATTTCCACGTCATAGCTGAACTTGGTAGTCAGCGGGATAGTATTGAGGTTCTATTTAATCTGCATGTAGGGAAATCTAGGTATCGCATTCGTTCAAAAGCACTCGTCAGCGTCGCTCTTGTCAAATCCTAATGGGAACAAACTTTGTGAGCGAAGATAAAAATGAGCGGCCGTTTATTGAGGCAGTTTTGCAGGCGCGGAAGCGGTAGTCGGTCTTATGACTGATAACGAGATCGTTGGCCGTCCCCATCATTGGAACCGCATCCAAATTGCTCAAGAGTGCAGATTTCATTCAGAAGCACCCTGGATCGCGGGCGGGCCATGGTGATTCGCCGGTCCATCCGGCGTAGTATCGTCGGCAGCCGCATGTTCGTAAGTGCCCAATAAAACCGCTCCCGAGCGGTCATCAATGATCATCCCACTATCAAAACATCACGACCGCTTGTAACGCAGCCACACCCCGCCACCATCCTGAACCTCTGCCGAATCGAGTTTCAGGTAACTCGGCTGCTTCCAGGCTTCTTCGGCAATTTCAAACGACGCAGGATGATGGCCACGCCCGTCGATCAACGGCAGTATCAGCACGCTGACTTCATCGACCAGCCCGGCATTGACGAAGGACCCGCTGACGTGCGGGCCACCTTCGACGATCAGTCGCTTCGTGCCCAGTTCATCCGCCAGGGTTTGCACGACCTGCGCCAGATCGATATCGGTTTTGCCTGCGAAAAAATACGACACCTCGATCGACTGCAGATAGGCCAGATAGTCGTCCGACACGGCTTCCGTGAGAACCGCGACAACGTGCGAGTCGAGTGCTTCATTGCTCTTCCATGCAACCTTGCCGTGACCATCGATGGCAATGGCGTAGGTCTTTGCATCACGCTTGGCGAAATAGGGTGTACGTGGGATCGGCTCCTTCGCCAACCCTTTCGGATAGCCTTCGCCATGCGCGATTTCTTCCATGGTCGTACGGCCGCAAATCCAGCCATCGAAGTCAAACGTCGCGGCCAGCTTTTCGTACAGCTCGCCTGCAGCTTTTTTGAAGGGCCGATCCCAGCCATCGGTCAGTGCGTGGCCGTCGATGGACGACATCATGTGGCAAATAACATAGGGTTTCATTAGATTCTCCAAAACGAGACATGAGAAAGTTGCTCGTCAATTAAAAAGGGTCATGTCCTGTCATCAAAGTCGGCAGACACGCTCAGATCACGCTGCATCGAAATGTCGCGAACGCGTTCCTGCAGGCGCTCGACAACGGCATCGAAGCCCCAGGCGCCGAGCACCAGATGCCTTGGCGCGTCGGCGCCGTTCGCAATCGTGACCATGGCCTGCGCGGCCTTGACCGGGTCACCTGCCTGGGCACCGCTGGTCTCTTTGGTGACGGCCAGGCGCTTTGCCGCCGTATCGGCGTAATCGGTAATCCCGCTCGTTGTCTGGCGCAGGGAGCGACCCGCCCAATCGGTGCGAAACGGCCCGGGCTCGACGCAGGTGACGGCAATCCCCAGCGGAAGCACTTCGGCGCGCAGCGCGTCTGACCAGCCCTCGACCGCATGCTTCGAAGCGGCGTAGTAGCCCGACCCCGGATAACCGATGAGGCCAGCGACCGACGTGATATTGAGGATGTTGCCCTTGCGCTGCTCGCGCATCAGGGGCAGGACCGCCCGCGTCATGGCAAACAGGCCGAAGACATTCGTGTCGAACTGCGCACGGATTTCTGCCTCTTCACCTTCCTCGACAGTGCTCTGGTAGCCGTAGCCGGCGTTGTTGACCAAGACATCAATGCGTCCGAAGCTTGAGCGCGTCGCGGCAACGGCTGCATCGATGTCTGCAGGGCGCGTGACATCCAGAGACAGTGCGAGCACGCGCTCCGGTGCGCTGCGTTCGATGTCTGCGATGGTGTTCTTGTCGCGCGCGGTGACGACCACGCGCCAGCCGCGCTGAACAATCAGTTCGGCCAGGGCGCGGCCCAGGCCGGTTGAACAGCCGGTGATGAACCAGACCGGCGTGTTGTCTTGCTTGGGAGAGCCATGCATCACTTGTTCAAGTGCTCGCGCACCTTGGCCGCACTGTTGCCCACCTGGCCAACCACGCGCTCCAGCTCTTCCTTACTGATGCCAAGGGCTTCAGTCCAATAGCGGACCTCATGGGTCTCGGTGAGACTGATGAGGTTGCGGTCCGGGTTGCCTTTGTTCGAAAGATTATCTGACATGGGTATCTCCTCAAAACTTCAGGATGCGCGGCCAGGGAGCACTGAGTCAGTGCGTGATTTCACGAACCGCTTAACAACATGTTTGCAGTCCCGGTAACGCAGTGCTGTCTGCCTGTTGTTTTCACGGCGTGCAGTTCGTCCACTGTTTTATGCAATTCGTCCATCGTGCGCCAGTGGTATCCGAGATTTGTTCAATGCTTCGCCTGAAGACCTGCACAGGTGCATCAACGGCAATAAAAATTGCAATATAAATATTGATTTCGCGCGCCAAGAATCTGCTAGAATATTTTACAAGCAATAAAAATTTATAATAATCTACAAAAGTTTCATTGTTTGAGCTACGGCGAGCTGAGGAAATGTCACTCCCGTCACCAATATCGATATTCCACGGAGTCCCTTCCCATGCGCATCAAGTCAGTCCTGCTGGTCCTGTCCGCCTTTATCACCTTTAGCGCGGGCATCGCCCACGCCGGCCCGATCCTGGTCCAGAACGGCAATTTCGAGCTGACCTCGAATGGTGGCAACAAGAAAATCAACGGCACGACGATCGACGCCAAGGGCACCACGCTGACCGGCTGGACCAGCAAGGAAGGTACCGGCGGCTCGGGCGGCTACAACTTCGTCCTCGATGGTGCTACCGCCACCACGACCACGTCGGCGCTGCGACTGGAAGGCATCAAGAACGGCTTCACCGCCTCGCCAACTGGCGGCAATTTCTTCGCGTCGGATTCGCAGTACTACCCGGGCCAACTGTCCCAGCTGATCAACGGCCTGACGATCGGCACCTCGTACCTGTTGACCTTTGATTTCGCGCTGGCCCAGCAATCCGGCTTCGTCGGCGCCAACTACGACAATTACTGGCAGGTCGGCTTTGGCAAGGCCACCCAGAACACCACCAAGCTGAGCATTCCGGATGACGGCTTCAGCGGCTGGAAGTCGGCCACGATGGCCTTTACCGCCACCAGCGCGAGCGAAATGCTGTCGTTCCTTGCCCGCGGCACGGCGCCGGGCGCGCCGCCATTCATGCTGCTCGATAACGTCGCGCTGAACGCCGAGGTGCCCGAGCCAGCCACCTGGACCATGCTGCTCGGCGGCCTGGGCCTGATCGGTTTCATGGCGCGCCGTCGCCGCAACGCAAAGGTCTGAAAATACGGGCGGGTAGCGGCAGGCAAGTCTGCCGCTACCCGCCTGTAACGTCACCATGCACTTTTCTCCCGCCGAATTCGCCGCCACCGCACTGCGCCTGTGCATCTGGCTGATCCTGCTCACGGCCTTGTTCGTGCCGCTGGAGCGCTGGTTCGGCGTGCGCCACGACGGGCCGAACGGCGAGTTGCGGCAGAACCTCGCGTACTATTTCCTCAGCAGCCTGGTGCCGATCGTACTGCTGAGCGCGCCGATGGCGCTGCTGGCCGCGCTGGCAGCCTGGCTGGTGCCGGATGCCTTGATCACCGCCATCGCCGGCTTGCCGCTCGCCGTGCGCATGGTGCTGGCTTTCATGATCGCCGAAACCGGCTTCTACTGGGGCCACCGGCTCAGCCACGAGCTGCCGTGGCTGTGGCGTTTCCATGCGCTGCACCACAGCACCGAACGCATGCACTTCCTGGCCAATACGCGCAGCCATCCCGTCGACATGGTTATCACGCGCCTGTTCGGCATCGTGCCGCTGTATCTGCTGGGCCTGGCCAGCCCGACAGCGGCCGGCAGCGCTGCGCCCGCCGCACTGATCGTGCTGGGTACGTTATGGGGCTTCTTCATCCACGCCAACCTGCGCTGGCGCTTCGGCCCGCTCGAATGGTTTGTTACGACGCCGGCCTTTCATCACTGGCACCACAGCCGGCACGAGCACATCAACCGCAACTACGCGTCCACGCTGCCGTTCCTGGACCGCCTGTTCGGCAGCCACTACCTGCCGCGCCACTGGCCGGCCAAAGTAGGGACCGACACGCCGCTCGCGCCCACTTTGAGCCGCCAGCTGATCGAGCCGCTGCTGCCGGTGCAGGCAGCCAAACCTGCGGTCGAGCGACAGTTTTGACGAGCGACGCCAATACAACGGCGACCCTCCGGATCTGGTTGATTGACGACGTGATCGCGTACAATGACGTGCCAATCACTACCAAACACACCTAATGGAATGGCTTTTTGACCCAAATATCTGGGTCGGCTTGTTCACCCTTGTCGTGCTCGAGATCGTCCTTGGCATCGACAACCTGATTTTCATCGCCATCCTGGCGGACAAACTCCCCCCGCACCAGCGCGACCAAGCCCGCCTTGTCGGCCTGTCGCTCGCCATGATCATGCGTCTTGGCCTGCTCACCGTCATCGCATGGCTCGTCAAACTCACCGCACCCCTGATTGCGCTCGGCCCGCTGACGTTCTCCGGACGTGACCTGATTTTGCTGGTGGGTGGTTTCTTTTTGCTGGCCAAGGCCACGATGGAGCTGCACGAACGCGTCGAAGGCAAGCTGCAGGTCGCCACCGGTAAGCGCGCCTACGCCAGCTTCGCCGCCGTCGTCGCGCAGATCATCGTGCTCGATGCCGTGTTCTCGCTCGACGCGGTGATCACTGCCGTCGGCATGGTCGACGAGCTGGGCGTGATGATGGCGGCCGTCGTGATTTCGATGGGCGTCATGCTGTTCGCCTCCAAGCCGCTCACGCGCTTCGTCAACGCGCATCCGACCGTCGTCGTGCTGTGCCTGAGTTTCCTCTTGATGATCGGCCTGTCGCTGATCGCCGAAGGCCTGGGCTTCCATATCCCCAAGGGTTACCTGTACGCCGCGATCGGCTTCTCGGTCGTGATCGAGCTGCTCAACCAGCTGGCGCGCCGCAACTTCGTCAAGCAGGATGCGCACATCCCGCTGCGCGACCGCACGGCCGATGCGGTACTGCGTCTGCTGGGCAGCACGCGCGGGATCGAGCCGGGCGACGAGCCGGATCCGGTGACAAGCAAGCAGCAGAAGCAAAAGCCGGACGAGCCGACCTTCGAGCTCGAAGAGCGCAATATGGTCAGCGGTGTCCTGAGCCTGTCGCAGCGCTCGGTGCGCTCGATCATGACCAACCGCTCGGACATCTCGTGGATCAATATCGAGGACGACGCCGACACGATCCGCGCGCAGCTCCTGGCGACGCCGCACGGCTTCTTCCCGGTCTGCCGGGGCGAGCTCGATGAAGTGATCGGCGTCGCGCGCGCGAAAGACCTGATCGCCGACCTGGCGCTGTCGGGCGCGATCGATGCGAACCATATCCGCGTGCCGATCATCGTGCCCGATGCGAGCGGCGTGCTGAAAGTGATGGACCGCCTGAAGCGTTCGCACGGCCAGCTGGTTCTTATCGCCGACGAATACGGCACCTTGCAGGGCCTGGTCACGCCGATCGACATCCTCGAAGCCATCGCCGGCGAATTCCCCGACGAAGACGAGCAGCCCGTGGTGCAGGACCTGGGCGGCGGGCGCTGGCGCGTGGATGGCACGGCCGACCTGCACTACCTTGAACAGGTGCTCGAGGTGGACGCGCTGGTGGGCGACACCGACGACTACACCTCGCTGGCCGGCCTGATGCTCGAGCGCTTCGGCACCTTGCCGCTGGTGGGCGACGGCATCGAGATCGAGGGTCTGCGCATGGAAGTTGAAGAGGTACTGGAACGCCGTATCGCGTCGGTGCTGGTCACGCGCATTGCCGATCCGCTTTGACGCTTAGTTGAACGACCGTTTTTGACAGGGACACGATCATGCAAGCACTCTCCCGGGGCCAGCGTCTGCCCCTGTCCACCCTGGCGCCAGACGGCGTGCTGCAAGCGGGCGTATCGGCCCAGGGTCTAGCGCTCGATGTCGCGTGCTTTGCACTTAGCGCCGGCGGCAAGCTGGCCGACGAACGCTACATGACCTTCTTCAACCAGAGCGCGACACCGTGCGGTGGCGTGGCGCTGGGTGCGGTGGGTCAGAATACTGCAGGCTTCAGTTTCCAGCTCGCGCGGCTACCTGGCTGGGTCGAGCGCGTCAGCATCGTTGCCAGCACCGAGGGCGCAGCGACGATGGCGCAACTGCAGACCGGCTATCTGCGCCTGGTTGGCCCGCAAGGCGAGTTCGCACGCTTCACCTTCAGCGGCAGCGACTTTGCCGGCGAGCGTGCCGTCATGCTGGGCGAGCTGTATCGCAAGGATGGTGGCTGGCGTTTCATGGCCGTGGGGCAGGGCTTCAACGGGGGCCTGGATGCGCTGGTGCGCCACTTTGGTGGTGCGGTGGCGGACGATGCTCCCCAAGCTTTGCCAACATCATCGGTCGACCTCGAAAAGCGCGTGGCCCAGGCTGCGCCGCAACTGGTCAGCCTGATCAAGTCTGCTGCCGTGTCGCTCGAAAAAGCGGGGCTCGCGCAGCACCGTGCCAAGGTCTGCCTGGTGCTCGACATCTCCGGTTCGATGAGCGCGTTGTACAGCAAGGGCCTGGTGCAGAAATTCGCCGAGCGCATTCTGGCGCTGGGCTGCCGCTTCGATGACGACGGCGAGATCGACGTGTTCCTGTTCGGCCGCAACGTCCACCAGGGCGAGGCGATGGGCCTGTCGAACTGGCCGAACTACATCAAGGGCATCATCGCGCGCCACCCGCTCGAAGGCGACACGCGCTACGGCGCCGCGATCGAAGCCGTGCGCCGCCATTACTTTCCGGATGCGCGTGGCGGCGAGCGCCGTGCCGTGGCCAAGGCTGCCGTGCCGGTGTACGTGATGTTCGTTACCGACGGTTCGACATCCGACAAGCCGCTGACCGAACGCCAGCTGCGCTGGGCCAGCCGCGAGCCGATCTTCTGGCAGTTCATGGGCATCGGCAAAGGGCGCAAGTCGAAAGCCAAGGCGCTGGCCAGCTTTGCCGACTCGGATTTCCCGTTCCTTGAAAAGCTCGACGAGCTCGATGGGCGCCTGGTCGACAACGCCGATTTCTTTTCGGTGGCCTCGCCCGACGAGCATCCCGACGCCGCGCTGTACGATCTGTTGATGAACGAATACCCGCAGTGGGTGAAGCAGGTCAGGGCGCTCGGCATGATCGGCTGACGCGCGGTAGAAGGGGCGGCATTTGTCACGCAAACAGGCCCCGAAATACCGCTCTGCTCAACCATTAGAAACCAGTAGTCGCACGTTACTCTTGTCGCATTGTCAGGACGTCGTTACGTCCACAGACCGTGTACAACAGGGAGAAACAACGTGTTCGAAGGATTCATCCAGCTCACCCCAACGGGCGTCGCGCTCACCATGGCCGCGTCGTACATCATGACCGTGTTTGCCAGCGAACTGTATCTGCACCGTTCGCGCAGCCACCGCGCGATCACGTTCCACCCGCTGCTGTGCCAGCTGTTTCGCCTGTGGATCTGGCTGACGACCTACGGCGTGACGGCCAAGGCCTGGGTGGCGGTGCACCGCAAGCACCACGCCAAATGCGACACGGTCGACGACCCGCACAGCCCGCAGATCCACGGCCTCTGGACCATCCTGACCAAGGGCACGCTGCTGTACCGCAAGGCCGCCCGCAACGCGGACCTGATCAAGACCTACGGCGTGGGCATCAAGGAAGACTGGATGGATTCGCACCTGTACACGAAGCACCGCTTCCGCGGCGCGTTCCTGTTTCTGGCGCTGGAAATGCTTGCATTCGGCGTGACCAACGGCTTTTTGATCTGGCTGTTCCAGTTTTCGATCCTGCCATTCTGGGCCTCGGGCTTCATCAACGGGATCTTCCACGTGGTGGGCTACCGTAACTTCCAGACCAAGGAAGGGTCACGCAACTTCTTCCCGATCGGGATCATTTTCGGCGGCGCCGAACTGCACAACAACCACCACGCCAACCCGGCTTCGGCCAAGCTGTCGATGAAGTGGTGGGAGTTCGATGCGGGCTGGCTCGTCATCCGCATCCTCTCGTTCGTGCGCCTCGTGACCATCAACCATGTCGACCGGTTGCCGGCACCGGATGCAGCGCAGACGCGGCGGCACGCGGCGGGTTGACGCCCGCCGGGCGCAGCTTCTTGCCAAGCCGGCGCCACCCGATCACCACGCCCGTCACGCTGAGCAGCAGACCACCGAGGCTCAGCACGACGAGCACAATGTCCCACAACGGGCGCCGCTCGAGCAGCGGCAACCAGTCCCACGAATGCAGCATCGCGAACAGCCAGCGGCTGGCGCGCTTGCCGCTGTCGATGTGGCCCAGTACCGCGCCGGTATGCGGGTCGAGATGCACCCAGGTCGCGTGCGGATCGGCGAACACGAGACGCAGTACCGGTAGCGGCTTGTCCGCGCCGCCCATCATCGTGTGCGCATCGCGTGCGTAGTAATACAGGTCGTAATCAACCAGTTGCTCGACCCGCGCGACGGGGGCGTCGACCAGGTGCGCGGCCGCAGCCTGCAGCGCCGCCGCGTCGAGCGTCAGTGACCGCGCAGCGTGGCTGTCCAGCACCTGCGGCGCGCCGCCCGCACGGTATGCCAGCACACGGTTCTGGCCCAGCACGCGCACCCAGCGCAGCTCGCGCACGGCGCCGGCGCTGGCGGCCAGCAGCGCTGGCGGCGCAGCGTCTTGCGTTGTCAGCGTCAATGGTCCGCCCTGCAGCGCCTCCATGCGCAGCTTGGGCGCGCCGGTGTCGAAGATGTGCCAGGGGTTCATCGACATCAGGCCGCTGAAGATCCACGCGATCGTCACCAGCGCAAACAGCAGGCCGGTCACGTGGTGCCAGCGCATCATCGCAGTCGGGTAGGGCGTGCGTGCACCGCTGCGGTATGGCGCGCGAAAACGCCAGCGCAGGATGCCGGCCACGGTGCCGGACAGCGCAGCGGCGATGCCGGCAATCGCCAGGTAATTGACGATATTGGTCCAGTAAGGCTGGAACAGGTTGCCGCGAAACGGATACAGCCAGTGGATCCAGGCGCCGGCGTAATTCCACAACTGTTCGCTGCGCGTTGCGTCGCGCACGACTTCGCCGCTCTTTCCCGACACGTACAGCAGCGTGCGATCTTCGTCATTCACCTCGACCCGGTGCAGCGGGCGCTGCGCATCGAGCCCGCGCGAATGGGTAAAGGCGTCTTCGTCGATCACGTCCTGGTAATGCACGTTCACGCCGGGACCGGCCCAGGCAGCGGCACTGCTCAGCGCATTGGCCGCGTTCACCGTGTCCACGCGTACGCCGCTGATGGCGTCGATGACGATGGCGCTCGCCTTGGCATTGTCGGTGGGCGCAGGCGTTGCCACATACACGGCGCGCCCGCCACTGGACGCCGCCAGGCGCAACCCGTCCAGCGGCTTGGAGACACCGGCCCTGGCCAGCGCCACGTTTGGTGCCAGCAGCGGGGCGTTCTGCGACAGCGCCGGCAGATGCGCCAGCCGTTCGGCATCGGTCAGCTTCGGGTAGCCGACGTACATCATCACGATGCCCGATGCGAACCACATCGCAAACAGCGCGCAGCCACCGATGCCCAGCCAGCGGTGGGTCAGGAACAGCCAGCGTTTGAGTTGTGCCTTCATGCCGGACTCCCCGTCAGAACGCCACGCGCAGCGACACGTCCGCCGTGCGCGCCGCGCCCAGGTACGCCATCGTGCTGTTCACGTTGGCAGCGTAGATCCGGTCCGTCAGATTGCGCACGCGCCCGACCAGTGCGACGTCGCGGTTGATCTGGTAGGACAGGCCCAGGTCGACGAACGTGTAATCCGGCCAGTACAGCGTGTTGGCCGCGTCCGCGTACACCTTGCCGACGCGGCGCACGCCGACGTTCGTTTGCAGCGCCGGCGTGATGGCGTACGACAGCCACAGGTTGGCCACGGTCGCAGGCGTGTTGACCGGCGTCTTCCCGGCCAGCGACACGTTGCCCTGGCGGTAGTTCTGGTATTCGGCGTCCACGTACGTGACGTTGCCCTGCAGACCAAGGCGGCGCGTCGGCTGCAGACCGATGGCCAGCTCGACGCCTTGCGATGTCTGCTCGCCCACGAGCAGGGTCAGGGCGCTGTTGTTCGGGTCCTGCGTCGCGATGTTCTTGCGCGTGATGTGGTACGCGGCCAACGTCGCCGTGCCTTTGCCATCCCAGAATCCCAGCTTGCTGCCCACTTCGAACTGGCGCCCGGTCGTCAGCTCGCTGTTGGTGCGCACGTCCGCGAACGAGGCGGTCGACAGCACGCCGGACGGCGGATCGGCCGCCGTCGCGTATTGCGCATACAGATTCATGGCGGGCGTGACGTCCCACACCAGGCCAAGGCGGCCCGTCGTCGGCGTGTAGCTACGTGCGAAGCTGGCCGGGCTGGAGGCGGTGACCTCGCGACGGTTGGTCAGATCGAGTTCGATGCGCTCGTGGCGCAGCGCGGTCACCAGGTTCAGGGTGGGCACCAGCGCCGTGCGGTTCTCGATATACAGGGCCGTTGTGGTGACCTTGTTGTCGCGGTCGGGTCGGAAGCCCGGGCTCATGCCGGGCACGGCGAAGAAGCGTTCGGTGACGAAGTCGTACGGGTCGACCGTGCTGACCGTGGCGGGCAGGCTGTTCGGGAAGCGCGTCTGCTTGTTGACGCTAACGTCCAGGCCAAAGGCCCAGTCGCTGCGGCGCGCGCCAATGCGGCTTTTGTACACGCCGTCGAGACGGTCGCCCACCATGCGCTGATCGTGGCGCTGGAGCAGGGCCCCCGAGCGGATCACAGCCGTGTTGGACGGGTTGAAGCGGTAGGTCTCGACGTTGCGGTAGTCGCGCAGCGCATCGTACAGATACAGCGTGTTGGTGAACTGCAGCGCGTCGCTGACCTGCCACTTGCCGATCGAGCGCAGCCAGTGAACGCGCTGGTCGTAGACGCCGTCGGCACTGTTGTAGTTCTTGAAACGCGTGGCCTCGAGAATGCGCGCCTGGCCGGCAATCGGGTTGGCCAGCGGGGTGCCCCAGTACGGCCGGTCCACGTCTTCCTGCTGGAATTCATAGGCCAGCGTGTGCGTCACGCCGCGCCCGAACTGCGACAGCAGGGATGCGGCCAGCTGGGTCGAGCGGCTGTCGACGCCGTCGATCGGGCTGCCGGTGTCGCGGTGGTTGATGTCGATGCGCGCGTACTGGCCATCGCTCAGCTGGCGATTCAGGCCGACCGATGCTTCTTTCAAGCCATGCGCGCCAAGCCGTGCCTGGGCTTCTGAAAACTCGCGCGCCTCGGCCAGTTTGGTGATGTAGTTGATCGAACCGCCCACGGCGCCCGAGCCAAACAGAAAGCTCGATGGCCCGCCGATGGCTTCGACCCGGTCGATGATCCAGCTGTCAACGGGGCGCGCGGCGATCGCGTACTGGACGTTGATGCCGTTGAACAGCTGGCTGATCGAGCCACTGCCAAAGCCCCGGTAGCTCACGCCGATATTGCCCGGCGCATTGTGGGCGGTCACGCCGGGGATCGCGCGCAGGATTTCCTGCGTGTCCTGGGCGCCCCGCACGTCGATCAGTGCGCGGTCGACGACCGTGACGGTGGCGGGGGTTTCGCGCGCACTCAAGCCAAGGCGGCTGACGGTATCGAGCGGCGTATCGAGCTCGAGCAGACTGCCCGCGCGCGGCGCATCTGCCGTGATTTCGACGGTGGGGATGGTTTGGGCGTACGCCTGCAAAGGGACGACGAAGGTAAAGCCCAGAGCGAGCGCGATCGTGCGCGGCCTGGCGTGAAGACATGGGGTCATTGCATTTCCTGTGCGCGCGACGGGTGCTGGTGGCGCGTCGCGCATGGTCCACCGGTGCTGCATGGGGATGCAGCACCGGAATCAAGGGTGAGGACAGATCAGGAAAGGGACGTGGGCGGCCCGCGCGATTGCGCAGGCGTCCAGGCAAATTGCGGGCGTGGCGCGTGATAGAACAGGGGCGGGTAGGGATCGCGCTCCAGGCTGACCACCTGCAGCGCGCCGGCATACGGCGGCGCGATGGCGACGTGCTGGTGCGAGCAGCACAGGTTACAGTGCGACATGTCGGGCACCGGTGGCGCTGTCGTCTGGCCCGCGTCGTCGACGACCAGAACGTGGCGGGTTCCCGTGGCGCTGCAAATTTCGGACAGATAGGCATTGGCTGGCTGCGCGGTGGCCAGGGCCATCGCATGCGACAGCACGGGCGTGAACAGGCCAAACAGGAACGCTACGAGAACGGTCCAGCCATACAGCGCGCGAGTTGTGCGAAGCCTGTGCATATGAAAATTATAGTCGGGGCCGCGCGTCACGGCGCACGGGTGGTCAATTTGTCCATCTCGCCGGGCGGCTCGCGACCGGGTCACGGGCAATACCGTGCGCGATTGTTATAATCGTGGCCTACCATCCCCGCTACCGACGACCAACACGATGCCGCGCACCCTTGTCATTTCCCCGAACTGGATCGGCGACGCCGTCATGGCCCAGCCCTTGCTGCGCCGGTTGAAGGAGCGCCATCCCGATCGCCCGATCGATGTCGTGGCGCCCACCTGGGTCGCCCCGGTCTGGCGCGCGATGCGCGAAGTGGACACGGTGCTCGAGTCGCCATTCAAGCATGGCGCGCTGCAGTGGAAAGAGCGCAAGGCGTTCGCGAAGATACTCAAGGCGCGCGGCTACGCCGACTCGTACGTCTTGCCCAACACGCTCAAGTTCGCGCTGATCCCGTGGCTGGCCGGCATCCCGCGCCGCGTGGGCTACAAGGGCGAGATGCGCTATGGCCTGGTCAATGTCATGCACCACGACGACAAGACCGCGCCGCGCCCGATGGCCCAGTTCTACCAGGCGCTGGCCGACGCGCCGGTGCGCGACCTGGCGCGGCCCGAGCGCCTGCCCGAACCCGTGATGACGGTGGCGCCCGAGGAAGCGCAGGCCGCGCTCGCGCGCCTGCAACTGCCGGGCGGTGCGCACGTCGTGTTTGCGCCGGGCGCCGAGTTCGGCCCGGCCAAGCGCTGGCCGTCCTCGTACTTTGCCGAGCTGGCGCAGACGATCCTGGCCCATCGCCCGGATGTACAGATCCTGCTGCTCGGCTCACCGAAAGACCGCGCGGTCTGCGACGAGATCACGGCGCTTGCGCCGCAGGCGCACAACCTGGCCGGTTCGACCTCGCTGGCCGAAGCCATCGCGCTGATCTCGCGCGCCGCCGCCGTGGTCACGAACGACTCGGGCCTGATGCACATCGGCGCGGCGCTGGGGCGGCCCGTGGTGGCCATCTATGGCCCGACCGATCCGCGCCACACGCCGCCGCTGTCGCAACTGGCGCAGATCCTGTGGCTGCACCTCGAATGCTCGCCGTGCCAGCAGCGCGAATGCCCGCTGGGCCACCAGAATTGCATGAAGCAGATCCTGCCGCAAGCTGTCTGGCAGCCCTTGCAATCCATGCTTGCCGCCGCGTGATGCGGGCAAGCCAAACGATTTAACAGAGGACCCCATCATGATTCTGGTTACCGGCGCCGCAGGTTTTATTGGCGCGAACCTCGTGCATGCGCTGTCAGCGCGCCAGCCGTTCAGCGTCTTCGCCGTCGACAATATGTCGCGGCCCGAGAAATTCCATAACATCGTCGATGCCGAAATCGCGGACTACGCCGACAAGGAAGACTTCCTGGTGCGCCTGAAGGCCGGGGAGTTCGACAACAAGTTCACCGCCGTGCTGCACCAGGGCGCGTGCTCGAACACGATGGAAACCGATGGCCGCTACATGATGAAGAATAACTATGACTACACGGTCGCGTTGTTCGAATTCTGCCAGCGCCAGGACATCCCGTTCATCTACGCGTCGTCGGCCGCCGTGTATGGCGCGGGCACCGTGTTTCGCGAAGAGCGGCCGCTCGAGCGGCCACTGAACGTGTATGGCTACTCGAAATTCCTGTTCGACCAGTACCTGCGCCGCTACTGGGCCACCAAGGGCAAGGATGCGGGCAGCCAGGTCGTCGGCCTGCGCTACTTCAATGTCTACGGGCCGCTCGAAGGACACAAGGGCACGATGGCGTCGGTGCCGTTCCACCAGTACCACCAGTTCCTGAAGGACGGCAAGGTGCGGCTGTTCGGCGCCAACGACGGTTACGAAGCCGGCGCGCAAATGCGCGATTTCGTCTACATCGACGATGTCGTCAAGGTCAACCTGTTCTTCCTGGACCATCCCGAACAGCGCGGCATTTTCAACCTGGGCACGGGCCGCGCGCAGCCGTTCAACGACCTGGCGGTGGCCACGGCCAATGCATTGGCCAACGAAGGCAAGCCGGCCTTGACGCTGCAGGAGATCGTCGACCAGGGTCTGCTCGAGTACCTGCCGTTCCCGGATAAATTGAAAGGCAAGTACCAGAGCTTCACGCAGGCCGACATCTCCGCACTGCGCGCGGCCGGCTACAACGAACCGTTCACCGATGCGGCCACCGGTGTGGCGAAGTACATGGACTGGCTGCGCGCGCAGCCGGTGCGTTAAAGCCGACGTTTACATCACGTATACACCGGGGGCCAAGCTTTATACCCGGTTTTTACGCCTGAATCGCTAACCTGCTCGTGTTCCATGCGGCGCTATCGTGCGCCGCATGGGTTCCAACACAACCACGAGCAGACACCATGAACGCATCGATTCAAGCACGGCGCGCCGCCCTGGCGGCAGCCGCCATGCTGGCCATCAGTGGCGCGGCCCAGGCCCAGGCCACCGACACCGTCGCGCTGGCCGAACCTTCCGCAGCCGCATCCCCCGTCACCTTCAACGCCGCGATCACGTCGGATTACCGCTACCGCGGCATTTCGCAGACGCGCCTGCAACCGGCGCTGCAGGGCGGTCTTGATTACGTCCACGCCACTGGCTGGTATGTCGGCGCGTGGGCGTCGACCGTCAAGTTCGCGAAGGACGCTGGCGGCGATGGTGATGTCGAGGTCGACCTGTACGCCGGCAAGCGCGGCGAATTGACGCCGGGTCTGACGTACGACGTCGGCGTGCTGCGCTACCTGTATCCGGACAATGGCCTTGGCCAGGTCGCCGGCTTCGTCAATGCCAACACCACCGAGGTGTACGCGCAACTGGGTTACGGCCCGGCCTATATCAAGTATTCGCACGCCACCACCAACCTGTTCGGCTTCGTCGACAGCGAGGGGAGCGGCTACCTCGACATCGGCGCCAATCTCGACGCCGGCCATGGCGTCACGGTGCTGCTGCACGCCGGCCGCCAGCGCGTGGATAACAACCCGGCAGCCGATTACACCGACTGGAAGATCGGCGCCTCGCGCAGCTTCGCGCTGGCCACGGTGGCCGTCGCGTATGTCGGCACCAATGCCGACAAGAGCGCGTACGCCTCGCCGAGAAACGGCAAGTTCACGGGCCGCGATGCGCTGCAGCTGACCCTGAGCCGCACGTTCTAAACCGCGCCACCAGAATAACAACCACGCTGAAAGCGAACGTCCATGGATCTCATCTATATCGGCGCGCTCCTCGTCTTCGTCCGCCTGACTTGCCTGCTGGTGAGCGGTTGCGGACTTCTCGGAGCCAAGCAATGAATCTCTCTTATGCGATCGGCGGCCTGGCCGCCTGCGCGCTCCTGGTCTATCTCCTGATCGCCCTGTTCAAACCGGAGGACATGTGATGGCCACCACTGAACTGATGACGCAGTTCCTGCCGCTGCTGGCGCTGTTTCTGGTCGTGCTGCTGGCGCTGGCCTGGCCGCTGGGCGCACTGCTGGCGCGCATCGGCGCCGCCGACATCCAACCGGGCGCCGTGCCTGGCCTGGGCTGGGTCGGCGGCATCGAACGCGCGCTGCTGCGCGCTGCGGGTCCCGCTGCCAGCGCCGCCCAGGGCTGGAAAGCCTATGCACTGGCGCTGATCGCCTTCAATGCGGTGGGCGTGGTGTTTGTCTATGGCTTGCAGCGCCTGCAGGGCTGGCTCCCGCTCAATCCCGAAGGCATGGCCGGTGTCAGTCCCGATTCGAGCTTCAACACCGCCGTCAGCTTCGTTGCCAACACCAACTGGCAAGGCTACAGCGGCGAGCAGACGATGAGCATCCTGACCCAGATGGTCGGCCTGGCCGGCCAGAACTTCTTTTCGGCCGCCACCGGCATCGCCGTCGCGTTCGCGCTGATCCGCGGCTTTGCTGCCCGTTCGGCCGGCGCGATCGGCAATTTCTGGGTCGACGTCACGCGCTCGACGCTGTACGTGCTGCTGCCGCTGTCCGTGATCCTGGCCGTGTTTCTGGTGGGGCAGGGCGTGGTACAGAGCCTGGCGCCGCATGCCGAAGCGCAGATGATCGAGCCGGTCGCCTACACGCAGCCGGCCAGCGATGGCCAGGCGGCAGTCGAGACGCGCGCCGAGACGCAGGTCATTCCGATGGGCCCCGTCGCGTCGCAGGAAGCCATCAAGATGCTGGGCACGAACGGCGGTGGCTACTTCAACGCCAACTCGGCGCATCCGTTTGAAAACCCGACCGCGCTGTCGAACTTCGCACAGATGATCGCCATCTTCCTGATCCCGGCCGCGCTGTGCTTCGCGTTCGGCCGCATGGTGGGCGACACCCGCCAGGGCTGGGCCGTGCTGGGCACGATGACGCTGATCTTCGTGATCGCGGCCATCGGCGCCTTCGCCGCCGAGCAGCAAGCCAATCCGCTGCTCACGCCACTGGGCATCGACCAGGCAGCAAGCAGCCTGCAGTCGGGCGGCAATATGGAAGGCAAGGAGACCCGCTTCGGCATCGCCGCATCGAGCCTGTTTGCGGTCGTGACCACGGCCGCATCGTGCGGCGCAGTCAACGCCATGCACGATTCGTTCACGCCACTGGGCGGCATGGTGCCGATGGTGATGATGCAGTTCGGTGAAGTGATCTTCGGCGGTGTGGGATCGGGCCTGTATGGCATGCTGGTGTTCGCGATCTTGACGGTGTTCATCGCCGGCCTGATGATCGGCCGCACGCCGGAATACCTGGGCAAGAAGATCGGCGCGTTCGAGATGAAGATGGTCGCCGTCGTCATTCTCGTCACGCCATGCCTGGTCCTGCTGGGTACAGCGCTGGCCGTGACCACCGGCGCTGGTGCAGCCGGCGTGGCCAATCCGGGCGCGCACGGCTTCTCCGAAATCCTGTATGCGCTGACGTCCGCCGCCAACAACAATGGCAGCGCGTTTGCGGGCTTGTCGGCCAATACGCCGTTCTACAACACGCTGCTGGCCGTAGCGATGTGGTTCGGCCGCTTCGCCGTGATCGTGCCGGTGCTGGCGATTGCCGGCTCCCTGGCCGGTCGCCAGCGCCTGCCCACCACACCCGGCACCTTGCCCACCCATGGCCTGATGTTCGTCGCCATGCTGGCCGCGATCGTCGTGCTGGTCGGTGTCCTCAACTACGTCCCGGCGCTGGCGCTGGGGCCCGTGGTCGAACACCTGCAATTGTTCGGAGAATGACAATGGATCAATCAGTGATCAACCCAATTGAAGCAACCCCGGTCCAGGCGCCGCGCAAGTCGCTGAACCTGTTCGATGGGGCGCTGGTGTGGCCGGCGATGCTCGACGCATGCAAGAAGCTGCATCCACGCACGCAGCTGCGCAGCCCAGTGATGTTCGTCGTGTACATCGGCAGCATCATCACCACGCTGCTGTGGTTCCAGGCGCTGGCCGGACATGGTGAAACGAGCGCCGGCTTCATCCTGGCTACCGCCGTCTGGCTGTGGTTCACGGTGCTGTTCGCGAACTTCGCCGAAGCGCTGGCCGAAGGTCGCAGCAAGGCGCAGGCGGCATCGCTGCGCAATCTGCGCCAGACCGTGACGGCAAAGAAGCTCGAGGCGCCCAAGCATGGCGAGCCATGGCAGGCCTGCCCGTCGGGCGATCTGCGCAAGGGCATGTTCTTCCTGGTCGAAGCAGGGGACGTGATTCCCGTGGATGGTGAAGTGGTCGACGGCGTGGCCTCGGTCGACGAAAGCGCCATCACCGGCGAATCGGCGCCCGTGATCCGCGAGTCGGGCGGCGACTTCGGCTCGGTCACCGGCGGCACCCGCGTGCTGTCGGACTGGCTGGTGGTGCAGGTGAGCGCCAATCCCGGCGAGACGTTCCTGGACCGGATGATCGGTATGGTCGAAGGTGCGTCGCGCAAGAAGACCCCGAACGAGATCGCGCTGACCATCCTGCTCGTGGCGCTGACGATCGTGTTTCTGGTGGTGACCGTGACGCTGCTGCCGTTCTCGCTGTTTGCCGTGCAGGCGTCCGGCAGCGGCTCGCCGGTGACGCTCACTGCGCTGGTCGCGCTGCTGGTGTGCCTGATCCCGACGACGATCGGCGGCCTGCTGTCGGCCATCGGCGTGGCCGGCATGAGCCGCATGTTGCAGGCCAACGTGATTGCCACGTCGGGCCGCGCGGTGGAAGCGGCCGGCGACGTCGACGTGCTCCTGATGGACAAGACCGGCACCATCACGTTCGGTAACCGCCAGGCGTCCGCCTTTCTGCCGGCGCCCGGCGTGACCGAAGAAGAACTGGCCGACGTGGCGCAACTGGCCTCGCTGGCCGACGAAACGCCGGAAGGCCGCAGCATCGTGGTACTGGCCAAGAACCGCTTCAATCTGCGCGAACGGGCGATGGAGTCGCTCGGCGCAGTGTTCGTACCGTTCACGGCGCAGACGCGCATGAGTGGCGTGGACCTGGGTGAGCGGCAGTTGCGCAAGGGCGCTGCTTCGGCGCTGCGCCGTCATATGGAGTCGCTCGGTGCGGTCTGGCCTGGTGACGTGGAACGCAGCGTCGACGAAGCGTCGCGCCGTGGCAGTACGCCGCTGGTGGTGGCCGACGGCAGCCGCGTGATGGGCGTGGTCGAACTGAAGGACGTGGTCAAGGGCGGCATCCGCGAGCGCTTCGCCGAACTGCGCCGCATGGGCGTCAAGACCGTGATGGTCACCGGCGACAACAAGCTCACGGCGGCGGCGATTGCGGCCGAAGCCGGGGTCGACGACTTCATCGCCGAAGCCACGCCGGAAGAAAAGCTCGCGCTGATCCGCAAGTATCAGAGCGAAGGCAAGCTGGTGGCGATGACGGGCGACGGTACCAACGACGCACCGGCGCTGGCCCAGGCCGACGTCGCCGTGGCGATGAACTCGGGCACGCAGGCAGCCAAGGAGGCCGGCAATATGGTCGACCTGGATTCGAATCCGACCAAGCTGCTGGAGATCGTCGAAATCGGCAAACAGATGCTGATGACGCGTGGCGCGCTGACGACGTTCTCGATCTCCAACGACATCGCCAAGTACTTCGCGATCGTGCCGGCCATGTTCGTCGCCACCTATCCCGAGCTGAAGGCGCTGGACGTGATGGGGCTGACCAGCCCGTCGTCGGCCATCATGTCGGCCGTGATCTTCAATGCCCTGATCATCGTGGTCCTGATCCCGCTGGCGCTGCGCGGTGTGCGCTATCGCGCCATTGGTGCGGCGGCCCTGCTGCGCCGGAACATGCTGATCTACGGCCTTGGCGGCCTGCTGCTGCCGTTCGCCGGCATCAAGCTGATCGACATGGCGCTTACTGCGCTCAATCTGACCTAGGAGTTTTCATGCAATCGATTCTTCGCCCCGCACTCGTGCTGTTCGCGGTGCTCACGCTGATCTGCGGCGTGCTCTATCCACTGGCCGTGACCGGGATCGCCCAAGCGGCGTTCCCCGTCCAGGCCAATGGCAGCCTGGTGGAGCGGGATGGCAAGACGGTCGGCTCGGCGCTGATCGGGCAGTCGTTCTCCACGCCGGCCTACTTCTGGGGCCGGCCATCGGCCACCGGCCCAATGGCGAACAATGGCGGTGGGTCGGGCGGCTCGAACGCGGGCCCGCTCAATCCTGCCCTGCAAGAAGCAGTCAAGGGCCGCGTCGCTGCGCTGCGCGCACTCGACCCGTCCAATACGGCGCCGGTGCCGGTCGACCTGGTGACTGCATCGGCCAGCGGTCTGGATCCCGAGATCAGCGTTGCGGGCGCGCAGTACCAGGCAGCGCGGGTGGCGCGTGCGCGCGCCATGCCGGTCGAACGGGTCGGCGCGCTGATCGAACGGCACACCGAGCTGCCGCTGCCTGGCTTGCCAGGTGCGCCGCGCGTGAACGTGCTGGCGCTGAACCTGGCGCTGGACCAGGCGGCCGGCGTGGCCAGCGGCCCCGAAAGCGGTCATACTCGCTAGATGATGCCGCACGACGACCAGCGACCCGACCCCGACGCACTGCTTGCGCAACTGCGCGAGCAGGACCGGCGCGCCGCGCGCGGGCGCCTACGCATCTATTTTGGTGCCTCGGCCGGCGTGGGCAAGACCTACGCCATGCTGCAAGAGGCGCGCAAGCTGCAGCGCGAGGGCGCCGCGCCGCTGGTAGGCGTCATCGAAACGCACGGACGCACCGAGACGGCGCGCCTGCTCGACGGGCTCGAACTGCTGCCACGCCGGCGTATCGACTACCGCGGCAAGACGCTCGATGAATTCGATCTCGACGCCGCGCTGGCGCGTGCGCCCGGCGTCATCCTGGTCGACGAACTGGCGCATTCGAACGCGCCCGGTTCGCGCCATCCCAAACGCTGGCAGGACGTCGAGGAACTGCTGGCAGCCGGCATCGACGTTCTCACCACCGTCAACGTGCAGCACCTGGAAAGCCTGAACGATGTGGTGGGCGGCATCGCCGGCATCCGCGTGGCCGAGACGGTGCCCGATCGCGTGTTCGACAGCGCCGACGAAATCGTGATGGTCGACCTGACGGCCGATGCGCTGTTGGCGCGCCTGAAAGAGGGCAAGGTGTATCAGCCGCAGCAGGCCGAGCGCGCTGCCGGTAACTTCTTCAGGAAGGGCAACCTGATCGCACTGCGCGAACTGGCGCTTCGGCGCACGGCCGACCGCGTTGAAGGCGACGTGCGCGCCTGGCGCGAAGCGCAATCGATCGACGCGATCTGGAAGACCGGGGCCGGCCTGCTGGTGTGCCTCGGACCCGGAACGCACGCCGAACACGTCGTGCGCAGCAGTGCGCGCATGGCGTCGCAACTGGGTACGGGCTGGCATGCGGTGTATGTCGAGACGGCGCGCCTGGGCAAGCTGCCCGAGGCCGCGCGGGCCCGCATCATGGACACGCTCAAGCTTGCGCACAGCCTGGGCGCCACCACGGCCGTCCTGTCGGGTGAAGACATCGCGGCCAGCACGCTCGATTACGCGCGCGACCATAATCTGTCGCGCATCGCGCTGGGCCGGGATGGTTCGCGCTGGCCGTGGCGCCGGCGCACGGCGCGCCGGCTTGCGCGGCTCGCGCCGGGTGTGGACCTGATCGAGATCGGGCAGCCGGCGGTGCCGCCTGCTGCAGTCAGCAGCGCCACGGCGGCTGCGGCTGTGGCTGCGCCGCCGGGCCAGTCGCTGCTGCCGCACGTGTGGGCTGCGGGTGCCAGCCTGCTCACGGTGCTGGTGGCCACGCCGCTGCAGCCGTGGCTGGATCTGGCCAATATCGTCATGCTGTTCCTGCTGGTGGTGCTGCTCGTGGCCATGCGTTTCGGGCGCGCGCCATCGGTCACCGCCACCTGCCTCGGCGTGGCCAGCTTCGACTTCTTTTTCGTGCCGCCGCGTTTCGATTTCGCGGTCAGCGACGTCCAGTACCTCATCACGTTTTCCGTGATGCTGGCGGTGGGCCTGATCACCGGGCACCTGACGGCCGGCCTGCGCTTCCAGGCGCGTGTGGCGGCGCAGCGCGAGCGGCGCGTGCGCGCGCTGTACGAATTCGCGCGCGAGTTGTCCGGTGCGCTGGCCGCGTCGCAGGTGTTCGAGTCCAGCCGCGCCGTGATCCAGAATGCGTTCGGCGCGCGCGCCACACTGCTGGTGCCCGATGCTGATGAGCGGCTCGGCATGCCAGCGGCGGAGGATGGCGTCGCGGCCGGACCGGCGCCCGGCAACGTCGACCTGGGCATCGCCCAGTGGGCGTACGACCACGCGCAGCCGGCCGGCCTTGGCACGGACACGCTGCCGGCGTGCCCGTTGTTCTATCTGCCGCTGGTGGCGCCGATGCGCACGCGCGGCGTGCTGGCGATCGAACCGGAAGGCGGGCGCTGGGTGTTAATTCCCGAACAGCGGCGCCAGCTCGACGCACTGGCGGCGCTGGCCGCGATTGCGCTCGAGCGCGTGCATTACGTCGAAGTGGCGCAGGCTGCACTGGTGAACATGGAATCCGAGCGGCTGCGCAATTCGCTGCTGGCAGCGCTGTCGCACGATCTGCGCACGCCGCTGACGGCGCTGGTAGGCTTGTCCGAATCGCTGCTGCGCGGTGAGCCGGCGTTGCCCGATACATCGCAGGCCCTGGCCCAGGCGCTCTACGACGAAGCGGTACGCATGGGGACATTGGTGACGAACCTGCTGGACATGGCGCGCATCGAAAGCGGGGAAGTGCGCTTCAACCTGGAATGGCAGGCGCTCGAAGAAGTCATCGGCAGTGCACTGCGCGCCTGCGGCGCGGCGCTGCGTCAGCATACGGTGACGGTGCGCCTGCCGCCCGATATGCCGCTGGTGCGCTTCGACGCCGTGTTGATCGAACGCGTGCTGTGCAACCTCGTTGAAAATGCCGCAAAATACACGCCGGCCGGCTCGCGCATCGAGATCTCCGCGCTGGCGCGCGGGGCCTGGATCGACGTCACTGTGAGCGACGACGGGCCTGGCCTGCGCGCCGGCAGCGAAGAAGCGATCTTCGAAAAATTCACCCGCGGCGAGCGCGAATCGGCGCTGCCCGGCGTGGGCCTGGGCCTGGCGATCTGCCGCGCGATTGTCGGCGCACACGGTGGCGCAATCCGCGCCTGCACATCAACCCTGGGCGGCGCCGGCTTCGTGTTCTCGCTGCCAGCCGGCAGCCCCCCTGAACTGGACTTGCTGTCGATGGAGACAAACGATGCTTGACGCGCCATGCGCACTGCTGGTCGAGGACGAGCCACAGATCCGCCGCTTCGTGCGCGCCGCGCTCGAACAGGAAGGCTGGCAGGTGCACGAGTCGGTGAACATGGCGCGCGGCCTGATCGACGCCGGCACGCGCCGTCCCGACCTGATCGTGCTCGACCTGGGCCTGCCGGACGGCGACGGCATCGACTTCATCCACGACGTGCGCAAATGGTCGGTGGTGCCGATCATCGTGCTGTCGGCGCGCGTGGCCGAGGGCGAAAAAATTCGCGCCCTTGACGCCGGCGCCGACGACTACCTGACCAAACCCTTCGGCACCGGCGAACTGCTCGCCCGCGTGCGCGCCACGCTCCGCCGCCAGCGCCAACCGGCCGCCGGTGGCGACAATAAAACGCACTTCAGCGACGTGTCAGTGGACCTGCAAGACCGTGTGGTCACGCGAAACGGCGAACACGTCCACTTAACGCCCACCGAATACCGCCTGCTCGCCGTCCTGGTCAGCAACGCCGGCCGCGTCATGACTACCCCGCAACTGCTGCGCGCCGTCTGGGGCCCCGGCCACGCCGAAAGCGGCCACTACCTGCGCATCTACATGGGCCACCTGCGCCACAAACTCGAACCCGACCCCGCCCAACCCCGCCACCTCCTCACCGAAACCGGCGTCGGCTACCGCCTCTGGCTGGGCTAATAATCCCCCAAATCAATGTTAAATAAATTAGGGTCAGAGTAGAATTAAAAAGCAATTTTCAAAGTTGCCAGTTAATTCGACTCTGACCCTAATTATTTTGCAATACTTTCCCAAAATCTAAATTAGGGTCAGAGTCGAATTGTTTGACAACATTCGGTAATTGCCCAACAAATCGACTCTGACCCTAATTAATTCTGCCTTTTGTCCAGCAATTTTCCTGCGTTGTGGAACTCTATGGCAGAAAGAACGATCCCCGAATCATTTAAATACACCGCGAATTCGATTTGATGACTCCAGGAATTAAACTATCAAAAAATGGCGATCAATTGCTCAATAATTCGACTCTGACCCTAATTAATTTGCAAGAGTTTCTGCAAGAATAAATTAGGGTCAGAGTCGAATTGTTTGACAACTTTGGGTAATTGCCCAATAAATCTACACTGACCCTAATTGTTGGGGAGGCCTTGGCCGCCGATGGGTTCGGTTTCGAAGCGTTCGCCGAAGCCGGCGATCATGGGGCGGGCTTGTTTGATGGCGGCTTGGACTGACGGGAGGGTCAGGGAGGCCTTGTGGTTGTCCTGCGTGTCCCAGGTTTCGGTGATCCAGATGGCGTCGGCGTCCTGCTTGTCTTTGGCGATGATGTAGGCCAGGCAGCCGGGCATGGCGGTGGTGCCTTCCAGCAGGATGGCGATGAGGGCGTTGCGTTGGCCCGGGGTGGCGCGCATTTTTCCGATCAGACCGTACATGCGGGGTGTCTCTTTCATCGTGGTGGTGGTGACGGGGGGCGCGGCGGCGCGGGTTTGGGTCAGCGGCAGTGCTGCCAGTGTCCCCAGTACCGTGCGGCGGGATACGGTCATGCCTGTCCTCGCGTGGAATTGTTCCTGGAGAAGTATAGGTGTGCCCCCTGGTGCCGCCAAGCACAAACGGGCGTCTTGGCGCATTCGATGCAGGTCGGGTTAAGATGGCTTTTCCATCATCCTGTCACGAAAGCCTCGATGCGACTTCATCCTCTTGCCCTGGCCGTCAGCGCCTGCATTTTCTCCGTCTCCCAGGCTGCGCATGCGCAGCAGCCGGCCGCCGTGTCCGAGACCGCACTGCGCGCCCACTTGTCGTTCCTTGCCGACGATCTGCTAGAAGGCCGTGGCACCGGCCAGCGCGGCGGTGATCTGGCCGTGCGCTATCTGGAAACTCAGGCTGCGCTGATTGGCCTCAAGCCCATCCCCAACGGCGGCTATCGCCAGAAGGTCGAGATCGAGGGCAGCAAACTTCTGAGTGGCAGCGCCACCTTCACCGCCGGCGGTAAGACCTTCAAGCCGGCGCTGGGCAAGGGCATCGTCATGGGCACCAAGAGCGGCAACGAGAACCTGTCGTTCGATGCGCCTCTCGTCTTCGTCGGCTACGGCGCGGCAGCACCGGAAGAAAAATGGGATGACTACAAGGGTCTCGACGCCAAGGGCAAGATCCTCGTCATGATGGTCGACGATCCCCAGCCCACCGCCGAAGAGCCCAACCGCTTTGCCGGCAAGGCCTACACCTGGTATGGCCGCTGGGTCTACAAATTCGAGGAAGCTGCGCGCCGTGGCGCCGCCGGTGTCCTGTTGATCCACACGACCCCATCGAGCTCGTATCCGTGGAGCGTGCCGGCCAATGGCTTCGGCAACGAGCGCTTCGGCCTCAAGGGTCCCGGCAATCCGATGGAAGGCTGGCTGCACGAAGACACGGCGCGCGAGTTGTTCGCCGCCAGTGGCCATGACCTCGACAAGCTGCGCGCGCAGGCCGAGCGCCGTGATTTTCGCCCGGTCGACCTGAAGGTCGCGGGCCATGTCGAATTGCGCTCGGCGATCCGGCCGGTCGAGCAATTCAACGTGATCGGCATCGTGCCCGGCACCGACGCCAAACTGAAAGAGCAGGCCGTCGTCTATTCGTCGCACTGGGATCACATGGGCATGGCCGAACTGAAAGCAGGCGACGATCCGAAGGCCGACCGCATCTACAACGGCGCGATCGATAATGCATCGGGCACCGCGGCGCTGCTGGCGATGGCGGCCGAGGCGGTCAAGAAGCCGGCCAGGCGCACCCAGATCTTCTTATGGCCCGCCGCTGAAGAACAGGGCTTGCTGGGCGCGGCGGCGTATGTCGCCAACCCGGTCTGGCCGCTGGCGCAGACGGCTGCCGACCTCAATCTCGACAGCCTGAACTTCGTGGGCCGCACCCGCGATATCGGTGTCGCCGGTGCGGAGCGCAGCAGCCTGCTCGAGACTTCGACCCAGGTGGCCAAATCGATGGGCCTGAAGATCGCGCCAAGCTCGCCGGACATGTCGGGCGCCTACTTCCGCGCCGACCACTTTGCGTTTGCCAAGGCGGGCGTGCCGGCGTTTAACGTCGGCTCGGCCGTGTTCTCGGGCGACGGTCACTTCGAGTTCGAGCAGCACCAGGACGCATCGAGCACCAACATCAAGGGCTTCAAGGACCACTACCACCAGGTCAGCGATGCGTACCGGCCGGAGTGGGATCTGTCGGGCATGGTGCAGCAGGCCCAGTTCACGCTCAACCTGGGTTACGCGGTCGCGAACGCACCTGGCATGCCGACCTGGAAGAAGGGCGAAGCGTTCGGCAGCGTCAAGCGCAAGTAGATTCCATCGCCAGCACTCACACGGCAGCGGCGGCGCTACTCGCCGCTGTCAGGATGCGATCCAGGTTGGCCATGTCGACCGGTTTGACCAGATGGTGGTCGAACCCCGCCTGGCTGCTGGCATCGCGGTCCTGCGACTGGCCATAGCCAGTGACAGCGACCAGCAACGCGTGCGCTGTCGCCGGGGCCGCGCGCAGGCGGCGTGCCAGTTCGTGGCCATCCATGCCGGGCAGGCCGATGTCGAGCAGGCAGGCATCGGGCACGAACTGCGCGGCGCGCATCAAGGCATCGAACGGATCGTGTTCGACGGCCACCTCATGCCCGGCAGCGCTGACGTACATCGCCAGTACCTGCGCCGCGTCGACATTGTCGTCCACCACCAGCACCTTGAGCTGATGCGCCACAGTGGCCGTGGGCGCGTCGGCATCGCTGCTGCCTGCCCGTTGATCCGCGCTGCGCGGCAGCGTCACGATGAAGCTGCTGCCCTGGCCCTGACCGGCGCTCTCTACCCGCACGCTGCCGCCATGCAGCTGCACCAGGCTGCGCACCAGCGCGAGCCCGATGCCAAGGCCGCCCTGCGTGCGGTCCGGCGTGCGCTCGCCCTGCACGAACATGTCGAATGCGCGGTCCAGCTCTTCGGGCAGCATGCCGATGCCGTTGTCGGCCACCACGATGCGCAGCCGCGACGGGTCCAGTTCGAGCGCCACCCGCAGCTTGCCGCCGGCGGGTGTGAACTTGACCGCGTTGTGCAGCAGGTTGCCCACCACCTGCACCAGGCGCTTGCGGTCGCCCATCACCCAGGCCGGCGCCGTCAGCAGCGACGATTCCAGCGTGTGGCCCTTCTGGCGCAGCGGTTCCTGCACCTGTTCCAGCGCTTCGGTCAGCACATCGTTGACATCGATGCGGGTTTTCGACAGTGTCACCAGGCCGCGCGTGACGCGCGAGACATCCAGCAAATCGTCCACCAGGCCTGCCATGTGCCGCGCCTGGCGCGCGATGATGCCACTGATCTGGCGCGTGCGCGCCGGGTCGAGTGTGTCGTGGCCCAGCAACTGCGCGCCGGACGCGATCGGCGCCAGCGGATTACGCAGTTCATGCGCGAGCATCGCCAGGAATTCGTTCTTGCGCTGGTCGGCCTGGCGCAGCGCTTCTTCGGCATTGACCCGGTCGGTCACGTCCTGGATGGTACCGCGCAGCGCCGAGACGTTCCCGTCGCTGTCCTGCACTGCTTCGCAATGCAAATCGATCCAGATCCGGTGGCCGTGGGCGTGCAGTACCTGCAATTGCAGCCTGCCGCTGCCGCCGGTGCGTTGCAGCTCGCGGATCAGGGCATTGGCGCGTTGCCACGATTCTTCGGGCAGCACCGCGCCGCGCTGTTCGTCGAATGGCGGCAGCTCGCGCCCGTAGATGTGCGGTACCGACTCGGACGTGATCAGGGCGCCACCCGGCAGTTGCATGTGCCAGGTACCGAAGCGCGCCATGCGGTGCGCGTCGCGCAGTTCGGCTTCCTTGATGGCCAGCGCCTGGGCGCGTTCACCGAGCAGATTCGATGCGGCGCCGATGGCCTCGGCCACTTCGGCCGCTTCCTTGACGTGCACCTGCGTGAAGCGGGGCGGCGTCTCGCCTTTGCCCAGCGCCACCGCCGGTTCGGTCAGGGCCTGGACCGAACGCGCGAGGCGCCCGCCGATCTGCCACGCGAGCCACAGCCCGATGGCAAACAGCAGCAGCACGCCGGTCAGTAGTGCGGCCAGTGGCTCGAACAGCACCTGGTTCAGGTTCGAGCGCGGCATGCCGATCGCCACGTGCCACCCGGTGGCCTCGGAGCTCGAGTAGAAGGTGAGCAGGGCGGTGCCCTCCTGCGATACCGAGCGCACGGTGCCTTCGCGTTTGCGCTCGATGGCATGGAACAGCGGATCGGTGACGCGGTTGCCGACGAACCGTTCGGGACTCAGGTTGCGCGCGAAGATGGTGCCACCGGCGTCGACGACCGACGCGCGCGCGCCGTCCGATACCGATTTGGGCGTGAGCATGTCGTCGAAGTAGTCGGGCCGCACGCCGATGCTCAGCACGTACGCCACGCTGCCATCGATCATCACCGGCACGTCGACGTAGACGATGGGCTGGCCAACGACCTTGCCGATGAACACGCGTGAGATGGCCGGCCGGCCGCTGGCGAACACCTGTTCCAGCGAGTCGGACGTTTCGACCGGAAGCCGTTCGCCGTAGGCCACGGCGGTATTGAGTATCTGCTGGCCGCTGCGCTCGCGCAGCACGGCGGTCATGCCGTCGCCGGCCAGTTGCAGTGCTGCCCGCGCCTGGCGGTGCACGCGCGCGAAATCCCGTTCCTGGAGCGCGTCGAGCGTCGACAGGGTCTGGCCGACGACCTGCGCCTGCAGCAGCTTGCTGTCGACCGTGTGCACGAGCGCGCGCACGGTCTGCATCGTGTTGCGCTCGAACTGGGCGCGGCTTTTCTGGTACTGATGGACGAACAGGAGCGATGCGCCGACCACGCCAGGCAACAGCGTCACCAGGACGAGCCAGAGCAAATAAGCCCGCAGCGGTCTGCGGGGGATGGTCGACGATATGCCAGTCACATTGCTTTCCAGAACGTTCAACCCGGCAAATTCTACGCCACAAACCGGTGGCGCACACATTCCTTCAGTCAGGCTGGCAGCAGGATGTGTGGGTCAGCGCCGGTTACGCGTGAACAGCGTTTTGTAATAAATTGCCGTCGCGTGCCAGCGGCCATTGGGCGTACAGGCATATTCGGGCAATTCGCCAACCCGCTCGTAGCCACTTTGCTGCACCAGTTGCTCGGCACCGGAACCGACCGCAGCATCCAGAAACAACAAGCCGCGGCGCAACGCCAGGGCTTCAATCTCGAGGGCCTGCATGAGCGCCATCCCGATGCCGCTGCGGCGTGCGGTGCAGTGTACGAGCAACTGTTGCACTTCGGCGCGGTTGTGGCCATTCGGCTTGGTACATAGTTCCAGCTGGATACTGCCGAGCAGCACACCTTCACGCTCCGCTGCCAATAGTACGCGTCGCCCCAGACCCACTTCTTCCGCGACGCCTTGCCAATAGGCGTCGAGTTGATCCTGGTCAAGGCCGTTGACGAATCCCAGCGAGTGGCCATCGGCGACGGCGTCGAGCAGCAGCGTGCCCAGGGACGGCATGGATTGGGCGATGGTGCGTGGATCGAGTCTGCGGATGATCATAAAACTCCCGGAACTGATGGTGAATGGATGTCCTTTTAGTTCAAGCACATTGTGTGCCAACGTGGCCATGACGCTAGGGAAAGCTTTTGTCACGTGTTGTGAGCGCGCCATAGTTTCGACCTAAACCAAGTTTTATTTTCCAGTATTGACAACGATCTATCGACACGACTAAAAGTCGCTTGTAATGTTCTCTCAGGGTAACTATTTTCAGCGCCAGGCGCTGCACAAGGACGACCATGACAGGACCACACAACAAGCGATCCGGCATGACGCTGGCAAATCTGCGCATCGGCAAACGGCTGTCACTGGGCTTTGGCCTGATCTGCATCATGCTGGTCGTGATGATCGTACTGAGCAATGCAATGCTGGCCCGTACCAATGCCGGCACCGCCGAAATCGTCAACGAGCGCATGCCGCGCATCGCGCTGACCACCCAGATGCAGGACCGGATCAACGATATCGCCATCTCGCTGCGCAATATGATCCTCAGCGACAGCGGCTCCGACCACCGGCGCCAGGTCAAGGACATCATGGCCGCGCGCGCTGCGATGGACGGCATCCTGGTCAAGCTGCGGGCATCGTTGCACAACCCGAAAGCGCTCCAGCTGCTCGCCCGGATGGAAAAGGAGGCCGCGCTCTACAAGGCCGGGCAGGACGCCATGATCAAGCACCTCGAGGCCGAGGAAGTCGACGAGGCGCGCGCGCTGCTCGGCGAAGACCTGGGCCCGCTGCTGATGCGTCTGAAGCGGGCCACGGCCGACCAGACCGCGCTGCAGGTGGCGATCGCGAACGAGGCTGCGCGCGATGCTGCCATTACCTACCGCAATACCAGCCTGATGATGTGGGGCCTGGGCGGCGTTGCACTGCTGCTGTCAATGCTGGCGGCGTGGGCCATCACGCGCTCGATCACGCGGCCACTGGCGCGGGCGCTGGACGTGGCCAACACGGTCGCCGCCGGTGACCTTACCAGCCGCATCGAGGTGACCACCCATGACGAAACGGGCCAGCTGCTGCAGGCGCTCAAGACCATGAACGAGAATCTGGCCCGCACTGTCGGCACCGTGCGCGTGGGGACGGACACGATTGCGGTGGCGGCGGCCGAAGTGGCGGCGGGCAGTCACGACCTGTCGATCCGCACCGAGCAGCAGGCGGCGGCGCTGGAAGAAGCCGCGTCGTCGATGGAACAGCTGACGGCGACCGTCCGTCAGAACGCGGACAATGCGCGTCAGGCCAATGTGATGGCGGGCCTGGCCTCGACCGTTGCATCGCGTGGCGGCGACGTGATCGCGCAGGTGGTCGGTACCATGGACGGCATCAACGCATCGTCCAACAAGATCACTGACATCATCGGCGTCATCGACGGCATTGCGTTCCAGACCAATATCCTGGCCCTGAACGCGGCAGTCGAGGCGGCCCGTGCGGGTGAGCAGGGCAGGGGGTTCGCGGTTGTGGCGGGCGAGGTGCGCAACCTGGCGCAGCGCTCGGCAGCAGCGGCGCGCGAGATCAAGGGCCTGATCCAGGATTCGAGCGGCAAGGTCGCCGAGGGCGGCAAGCTGGTGGCGCAGGCTGGCCAGACCATGCGCGAGATCGTCGACAGCGTGCGCAGCGTGACCGACATCATGACCGGGATCAGCGCAGCGAGCCTTGAGCAGACTGCCGGCATCGAGCAGATCAACCAGGCCGTGACGCAGATGGACGAGGGCACGCAGCAGAATGCGGCGCTGGTCGAGGAAGCGGCTGCGGCAGCAACATCGATGCGCGAGCAGGCGACCCTGCTGGCGCAGGCGGTGGCGGTGTTCCAGATCGACGGTGAGCAGATGCAGGATGCGTCTGCAGCAGCGAGTGCACCGGTGCCGGTGACGCCGGCCCGGACTGTCCCGGCGCCGGCCCCGGAAGTGACACCGGCACCTGTGCCTGCGCCTGTCCCTGTACTTGCGCCGCGCAAGGCAGTCGCATCGGCCAGGGCACCAGCCAAACCGGAGACGACGTCTGGTGCTACACCGGTAGCGGCCGGGGACTGGGAAGAGTTCTGAGTTCGGGTTGAGTTTGGCTGCTTGACGGCCTCGGGATCGACAACGGCAAGCTGCGGCTTGCCGTTTTTTTATACCGTCAACCAACACATGTGCCGATAAAAGCGTGCGCATCGTCCAGTATTGATTGCATTACCACTGTCTTTGTCATTTTGTTAGCGTGCATGCATCGTTATGGTTCGCATTAGAACTTACTCTCATTGCCGAAAAGAAATATCACACAAACTAACGGCCTTGGAAGGTAATCTTATGGAACACGCAGTCAACGATCACGAAGTGCTCTCTTTCCGACTCGGCAAGGAAGAGTACGGCATCAGCATCCTCAACGTGCAGGAAATTCGCGGCTACGAGGCGCCGACGCGCTTGGCCAATGCGCCCGATTTTCTGAAGGGCGTCATCAATCTGCGTGGGCGGATCGTGCCGGTGGTCGACATGCGCATCAAGTTCGGCTTTGCCAATCCTTCGTATGACAGCCTGACGGTCGTGATCATCCTGAACATCGGGCAGCATGTGATCGGCATGGTGGTCGACAGCGTCTCCGAGGTCGTCACCCTCGAAGCGGACCAGATCCGGCCGGCACCTGCGATGGGCTCGCTCGATGCCGGTTACCTGCGTGGCCTTGGCACAGTCGGCGAACGCATGCTGATCCTGCTCGACATCGACGCCCTGATGCAATCCGACGAACTCGGCCTCGTGCCGTCGCTGCCGCTGGCTGCCTGAACACTTCCGCCGAAAGAAGAACTCCCATGAAACTCAGTAATCTGAATATCGCATCGCGCCTGTCCCTCGGCTTCGGCATCGTCGGCATCATGCTCGTTGCGATGATCATCATGAGCAATGCGTCGCTGCTGCGCGTGAACAATGGCACCAAGGATCTGGTCGAGCACAGGATCCCGGCGATCGAGATGAGCAACCGGCTTGAAGGACAGATCAACGTCATCGCCATCGCACTGCGCAACATGATGCTCAACGCCGAGCCGACCGACCGCCAGAAGCAAGCCGAAACCATTGCCAGTGCGCGGACGACGATCACGGCGACGCTGACCGAGATCGCACCGTTGCTGGCGGGGCATCCAGCGGAGCTGGCCCTGCTGCGCACGATGGAAAGCGCAAGTATTCCCTACCAGGCGGGCCTCACCGAACTGCTCACCCTGATCAATGCGGGCGAAGATGAGCAGGCCAAGGCGTACCTGGTCGACGTACAGCGCCCACGTCTGGCCAAGCTGCGGGACGCCATCGGCGCCGAACTCGCCCTGCAAAAGACGCTGAGCGCGCAGGCGGCGCGCGACGGCGCTGCAACCTATGACAGCACCGTCTGGCAAACCTGGGCCCTGGGCGGCCTGGCGCTGGCATTTGCGGCCCTGGTGGCTACCTTGATCACGCGTTCGATCACGGTGCCTGTGCGCCGCGCGCTGGAAGTGGCCAATACCGTTGCCGCCGGCGATCTGACCAGCCGCATCGACGTCACCACGCACGACGAAACCGGTCAGCTGCTGCAAGCACTCAAGACCATGAACGAAAACCTGGCGCGCACCGTGGGCGCCGTGCGGATCGGCACCGATACCATCGCAGTTGCCGCCAGCCAGGTGGCGGCGGGCAGCCAGGATCTGTCGGGCCGCACCGAGCAGCAGGCCGGTGCGCTGGAAGAAACCGCGTCGTCGATGGAAGAACTGACATCGACCGTCAAGCAGAATGCCGACAATGCGCGTCAGGCCAACAAGCTGGCCGAGACCGCGTCGAACGTGGCTGCGCGCGGCGGTGAAGTGATTCACCAGGTCGTCGACACGATGGACCAGATCAACGCATCGTCGAGCAAGATCAGCGACATCATCGGCGTCATCGACAGCATCGCGTTCCAGACCAATATCCTGGCGCTCAACGCAGCAGTGGAAGCGGCCCGTGCGGGCGAGCAGGGACGGGGCTTTGCGGTCGTGGCCAGCGAAGTGCGCAATCTGGCGCAGCGTTCGGCGGCGGCAGCCAAGGAAATCAAGACCCTGATCGGGGACTCGAGCAGCAAGGTTGCCGACGGCAGCAAACTGGTGGCGCAGGCGGGCACCACGATGCAGGAGATCGTCGAGAGCGTGCGGCGCGTGACCGACATCATGACCGAGATCAGCGCAGCCAGTGTCGAGCAGACCGCAGGCATCGAGCAGATCAACCAGGCAGTGGCACAGATGGACGAGGGCACGCAGCAGAACGCGGCGCTGGTCGAAGAAGCAGCAGCGGCATCGGCGTCGATGCAGGAACAGGCGGCAATGCTGGCTGCGACAGTGGCCGTGTTCCGGATCGATGCGCAGATGGCCGATGCGGCGCCGGCGGATGTCGGTGTCGTGCGTGCAAAACCGGCACCGGCCCCGGCACCGGCCCCGGCACCGGCAGTGAAGAAGGTTGCCATTGCCCATGCAAAGCCGGCACCAATGCTCGCACCGGCACGGGCAAACGCCAAGGCGCACGTCGCTGCGGATGAGTGGGAAACGTTTTAAGCAGCGCCGATCCTGCATGCCCGGATGATGGGTGAAGAACAAAACGGCAAGCCGCAAGGCTTGCCGTTTTTTTGTTGCTTGGCCTGAACGTCAGGTCGGCTGTCATCGTGGGCGATGCATGATGCTAACTGGCATGACCGCATGACCGCATGACGGCGTGACCCCGTAGTCCGTAGTCCGTAGTCCGTAGTCCCATAGTCCGATGACTCCGTGGCCCGGCGATTCCAACACACCATGACGCCGTACACCACGTATCCCCTCTGAAACCGGTACGCTATTCGAGCAAGCCAACGCATCCCCTATTTAACGTTGACAGCGCCAACCGGCAAACCGCAGACGTAAAAAAACGGCAGACCCAGAGGTCTGCCGTTTTTTTTACGTCCATCCCGCATCAGGCGACATGCGCCCGATGCGAAGCAGCGTCGCTTAGAACGAGTGACGCACGCCGACGTTGTAGACCTGTGGGTCTGCGCCGAAAGCGGTTGCTGGCAGGGCCAGCGAGCCGGCTGGCGAGGTCAGCGAGAACACGCCGTTGTTGTTGTTACGCAGTTTTGCGTACGATGCGTACACGTTGGTGCGCTTCGACAGGGTGTAGCTGTAGGCAACGGTGACTGCTTTGCCTTCTGCGCCGCTGGCCAGTTCTTGCTGCTGGTAGTTCAGGAAGACGCGGTTGGCGCCGAAGCCATACGACACGCCGGCGTTCTTCTGCTCGTACTTGGCGCTTGGCAGGATGCCGGTTTCCGGATCAGCAGCCATGTAGCCAGCGCGCACTTCGAAGTCGCCGAACTTGTAGCCGATACCTGCGTTGTACTCTTTGTCGTCGCCGGTGGCCAGGCGCTCGACGTTCTGGTAACCAGCACCCAGGTACAGGCCAGCGTTTGCGTATTCCAGCGAGACGCCGGTCACGTCGCCCGATGGATCGATGCTGCGCTCACCGGCGCCGTAGGCTGCGCGCAGGGTGAAGCCGCTCAGAGCGTTGCTCTGGTAGTTGACCGAGTTCGACAGGCGACGGGTCAGGCGGTTGGTGCCGAAAGCAGCCAGGTTCGAACCGTAGAAGCCCTGGCCCAGGGTGTCCGATGCGCCGGCAACAGCGGCGATCGGGCCGTATTCACGACCGACGGTCACGGTACCGAAGGCGCCTTGCAGGCCCACGACAGCG
>Ga0308169_10000760_pt1 | contig 42361 bp, 41 predicted proteins | sample PhyBR1_2_FD_202139 | JGI IMG/M metagenome (GOLD analysis project Ga0308169, IMG submission 202139) | Phyllosphere microbial communities from UC Gill Tract Community Farm, Albany, California, United States - DLSLSB.R1 | ecosystem: Host-associated > Plants > Phyllosphere > Unclassified | place...
TCGAATGGAATTCCGGCTGCAGCAAGCGCTTCGGCATCGTCTGGGTCGACTATGCGACCCCGCAGCGCATCCCCAAGGCCAGCGCCCTGTGCTACCGGGACTTTTTTGGCCGGACAGCGCCATGCAGCCCGCTGAACGCCGCTCTCCCCTGCTGTGGGTGCCGACCGGCTACTTCACGATGGCCCTGGCCTACACCATGCTGTGCAGCGTCACCGCCATCATGTTCAAGAACCTGGGCATGGACGATGGCCGCGCCGCCGCCTGGTCCAGCATGCTGATCCTCGCCTACACCATCAAGCCGCTGTTCGCGACGGTCGTCGAGATGCTCCGCACCAAGAAGTTCTTCGTGCTGTGGGCCCAGGTGCTGGTGGGCCTGGGCTTCGCCGGCGCGACCCAGGACATCGCCAGCGACGGCGTCTACGTCACCTCGCTCGACAGCCGCGCGCAGTCGCTGTACTGCGGGGTCCAGAGCCTGTCCTGGAACGTCGGGCCGATCGTCGCCTCGGGCTTCCTGGCCTACCTGAGCGGGCGCCTGCATGCCGACGGTTTCCACCACGATCCGCGCGTCTTCGGTCCTGACTGGATGGATGGATGCCTGGCGCGTGATCTTCTTCATCGTCGCCGGCATCACCCTGCTGATGGCGCTGTGGCACGCGCGCTTCATGCCCGAGGGGGCGCGCGCTCCAAACACGCCATCCGACATGAAAGGCGCGGCGGCCATCCTGAAGGATTCCTTCGTCACCTTCATTCAAAAGCAGGGCATGTGGAAGATGGTGGCCTTCGCCTTCCTGTTCCGGCTCAGCATCGGCTTCCTGGAGAAGGTCGGGCCTTTCTTCATGGTCGATGCCGGGGCCAAGGCGGGCTCGGGCTGTCCAACGAACAGCTCGGCATCGTCTACGCTACCTATGGGCTGGCGGCGGTGCTGCTGGGCTCCCTGCTGGGCGGCTGGTCCTTCCACCACGATGACGGCAGCGGCTCCGCGGAGGAATTCAGATCGGATCCGTCGCCAGCTTCGAGCGCCGCACCGGCGCCTTGACGCCGTAGCGCAGCGCCGACTGCCTCACCAGCTGTTCGAACCAGGGCGGGGCGTCGGGCGCGATCACGATGCTGCGCAGCAGCCTGGAAGGCTCGATCGGCACTACGATTCCGGACTGAAATGACTCCGGAACCGGATCGCGTCCCGTACGGTCGATGATCACCCGCACTTCCTTCTCGTATTCGTAGGCCTTGGTCTTGTAGGCGAAGATGCGCGCATAGTCGGGCGAGACGTCGAGCTTGGGGTCGCTCCAGTGCTTGACGTACTCGACCCGCTCGATCGCGATATCGTGTTCCTTTTCCACGCCGCGCAGGGTATCGGCCAGCTGGCCGACGGTGCTGGTCAGCGCCACCGCGCATTCCGACTTGCCGTACAGCGCCCACATGGCGGCGCTGTCGTCCTGGTTGCGGTGCCAGCAATTGATGAAAACGGACTCGCGCATGCGCCGCTTGAACTGTTCATAGGTGTAGTCGATCTCACCTTTCGCGTAGGCGTCGCTGATCTGTTGCCGCAGCGAAGGCGTGAACGCGCCTTCGAACTTGTCGCTGAAGTGGTCGGCGCGGCAAAAGAACAGGGTCGCGTTCTCGAAAAAGTCGAAGAGTTTGGCGGCGTCCAGATAGCGCCACAGCACGGTGTCCGGTCTCAACTGGTCGTTGATCCTGGGTTCGACAAAGTTTCTTGCTTCGAGGGTGTCCATCGCCGGGGCATTCTGTTTCGTATCATGGATAGCTTGGTACGATTGTAGTGCGCCGGGCGCTGGTTCCGCCGGCAAGACCGTCGTCTCCAGTGCGCTTGTAGGAATGCAGGAAGGGGTAAGGATTGATGGCGCCGCCCGCCGTATAGATGCCGTAGTGCAGGTGGGGCGGCGTGGTGATGGCATTGCCGGTGTTGCCGACATAGCCGACGATCTTGCCCGCATCGATGCGCATGCCGGGATGCACATCGCCGTAGCTGTCCAGGTGGGCGTAGTAATGGCGCTGGCCGCCCGGTCCCAGCACCCACACCACCTGGCCGCCGAGCCGGTTGGTGCCGACCCGCATCACGATGCCTTCGGTGGCCGACAGCACCGGCGTGCCCCGTTTGGCGAAGATGTCGATGCCTTCGTGCTTGCGGCCCTCGCTGCGCGCCCCGCCCCAGGTATCGACCAGGCGCGCGGACTGCACGCCCGCGACCGGCACCGGCAGCGCGGTCGGCGTGGGCATGGCACCCAGGCGGATGGCATAGGCGATGTTTTCCAGCCACGGCCGCATCACGCCTTCGAGGGCGATCAGGACGAGAGCAAGGACCAGGCTCCGGACGACAGTACGCATGGGGACGATATGGGGCCGGGCGGCCGCATTCCCAGCGCTGCGGGCGCCGCCGCCCGGATGCCTGTGCAAGAATGAAAGGCCCAACATGGATACGTACGGCGATGACACAGACCGTTTCCACCATCGGCCATTCGAACCGCTCGATCGAGGAATTCGTCGAGCTGCTGAAGCGCAACCATATTGCCTGCGTGCTCGATATCCGCACGGTGCCGAAGTCGCGCCATAACCCGCAGTTCGGCCAGGACCGGTTGCCGGCTTCGCTGGCCGCGGCCGGCATCGAATACCGCTACCTGGCCGGCCTGGGCGGGCTGAGGAAGCCGCGTCCCGACTCGCCGAATGGCGGCTGGCGCAACACCTCCTTTCGCGGCTACGCCGACTACATGCAGACCGAGGAGTTCGCGCGCAACGTCGATACGGTGATCGAGTTGGCGCAAGACCGGCGTTGCGCCCTGATGTGCGCCGAAGCCGTGCCGTGGCGCTGCCACCGCTCGCTGGTGGCCGACGCCCTGCTGGTGCGCGGCATCCCGGTCGAGGAAATCATCGGCCCGCAAACGCCGCGCCCGCACAAGCTGACGCCCTTTGCCCAGGTCGAGGGCCTGCACATCAGCTACCCGTCCGATACCCAGCGCCAGGAGGAAGCGCAGGGCGACCTGTTTTGAGAGGCACGACGGTGTAGCCGCGTGACAGAACGGCTAGCCAAACTAATTGAACTTTTGAGCACGCCTTGGTTTCTAAGCACAGCAACGCTCAGTTCAATTAACGGCGCGAGGAGAGTGAAAATGGCAAACACCATCAACTTGAACGTCAATGACAACAGTCAGGTTCGGTTTCCCCAAAAGGTCTCGGTCTTGACGGCGGAGCCCAATGTCTGGTTGCTCATCTATTCCGGCATCGCTGTGCAAAAGCAACGCGCCGAAGGGAGCTCCGGCTTCCTCGGCATAGGTGCGCACACGTCGGAGACCGACGCCGTCGTTCAGGTGACGATCGACCGGATCTCTGGCGTTCTGTTACAGGCAGCGACGAGCGCAAGCATGGCCAACATCCTTGAGGAGGAGACCTGGGGACAGTGGATCATCTCGTCGACCGGCCTTTCCATTCGCGACAACGGTGATCTCGTCCTCACGGTGAACACCTCGGTGACAGGCGAAGGCGATGCCGAGTTCTGGTCCTTCTACTACAACGTGAGCGCCAAGGTCGTCCTGGATGAAGCGAGCATCAGCGGCAGCATCCGCTGGTCCAGGAACTTGGCCACGCCACACGCCTCGACGCACTTTGCAATCAGCGCCGATACCAAGGTGACGGTCGCGCTCCCCGGCCAGTTCCCGTTCGACAAAGTCACCGTGGAGGCCGTCGGCCTCGAAGCAAGCGTCAACGCAGCCGACCCCGACTTCTATATTGTCCCGTATACGATCAAAGGCGCGCTGCTTGGCAAGGCCTTGACCGTTGCCGTGTCGCCAATACCTGCTGCGTTCACCCCGGGCCCGGCGTTTGGGTTCGGCCAGCTCGTGGTGACCCAGACAAGTGGCGCGAGCCCTATCCAGCTTACCCCAGTGAATCGCCATATAACCGGCGTTGACTTCGAGATGCAGTTCCTGCCCGCGCCGAAATAGCGGGGAGAAATACAGGAAAATCCTGATCGGGCACGACTTGCAGCCGCCCCGCTCGCGCCGCAGCGCCGGGTTTCCTCAACTATCGGTATGCCACAGCTGCGTTATTGATTTCGTCTACACCCTGTAAAAGCGCCCAACAAATCCTCCATGGCGGCGATGCGTCCGTTGGCCGCATCCCTTGCCCCGAAGCTTGTGTTGGACGCTCCAGGGCTCAGTCCGGCATCGCCTGCAGGTTGGCGCGCACCCGCGCCAGCAGGTCGCGCAGCGCGTCCTGCTCCCCTGTCGTGAAGCCCTGCAGGGCCTGCTCCTTCAGCCGGCCGTCATTGCTGTGCAAGGCGGCGTGTACGGCGCGGCCCTCGACGGACAGGCTCAGGCGCGAACTGCGGCGGTCCGCCTCGTCGGCCTGGACTTCCAGCAGGCCGCGCTCGCGCAGCGCACGGATCTGGCGCGCCACCTGGGCCTTGTCGCGGCCGGAATGCGCCACCAGTTCGCTCTGGGTGGCGCCGGGATGGCGGGCAAAGAAGCCGAGCGCCTTGACCTCCATGTGGGCAAGGTCGTTGGGCCCGTCGCGCAGGCTGCGCTGCTGGGCCGAGCGGTAGAGATGCATGATCGCGTGCATGGTCTCGAGCACGTCGTCGACCGGACGCCCGGCATTTTGGTTGACTTGATCAACTTGTTTCGGCATAATGGATGACATTATCAACTAATATTCGGAGTGACGATGACTGAGGTTCACACTCAAGATCCGGCGCCGCTGGTCCGGCGCGTACGCCACGAACTCAAGCTGCGCGAACTGGAAGTCAGCAACATCGACACCTTGTCTCCCGGCTTCCTCGGCATCACCTTCAAGGGCGAGGCGCTGGCCGACTTCACCTCGCTTTCCTTCGACGATCACGTCAAGCTCATGTTCGGCGAAGGCGACGAACAGGTTCGGCGCGACTATACCCCACGCCGCTTCAGCCGGGAAGCGCGCGAGCTGGTGATCGAGTTCGCCGTCCACGGCCACGGCAAGGCCTCCGACTGGGCGCGCAATGCGAACATCGGCGACCGCCTGCTGGTCGGCGGCCCGCGCGGCTCGATGATCGTGCCGCCGGAACTGGGCTGGCACCTGCTGGTGGGCGACGACACCGCCCTGCCGGCGATCTCGCGCCGCCTGGAAGAACTGCCGGAAGGCAGCCGCGCCTTCGTCTTCATGCTGGCCGGCGAGGCCGACCGCCGCGACTTCGCGAGCCGCGCCCGGGCCGAGCTGCACTGGGCGGCCACGAACGACGAATTGCTGGCGGCGCTGGAGCGGCTGGCGCTGCCGGCCGCGCAGGCCGGCTTCGCCTGGGGCGGCGGCGAAGCCTCCCTGATGGCGCGGGTGCGCCAGGTGCTCGCCGACAAGGGCGTGCCGAAGCAGCATATGCGGGTGTCTAGCTACTGGAAGCGGGGCGTGGCCGACCATCATCACGAAGAACTGAGCTAAGCCGCCCGTCCCGCTCCAGCACGAAGCGGTCGAAATCGCTGGCCAGGAAGAGCTGGCCGGCATACACCTCCCGCGCCTCGCGCTCCAGGTCGGCCATCGTCAGGCCATGCTTGTCATTCTGCTGGTAGCGCGGGCTGAAATGGGTCAGCACCAGGTTCGGCACCCCGGCCCGCGCCGCCGCCAGCGCCGTCATGCGCGCGGAACTGTGCCGGGGGCCCGGCCCGACCTTCTTCAAGACCTCTTCCGTGTAGGTCGCCTCGTGGATCAGCACCTCGGCATCAAGCGCTTCCGCGGCCAGCAGGTCCGGGCTATCGTTGTCGCCGCCGACGATCACCTTCCTCGGCTTGCGGCCGGGCAGCAGCCAGTCGCGCGGATCGAGGACGCGGCCGTCGTCCAGCACCACCTGGCGGCCGTGCTGCAGTTCGCCCCAGGCGACGCCGCGCGCCACCCCGCCCGCTTCCAGTTTCGCCGCATCCAGCTTGCGCTCGACTTCCCGCTCCGTGAAGCTGTAGGCCCATGAGGGCATGCGGTGCGACAGCGGCGTCGCCACGACCCGCAGGTCGGGCAGCACGTCGATCTCATCGGCCCGGGTGACGTCGACATAGTCGATTGCGAACGGCAGGCCCAGCTCGGTGGTCGCCATCACACCCTCCAGGAAAGGCCGCAGCTGGGGCGGCCCGACCAGGGCCAGCGGCGCGGTCCGGTTCAGCATGCCGGCGCTGGCCAGCAGTCCGGGCAGGCCGTAGCAGTGGTCGCCGTGCATGTGGGTGATGAAGATGGCGCGCAACTCGTGCAGCGACCAGCTGGTGCGCAGGATGCGGTGCTGGGTGCCTTCGCCGCAATCGACCAGCGACCAGTGGCGCGCCGCGCGCGCGCCGCCCAGCGAGCGCAGCGCCAGCGCCGTCACGTTGCGGGTCCTGCTCGGGGTGCCCGATGAGGTGCCGAGGAACTGGAATTCCATGCCTTGCCTTCCTGTGATGGGATACAGCGCATTATCGGGCCGTTTCGTCCCGCCCGCGGCCGGTTTCGCGCCGCCAAAACCGGGCTTCGTCATTTCGGGCTTGCCCGCGACGCCCGCTCTGGCGACAATTCCATGCATATTAGCAATCAGGAAAGCCGATGCGCACTCCTTCTCCCACCGCCGGTCCGGGCCCGGCGCCACGCCGCCCCCTGCTCGCCTTTGCCGGGATCGTCGGCCTGACCGTGCTCATCAGCGGTTGGGCAGCGGTCCTGATGACGCTGGCGGCGGGCCGTCCGGATCAGCTCTACACCGAACTGATCGTCTCGCTCTGCATCGGCATGGTCGCCCTGATGGTGGTGCTGGGCGCGCGGCGGGTTTTCTGGCGCGACTCGGCGCGGCACAGCCGCTGGCGCTTTGCCCTGCTGGCCCTGCTGGTGCCGGCGGCGCCGGTCGTGCATTACCTCGGCCTGAGCATCGGCAGCCTGATCCTCGGCCTCGACATGCCCGGTCTCGCCCACTACTTCACGGTACCGCGCTTCAGCATGGTCCTGTTCACCATGCTCAGCTGCTTCGGCCTGCTCGGCATCGTCGTCGCCCGCGAACGCATGGACCGCATCAAGCTCGAACGCAGCGAAGCCCATGCGCGCGCCGAGACCGTCGAGCGCCAGGCCCTGCAGGCCCAGCTGCGCCTGCTGCAGGCCCAGATCGAGCCGCACATGCTGTTCAATACCCTGGCCAACCTGCAGGGCCTGATCGCCATCGACCCGCAGCGCGCCGGCCAGATGCTGGACCAGCTGATCCAGTACCTGCGCGCCACCCTCAGCGTATCGCGTGACGAGAGCACCACGCTGGAGCAGGAATTCGCCGCCCAGGAAGCCTATCTCGGCCTGATGCAGGTGCGCATGGGCGCGCGCCTGGACTACCGTTGCAGCCTGCCGGATGAGCTGCGCACGGTGCGCCTGCCGACGATGCTGCTGCAGCCGCTCGTGGAGAACGCCATCGTGCACGGCCTGGAGCCGAAGGTGGACGGCGGTACCGTCACGATCGCCGCCGCCCGCAACGGCGATCTGCTGGAGATCAGCGTGCGCGACACCGGCCTGGGCCTCGGCAGCGCCCCATCCCGCAAGGGGACCGGCGTCGGCGTGGCCACCACCCGCGAGCGCCTGCAGGTGCTGTACGGCGCGCGCGCGAATGTCGAACTTTCCCCGGCCGCGCCCCAGGGCACGGTCGCCCGTATCCATCTTCCCCTGGAGTTCCCATGACCGCATCGATGACCGCAGCCCGGCCTGTCCGCGCCCTGATCGCCGAAGACGAACCCATACTCGCCGCCATCCTCGCCCAGTCGCTGCAGCGGCTGTGGCCCGAGCTCCAGATCCTCGGGCCCGCGCCGAACGGCCTGGCGGCGGTCGAGCAGGCGCTGGAACTGCGTCCGGACGTGCTCTTCCTCGACATCAAGATGCCCGGCCAGACCGGCCTCGAAGCCGCCGAGGAGCTGGCCGAGCGCTGGGACGGCGCCCAGCCCTTCCCGGAAGTGGTGTTCGTGACCGCCTATGACGACTATGCGCTGAAGGCCTTCGAGCAGGCCGCCGCCGACTACGTGCTGAAACCCGTCAGCGACGAGCGCCTGCGCCGCACCGTCGAACGCCTGCGCCAGCGCCTGGGCAGCGCCGGCGGCCCGGCCCACGATGGCGGCATGGCGGCCCTGGTCGAACAGATGCGCGCCCTGCTGCCCCAGGCCGCTGCGCCGGAGCGCCTGAGCGTGATCCGCGCCGCCGTCGGCAACGTGGTGCGCATGATCCCGGTGCAGGACGTGGTCTATTTCCAGGCCCTGGACAAATACGTCAACGTCGCCACCGCCGACAGCGAAGCCCTGATCCGCCTGCCGCTCAAGGAATTGCTGTCCCAGCTCGACCCGGCCCTGTTCTGCCAGGTCAGCCGCGGCGCCATCGTCAACATGAAGCAGGTGGCCAGCGCCAGCCGCGACGAGATGGGCAAGCTGACCCTGGTCCTGCACGGCCGCAGCGACCGCCTGAGGGTCAGCCCGCTGTTCGCCCACCTGTTCCGGCAAATGTAGGAATCAGTCCTCGATCTCGTCGGGGTGTACTTCAGGCGCGGCCAGCACGTCCTCGATGGCGGCGTCCGGCGCCACATTGGTCACCTGCAGCACGTTGGAGGCGATGTTCACGAAGGCCGGCGCCGCCACCTGTCCGCCGTAGTGGTAGCGGCCCGAGGGCTCGTCGATCATCACGGCGACGATGAAGCGCGGCGCCGACATCGGCACGATGCCGACGAAGGAAGCGATGTACTTGCGCGGGAAGACATAGCGCCCGTTCTCGGCCTTGTAGGCGGTGCCGGTCTTGCCGCCGACCCGGTAGCCCGGAATCCGCCCGTTCCTGGCGGTGCCCTGCACCACCACGTTCTCCAGCATCTCGCGCATCGTACGCGCGGTCGCCGGCGAGATCACCTGGGTGCCGGCCGGCGCGCCGGCGCTCTTCTCCAGCGTCAGCGGGACCACCTTGCCGTCGTTGGTGAAGATCGTGTAGGCGCGCGCCAGCTGCAGCAGGGAGACCGCGATGCCGTTCCCGTAGCTCATGGTGGCCTGCTCGATCGGACGCCAGGAGCGGTAGGGCCGCACCCGTCCCGCCGCGGCGCCGGGAAAACCCAGCTGCGGCTGCTGGCCGAAACCGAGGCTGGTGAACATCTCCCACATGTCCTTCGCCGGCAGGCCCAGCGCCAGCCTGGCGGTGCCGATGTTCGAGGAATAGCGCAGCACGTCGCTGACGCTGATGACGCCATGGGCGCTGGTGTCCGAGATCGGCGCGCCGTTGATCACGTAGCGTCCCGGCCCGGTATCGATCATGGTGTCCGCGCTCACCTTGCCGCGGTCGATCGCCAGCGCCACCGTGAAGGGCTTGAGCACCGAGCCCGGTTCGTAGATGTCGGTGATGGCGCGGTTGCGCAGCGCCGGCCCCTTGAGCGCGCCGGCGTCGTTGGGGTCGTAGCTCGGGTAGTTGGCGAGCGCCAGGATTTCGCCGGTATGCGCGTCGACCACGATGGCGCCGCCGGCCTTGGCCTGGAACTTCTCGACCGCCTCCTTCAACTGTTTCGACGCGACGTACTGGACCACGCTGCTGATCGACAGCACGGATTCCTTGCCCGGCTGCGGCCTGAGGTCGGTGCCGACGTCCTCGACGATGTTCCCGAGCCTGTCCTTGATGACGCGCCGATGTCCGGACGCGCCCTCGAGCCGGGCCTGGTGGGCCAGCTCGATCCCTTCGAGTCCCCTGCCCTCGCGGCCGACGAAGCCGACCACGTGGCTCGCCATGTCGCCCTGGGGGTAGACGCGCCGGAAGCCGTCGGTGAAGCCGATCCCGCGGATCTTCATGGCGCCGAGCTGGCGGGCAACGGCGGGATCGACCTGGTTCTTCAGGTAGACGAAGTTCTTCGCGGTGGCGATGCGCTTGCCGATCTCGGCCTGCTCCATCTGCAGCGCCCCGGCCACCCGGCGCAGGGTGTCGGGGTCGGCCTCGCGCAGGTCTTCCGGAATTGCCCACACCGCCACCGCCGGTACCGAAGTCGCGAGGGTGTGGCCGGCGCGGTCGACGATGCGGCCGCGGGTGCCCGGCAGGTCGAGCGTCCGCGCATAGCGGTAGGCGCCCTGCTTCTGCAGGAACTCGCCGGACCAGACCTGCAGCCAGACGGCGCGTCCGGCAAGGCCGAGAAAGGCGCACAGCAGCACGCACTGCACCACGCTGGAACGCCAGCGCGGCATGCTCTCGGCCAGCAGGGGGTTGGCGGCGAACGGCCGGCCATTGCGCGCCGCCACGCGGCTTTTCCGGGTGAGTCTGACTTTCATTCTTGTTCTTTCGTATCTCGGTCATCTGGCGACAGGCCGGTACCCGTTGTGAATCGAAGGCCGGTACTGTAACGTAGCGGGCTGCAGAGGTTTAGCGCACATCGGACATGAAACATCGACAAACGGACATCCCATCGACCGGCATCCAGGAACTGCAGGCCCTGCGGACCCTGCCGCGGCCGGTCTACGGCCACGTGCACGGCCTGCCGAACCGCGCCATCGGACAGCGCCACCGCCATCCATGGGCGCAGTTCTCGTACGCGGTGCGCGGCGTGCTGGAAGTGATCACCGACAGCGCGCGCTACATGGCGCCGCCGCTGTACGCGGTATGGGTGCCGGCCGGCGCGCCGCATGCCGTGCACCGCTTCGAGGGAACGGAGATCCGCAGCCTGTACGTCGATCCGGCGGCCATCGCTGATGCCGAGGCCGGCGGAGACTGCCGGGTGGTGACGGTCACGCCGCTGCTGCGGGAGCTGATCCGCGGCTTCGGCGAATACCCGGTCGAGTACGACGAGGCCGGCGAACAGGGGCGCCTGGTGGCGGTCCTGCTCGACCAGCTGGCGCGTGCGCCGCAAGCCGGCCTGGCGCTGCCATGGCCCGGCGACGCGCGCCTGCGCCGGATCTGCCGCGAACTCGAAGCGCATCCGGACAGCGCGCGCACGCTGTCCGGACACGCCGCGCGCCTCGGCGTCTCGGAAAAGACCCTGAGCCGCCTGTTCCTGCAGCAGACCGGGCTGAGCTTTCGCGCCTGGCGCCAGCGCCTGCGCATCCTGGCCGCCCTGCCCATGCTGGAACGCGGCCACCGCGTCACCGACGTCGCCGTGGCCTGCGGCTACGACAGCATGTCGGCCTTCATCGCCGCCTTCCGCTGGTTCACCGGGGTGACGCCAGGGGAGTTCTTCCCGCGCGATCAATAGCTCACACAAACATCGAGGCGGCGACGCCGCCGAGCATGATGACGGCGCCGGTGACCGCCATGAGCCGGCTGTCGCGGTGGTTGAGGCTGCGGAATTCCTGCCAGGCCACCCCCAGCAGGCAGACGCCGATGGCCGAGATGCCGTAGACGATGTTTTCCATTCATGTTCTCCTTGTGGTCGTGATCATCAAAAGGTCGCTCGCGGTCTTGCCGATCAGGTCGCGGGCGCGGGACTGCCAGCACCATTCGTCCACCAGCCAGCGCTGGCTGCCGGACAGGATGACGAGGTCGGCGCCGACAGCGTTCACGTAATTCGTGACCGACAGCCCGGTGGGCCGCGGCAGCAGGGCCAGGGTCAGCTTCGAGCTTTCCGGCTTCAGTTCCTCCAGGGTCCTGGTGTAGGCGGTCTTCACCTCGCGCTCGAGGGCCTGGCGGCAGGCGTCGATGGCGTCGTTGCGCACGCCGGCCGTGCGCATATGGCCTTCGCCCGGTACCTTGTAGGTATGGACGATGGTGATCCGCACGCCGGGCAGCAGGCGCGCCGCCACCTTCAGGGTCTCCAGCGACTCGCAGGAGAAATCGCCGGCGAACACCGCATGCCTGTAGGGACGCTGCGCTGCCTGGCGGACCAGCAGGGTCGGGCACAGGCAGCTGCGCGACAGGTCGCGCAGCAGGTTGAAGTTGTGCAGGACCGGCCACCAGGGGTGGGCCTGCCACGCCATCGCGATCAGCCCGGGCGCGGCCTGGCCCGCGCGCCGGACCGTCGATTCGAACAGGCTGCCGAATTCGAAGGTGGCCGAGCAGCGCATGCCGAAGCGGATCAGCGCGTTCGCGGAGGCGGTCTTGACGTCGTTCATGCAGCGCGCCAGGGACACGTGCTTTATGCCGCCGCGCTCCTGTTCGGCGGGCGGAATCACGGACAGGAATTCGATGCTCCGGCTGTTCAGCGACTGGGCCAGCATCGCCGCGCGCTGGGCGGCGTGCGCGACCGGATTGGGGTACAGGGAGGCAAGCAGGATCGGGGTCGACACATCATTTCTCCTCTACCAGGCGTTCCAGCGCGCGGCGGCGGCCGGAGATGCGGATCTCGTCGTCGGTACCGACCAGCAGGTCGCAGGGCGGCCGGCTGATCATCCTGAGGGCCGAATCGAACAGCCCCGGCCAGCCCCGCGCATGGCGGAAGCGCCGGCCGATCACGACCAGGTCGGCGCCGCTTTCCTCCGCGAAGTCATCCACCACCCGGTGCGGCGGACCGTAGCGCACCTCGCTCGACATGGACAGGCCGCCGCGGCCGGCCAAGCTGTCGACCAGGGTCTGCAGGTACTGCCGGGCCGCCACCCGCGCCCGCTCGCGGTACAGCGAGACCAGGCGCGGCTGCAGCTCCAGCTCCCGCATCAGGTTCTCGTCCGGCAGGCGGTAGGCGTGCAGGAAGATGAAGTGGGCCGAGGGCGCCAGCTGGAAGGCGGTCCTGGCCGCCGAGATGGACTCCGGCGAAAAGTCGGTGGCGATCACCACCTTCCGGTATTCCCCCACGCTCCCGGGCTTGACCAGCAGCACCGGCAGGCGGCTGCGCCGCATCACCTTCACCGCGCACGAGGGCAGCAGCCACTCGAGCAGGAAATGCCGGTGGCTGGCGGCGAACAGCATCAGGTCCGCCTTCTTCTGGCCGGCGATGCGCAGCACCAGCTCGGCCGCGCCGCCCTGGTCTGCGTTACCGGTCTCGCGGAGCGCGATGCGCTCGACGGCATGCGGCACCAGGTGGAACGCCAGCTGGCCGGCGCGCTGCACCAGCCGGCATGGCTGCCGGCCCTGGTCGGCAACCAGCAGGATTCTTTGGATGTGCGGAGCGTTCATGCAATAGCCCTCCCCGGCCGGCATGGCGCTGGCCGACGTCAACGAAATGAATAGACTGCGGCAATGCCCGGCGCGCGAAGGCGCACCGGCTCGTCAGGCAGTTCGTGCGAGGATGCTCGGGAGACGCTGAACGGCGATGCGTTCAGGTCTCGCCGAGCTCAGGAGAGGCAGGCGAGATCTCGAGTGGACAGATGCACGGGACGCGCGTGGAACACGCTGAGTCCGCGGGACAAAAGGCACTGAGCAAATCTGGTGAAAACTACGGCGACCATGCGCGACGCTTCCTTGCTATGGTTCGATGGACTAGAATCAGTATATACGACTTGGGTTTTTCGTCAACTCAGCCCGGCCCGGCAACCGACGCGCCGATGGAGTCCGAAGATGATTCGTCGAATGCGCTTGCTGGCCATGGCGGTCCTGGCCGTCCTGCTGGTGCTGGCCCTGCCGCCGAGCGCGCATGGCGCCGCGGGCGTCGGCGTGCTGACCGTCGACGGCGTGATCGGCCCGGCGAATGCCGGCTACGTGGTGCACGGCATCGCCCGCGCCGCCAGCACCGGACAGCAGCTCGTGATCATCCGGATCGACACGCCGGGTGGCCTCGATACCGCCATGCGCGAGGTGATCAAGGCCATCCTGGGCTCGCCGGTGCCGGTGGTCGCCTGGGTCGCCCCGAGCGGCGCCCGCGCCGCCAGCGCCGGCACCTACATCCTCTACGCCAGCCACGTCGCGGCCATGGCGCCCGGCACCAACCTGGGCGCGGCGACGCCGGTCGAGATCGGCGTCGGGCAAGCGCAGCCCGCAGGACAGAACGATGGGCAGAAGAAGCCCGCCGACACGGGCGAGGGTTCGGCGATGACGCGCAAGCAGGTCAACGATGCCGCCGCCTACCTGCGCGGGCTGGCCCAGCTGCGCGGCCGGAATGCCGAGTGGGCCGAACGCGCCGTGCGCGAAGCCGTCAGCCTGAGCGCCGAGGAAGCCTTGAAGCAACACGTGATCGAGATCGTCGCGCCGGACCTGGGCAGCCTGATGGCCCAGCTCGACGGCAGGACCGTCATCGCGCTGGGCCAGGCGCACCGCCTCGCAACCAGGGGCGTGCTGCCGACGGAATTCGCGCCGGACTGGCGCACCCAGCTGCTGGCGGCAATCACCCATCCGAGCGTGGCCCTGATCCTGATGACCATCGGGATCTACGGCCTGGTCTTCGAGTTCATGAACCCGGGCTTCGTGGCGCCCGGCGTGGTCGGCGCGATCTGCCTGCTGCTGGCGCTGTACGCCCTGCAGCTGCTGCCGGTGAACTATGCGGGCCTGGCGCTGGCCCTGCTGGGCCTGATGCTGATGGTGGCCGAGGCCTTCCTGCCCAGCTTCGGCGTGATCGGCTTCGGCGGCATCGTCGCCTTCGTCGCCGGCGCGCTGATGCTGGTCGATACCGACGTCCCCGGCTTCGGCATCCCGCCGGCCCTGATCGCCACCCTCGGCCTGGCCAGCGCCCTGCTGCTGATCGGCAGCGCCCGCCTCGCGCTGGCGAGCCGCCGGCGGCCGCCGGCCAGCGGCGCCACCACCCTGATCGGCGCCACCGCCAGGGTCGAGCGCATCACCCAGGACGGCGGCAGCCGCGCAGCCTGGGTCCGCATCGAAGGAGAATTGTGGCAGGCGGCCAGTGGCCTGCCGCTCAGCCAGTCGCAGACGGTCAGGGTCGTGGGCCGGCGCGGCCTGACATTGGATGTCGTCCCGGTCGATCCCTCCCCAGGAGCCTAAATCATGTTCAACGTCGGCATCGGCGTCGCCGCCCTCATCGTCCTGCTGTTCCCCCTGCTGGCCTCGGCAATCCGGGTGCTGCGCGAATACGAACGCGGGGTCGTGTTCCAGCTCGGGCGCTTCTGGGGTGTGAAAGGCCCCGGCCTCATCATCCTCATCCCGCTGGTCCAGCAGATGGTGCGCGTCGACCTGCGCACCATCGTGCTCGACGTGCCGACCCAGGACGTGATCTCGCGCGACAACGTCTCGGTCAAGATGAACGCGGTGATCTATTTTCGCGTGATCGATCCGGAAAAGGCGATCATCCAGGTGGCCAACTTCCTCGAGGCGACCAGCCAGCTGGCCCAGACCACCCTGCGCTCCGTCCTCGGCAAGCACGAACTCGACGAGATGCTGGCCGAGCGCGAGCGCCTCAACCTCGACATCCAGCTGGTACTCGATGCCCAGACCGACGCCTGGGGCATCAAGGTGTCGAACGTCGAGATCAAGCATATCGACCTCGACGAATCGATGGTGCGCGCCATCGCCCGCCAGGCCGAGGCCGAGCGCGAGCGGCGCGCCAAGGTGATCCACGCCGAAGGCGAGCTGCAGGCTTCGCAAAAACTGAAGGAGGCCGCCGCCGTGCTGGCCCAGCAGCCGGGGGCGATGCAGCTGCGCTACATGCAGACCCTGGGTGCGATTGCGGGCGACAAGTCCTCGACCATCGTGTTTCCCATGCCGCTTGAGCTGCTGGCCGGGGCAAGGGAAGCGCTGCGCGGTGAAAGACCTCAGGCCTGACGCCGCAGCTCCACCACCTGGCCGTCGCGGTAGCGCGGGTACAATTCGGCCCACTGCGTGTCGAACTTGCTCATGGCCGCCTGCTTGATGTGGCCGTAGCCGCGCACCTGGTCCGGCAGGGCCGCCAGCTTCAGCGCGGCCGCAAGATTGTCGGCGCGCAGATTCGTCGCCAGGTCGCGCACGAAAGCCAGGTAGCGGTCGCGCAGCGCACGCTCTTCCTTGCGCTCGCGGGTGTAGCCGAAGGGGTCGAAAGCCGTGCCGCGCAATCCCTTGAAGCGGGCCAGTACCCCAAAGGCCGGCAGCAGCCAGGCGCCGAAGCGCATCTTGGCCGGTACATCGGAGCCCGGCTTCCTGCGCGCCAGCAGCGGCGGCGCCAGGTGGAAGGCCAGCTTGTAGTCGCCGTCGAACTGGCCGGCGATCTGCTCGCGGAAGGCGGGATCGCTATGCAGGCGCGCGACTTCGTACTCGTCCTTGTAGGCCATCACCTTGAACAGGTTGCGCGCCACCGCCTTGGCGAGCTGCCTGCGCGAGCCGCTGCCCTCCACCGCCAGCTCGCGCTGCTCGACGGCGGCCACCGCCTCCCGGTACAGTCGGGCGTAGTCTTCGTCCTGGTAGCTGGCCAGCCAGTCGGTGCGGAAGGCAACGATGTCCTCCAGCGATTTCGGCGCCGCGAACTGGATCACCTGGACCGGCTGTCCCATGCGCTCGAGCGCTTGCGGATCGGCGGCCAGCAGGCGGCCCAGGCTGAAGGCGCGCTTGTTCATGTCCACCGCCACGCCATTCAGTTCGATCGCCCGCATCAGTGCCGGCAAGCCCACCGGCACCAGGCCCTGCTGCCAGGCATAGCCCATCAGGAGGACGTTGCTGCCGACCGGATCGCCGAGGAAGCGCGAGGCCGTCGCCTGCGCGTTCAGGCGCAGCATGTTCTCTTCGCCGGCCGCCGCGCCCAGCCTGCCAAGCAAGCCTTCGCGGTCGACCTGGGCGTCGCGGTCGCGGGTGAAGTCGGCGGTCGGGATCTCGTATTCGTTGGCCACCACTTTGGTGTGGCCGCGGCGGATGACGGCGAGGCCGTCCGGCATGCCCGCCACCACGAGGTCGCAGGCGAACACGGCGTCGGCCTGGCGCAGGTCGATGCGGACCTGGTGCAGGCGCTCCGGCGCCGACGCCACCCGCACGTGGGACAGCACGGCGCCACCCTTCTGCGCGAAGCCCATGAAGTCCAGGGTGGAGGCGCCCTTGCCTTCCAGGTGGGCCGCCATCGTGATCAGGGCACCCACGGTGACGACGCCGGTGCCGCCGACGCCGGCCACCAGGATCTCGAAGGGCTTGGCCAGCGCCGGGGCGCCTGGCGCCGGATACGCTGCCAGCACACGTTCCAGGTCGGCCAGCGAGAGCTTCTGGTCGGCCGGCTTGCGCAGCGAGCCGCCCAGCACCGAGACGAAGCTCGGGCAGAAGCCCTCGACGCAGGAGTAATCCTTGTTGCAGGACGACTGCTCGATCTGGCGCTTGCGCCCCAGCTCCGTCTCCAGCGGCAGGATCGACAGGCAGTTCGACTGCACGCCGCAATCGCCGCAGCCTTCGCAGACGGCCGGGTTGATGAGCATGCGCCGCGCCGGGTCCGGGAACACGATATTGCCCGGCTTGTTCTTCTTGCGGCGGCGGCGCTTCTCGGCGGCGCAGGTCTGGTCGTACACCAGCACCGTCACGCCGGGGATCTCGCGCAGCTGGCGCTGGATCGCATCGAGTTCGCCGCGGTGGTGCACGGTCACGCCTTCCGGCAAGGTCACGCCCTGGTAGTTGTCCGGGTAGTCCGTGACCACCACCGCCTTCTTGACGCCCTCGCTGATCACCTGCTGCAGGATCTGCGGCACCGACAGGGTGCCGTCCACCGGCTGGCCGCCGGTCATCGCCACCGCGTCGTTGTAGAGGATCTTGTAGGTGATGTTGACGCCGGCCGCCACGCTCTGGCGGATCGCCAGCGAGCCCGAATGGTAGTAGGTGCCGTCGCCCAGGTTCTGGAAGATGTGCTTCTCCGCCACGAAGCGCGACGTGCCGGCCCAGCTGATGCCCTCGCCGCCCATCTGCGACAGGTAGTAGGTGTCGCGCTTCATCCAGGTCGCCATGAAGTGGCAGCCGATGCCGGCCAGGGCGCGGCTGCCTTCCGGCACGCGGGTCGAGGTATTGTGCGGGCAGCCCGAGCAAAAATACGGGGTGCGGCGCACGCCGTCGGCCGGATTGAAAGGCAGTTCGGCGGCGCAGAAGTCCGGAAGGAAGCGCTTCAGGTCCAGTGCCGGGAAGCGTGCGCCCAGCCACTTTGTCAGCCACTGAGCCAGCACCGGTGCAATGCGCGAAGGACGCAGTTCACCCAAGCTTGAGAGCATCGGCGCGCCGCCGCGGTCGGTCTTGCCGACCACCGCCGGCCGGTGTTCGGGCGCCAGGTTGTAGAACAGGTTCTTGACCTGCTGCTCGATCACCGGGCCTTTCTCTTCGACCACCAGGATCTCCTCCAGGCCCTCGGCAAAGCCGGACAGGCGCGTGGCTTCCAGCGGAAAGGTCAGGCCCGGCTTGTACAGGCGCACGCCCAGTTCCGCCAGCCGCTCGACCGACAGCTCCATGCGTTCCAGCGCCTCGACCAGGTCGAGGTAAGCCTTGCCGGCGCCGATGATGCCGATGCGGGCGCCGGGCGCCGGCACCACCAGGCGGTCGATCGAATTCGCGCGCGCAAACGCCTGCACCGCTTCCAGTTTGGCGGCCACGCGCTGTTCCAGCGCCAGCCCCGGCAGGTCCGGCCAGCGGTTGTGCAGGCCGTCCGGCGGCGGCGTGTGATCGGTGGGCGCGGCGAAGCGTGGCATGGCCGGCAGCTCGACCACCGCGCCGCCCTCCACCGTTTCGGAGATCGCCTTGAAGCCGCACCAGGCGCCCGAATAGCGCGACAGGGCCCAGCCGTAGAGGCCGAATTCCAGGTACTCCTGGATGTTGGCCGGATTAATGACCGGCATGCCCCAGGCGATCAGCGCCTGCTCGCTCTGGTGCGGCATCGACGAGGACACGCAGCCGTGGTCGTCGCCCAGGATGGCCAGCACGCCGCCGTGCGGCGACGAACCGTAGACGTGGCCGTGCTTGAGGGCGTCGCCGGCGCGGTCGACGCCAGGCCCTTTGCCGTACCACATGCCGAACACGCCGTCGACCTTGCGGGTCGGATTGGCTTCGACCTGCTGCGATCCCATCACGGCGGTGGCGCCCAGTTCCTCGTTAATCGCGGGCAGGAATTCGACCTGGTGCGCCTGCAGCAGCTTCTTCGCGCGCCACAGTTCCTGGTCGACGGCGCCCAGCGGCGAGCCGCGGTAGCCGCTGACGAATCCGGCCGTCGTCAGGCCCTGGGCTTCGTCGAAGCGCTTCTGCATGCACAGCAGGCGGACCAGGGCCTGGGTGCCGGTCAGGAAGACCCGGCCGCGCTCGCGGGTCAGGTTGTCGTCGAGTGCGTAGCCGGGGTCTGCCAGCCCGGCCGGCGCGGGAAGTGTCATGTCGTTCATATAACTAGGATATTCCGCACCGGGCGAAAGATTTTTTCTATCTGTTCATGTTCCGGGACTAAAATTGCAAGATCTTGTCTGATTTCACCAAAAAACATGAAAAATCATTCGATCGATGCAGCATCCATGAAAATTCTCGCCGAGCTGCAAAAGGATGGCAGGATCTCGTCGAACGAGCTGGCCGAAAAGATCGGCATGTCGGCCAGCCCCTGCTGGCGGCGCCAGAAGGAGCTGGAGGACAACGGCTACATCGTGCGCTACACCGCCCTCCTCGACCGCCGCAAACTGGGCCTGGCCGTGGTCTGCCTGCTGCACGTGTCGCTGCTGCGCCATGCCGAGGGCGTGGTCGAGCAATTCGAGCAGGCCATGCGCCTGCGGCCGGAGGTGGTGGAGTGCTACGAGACCACCGGCACCTCGGACTACCTGGTCAAGGTCGTGGTGGCGGACATGGATGCCTATCACGACTTCCTGCACAACGTGCTGGTCAAGCTGAACGGGGTGTCGCAGGTGAATACCAGCGTGGCGCTGCGGGAGGTGAAGTATGAAACGGCGCTGCCGCTGTAGCCGGGACCCACGATGAAGGCCATACCCGCTGCGCATGCCGGGAATTCGCTTCTCCGCCGGACACGCGAGAATGCGCGCGATTGAATATACTCAGCGTACCCAGGCTGACATTGGAGAACGAACCATGAACAGACGCCGCGACTACAAGACTGCCCTCCTGATCGACGCGGTCATATATTCGGACGCCCCGGACATTCGCGCGCACGCGGCAAGCGGACTCTCGGAACAGCCCCTTCCTCCCGAGGTGGCCACGCGCATCTTCATGGAACCAGCCGGACGGCGTCGCAACCGGCTTGCGCACGATGCCGCTTCCGGCCAATGAGCGGTATGCGGGCTCGGCTACGGAAGCACGCTGCCAGGTTCCTCCGCGACCGGCAGATCCAGGGCTGAGCCGGAGGCCGGCCGTATTTACCCGGCCGTATCGAGCGACGCCACGACATCGACCAGCTGCTGCCTGACCCACACATGGGCGGGATCGCCGTGGAAGCGCTCGTGCCAGATCATGGCCGGCGCCATCCGAGGGACTTGCAGCGGCAGCTCGAGGAGCACGAGCGGGAGCCGTTCCGCGAGCCGGCGCGCCAGGCGGCCCGGCAAGGTGAGGATCATGTCGCTGTCCGCCACCAGCATGGCGGCAGCCAGGAAGTGGGGAACGCGCAAGGCCACCTGACGGGTCAGCCCCAGGGTCGAGAGAGCGACGTCGACCGCGCTCTCGCCCATGCCGGAAATGGTCACGGCTACATGGCGCAGGGCCAGATACGGTTCCAGTGCAAGTCCGCTGGCCGCGGGGTGGCCGGATCTCAGCACGCACACATAGCGGTCGGTGTACAGGCCGCGCCGGTAAAGACTGCCCGGCAGGGACTCGAAAATCCCCAGCGCCAGGTCTGCCCTGCCCTGCTCGACGAGCCGCACATTGTCCCCGGCGGGCTGCGCGATATGGAGACCGAGCGCAGGCGCATGCCGCTCGAAGCGCGCAATCAGGCCGGCAAGGACCAGAAAGCCCAGGTGATCGTGCGCGGCGATCGTGATCCGCCCGGTCGCCGAGGCGGGATCGAAGACGGCCGGCGCGACGATACCGCGGGCGTCGTCGAGCAGTCGGGCCACCGGACCGGCCAGCGCCTGGCCGCGCGGCGTCAGTTCCAGCCCGAGTTTGCCGCGAACCAGCAGGCGATCACCCAGCATTCTGCGCAGCCGCCCCAGCGCGCGGCTCGCGGCCGGCTGGCTCAGGCCAAGGCGCAGTCCCGCCTGGGTGACACTGCGCTCCTGGACGAGGGCGTCGAACAGCTTCAGCAGGTTGAGGTCGGCCCCGATCAAATCCACTTGGTGCATTTTCACTATAACTTTCATGTCATTGATGCATGCTCGGCAATCATGCACGCTTCTGGCTCAACTTGACAGGAGATTCTTGTATGACCGCTTCCTCCCCACTTCCTTTCGCCGTGGTCGGCGCGACCGGCCGCACCGGCGCTGCCGCGGCCGATGCACTTTTACGCTCCGGCCGCGCCGTGCGCGTCGTCGTGCGCACGCCGGACCAGGGCCGCGCATGGGCCGGTCGCGGCGCCGAGATTGCGCTGGCCGACCTCTTCGACCTGAACTCGATGACCAGGGCACTAAGCAGGGTCCAGGGCGCCTATGTCGTTTGTCCGCAGTCCTACAGCCGTGAAGACCTGTTCGAAAGGGCCGACGCGATCGCATGCACGACGGCGCGCGCCGCGCTGGCGGCCGGGGTCCCGAAGCTCGTCGCGCTGTCCTCGGTGGGCGCCGACCGTGAAAGCGGTACCGGATGGATCGGGATGAACCGCATGTTCGAACAGCGTCTGGCGGAAGCCGGCATTCCCGCCACCTTCCTGCGCGCGGCCTATTTCATGGAGAACTGGCTGCCGATGGTCGGACATGCCATGCGTAATAGCATGCTGCCGACCTTCCTGGCGCCGCCGCGGCGTCGCCTGCCGATGGTGGCCACCGCGGATGTCGGCATCGCCGCAGCCGGCTTGCTGCAGGAAGCATGGACCGGAAACCGTATCGTCACGCTCTCGGGACCCGAGGATTACGCACCGGCCGACGTCGCCGCCGTCCTTTCGGCCAGGCTCGGGAAGCCTGTCGGCGTGACCGTCGTTCCGGAAGCGGCGTGGCCGGAAGCGCTGTCCGATGCGCAGTTCTCGAGGGCCGCGCTGGCCGGCTTCATCGAGATGACCCGCGGCCTCAATGGAAGGCATATCGACATCCGGAGCGATCCGGGCGCGATCGAACGTGCGGGAACGACGCCGCTGGAACCGGTCGTCGCCCCAGGTCTCAGTGCGCGGGCGCAGCAAGCAGGTCGCGCGTGACCTGCGTATGCGCGGGCAGCGTACGGTCGGACTGCAGCTTGCCGAGGACGTATTTGCGGATGCGTTCGGACTGGCTGAGCGACTGCTCCAGGCTGGCCTGGCGCGGCTGTCCATCCTTGTACGCCAGCCGCAGCGCGCTGCTCGCGGCATCGTCGATCTCGTGGTAGTCGTAGTCCTGCGCCGGCAGCCTGGTGCCGGGCTGCGCCTGCCCGCCATCCTCGAGCCCGACGTGGAACCGGGCCCGCAGGTGCGACTTCTGCACCTGCTCCAGCGAGCGCTCGGCGCGCGACCTGCCGCCGGTGCGCGACGCCTGCGAGACCTCGTACTGGAAGCCGTCGGCCTCGTCGCTCCGCGCGGGATTGCTCCACGCCGGGGCCTGGGTCACGGTGGCGTTGAAATCGGCCAGGCCGGTCAGCAGCGCATGGTCCTGCGCCGAGTAGGCCCAGGGCTTGCCCATCGAGACCCCGGTCTCGTCCAGCCCGTCGCTGGTCGAAGTGGCGCTCATGCTCGCGAAAGCATCCTTGAACATGCCGATCAGCTTGGGGTCCGCGTGGCCGCGGGCTGCTGCCTCGTCGAACTGCTTCAGGTAGCTGTCGATCGCCCTCGCCTGCTGCTTGCGGGTGCCGAGGGTCTCCAGCTTGCTCATGTCGACCGCGACGTCGATCCGGCCGGCCGGGCCGTCCAGGGCCACCTTGCGCTGGCCGGCGTCGAGGTGGAGGTCGAGCTTCTGCGTCTCCGCGCCGGGTCCCGGCAGCGCCAGCTCGGCATGCAGGTCGACCGAGCGCAGGAAGCGGCTGTCGAACTGCGCCAGCCCGTCCAGACGGATCTGCGGATTTTCGCGGTCCATGCCGCCGATGACATCCTGGAAGCCCTGCGCCAGCCCGGCCAGGGCGTCGCGCTCGTCGATGCTCAGGCCTTCGTCCGCGTCGACGCGCACGCCCAGCCGGTCGCCGCGGCTGGCCAGGGCCAGCTCCACTCGTTTGCCGCTGTCCGTCACGATACTCAGGGTGAAGCGCTTGTCGGCCTGGTCGGGCAGCTGTCCGCCGGCCACCGGCGCCGCCGCGCCGGTCCCGAAGCCCGACAGCAGGGCCGCGCCGATATCCGCGAGGCGGGCCGCGGGGGTGGCGGCGCCTGCCTGCGCCCTGGCGGCGGCCAGGCCTTCCGGGCTCAGTTGCACGATGCTCGAGGGCGCCGGCCTGGCGGCCGTGGTGGCGCCGGACGCAGGCGGGACGGCCGCATAGGCGGCGGCAGGCTGCTGCCTGGCGAGGGACGAGAGAGAAGAAATCGAGGTCATGCGGGTGTTAACGGCAGACTTATCGAAGAATCAAGGGTCAGGCATCAGCCACGTGGCGTTCGATGCGGCGGTCCGGGATGAACCAGATCAGGGCGACGATCACGTAGATGGCCAGTCCCATCCAGGCCTGCACGCAGCCGAGGCCGATCCCGCAGGCATACAGCAGCAGCGAGATCCAGCCCTTGCGGTCGGCGCCGATCGCCAGCGCCAGCGTGCGGTTGCCGCCGCGCCGGCTGGCCAGGCGGTGCACCAGCAGCGCATACGCCACCGCACACATGAACAGCACCACGCCGTAGACGGATACGGGCGCCGTCGCGAAGCCGCTCGCGCCCATCCAGTGCGTGACGAAGGGCAGCAGGGACAGCCAGAACAGGAAGTGCAGGTTCAGCCACAGCACCGTGCCGTCGATGTCGCGCACCGCCTGGAACAGGTGGTGGTGGTTGTTCCAGTAGATACCGACGTGGACGAAGCTCAGCACATAGCCGAGCAGCACCGGCGCCATGCGTTCGAGCACGGCCAGCGTGCCCTCGTGCGGCGCTTCCAGCCCGAGCACCATGATCGTGATGATGATGGCGATGACGCCATCGCTGAAGGCTTCCAGCCTGCCCTTGCCCATCGCAGCCGTCCCGCCCGTGCTCAGCGCTGCTGGTAGCCGCCGTAGACGGCGACCGGGCTCCAGGCCGGCGAGACCGGCGGCAGCTGCGGCGCCAGCGGCGCGTAGGCCCCTGCGCCGTAGACCACCTTGCCGTTCACGACCGTCAGCACGCTCTGCAGCCGCTTGATCTTCTCGGCGTCGATCGTGAAGTAGTCCTCGGGCAGGACCACGAAGTCGGCGTACTGGCCGCGCTTGATGCTGCCCTTGATCTTTTCTTCGCCGCTCATCCAGGCAGAACCGGTCGTCATCAGCTTCAGCGCCTGGTAGCGGCTCAGGCGGTCCGCGTCCTTCCAGATCTGCATGCCGCCGGCGGTCTTGCCGGTCACGGTCCAGTACAGCGAGGGCCAGGGGTTGTAGCTGGACACGCGCGTGCCGTCCGTGCCGAGGCCGACCGGCACCCCGAGTTCGAGCATCCTGCGGATCGGCGGCATCTGGCGCGCCTGCTCGCCATAGCGCTTCCAGTAGGCTTCGCCCTGGAAGTGCATGCGGTCCTGCACCGCCACGCCGCCGCCCAGTTTCCTGATGCGGGCCAGCTGGCTGTCGGTGATGGTCTCGCCATGGTCGACGATGAAGCGCAGGCCGTTCAGCGGCGTCTGCGCATTCACCTTCTCGATCACGGCCAGGTCGCGGTCGATGCTTTCGCCATAGGTCGCATGCAGGCGGAAGGGCCAGCGGTTCTTCACCAGCAGGCGCACCACCGGTTCCAGTTCGCTCTCCATCGCCGGCGGCAGATCGGGGCGCGGCTCGAGGAAGTTCTCGAAGTCGGCGGCGCTCGCCACCAGGTTCTCGCCGCCGCCTTCGGCCGAGAAGCCGTTCGGGTAGAACATGTGGTCGTTCTGCTTCGGATGGGTCATCGTCAGCCAGCGCTGGAAGTCTTCCAGTTCCTTGCCGGCGCGCTGGGCGAACAGGTAGTAGGAGGTGCGGACCGTCAGCTTGCCGGCGCGCGCCAGTTCCAGGGTCACACCATAGTCATCGGGATAATTCTGGAAGCCGCCGCCGGCATCGATGGCGCTGGTCAGGCCCAGGCGGTTCAGCTCGCGGTAATACTGCAAGGTCGAGTTGAGCTGGTCGTCGCGGCTCAGCTTATTGGTTTTCGCCAGGGTCGAGTACAGGATCAGGGCATTTGGCTTGGCGATCAGCCTGCCGGTCGGCTTGCCGTCGGCGCCGAGTTCGACCTCGCCGTCCTTGTACTTCGTGTTGCCGTCGTAGCCGAGGGTGTCGATGCCCTTCTTGTTGAGGAAGCCCAGGCCGTAGAGGTAGAGGATGAAGACCGGCTTGTCCGGCACCGCGGCATTGATTTCCTCCAGCGTCGGCAGGCGCTTTTCCTCGAACTGGTATTCGTTCCAGCCGCCGACCACCTTCACCCATTCGCCGTCCGGCGTGCGCGCGGCCTGCTCCTTCAGCATCTCGAGGGCGCGCTTGAGCGAGGTGACGCCGTCCCAGCGCAGCTCCATATTGTAGTTCAGGCCCTCGCGGATCACGTGCAGGTGGGAGTCGTTCAGGCCCGGGATCACCGTGCGTCCGCCGGCGTCGATCAGCTGGGTGCCGGCGCCCTTCAGCTTCAGTACCGCGGCATTGCTGCCGGTCGCCAGCACCTTGCCGTCCTTGACGGCGACCGCCTGCACGAACTCGCCCTCGCGGGCCATGGTCGCGACCTTGCCGTTGGTGAGGATCAGGTCGGCCTGCTCGCGGGCTTGCGCCGGCATGGCGGCGAAGATGCCGGCGGCGAGCGCGGCGGCTAGGATGGTACGGCGTTTCAAGGGCATTGGATTCGTCATGACTCGGGTCTTTCGTGGGTTCGCGGCGGCGCTTGGGCGCGCAGGCCATTCTTACGATAACAGTCGGGGACCGGACCGTCCCCTGCCTTATTGCCGGGACGGGGACGGTGCGGCGGCTCAGGCGGTGCGCCCATGCTTGCATCGAATTTTTCGATCGGAATCGACGCGGCCCCGCCTTGCCGAAGGATGGGGTTCAGCGTCCATCCCCGCCGCTAAGATCGGCGCTTCTGCGATCAACCAGCGAACACGATGAAACCAACGATATTCCACGGCGCCGTCCTCGGCCTGCTGGCCGGCCCTGCCTGCGTCCATGCCGAGGCGGTCCAGCCCTATGGCCGCCTGAACCTGGCGATGGAGGAGGTGCGCGCCAGCGGCGGCGCATCCACCAGCAGGCTGTCGAACTACCGCTCGGTGCTGGGCGTGCGCGGCGGCGAGGACCTGGGGGACGGCCTGCGCCTGGTATTCCAGGTCGAAGGCACGCTCTCGCCCGATACCGGCGCCGGCGCCATTGCCGCGCGCGACACCCGCGTCGGCCTGGCGGGCAGCTGGGGCACGCTGTTCGGCGGTAACTGGACCACGCCCTACAACTCGGCCACCTCGAGCCTCGATCCCTTTTATCCCACCACGGCCGGCTACATGAGCATCATGGGCAACGGCTCGGCGGCCACCGCAAACAACGCCAGCGACACCAGCTCCTTCGACCGTCGCCAGCAGAACAGCGTGCATTACTGGAGCCCGGCCTGGCATGGGCTGACCTTGCGCCTCGCGCATGGCCTGAACGAGGAAAGGCCGGCCAGCGGCGCGAAGCCGTCGCTGAGCTCGGGCGCGCTGATCTACGAGAACGGCGGGCTGTATGCCGCGCTGGCGCACGAGCGCCACCATGCCTACCGCGGCCCGGGGCTCGAGGACCGCGCCAGCAAGCTGGCCGCCGCCTACCGCTTCGGCACGCTGCGCCTGGCCGGCGCGGTCGAATGGCTGCGCTACGAGACCGCCGGCGGCCCCCTCGAACGCGTGTCGGGCTTCCTGTCGCTGACGAAGCAGTTCGGCCCGCACGGGCTGCAGCTGGCGATCGCGAAAGCCGGCAACGGCAAGGGCAGCACCACGGAAAAGCTGGGATTCATCCGCGCCGGCGGCGCGACCGGCGCCGTGCACGCGACCCTGGGCTACGATCTGGCGCTGTCGAAGCGCAGCAGCCTGTTCGTCTTCCACACCCGGCTGCGCAACGATGCGCACGGCGCCTACGACTTCGCGATCAATGGGCTCGAAGGCGGCGCCGGGGCCACCGCATCGGGGACGGCACTCGGCATGCGCCACGCATTCTAGCGGCTGCGGGTCTTGACGATCTGCAGCCGCTCCGCCTGGCGCACGAGGTCGGGCAGCGAGCGCGCGGCCATCTTTTCCATCACCTTGCGCCTGTGGGTCTTGGCCATGATCTCGCTGACACCCAGCTCGCCGGCGATCTGCTTGTTCAGCAGTCCGCCGATCACCAGTTGCATGGTCTGGCGTTCGCGCGGGGTCAGGCTGGCGTGGCGCCGGCGCAGGCCGGCCAGCTCGCGGCGCTCTTCCAGCCGGCGCGCATCCGCGGCCAGGGCATCGCGCACCGCCTGCAACAGATCGTCCGGCGCCACCGGCTTGGTGAGGAATTCGACGGCGCCCGCCTTCATGGCGCGCACCGACATCGGAATCGTGCCGAAGCCGGTCATGAAGATCACGGGAATGTCCGCGCCCAGGCGCGCCAGCTCGGCCGCCACTTCCAGGCCGTCCAGCTCGGGCATGTGCATGTCGCAGACCAGGCAGGACGGCGCCTCGGTCCGGACCTCGCCCACGAAGTCCGGACCCGAGGCGAAGCCGCGCGCCTCGAAGCCTTCGGCGCGCAGCAGGTTCAGGACCGAGTCGCGGACAGTGTCGTCGTCGTCGACCACGTAGACCATCGGCGCCGGCTCGTTGCCGGCGGCGCCGATTGGCACGGGGGTTTCAGGAGACACGCTCATCCGCGGCCTGCGCCTTGGCGGCGACCGGAGGAATCCCGGTGATGCGGGCCACGCATTCGGTCCGCAGCCAGGCCGCGGTGACCGGCTCGCCGGCCACCATGCGCTTGATGACGGGGCCGGCCTGCTCGCCGACCAGCATGCCCAGCAGGCCCACCAGGGCGATCGCGGGCGGTGCCGGCGAGCGTACCTGCAGCAGGGCGTAGATCAGGCCGACGAGGATGCCGGCCGCCAGCGAGACGACATAGATCTTCATGGGTTCTCCGGTTGAGCGGCAGGCATGCGCTACTTAGCGCGCGGGTACGGGCGCCAGCACTTCGTGGCCGCCGGCGGTACGCTGCGGCGCCTTGTGCACCATGGTGTAGGCGTAGTCGACGCCCATGCCGTAGGCGCCCGAGTGCTCGCGCACGATGGCCATCACCTCATTATACGTATCGCGATGGGCCCAGTCACGCTGCCACTCCAGCAGCACCTGCTGCCAGGTGACCGGCACCACGCCGGCCTGGATCATGCGCTGCATGGCGAAGTCGTGGGCATCCTTCGAGGTGCCGCCGGAAGCGTCGGCCACCATGTAGATCTCGTAGTCGCCTTCCAGCATGGCGCACAGGGCGAAGGTGGTGTTGCAGACTTCGGTCCACAGGCCGGAGACGATCACCTTCCTGCGGCCGTTGGCGGCCAGCGCGTCGCGCACTTTCTGGTCATCCCAGGAGTTCATCGAGCTGCGCTCCAGGATTTCCTTGCCCGGGAAGACGTCCAGCAGTTCCGGGTAGGTCGGGCCGGAAAAGGCCTGGGTCTCGACGGTGGTGATGGTGGTCGGGATGTTGAAGGCCTTGGCGGCCTTGGCCAGGCCGACCGTGTTGTTCTTCAGGGTCTGGCGGTCGATCGACTGCACGCCGAAGGCCATCTGCGGCTGCTGGTCGATGAAGATCAGCTGGCAGTTATCGGGGGTCAGTACTTCGAGTTTTGGATTGCGCATGTCGTGCTTTCAGGTGGAGATTATGCGGCGGGTTGCCGCAGGGATGCCCCCGCTTGCGACGGCTTTTCGGCCGCCAGCAGGGCGAGCAGGATAAGGACGGGCAGCGCCAGTGCGGCGAAGCCGAACCAGTGGAAACCGAATGCCGCGGCGACGCAGCCGATGGCGAAGGCGGCCAGCGGCCACACGAATTTCACCAGCCGCTCCTTGACGCCGGGGTCGTCGGCGCCGCGCAGCAGGTCGACCAGGTCGATCACGACCTGGGTCACGTTCCCGGTCATCATCGAGGTGGGCGCCAGGTGGCCCAGCAGCAGCCGGCTGGTGGCGCTGTGGGCGCCCATGGCGGCGGCGCCGAGCAGGCCGGCGGCCATCGCCAGCGGACCGGCTTCGCCGCCGACCGGAGACGCCGCCAGGCCGAAGCCCATGAAGCCGAGCAGGAACAGCAGTTGCATTGCCAGCGCCGGCCGCAATGCCGCGGCGCCGTGCCGTTCGGCCGCCACCACCAGCAGGCGCGCCAGCGCCACCCCGGCGATGAAGGCCGGGAAGGCCAGGAACTTGAGGAGGACGGAACTGCGCGAGGGATCCGCCAGCGCGGCGCCGATCAGGATGAAGTTGCCGGTCACGTGGGCGGTGAACAGGCCGAACAGCGCCAGAAAGCCGAGGGTATCGACATACCCTGCAAAAAATCCCAGCGCCATACCCTGGCACTGGCTGCGGCTTCGATCGTTCATGCATGTCTCCCATCGGACGCGGCGCTGGGACGGACGCGTCCCAGGCCACCGCGAGTCCATGCATCCTAGGGCCGCCGCGTCCGCCCTGCCCCTCCCATTCGGCCAGTTCGGTCCTCGCCCGGTCTTCCGGCCGGGGCCGGCCGGGCTTGCGGCCCCTAGACTGGCCGTCTTCTTGAAAGGACGACCATGAACGACAAACCTTCCCTGGCACGCCGCTCGCTGCTGGCCGGCGCGGTGCCGCCGCAGATGCTGAAGTCCGCCACCAACCCGACCGGGCTGCCGATGGAAGTCTTCGACGGCATCAAGCAGTTCTCGGAAACCGACTTCAGCGCCGACCTGGAGAAGATCGACGTGCCGACCCTGATCGTGCACGGCGGCGACGACCAGATCGTACCGATCGACGCCTCGGCGCGCGCGGCGGCGAAGCTCGTGAAGCAGTCGACCCTGCTGGTCTACGAGGGCGCGCCGCACGGCCTGCCGACCACCCGCAAGCATCGCCTCAACGCCGACCTGCTCGCCTTCATCCGGGCCTGACCTATCCTTTGGTATAGCTGGACCGCCGGCCGCCCGCGCTTGAAAATGGGACGGCCTGCGCCAGCGCGCAGCCACCGCCTGCCACTGCCGGAGTACCCATATGGACAACACAACGATCTCCCTGGTCATCGCGGATGACCACCCGCTCATCCTCGCCGGTATCGCCACCCTGATCGAGGCGGAACCGGAACTGGTCCTGCTCGGCCAGGCCACCGACGCCGACGGCGCGGTCGAGCAGTACGAGCGCCTGCGGCCGGACGTGCTGCTGGTCGATCTCAACATGCCGGGCGGCGGCCTGGAGGCGATCGCGCGGGTACGCGCCCGCCATCCGGAAGCGAAGATCGTGATCCTCACCACCTACGAGGGCGACGAGGACGTGCACCGCGGCCTGGCCGCCGGCGCTTCCGGCTACCTGCTGAAGCAGTCGGGCTTCGAGGAGATCGTCGACTGCGTGCGCCACGTGCTCAGGCAGGGGCGCTACCTGCCGCCGCGCCTGGCCGAGAAGCTGGCCACGCGCATCCATACCAGTCCGCTGTCGCGGCGCGAGCTCGACATCCTGGCCCACCTGAGCGCCGGCAAGAGCAACAAGCTGATCGCACGCGATGCCGGCATCGGCGTCGGCACCGTGAAGTACCACATCAACAACATCCTGACCAAGCTGAACGTCGCCTCGCGCACCGAAGCGGCCAGCGTCGCCCAGCGCCGTGGCCTGCTGCACCCTTTTTAAACACGGAGCATTCATGCAATCAAGCGCCCCCCTCATCCTCTTCAACGGCTGCTTCCACACCGTCGACCGCCAGAATCCCCAGGCCAGCGCGGTCGCCATCCAGGACGGCAAATTCCTCGCCGTCGGCGACACCGACGAAGTGATGCGCCACCGCGCGCCGGACAGCCAGGTGATCGACCTGAACGGCCGCACCGTCATCCCGGGGCTGAACGACTCCCACCTGCACCTGATCCGCGGTGGCCTGAACTACAACCTGGAACTGCGCTGGGAAGGCGTGCCCTCCCTGGCCGACGCCCTGCGCATGCTGAAGGAGCAGGCCGACCGTACCCCGAATCCGCAGTGGGTGCGTGTGGTGGGCGGCTGGAACGAATTCCAGTTCGCCGAAAAACGCATGCCGACCATCGAGGAGATCAACGCCGCGGCACCGGATACGCCGGTATTCGTGCTGCACCTGTATGACCGGGCGCTGCTGAACCGAGCCGCCCTGCGCGCGGTCGGCTACGACCGCAACACGCCGAATCCGCCGGGCGGCGAGATCGTGCGCGACGCCCAGGGCAATCCGACCGGCATGCTGATCGCCCGCCCCAACGCCATGATCCTGTACGCGACCCTGGCCAAGGGCCCGGCCCTGCCGCACGACCTGCAGGTGAACTCGACCCGCCAGTTCATGCGCGAACTGAACCGGCTGGGCGTGACCAGCGCCATCGACGCCGGCGGCGGCTTCCAGAACTACCCGGAAGATTATGCGGTCATCGACGAGCTGGCGAAAGAGGATCAGCTGACCATCCGCATCGCCTACAACCTGTTCACCCAGAACAAGGGCAGGGAGCTGCAGGACTTCGAACAATGGACCGACATCGTCAAGCCCGGCGACGGCAGCGACTTCTACCGCCACAACGGCGCCGGCGAGATGCTGGTGTTCTCGGCGGCCGACTTCGAAGATTTCCTGCAACCGCGCCCCGACCTGCCGCCGGGCATGGAGGACGAACTGGAAAAGGTCGTGCGCCACCTGGTCGCCAGCCGCTGGCCGTTCCGCCTGCATGCGACCTACGACGAATCGATCTCGCGCATGCTGGACGTGTTCGAAAAGGTCGACCGCGAGATCCCCTTCGACGGCCTGCCCTGGTTCTTCGACCATGCCGAGACCATCAGCCCGCGCAATATCGAGCGTGTGAAGACCTTGGGCGGCGGCATCGCGATCCAGCACCGCATGGCTTTCCAGGGCGAGTTCTTCGTCGAGCGCTACGGCGCGGAAGCCGCCAAGGCCACCCCGCCGGTGGCGCGCATGCTGGAGATGGGCGTACCGGTCGGCGCCGGCACCGACGCCACCCGCGTGGCCAGCTACAATCCCTGGACCGCGCTGTACTGGCTGGTGTCCGGCCGCACCGTCGGCGGCCTGCGCCTGTACGATGCCGGCCAGCGCCTGTCGCGCGAGACCGCCCTCGAACTCTGGACCAATGGCAGCGCCTGGTTCTCCAGCGAACAGGGCAAGAAGGGCCGTATCCGCGAAGGCATGCTGGCCGACCTGGCGGTGCTGTCGGGCGACTTCTTCCGCGTCTCGGAAGAGGAAATCAAGGGCCTGGAATCGGTGCTGACCATCGTCGGCGGCAAGGTCGTGTTCGGCCAGGCCGAGTTCACGCCGCTGGCGCCGCCGCCGATCCCGGTCCTGCCGGAGTGGTCGCCGGTGAACAAGGTGGCCGGCCACTGGCGCCGCGCGGCGCCCCAGCCGGCGGCCGCGCTGGCCCACCAGTGCCAGGGTCCGTGCGGCGTGCACGGCCACGGCCACGACCGGGCGCGCCGCTCGAACGTGCCGGTGTCCGACTTCCAGGGCTTCTGGGGCGCCTTCGGCTGCAGCTGCTTCGCGTTCTGACTACGACTATCGTATGAAGGACTAAGGGCCGACTGGCCGGATAATGGGGCGAACCGAAACAAGGAAAGCCCCCCATGAACCTGGCCCGGAAAACCGCCCCGTTCCCTCTCTCGTTCGCCGGTCTCTCCCGGCTGCGGATGCCGGTCCCGGCGCTGCCGGATACCGGCACGTCCGGCATCCCCGTTCCGGTGCCGGAACGCAGGCCGCGCTGGGGCAATGTCGGCGAGATCGCCTGCGCCCAGGCCTGGGAGCGGATCTGCCGGCTCGCGCCGGCACGCTGGCTGGATCTGCCGGCGGCGCAGCAGCAAGGGGCCCAGGATCCCGCCTTCCTGCTGCAGGCGCTGACGGCGGCCGGCGCGCCCCATCCCGCGATCGCTTCCGAAGTCGAGCATGCGCTGCTGCGCGGCGCCGGCAGCGCCACCGCCCTGTCCCTGGTGACGCTCGGCGCCCTCGCCCACGCCCGTTACGACGGCGGCGAGGCGGCGCTGGAGCTGGCCCGCGCCGGCCTCCAGTGCGCCGCACGCAGGGACGACGGCCACGCCGGCCTGGCGCATGCCGTGCACGCGGCGCTGCTGATGCCGGCGAACGAGGGATTTGCGCGCGCCGCCGCCGTGCTCGCCGGGCTTTGCCATGGCCGGTGCCTGGCCCCGGCCGCCGGCAGCTACCTGTACGGCGCCGCCCTCGTTTCCGGCATGCCGGTGCCGGAGCTGGCCCACCACCTCGACATGGCCTGCCGCCAGGCGCTGGCCGGCCAGGCCGCCGATGCCGCCGTCCAGGAACTCGAATACCGCGCCAGCCTGCTGCGCGGCCTCCTGTCGCACCAGGGCGGCGCCATCCTCGAGCGGCTTTGCACGGTGCGCGCACCAAGCCAGGAAAGCCGCTTCGGCCACTGGCTGACCCGGCTGCAGGCCGCATGGTATGCGGGCGAGCATGCGCTGGCGCTGCGCGCGGTGGAGGAAGCCGCGGCCCTGAGCGGCCCGTTGACGGCGCCCGGCGACCTGCTGGTTTACCACGTATTCGCCATCCTCGCCCTGTCCCGCTGCGGCGACCCGTTCACGCTCGATGCCCTGCGCCGCCACAGCGATGCCCTGGCCAGGCTCGACGCGAGCTGCCGGGTCAGCCATGGCGCGATGGCGGCGCTGGCGGATGCCGCCTTCGAGCGCCGCCGCGGCCAGCCGCTCGGCGCGCTGCGCGGCTTCGAACGGGCCGTGGCACTCGCCACCGGTGCGAAACTGCACTGGCTCGCCGTCCTCGCCTGCGAGCAGGCCGCCGGGCTGGCGGAGGACTGCGGCCTGGACTCGGCCGCCCATCAGTATCGCCAGCAGACGCTGCTGGCCTGCCGGCGCTGGGGCGCGCTGGGGCGCCTCGAAACCTTGCGGGCGAAGTGGAACGAAGCGCCGCAGGAAGCGGACGGCCCCTGCGATCTGGGCCAGTCGGTCGCCCATGAACTCAACCAGCCGCTGGCGGCCGTCGCCCTGCACGCGGCGGCGGCGGCGAAGTGGCTGCGCCGCGCCCAGCCGGACGTCGAGCGGGCCCTCGATTCCCTGGCCCTGATCGGCGCCGCCGGACGCCAGGCCGGCAACATCGTGCGCGGCCTGCAGCGCCTGGCCACCGGCATGGACACCGAAACCGACAGCGTGGTGCTCGACCGCGTCGTGCGCGAGACGGCGCAGCTGCTGCGCCGGCTGCTGCGCAAGCACGGCATCGGGCTCGATCTCGCGCTGGGCCTGGGTGAGCGCAGCATCGAGGCCAACCGCGTCCAGCTGCAGCAGGTCCTCACCAACCTGGTCGTCAACGCCGCCGAGTCCCACGCCGCCGCGGGACTGATCGGGCCGCGCCGCATCCGCATCGAGACCGTCGCCTGCGGCGGCCATGCGGTCGAACTGGCGGTGAGCGACAATGGCCCGGGCATCGCCCCCACCCACCGCGAGCGCCTGTTCACCAGCATGTTCAGCACCAAGCGCGGCAGCAGCGGCAACGGCATGGGCCTGTCGATCTGCCTGTCGATCGCGCGCGCCCACGGCGGCCATATCTGGTACGAACCCTGCGCGCCGCAAGGCGCCTGCTTCCGCCTGCGGCTTCCAGTGTAATATCCGATGGCTATGCACATTCCAGTTACAACACCGATCCGCGTGATGGTGGCCGACGACCACCCGATGATGCGCGAGGGGATCGCCGCCGCCCTGCTGGCCGAGGGCGACATCGAGATCGTCAGCACCGCCGCCAACGGCGCCGAGGCGATCGCCGACTTTGCCCGCCACCGCCCCGACGTCTCCCTGGTCGACCTGCAGATGCCGGTCAAGGACGGGCTGGAAGCCATCATCGGCATCCGCGCCCTGCATCCGGACGCGCGCATCGTCGTGCTGACCACCTACAGCGGCGACGCGCGCGTGGTGGCGGCGCTGAAGGCCGGGGCCGCCGCCTACCTGCTGAAGGACGCGCCGGGCGCCGCCCTGGCCCAGGCGGTCCGCAATGTCTACAAGGGTGCCAGCGTGATCGCCCCGCTGGCCCAGCGCGACGTCGACAGCCACCATCGCGCCGATGCGCTGTCGCCGCGCGAACTCGACGTGCTGCGCCTGGCCGCCAACGGCAACAGCAACCGCGTGATCGGCGAGGCCCTCGGCATCAGCGAGCCGACGGTGAAGACCCACATGAGCACCATCCTGGTCAAGCTCGGCGCCAGCGACCGCACCCACGCGGTGACCCTGGCCCTCAAGCGCGGCTACCTCAGCTTGTGAGCGCGGACCAGGCGAGCCATTGTATCCCTTCGTATAGCTAGGCCGGCGCGAACGCGGCGTCCACAATGCCGGGAGGGCCGCACAGCAGCGGCACACATCCACCTCCTGAAAGGAAACAGACATGAGCGCCAACCGCACCATCGATACCGTCACCGCGCGTGACGGCACCATCATCCACTTCACCGACTGGGGCCACGGCATCCCCGTGGTGTTCAGCCACGGCTGGCCGCTGTCCGGCGACGCCTGGGAAGACCAGATGATGTACCTGGCCGAACACGGCTACCGCGTGATCGCCCACGACCGCCGCGGCCACGGCCGCTCCAGCAAGGCCTGGCACGGCAACGACATGAACACCTATGCCGACGACCTGGCCACCCTGCTGGAAACCCTGGACATCACCGGCGCCACCCTGGTCGGCCACTCGACCGGCGGCGGCGAAGTCGCCCGCTACATCGGCCGCCACGGCACCGGCCGCGTCGCCAAAGCCGTGCTGGTCGGCGCCGTCACCCCGCAGATGATGGCCTCGCCGAACAATCCGGACGGCGTGCCGATGTCGGTCTTCGACGGCATCCGCGACGGCGTCAGGAACGACCGCGCCCAGTTCTTCCTCGACCTGACCATGCCCTTCTTCGGCTTCAACCGCCCGGGCGCCAAGGTCTCGGAAGGCATGCGCCAGTCCTTCCTGATCCAGGGCCTGCAGTGCAGCATCAAGAGCGCCCACGCCTGCATCAAGCAGTTCTCGGAAACCGACTTCACGGAGGACCTGAAGAAGATGACGGTGCCGACCCTGGTGATCCACGGCGACGACGACCAGATCGTGCCGCTGGCCACCACCGCGCGCCGCGCCGTCGAGCTGCTGCCGCAGGGCCGCCTGTCGGTCTACGAGGGTGCCGGCCACGGCCTGCCGTCCACCCACAAGGACCAGCTCAACGCCGAGCTGCTGGCCTTCCTGCGCGGCTGATCCGAGCCCCTGTCCTCAGGCCCTTGCCGCCGCCTTCCGCTGGCGCAGATCGATCCAAGCGACGATCATGAAGGCGCCGGCCAGGCCGAGGTGTTCGAAGAAGCCGTTTTCGGACATCGTGCGGGCCATGCCGGCCAGTTCCCAGAAGCGGTTGGCCAGCAGGTTGGCCGCCAGCGTGAACAGCGCCAGGTAGACGGCGCCCAGCCAGCGCTGGAATCCGCAAAGAATCAGCAGCGCCCCGCCGATCTCACCGAGGATGGTGAGGAAGGCGAGCGGCCCCGCGGGCGAGAGCCCGAAGTGATGCATCTCGGCGACGGCCGCCGGAAAATCCAGCGCCTTCCCGATCCCGCCCTGCAGGTAGGCGGAACATAGCAACAGCAGAAAACACCAGTAGGCGATGGCGGGGCGACGGTCGGCGCGGCTGGTGGGAATGGTGGGATTGGAGTACATGGCGAATCCTGAAGGTGTCGAGTGGGAGAAGTAAGGGCGACGAGCCCTGCTTCGATGATAGAAGCCCGCCTGCGCCTGCGCCCCTGTCCTTGGACAGGCCGGCACACTCAAGCGTCTGCCGCCCCCACATGCACCGCCCGCCCGGCGCGCCAGCCGTTGAAGCCTGCGATCGCTCCCAGCACCACGAACAGCAGGGCGCACCAGCCGAAGCCGCCGGTCTGGCCGCGGATCAGTCCCACCACCAGCGGCCCGCTTGCAGCCAGCAGGTAGCCGATGCACTGCGCCATGCTGGACAGCTGCGCGGCCACCTGGGGATCGCCCGACCGCAGCACGATGACGGTCATGGCGGCGGCGATCAGGCCGCCCTGGCCGACGCCCTGCAGCACCGCCCACAGCCAGACCGTCGACAGCGGCGCGAACAGCAGGCCGATCAGCGCGGCCACCGCGATCGCGGACAGCGCCACGTTGATCAGGCGCTGGTCCCTGCCGCGCACGGCAATGTGCGGCACCGCCAGGCAGGACATGGCCTGGACCATGACCGACATCGAGACCACGCTGCCGGCGAGGACGGGATCGAGGCCGCGCTCGCGCAGGATCGGAACCAGCCAGCCGAACACGCTGTAGGCCAGCGCCGACTGGAAGCCCATGAACAGGGTGACGTTCCATGCGAGCCGGTCGCGCCACAGGCCCTTGATGTGGGCGCCACCGCCCGCCGGCCGCTGCGCTCCGTGCCCGAGCTGCGGCAGCCAGACGAGGGCGACGACGGCCGCCGGCAGCGCCCAGGCGGCCAGCGCGCCGTGGATCGATCCGCCCAGCAGCCTTTCGATCGGCAGGGTCAGGCCGGCGGCGCTGGCGGCACCGCCGCACAGCGCCATCGTGTACAGCCCGGTCATCAGCGCGCTCTGGCGCGGGAAGTCGCGCTTCACCAGCCCGGGCAGCAGCACGTTGCCGACCGCGATGCTGGCGCCGGCCAGGGCGGTGCCGAGGAACAGCGCCGGCAGCGGCGCCAGCCCGCGCAGCGCCGTACCCAGGGCCAGCAGCAGGAGCACGCCCAGCATGGTCCTTTCGGCGCCGATGCGGCGCGCCAGCCGCGGCGCCAGCGGCGAGAACAGCCCCAGGCACACCACCGGCAGCGTGGTCAGCACGCCCGCGCCGAAGGCCGACAGATGCAGCTCGCTCTTCAGTTCCGGCAGCAGGGCCGAGGCGCTGGAGAACAGCGGGCGCAGGTTGAAGGCGATCAGCACCAGGCTCGCGCCAAGGAAGGCGCGGGCCGCGCGGCCGTGGTCCATGCCGCTCAATGCGCGGCGCCGGCGGAACCGCGCGCCGCGGCCGATCCGGAAGATTCGGCCGAGTCGGCCGAGTCGGCCGATTCAGGCCGCCGCGGCTCGCCCCAGTGCTTGACCAGCAGCGCCAGCGTGGCCAGCACGCCGGCCACCGCGATCGTCGCGAAGATCCCTTCGAAGCCCACCTGGCGGCGCGACAGCTCGGCCACCATGAAGGAGCCGGCGACGCCGCCGAAGCGGCCCACGCCCATCATCCAGGCGACGCCGGTGGCACGGCCCCGGGTGGGATAGAACGCGGCGGCCAGCGCCGGCAGCGAGGACTGGGCCGTATTCATCAGGGTGCCGGCGATGAAGACCACCGCCATCAGCAGGCCGGTGCTGCCGGCCGACAGGCCGATCGCGTAGATGCTCACCGCGCTCAGGCTGAAGCACAGCGCGATCACGCGATTGGCGCTGAAGCGGTCCATCAGCCAGCCGAGGAAGATGGCGCCGACGCCGCCGAGCGGGAACAGCGAGGCCGCCAGCGTGGCCGTGCGCGCATCCAGGCCGGCTTCCTTGAACAGGATCGGCATCCAGTTGATGAGGGAATAGAAGATCACCAGGCCCATGAAATAGGCCAGCCAGATCATCACGGTGCCGACGATGAAGGGGCGCGACAGGATGACGCGCAGGCCGCTGCCGGCGACGGACGGCGCAGCTTTCTCGGTCATGCAGAACGAGGCCGCCTGCGCGGCCGCCGGCGAAATGCGCTGCAAGGCGGCGCGGATGCGCGCGGCCGGATAACGCCTGGCGACCATGTGGCGCACCGATTCCGGCAGGCGCGCCAGCATGACCGCCGCCAGCACGACCGGCACCGCGCCGCCCAGCAGCAGCACGCTGCGCCAGCCCCACTGCGGGATCATCCAGGCGGCCAGGAAGCCGCCCAGCGCCGCCCCCAGCGGGAAGCCGCAGAACATCGCATTGGTCAGGGTCGCGCGGCGCTGGTCGGGGCAGTACTCGCTCATGAGGGTGACGGCGTTCGGCATCGCGGCGCCCAGCCCAAGGCCGGTCACGAAACGCAGGATGGTCAGTTGGGTCAGGTCCGCCGAAAAGGCCGACCAGGTGCAGGCGGCGCCGAACAGGGCCACCGCCGCCACCACCACGGTCTTGCGGCCGAAGCGGTCGGCGCAGGGTCCGGCGGTCAGGCCGCCGGCGGCCAGCCCGAACAGGGCCGCGCTGAGCACCGGCGCCAGCGCCGCCTTGCTGAGGCCCCATTCCTTGAGCAGGGATGGGGCGATGAAGCCGATCGCGGCGGTGTCGAAGCCGTCCAGCAGCACGATCAGGAAGCAGATCGCGAAGATGGTCCACTGGAAGCTCGAGAAGCGGTGGCGGTTGAGGAAGTCCTGGACGTCGACCGCTTGGACGTCTTTCTGCATGTGTGTCTCCTTCGTGCGGTCCCGCCGGTGGCCGGCCGCGTTTTATGTCGTATGTCCGATGGCTCTACTTTATAACAGTTCAGAAGGCGCCGACGTAGTTCTCGGCCAGCGCGGTGCTGAGGGCGCGCGAGGCCACCACGTTCTCGAGCTCCGCCAGCTGCACTTCGCGGTCGAAGGGCGAGGCGTCCTCGAAGGTGTGCAGCAGGCGCGTCATCCACCACGAGAAGAATTCGGCGCGCCAGATCCGCTTGAGCGCCTCGCGCGAATAGCGTTCCAGGCCCTCCTCGCTGCCGCCGCGGTAGAAGCTGTCGAGGGCGCGCGACAGCAGCTTGACGTCGGAGATCGCCAGGTTCATGCCCTTGGCGCCGGTCGGCGGCACGATGTGGGCGGCATCGCCGGCCAGGAACAGGCGCCCGGAGCGCATCGGCGCGCACACGAAGCTGCGCATGCCGATGATCCCCTTCTGGAAGATTTTTCCCTCCTTGAGCTTCCAGCCGTCGTCGCTCTCCAGGCGCGCATGCAGCTCGGCCCAGATGCGGTCGTCCGACCAGTTGTCGGCGTGGTCGCGCGGATCGCACTGGAAATACAGGCGCTGCACGGTCGGCGAGCGGGTGCTGACCAGGGCGAAGCCGCGTTCGTGGCGGGCGTAGATCAGCTCGTCCGACGAGGGCGCCGACTCGACCAGGATGCCGAACCAGCCGAAGGGATAGGTGCGCTGGAAATCCTGGCGGACCGTGGTCGGGATCATCGGGCGCGACACGCCGTGGAAGCCGTCGCAGCCGATCACGAAGTCGGCCTCGATGCGGCGCGCCTCGCCGCCGTGCATGAAGCTGACCGCCGGCCGCTCGCCGTCGATGCCGGCGATCTCGACCTGGCTGGTCTCGAACAGCAGCTCGCCGCCGGCGGCCAGGCGGGCCGCGACCAGGTCGATGATGACCTCGTGCTGGGGATAGACGGTGATCGACTTGCCGGTCAGGCCGTGCAGGTCGATGCGGTGGCGGCGGCCGCCGAAGGCCAGTTCGATCCCGTGGTGCAGCGCGCCTTCGCGGCGCATGCGCTCGCCGACGCCGGCTTCGGTGAGGATGTCCATGCTGCCCTGTTCGAGCACGCCGGCGCGGATCGTGGCTTCGATGTCGGCGCGGCTGCGCGACTCGAGCACGACCGATTCGATGCCGTTCAGGTGCAGCAGGTGGGAAAGCAGAAGGCCGGCGGGGCCGGCGCCGATGATGGCAACCTGGGTACGCATGGTGATGTCTCCGTTTATGTGTTCTGGTTGACATCATCCTAGTGCGGCGGCGGTCCGATATGAATGGATGAAAATGGAAAAAACTTGTACTATTTTTTCACTCGACTCCGACCACCCCCGACTTTGCCATGCCTCCTGCCCTCAAGCTGCCGTCCGCCGCCATCCCCCAATTCGCCCTCTACGGCGAGCTTACAAGGGGCCTTGATGCCGAGGGCGTGCACGTCGAACTGATCGAGACGCGCAGCCGCGGCTACGACTGGCATATCGGCATCCATACGCACGCCGGCCTGTTCCAGGTACTTTTTTTATTCGGCGGCCGCGTAAGGGCCACCCTCGGCGACGAGGTTTGCGAACTCGACGGCCCGGTCGCCCTCACCATCCATCCCTCGCTGGCCCATGGTTTCGAATTTTCCGAAGAGGCTTATGGCTACGTCCTGACGATCGACCAGAACATGCTGTTCGCCGCCGCCGGCGAGGACGGCAACCTGTTCACCTCATTGTTCGTGGAGCCGCTCGCCATCGGGCTCGGACCGGTGCCGGAAGCGCGCGAGCGCATCGAGGCGCTGCTGCGCAACCTGATCGCGGAAGCGGCCTGGCCGCGCCAGGGCCACACCCTGATGCTCGACTGGCTGTCGCGCTGCGTGCTGCTGATGCTGGCGCGGGTGCAGGCCGAACGGCGCATCGCCGAAAGCTCGGGGCGACACGATTTCGAGCTGTTCAGCCGCTTCCGCACCGAGATCGAGCGCCGCTACAAGGAACAATGGCGGGTGCCGCAATACGCCGATGCGCTGCGGGTGGCGCCGGTGCGCCTGAACCGCCTGTGCCTGAAAATCGCCGGCAAGACGGCCTTCGAGATGAGCCAGGAACGCCTGATGCTGGAGGCCTGCCGCAAGCTGACCTATGTGCCGGCCGGCGTGGCCGGCATCGCCTATGAGCTGGGGTTCCAGGATCCGGCTTACTTCAGCCGGCTGTTCAAGAAGCTGGTGGGAATGACGCCGAAGGAGTATCGGCAGCGTACGCAGGCGGATCACCGACCCGTCGTCACCGCGCCAATGAGCCGTCGTCCCGGCGAAGGCGGGGAACCAAGTCTGCATGTGCGTCTGCAAGGTGAAACGCCGGAGGTACGCGACGAACCTGGATTCCCGCCTGCGCGGGAATGACGGCTCGCAGGGCGGGCGCGACGCGGGTCGCCTACAACATCGCCCCCAACTCCACCTGCGTCTTGATCATCGCGGGCAAACAGCGCTCCACCATCTGCTCCACCGGCAACCGGCCCGCGTGCACGCTCACGTTCATGGCCGCCACCACGTCGCCGCGGAAATTCCGCAGCGGGACCGAGATCGTGCGCAGGCCCAGTTCCAGCTCCTGGTCGACCAGGGCATAGCCTTGCGCCCGGGCGCGCGCGATCTCGAGCGCCAGGCGCTCCTTGTCGACGATCGTGTACTGGGTGATCTGTTCGGGCCTGGCCTGGGCCAGGAAGCGCTCGATGTCGGCCTGCGGCAGGGAGGCCAGCAGCATGCGCCCGTTGGCCGTGCAATAGGCCGGCACCCGGGTGCCCGGCTGCAAGGTGGCCGAGACCAGGCGCCCGGCGCTGACCGCCGCCACGCAGACCAGCTGGTCGTGGTCGAGCACCCCGACCGAAGCCGCCTCGCCCAGCGAATACGCGAGCCGGTACAGCGGCGGCTGGGCGATGCGCGGCAGGCGCGCCGAATGCAGGTAGGACTGGCCGAGGCGCAGCACCGCCGGGGTCAGCGAGA